>Ga0335077_10000505_pt1 | contig 43363 bp, 37 predicted proteins | sample Lox_Sample_31_FD_207151 | JGI IMG/M metagenome (GOLD analysis project Ga0335077, IMG submission 207151) | Soil microbial communities from Loxahatchee National Wildlife Refuge, Florida, United States - Lox_Sample_3.1 | ecosystem: Environmental > Terrestrial > Soil > Wetlands | place: USA... | reverse complement strand
AAAGAGCGAGCCGTCGAACCCATCGACTTGACCAGATGACTAAACCTGATGTATAAAGCGAGTGGTTAAGGAGACTACCCCATGTCCACCACTCTCCAACGTCCCTCGACACGCCCCGAAAACTCCACGCCCTGGAAGCTCCCGCGCCGCGGCGAGTGCACCGAGGCAGCGCGGCTGGCGCGCCTCGATCATCTCCGCCGCCTTACCGGCGTGCCCCTTCTTCGGCTGGAGAAGACCGCGCTCGACGCCACCAGGCTCGCCAACAACGTGGAGGCACTCATCGGCGGAGTGGAGGTCCCGGTCGGCGTGGCCGGCCCCCTCGAGTTGGTCGGCGAGTCCGCCCAGGGCACGTTCTTCCTGCCCCTCGCCACCACCGAGGGCGCGCTCGTCTCCAGCGCCAGCCGCGGCGCCCTCGCGCTGAACCTGTCCGGCGGAGTCCAGGCCCGCGTGCTGGGCCAACAGATGACCCGCGCGCCTCTCTTTGCCTTCAGCAGCTTCGCGGCCGCTGGCGGCTTCTGCGCCTGGCTGTCAGGTCACCTGGCAGAACTCCAAGAACGCACGCGCGACGTCTCCCAGCACGCGAGGCTGGTCGCGGTGCAGCCACTGATGCTGGGCGTCAACGTCGTCGTCCGCTTCGTGTTCGAGACCGGCGACGCGGCCGGACAAAACATGTCCACGGCCTGCGCCTGGCATCTGTGCCGATTCATCGATCGGCAGCTCCGACATGTTTCCTCGCTCGCGCCCGAAGCCTTCTACGTGGAGAGCAACGCGAGCCTGGACAAGAAGGTGGGCTTTGCCTCTTGGCTCGGAGGGCGCGGGCTCCGAGTCATCGCCTCGGCTACCCTCGCCGATACCGTTTGCCGCCGCGTGCTCAAGGTCTCTTCGGAGCAGCTCCACTGGGCCTACCAGCGAAGCATGGAGGCGGCGCTCCAGGTGGGGATGATCGGGCACAACGTGAACGCGGCCAACGTCATCGCTGGTGCGTTCATCGCCACCGGCCAGGACGTCGGTTGCGTGCACGAGTCGTCCCTGGCGCAGCTCACCATGCAAGCCGCACCGGGTGGCTTGCACGTCAGCATGACCCTGCCGTCGCTGGTCGTGGGAACGGTCGGTGGCGGGACGCACCTGCCGCGGCAGTACGAGCTGCTCGAGCTGATCGGCTGCGCGGGGAGCGGCGGGGTGGTTCGCCTCTCCGAGATAATCGCCGGGTTCTGCCTAGCGCTCGATCTGTCGACCATGGCGGCCGTAGCCGGGGGCCAGTTCGCCGCCGCCCACGAGCGGATGGGCCGAAACCGCCCCACCAGGCCGTTCAGCGAAGCGGATCTGGTGCCGCAATTCTTCGAGGCCGGGCTGCGGCGGACCCTCGGCGACGAAAGCCTCGAGGTAGAAGCGGTCACCGCGCTCGAGGAGATCACGCTCGCAGGTAGCCTCCTCTCCGACCTGACCAAGTCCAAGGCGCGCGGGCTCGTGGGTCTGCTCCCCCGTCGCATCCGGTACGTCTCGGGCCGCTCCGGCCCGGGCCACAAGGACGTCCTGGTCCGGGTCAAACCGCTCGACGAGGAGGTGTTGCTGATGACCCACCAGGTCGCTTCGATGTGCGGCTCGCGGCTCGGCGAGTTGCATCGGCGCTTCGCCCGGCAGAGCAGCTTCGCCGGCTGCCACCTGCGCGAGCTGGGCGTCTACCAGCAGACCGACCCACGATTCACCCGCCACGCGCCCGCCCTCTATCAGGTGGTGCGCGACGACTCGCGCGAGCTGTTCGCCCTGGTGCTCGAGCTGCTCCAGGACGTCGAGCTCAAGGACAGCGCCGACGACCTGCGGGACTGGACCGGGACGCACGTGGAGGCGGCAGTGCGCGGCATCGCCGAGGTCCACTCCATCTGGTACGGCCGGGAGGATGCGCTCCGCCGGCAGCCATGGCTCGGCGAAGTGGCCGACTCCGGGACGCGAGCCTCGATGGGCGAGCTGTGGAGGGAGGCCCTCGACTACGCCGCCGCCGAGTTCCCGCGGTGGTACGGGCTGCCCGAGACGCACCTTCAGCTGCGCGTGCTGCAGTCTCTGCCCGACTGGTGCCGGGAACTGGAGCGGATGCCCCGCACGCTGATCCACGGCGACTTCAATCCACGAAACCTCGCCTTCCGCCGCGATCCGTCGGGCCCGCGCCTATGCGCCTGGGATTGGGAGCTAGCCGAGCTTCAGGTCCCACAGCGCGACCTCGCCGAGCTCCTGGCCTTCGTTCTCCGAAAGGATGTCTCGCCTTCCACGGTGGAGCACCTCGTCGAGGTGCACCGCCAGGAGCTCTCCCGGTGTGCCGGTCGTCCCATCGACCCGTGCGAGTGGCGGCGCGGTTACCAACTCGCGCTCTACGATCTCCTCACCACCCGCCTCTCGCTCTATCAGCTCGTTCATGCCTTCCGCCCGTGCGCCTTCCTTGAGCGCGTGCTCACCACGACGCGGAACCTCATCCGCATCGAGGAAGGACGGGAGAGGGCGCGCCCGGCGCTCCGCCCGTACGCCCTGCGCCGCGCGGGAGGCGGTGCCACATGATGCCGCTGACGACGTGGCTGCGCCTCGAGGCCTTCTTCGTGGCGCTTGCCCTCTGGCTGCTCCTCATCCCACGTTGGAAGCCGCAGGCTCCGGGAGTGAAGCGCTCGCTGTGGATCAAGCTCGGCGTCTTCGCCGTCGTGGTGCACGCGACGCTTCTCGTGATCGGGCTGGGCGGGGTCTGGCTCAAGGTGGCGATGGCCGCCGTGGCCGCGGTGGGGAGCCTGGAGCTGACCTTGGTGCTCCTCGCGCCCGGCGCCGAGCAGAGGCCCTATCGCGCGCTGGCCGTGGGCGGTGCGGTGGTGATCGCCTCGGTCGCCGGCCCCACGGGCGCGGAACTCCGAGCCCTGGTGGCGGTTCTGCTCGCGGCCGCCTCGCTGCCCGTGCTCCTGCGACGACCAGCGGGTGCGTGCGCTTCCGCCGGCGCCGTGGCCCTGATCGCTCTGCTCGGGGGCCTCCTGCCAGCCTTCGTCATTCGCCTCCGCGGCGAGCACGCAGGCTGCGCAGCCTTCCTCTTCCTGCTGGTTGCGCTCAACGACGCAGGGGCCGAGGCGGTCGGGCGAACCTTCGGCAAGAGGCCATTCTTCCCCCGCCTCAGCCCAACGAAGACGGTGGAGGGCTTCGTTGGAGGCCTCGTCGCGTCGGCGGCGGCGGCGATGGCCTTCGCACAGCTCCTCGAAGGCAACTTCGGACGGCGTGCCGCTTTCGCGATCGTTGCGGCCCTGGCCGCGGTGCTGGGCGATCTACTCTTCTCCGCGATCAAACGCGACGTGGGGTGCAAGGATTTCCGGGCGCTGTTGCCGGCCCACGGGGGACTCTTGGATCGCTTCGACAGCTTTCTGGTGAGCGCGGCTTGTTGCTACCTCGTGCTCGCGTCGTTCCCGCTCGTCTCGGGCGGCGCGCTGGTGCTGCCATGCTGATTTCGAGAGGACCGCGTGGCGGCGCCTTGGTAGTGCCGCTCGAGTCGAGTGGGTGCACGGCGCCGGCCGAAGTCGGCTGGAAGGCGGCCCGGCTGGCGAGACTGCTGCAAGAGTCTCCCCGCTTCCACGTGCCCGCGGGTATCGCGGTGACGGCAGCGGCGCTCGCGGAGCACTGTGCGAAGAACCGGATCCGGATCGGCGATGCGCCCGAGGCGGTGGCGACGGCGATCCGGAAGGGCGAGCTCCCGCCGCGCCTCATCGCCGCGCTCAAAGAGGCAACCGCGAGCCTTGGGGACGGGCCCTTCGCGGTCCGCTCGTCTGCGGTCGCGGAGGACGATGCGGCAGGTTCGATGGCTGGGCTCCTCGAAACGCATCTCGGCGTCGCCGCGGCGGACGTCGCTCCCCGGCTCCGCGATTGCTGGGCCTCGCTCCATTCCGAGCGGTCGCGGGCCTACCTCGGGCGGGAGGGCGCCTCCGCCCAGAGCGCCGATCTGCGGATGGGCGTCATCGTGCAACAGCAGCTGGCGCCGCGGTGGGCGGGCGTCTTGTTCACGGTGGACCCCGCGCGCCGCGTCGGGGACGCCATGGTGGTCGAGTGGGTCGAGGGTCTCGGCGAGTCGCTGGTCTCGGGTCGGGTGAGCCCGGCGCACCTGCTCCTCTCGCGAAGGGAGCCGCAGCTCCCAAGCCACCTCCCCTCCGCGCTGGCTCGCGCCCTCAGGGACCTTCATGTCGAGGCGCTGCGCGCCGAGCGACTGTTCGGCGAGCCCCTCGACATCGAGTGGTGCGCCGACGACGAGCAACTTCACCTCCTGCAGGCGCGTCCGGTCACGTCACTCGGCGGTCCGGACATGAGCGCATGGTCGAGCGCCAACGTGGGTGAGAACTATCCCGCGGCGCTTAGCCCCTTCACCTGGTCGGTGGTCGATCGCTTCCGGAGCCGCTACTTCGAGTCGCTGGCGGAACGGCTGTGGGTTCCCGAGCGTTGCCGCGCCGCACTCCGGCCGCTCCTCGATAACCTGCTCGGTGTCCACCGGGGCCGGGTGCACTACAACCTCTCTAGCTGGTACCGGATGTTCGCGCGGCTCCCCGGCGGGAAGCTGCTTCACCGCGCGTTCGATCGCTACATCGACCAGCCCGTGCCCCTGCCGAGCCCGACCGCCGACCCCGATCTGCCGTCCGTGCCCGCTTGGCGCCTGGTCCCGGCGTTCATCCGCCGGTATCTGAGTCTGGGCAGCTCGGTGAAGGCCTTCGTAGAGAGGTTCCACCGCCATCGCCAGAGCTGGCGGCAGCAGCTCGACGAGGCACGATCGCTCGGAGCAGCCGGCCGCGTACTCGGGCAGATCACCGCGTTCCTGGACGAGGAGTGGGGAGACGCAGCGCTGGCCGATCTTTCGGCGATGGTGTTCCCGGCGCTGCTCCAGTCGGTCGCTCTCGACTGGCTGCCGAAGGGCGACGCCACGCTCGCGCCGCGTCTATTGAGTGGCCTCGGGCTCAAGAGCAGCGGGGCACTCAAGCTCCTCTATGCCCTCGGCGCCTGGGTCAAGACGCGTCCGGAGCTCCTCGCGCTCCTCCAGGCCGAGCGCGACACGGAGCTGGCTGCCGGGCTCGATGGAGAAGGACGCGCCTTGTGGCAGACCTTCCTCGATCAGTTTGGAGGGCGCTGCTACCAGGAGCTGCTCCTTACCTCGCCCACCTTCGAAGAGCGGCCCGATCTGGCGTGGCACCTAGTGCGCGGGGTCGTCGCCGCCGACGCGACCGATCCGAACGTTCGGGAGGCGGCGGAGGCGGAGGCGCGCGAGCGGCTGACCCGCGCACTGCTCAGCCGGCTCCCTCTTTGGAAGCGCCCACTTTTCGCCCGACTCCTCCGTGACGCGCAGCGGGCGATCGGCGCCCGCGAGGAGGTGCGGCTCTGCCAGGGGCTGCTCTACGGTGAGCTGAGGCGTGCGGCGCTGGCCGTCGGCCGAAGGCTGGCCGAGCGCGGGCGGCTCGAACGCCCCGAGGACATCTTCCAGCTCGGTGCCAATGAGGTGGAGCAACTGCTGCACGGGCGGCTTCTCTATCCCGAGACGATGCCCGCGCTGATCCGCGCGCGGCGAGAAGCCGGGGAAAAGGCGATGGCCGATCCGCGGTCGCTCCCATCGCTCTTCGTGCTCGGCGAGGGTGATCAGTACGAAGAGCCGGACGAGGCCGGGGGCGCCGCTTCGCTCTCCAAGGAGCGCGCCTGGCAGGGCGTGGGCGTTTCTTCCGGGACCGCCACCGGCACGGTCCGCGTCATGATCGACCCCGTCGAGCAGGCGGGGCAGCTCCGCTCAGGGGACGTGCTCGTGGCCAGAGCCACCGATCCGGGCTGGACACCGCTCTTCCTGATCGCCGGCGCGGCGGTGGTCGAGCGCGGCGGAATGCTCTCGCACGCGGCCATCGTCGCGCGCGAGGTCGGTATCCCGGTCGTCGTCGAGGTGGCCCGTGCCACCAGCGCTCTTCGCGACGGGGACCGGGTGCGCGTGAACGGCAGCACCGGCCTCGTGGAGATCATCGGGGGCCGAGATTGATGCGTCTCGTTGCTTTCTGGCGCTTCGCCGTCGAGCGATTCCCTGCCTGGGCCACGGTTCCCATCGCAGCGCTGCTCTTCGCCGCTCCCGCCAGCTTTGGGCATCCCGGGCCCATCGAGGCGGCCGAGGGATCTCTGGCGACCTTCCTTGGGTTGCTGTGCTTGCGCATCGCCGACGATCTCGAGGATCTAGAAACTGATCGCGTCCTTCACCCCGAGCGCGGGCTCCCCTCGGGACGGATCGACGCGGCCCGGCTTCGCGAGGCTGGCCTGGCGCTGGGAGTGGTGCTGGTGGCCCTCGAATTTAGCTCGCTGTGGCGCCTCGCATTCTTCCTCGGCAGTTGCGCGTTCTATCGAGCGTGGTACGCGGCCTGGAGGCCTCGGCTCCATCGAGTGGCGAGACCCTTCTTGTCCAACCTCGTCTTCCCATGCGCGGTCCTTCACGGCGCCGGTCCGGTCGGCTGGCGCGCAGCAGTCCCCCTAGCGCTGTTCGCGTGGTTAGCGGTGGTGTCGCACGAGTTCGCGCACAACGTCCCAGGCTATGCGGCTCTCCTCGGAGCGCGGGGGACCGCGGTCCTCAGCGCCGCCCTGTTCGCGGCGGCTGCCTTCACCGCTGTCTTGATTTGGCTGGACCTGGGCCGGCCGGGCCCGTTCGGTCTGGCGCTGGCCGCTGCCGCCGGAGGCTTGGGATTCTTCCAAGTGCGAATGTTGCGTGAGCCAGGTCCGCGACACTCGCGCGCTCTCTACCGGGCAGGCATCCTTTTCGGGCTCGCGCCCGCGGTGGGCGTGCTCCTGCGGTGAAGTCATCCGGCAGGCCCCCGTCCTGCCGATTCCTCGGACGTCCTTCGCATCCAATCTTGAGACGACCACGGCCTCTGCCGCGAAGGGCGACCGCTGTCGCCGCAACGGCGCAGTGCACCCTGAGAGCCCCAATTACTGGACTTCTAGGAAGCTTGCTCACCACGACAACGAGACCCACCCCGTAACGGGCCGCAGCTCGTATTTGTGCCTCCGCCGCTCCAAGGTGCAGTTCCCCGCGAACTTCAGCACCGACCTTGCCAACGATGCAGGTGTTGGCAGCCTCGCCCGAGATATAGCCCATTGGAGTCGGCGACCGCAGTACTGGGGAGGGCGCCTATCCGGGAGCCGCTGATTCAGCGCGACACTGCTTGAGACGGGTCGGGGTTCCCCCCCCGGCGCCTCCTTGACCGCAGCCGACGGATGCACGTTTCCAAACGTTCTCCAAGCCACAGGTCGATTCGCGCCGACTCCAGAGGTTTAGCCTGGACTGCGCTAGGGATCGGAAGCCACCGCCAGCGGCGCCCTGGTTTGCTCACTCATGCGGCGACCCCTTGGTGATGGTGAACGTTGGGAGCGTACCGCCGGTGGCACCAGGATGCAGCGACCCGCCCGGAGCCTTGCCCAGCAGCCGCAGCTCCGTCGCTCTCCCGCGGCTTGGCGACGTGCACGGACTTCTTGTCATCTCCAGGAGGGAGTAGCCATCCGCGCCTGCGAGTGCCGCCCGGCACGCCTCCGTCCCTGCCAGCGGTAATCTACGCTAGTGATGAAGACCTTCGACAACGCGGCCCGGGCGCGAATCGCCAAGGGATGGCTGAACTCGTCCCTCGACCCACCCGCCTACGCGGCCAAGCACGGCATCTCGGACGGAACTCTCCGGGAATGGATTGCCAAGTACGGCTCCGGTCGGCAGCCTCCGGGCGAGTCTCGGGTGTTCATCGCCGCCGCCATCGAGCAGATCCAAAGGGCGCTCGCCACTTTGACGCCGAGACGGCGGCCGAGTCGGCGCCGGTACCGGAGGTCGCCCTCCACGCCGAGCGAGATGCCGGTTCGGCGGCGGCGCCGGCCGGACCCGAGGTCATGCCGCTCGCGTCTATGAAGGTCCCGAACGCCTGTGGGCCAGCCGACCTCCATGTTCCGGCAGCCATTCGCGACAGCGACGCCGGTTCTGCCCAAGAGGCGGCGAGCCCCGAGGCGACTGCCTCCGAGCACCAGGTCGCGGTAGTCGACGGTGCCGGTCCGGCAGCCGGTCCTTGCCCCCCCGCGGCCGCTTCGACAACTGACCAGCAGAACAAAGGCCCTTCCCAGGCCAACAACGACGCGCCAGGCGTGCTGGACCTGGAAGCCCTCCGGAGAAGGGCCGCTCAGTCCACCGCACGGGCGGCACCCTCGGGGACGAAGAGGCGCCCGGTGTTCGATTGGAACGAACCCGACGAGGAGGTCGCGTCGGATGAAGGTGAGCTGCACTCTGCCTCGGAGCGACCTGCTACCCCCGCTGCGGCGGCGCCAGCCCCGGCCGGAACCGCGGACCGGTCAGGCCGGTACCAATGCCCGGACCGGGCATCTTCTGGGGCTGAACGCTCTGGGCGAGTAGAAAGGAAGGATGGGAAGACTCACAGCCGTCCTGCCCTACGTGCTTGCGCTGGTAGCCGTCGTGGTCGGTGTGGACATTCTGTTCTTCAGGAACCGGTTCTGGGAGCGGCTGATGGTGAACGTCGGGGTCGTCCTGGTGTTCTGGGCGTTCTATCTGAGGTTCCTGAAACGTCCATGAGCGCAGCCGCCGCAATGCGGCTTACCCAGATCCACCCCGAGAACTGGCCGCAGGTCACTTTCCAAGGTATCGACTACCCCGATGCCTGCGCCGTAGCCTGACGTTCTCCCGGCGCAAGCTCACCGTCCCCCTTCGGCGCAGACAAGCGCGCGGAGGGGGCGTCCCAGGAACGCACCCGTTCACGCCGCGGGCTCAAGCTCAGGTGTACGACCCCACTGTCGGCCTCGACCTGCAAATGGCTTCAAGGTAGATGCTAGGTTCGCGAGCCCCATGCAGTCGCCTGGTGCCGGGAGAATGGTAGCCGAACGCTTCTTGCTGCACTGTTCACGTCGAAGGGTAACCTTGTGTAGGTCCCGGGCGAAAGCCCTTGAGAAACGCATTCTTGAAGGGGTGGATAACGTGAAGGCCAAGCTCATAGGTCTACTGGTTGTCACCATTGCCGGCCTGGCCTTCGTCGCCGGTCCTGCACTCGCAGGAGATCAGGCCGTGGGTCCGTACAAGGACTTCAAAGGCATCATTAAGCTCGACGTCCGCGACTCGAAGCCCGACTGGGGACCTTTCACGCCAAAGAAGGCGCCCGCGGGCGCGCCGAACATTCTGTTTGTGCTCTACGACGACACCGGGCTGGCCGCCTGGTCGCCCTACGGCGGCCGGATCAACATGCCGACCCTCGACAGGCTGGCGAAGAACGGCCTGACCTACACGCAGTGGCACACGGTAGCGCTGTGTTCCCCGACCCGGTCGACACTGCTGACGGGGCGCAACCATACCTTGAACGGCATGGCTGCGATCACGGAGGGCGCCAACGGGTTCCCGGGCTGGAGCGGCCGTCTCCCGCCGCAAGCCGCAACCCTCGCGCAGATCCTCCAGGACAACGGCTACAGCACCTTCTGGCTGGGCAAGAACCACAACGTTCCGGAGCAGGACGTCGCCGAGGGTGGCGACCGAAAGAACTGGCCGCTCGGCCAGGGATTCGAGCGTTACTACGGGTTCATCGGCGGCGAGACCAACCAGTGGTACCCGGACCTCGTAGAGGACAACCACTTCATCGAGCCGCCGTCCACACCGGAGCAGGGGTATCACCTCTCGAGGGACCTGGCCGATCAGGCGATCAAGATGATCCGGAACCAGAAGGCCACGAGCCCATCGAAGCCGTGGTTTATGTTCTACAACCCGGGCGCCAATCACGCCCCGCACCACGCGCCAAAGGAGTACATCGCCAAGTACAAGGGCAAGTTCGACGACGGTTACGAGGCGTACCGCACCTGGGTGCTGGCGCGCATGATCGAGAGGGGCGTCCTGCCGAAGGGCACGAAGCTCACACCGATCAACCCGCTGCCCGAAGCGATGGCGAACCCGGCTGACTATGTCCGTCCATGGAACACCCTGAACGCGGACGAGAGGAGGCTGTTCTCGCACATGGCCGAGGTCTGGGCCGGGTTCTCCGAGTATACCGACGTGCAGATCGGCCGCATCGTCGACTACCTGGAGAAGACCGGGCAACTCGAGAACACCCTCGTCTTCTACGCCGCCGACAACGGTACCTCCGGCGAAGGCACGCCGAACGGCTCCGTCAACGAGAACAATTTCTTCAACGGCTACCCCGATGACCTGGCCGAGAACATGAAGCTGTTCGACAGGCTCGGGGGGCCAGATACCTATGGCCACTTCCCCACTGGCTGGGCTGTCGCGTTCTCGACACCGTTCCAGATGTTCAAGCGGTACTCGCAGTACTCCGGCGGCACCTCCGATCCACTCGTCATCTCCTGGCCCAAGGGCATCAAGGCGCGCGGTGAGATCCGCGACCAGTACCACCACTCGGTGGACATCGTGCCGACGATTCTCGATATCGTCGGCGTCGAGATGCCCAAGATCTACCGTGGCGTGGAGCAGTTCCCGCTCTCCGGCATCTCGATGAAGTACACGTTCGATGCGGCACCTTCTGCGCCGACACAGAAGAAGCGCCAGTTCTATGCGATGCTCGGCACCCGTGGGATCTGGGAGGACGGCTGGCTGGCTGCCGCCGTGCACGCCCCGTTCACCGGCAAGGGCCACTTCGACCAGGACCAGTGGCAACTCTACCACGTGGATGTAGACCGTTCGGAATCGACGGACCTGGCGAAGCAGCATCCCGAGAAGCTGGAGGCGCTGAAGAGGGCGTGGGACGAGGAAGCCAGGATCAACCTGGCGTTGCCGCTCGATGACCGCAGCGCACCAGAATTGCTGGCCGTCGAGCGCCCCTCGGCCGAACCCGCTCGCGACCGCTACGTCTATTATCCGGGCACGGCTCCTGTTCCTGAGGGGGTCGCTGTGAGCGTGCGCAATCGCTCGTACAAAATCCTCGCCAATGTCGATATCACCGATTCGAATGCCGGCGGCGTGATCTTCGCGCACGGCTCCCGTTTCGGCGGACACGCGCTGTTCATCAAGGACCACAAGCTCCACTACGTCTACAACTTCCTCGGCATCAAGCCGGAGCAGACGTTCGTCTCCAAGGAGACCCTGAAGCCCGGCAAGTACACGCTCGGCATGGAGTTCACGCGCACTGGCGCCGGCCCGCACAAGGAGTCGCTGGGCACGATGAAGCTGTACGTCAACGACAAGGTCGTCGCGGAGGGCCCGATGAAGACGCAGCCGGCCAAGTTCACCCTGTCGGGGGACGGCCTGTGTGTCGGCTACGACAGCGGCGACGCCGTCAGCGGTGAGTACAAGACGCCCGGCACGTTCCATGGCGGAACGATCCAGGCGGTCGGTGTCACCGTCGAAAAGGCATCGTACGAGTCCCTGGAGGGGGAAGCACAGAGAGCCCTGCTGCGCGACTAATGCGAATCGAGAACCGGGCCGCCCCGTCCGATCCGGTACAACATTCCGCCGTCGCTTCGGCAGCCCGCATGCGGGACTCGTGGATCGCCGAGCTGCTGCTCATCGCGCTCGTCTACTGCGTCGGGGTCCTCTTCGTCTGGCGTCACCACCTGGCCTTCGACACCGGCACATGGTACGGGACGCGGTCGTCCGCCCGTGGGTTTCAGCTGGCGCTCCCGGGACGGTGGCTCGCGTACGGGAGCATGCCGTTCTTTGTGTGCCGACCCCAGCAGGGTCTTCGGCGGAACTCTGCGAAAAGGCGTTCGGCCAGCACTTCACACGACGAGCGAGAGCGCGGCAAGGAGCAAAGGCTGCCGGGAGCGTCACGGCGGCGCAGCGCCGCACGCCAGTCGTGGCGCACGTTGCTCGGCGAGAGGCGGCCGTCCGGGATCGGCGTTCGGGCCGCGCACTGACGGGGGCAGAGTCTCTCTCGCGAACACCAACTCCGTGCTCACGAAGCCGATGGGACCCACATTTGCCGTTCGCATTTCACAGGAATTCATGACACTGTGCCCCGCGTCTGAGTGGTCGTAAGACCGCCAGAGCCCGCCTTGGTTGTTTCCCCGCTCTTGCCTACGTGAGGTGGCCACTATCGGTCCGCGATGAGAAGACCCGCTCGCCAGAAGGCGCTTCTTGTCTACCCTCGCTTTGCCGGAAATTCCTTCTGGAATTACCGCGCGACGTGCGAGCTCATGGGCGCGAAGTACTCAGCCGCTCCGCTCGGCCTCATCACTGTGGCAGCCTTGCTACCGTCCGAATGGGAGGTCCGGCTCGTCAATCGCAACACCGAGGAGTTACAGCGGTCCGACCTTCTCTGGGCCGACGTCGTCATGACGGGGGGGATGCTCCCCCAGCGCGGAGATGTCCTCCATCTCATCGAAGCCGCGCAGGCGCAGGGCAAGCCGGTGGTTGTCGGCGGGCCAGACGCTACCTGCGCTCCCGAGATCTACGCCCGAGCCGATTTCAGGGTGCTCGGCGAGGCCGAAGAGATCATGGCGAGCTTTATCGCCGCCTGGCGTGAGGGAGCGGGCGAGGGCGTGTTCAAGGCGACCGGCTTCCCCGACCTGTTGCGTTCGCCGACGCCACGCTTCGACCTCCTCAAGCTGGATCAGTACCTTCACGTTGGCGTCCAGTTCTCGCGCGGCTGCCCCTTCAACTGCGAGTTCTGCAACGTCATCGATCTGAACGGGCGCGCGCCCCGGACGAAGACAAGCACGCAGATGCTCGTGGAGCTCGATACGCTGCGGGCGCTTGGATACCGAGGCCACGTCGATCTGGTGGACGACAACCTGATCGGCAACCGCCGGGCGGTGAAACCGTTCTTGCGCGACCTGTCTGGATGGCTCGAGGCGCGAGGCCGACCTTTCGAGTTCTCAACCGAGGCGAGCCTCGACCTGGCGGACGACGAAGACCTTCTTTCCCTTCTTCGGAAGGCGAACTTCTTCGCCGTGTTCGTCGGGATCGAGACACCTGATCGCGAGACGCTCCTCGCTGCCCACAAGCGGCAGAACGTGGACCGCGACATCGCGAAGAGCGTACGCGCCATCCATCGCGCGGGCATCTTCGTGAACGCAGGCTTCATCATCGGGTTCGACACCGAGCGCGGGAACGTCGCCCAGTCCATCGCAGACTGCATCGAGACGGCGGGCATCCCGGTGTGTATGGTGGGGCTTCTCTTCGCGCTCCCGGGGACTCAGCTCGCCCGCAGGCTCGAGGGCGAAGGGCGTATGGCAATCGAGGACGCGCGCTATGGAAGCGAAGACGCCGACCAATGCACCTCTGGCATCAACTTTGAGTCGCTGCGCCCCCGACAACAGGTCCTCAAGGACTACAGGGACGTGTTGGAGCGAATCTATTCACCCGAGGCCTTCTTCAGGCGAGCCAGGCGCGCGGCCCGTGAGCTCGACCGTTCTGCTCACTCGATCCGGCCGTCCCTCAAGAACGCCGTGCGTGACGTCCGTGCCACTCTCGGGCTGCTCTGGCGCATGGGAGTACGCGACCCGCGCGTCCGCAAGGAGTGGTGGTGGTCCGTCGTAGACTGTGCCACCCAGAACCCGGCTGCGCTCAAGATCCTTCTCTCGTTCGCTGCGCTCTATCTCCACCTCGGACCGTACTCCCGCGACATGGTCGAGCGGATCGATACCGAGATCGGCCTTGAGGCCCACCGCGGAAAGCCCCGCAGCCGAATCCTGGGAGAGCAGTTTGTTCGTCCAGCCTGATGGAATCGGCCACTGCATGACCCCGAGCTCCTTCGCAGATCTAAACCTTTCCACGGAGTCGCTCACGGCGCTCGACCGCGCCGGGTTCGAGCACCCGACGCCGATCCAGGCGCAGGCAATCCCTCCGGCTCTCGCGGGTCGAGACGTGATCGGGACCGCCGCGACAGGAACCGGAAAGACGGCCGCATTCGTATTGCCAATTCTCGACCGACTGGCAGGCAGGGGCGGTACTCGCGCGCTCGTGCTGGCGCCCACCCGCGAGCTCGCGCTCCAGATCGGTGAGGAGCTGGAACGGTTCGGACGCCATCGCCAACTGCGGGGTGCAGTGGTCATTGGCGGAGTCGGCATGGCTCAGCAGGCCGAGGCATTTCGTCAGAGGCGCGAGATCGTGATCGCGACGCCGGGCCGACTCGTCGATCACCTCCAGGGTGGAACGGCGCGCCTTGACGGGATCGAGATCCTCGTGCTGGACGAGGCGGACCGGATGCTGGACATGGGGTTCAAGCCGCAGCTCGACCGAATCCTGGCGCGCATCCCGAAAAGGCGTCAAACACTCCTGTTCTCCGCCACAATGGGAGCGGAGGTGGCCGACTTCGCCCGCGCCCATCTCCACGATCCGGTGAAAGTGGAGGTGGCGCGCAGCGGAACCATGGCCGACCGGGCCGTGCAGCAGGTCTTTCTCGCCGAGCAACACGAGAAGCTCGCGTTGCTTCTCTCGCTCCTCCAGGCGGACGAGGCCTCGACGCTCGTCTTCACGCGAACGAAGCGGCGCGCGGACAAGGTCTGGAAGAACCTCGCTCGTGCGGGCCACAAGGTCGCGCGCATCCACGCCGACCGGTCCCAGGCGCAGCGCCGGATGGCGCTCGATGGATTCAAGAGCGGCATGTACCGGGTCCTCGTCGCGACCGACATCGCCGCGCGCGGGATCGATGTTGCCGACATCGGCCATGTTGTGAACTTCGACCTGCCGCACGTGCCCGAGGACTACGTACATCGGGTGGGACGCACCGCACGCGCGGCGGCCAGCGGACGCGCCTCGACCTTCTCTTCTGGCGAGGAGAAGGACCTCCTGCACGCGATCGAACGGCTCACCCGCTCGTCCATCCCGCGAGCGGACGTGCCACGCGAGAACGCGACCTTCCAGGCGGAGGTGAAGCGCGCCGCCGAAGGACCGGGGCGAGAAAGCGCTCGTCGGACCGGCGGACCTCCACCGCGGGGACGAGGCCGCCAGGGGGCACGCAGAGAGGAAGGGCGCACGAGCCCGACCATCGGCGAGGGGAGCGCGAGTCGCCCCGGCGCGGCCAGACCACGACTCGTCGGCTCATGGCGCCCGAAACGAAGGCGGTAGAAGGCTGCCACCGCGCGACCTCGCGCGCCCCCGTTCAGGGTAGCGACGGTTTCGCCGAGCGATCGCCCGACGTGGCGTACGCGCGTGCCTCTCTCGAACTGGTCAGGCGCCCGACGCGACGGGGCGAGCCGCCAGTGGCACCGCCGAGGTGATGATCGGGCGAACCCGGGTCCGGAGGAAGGCGATGGCCTCCTCGTGGGTGCGCTCTGGGGCACCCGGCAACCTGACGAAGGCACGCGCCAACCGGTCCCAATTGCCACTCATGAGCAGGAGCCAGACCTGAAAAAAGTCGACTCCTCGCAGCACGACGGCGTCGTTCCGCCCGTACTCCTCGAGATGGCGCTCAAATTCGGCCGGGTGCTCCGTCCAGTGGCAGCGCGGGACCACGTGGTGCACCGCGTGGTACCCGTCGTTGAAGCAGCGACGGTTGTACCGGGTCCCCACGCAGGTGATGCTCGCGCGCAGCGGGTGGCCGGGCTGCTCTGGACAGATGAACGCGTGCTGAGCCCAGTTCCCGGCCATCATCAGCGTCCTCATGGTTAGGTAGGGCAAGAGGAAGACCACGAACGTCGCCCTCGGATCCACACATAAGAGGAGCGCCACCGCGATCCAGTAGGATGCCTCTCCCACGATAACCCTGCGCAGCAGGCGCCGCCTCCCGTTGCGGGCGAAATAACGGATGAGGTCGAAGAGCCCCGCCGTCATAAAGCGTCCCCAGTAGCGTAGCCAATGGCCAATGCGGTCGCGCTGGAAACGCTCGGTCGAGGACAGGTCGCCAGGCCGGTTCTCCTCGACATGGTGCATTCCCACGTGATGGGCGAAATACGTCTCGGGGGTCTGCCCCATGAACGGGCAGAGCACCCAGGGAATGATCTGGTTGAGCACCCTGTAGCCAGGCCGGAAGAGCTGCCGGTGGGAGGTGCAGTGGAGCATGAGGGTGAAGCGGTCTATGACTCCTACGAAAAGAAGTGCGAGATACAGCGGCGCGAGCCACCAGAACAGCGGGCCCACAAAGTAAAGCCCGACGCCGGCAAGGGCGACCGACCCGCACTGCATCATGAGCGCGACGAAGACGGCGTCGCGCGGGTCGTTGAGAAACGGGGTCGCGAAGCGAGCATAGCGAGGGATCGCCGCCGAACGGGGATCGGGTCGGATCGTCGGGTCGTTCATCCCGTCGCGCACACCACGCCCCTGGCGTGCTCCGGCATCCAGGGAATCTTGGGGGTCGACTCGCACGTGCGGTCCGGACTCCGGTTGGCGGGGCGCATCTTGGTCGGCGCCCGTGCGAGGTTCGCATCCGCGATGGACGGCTCGACGAGATTCGCCTCCGGCCGCCGGCTCCGCCCCGCGAGACTCATCGTTCATCGCTTTCCCCGGGCCTTTGCCTGGGCGCCCTCGATGCTCTTCTTGCGGCTACTAATCGCATCGCTGGCCTTGGCGCGCCTCGCGGAGTTCAGGGGGCGCCGGGCGCCGGTGGCATGTAGAAAGCACTCAACATCAACGAGGTCGCGGGCGCCACTCGGACCGAGTTTCTCGAGCAAACGCGTCGAGAGGTCGCGCAGGCGCGTGTAGGTCGTCCAGTTCGGAGCGGCCCGTTGCTGAAGGTCGCATCCAAGGCGGCTAGCGCCGGCAGACGAAGAGCGGGGCACGAGGATCATGTGCCGGGAGGGCACCGCGACGAAGGGGAAGAACGTGACCAACGGCCACGCCGCCTCGGGCGGAACGCCCAGCGCGTTCGTCGCCGCGCACAGCCTCTCGAAACGAGGACGAGCCGGCGACGGAACCGAGAGGTAGCTCACGAGGGCATCGAAGTACCGACCGACCTCCTCCCCGGGCTCTAAGGCGTCCTCGAGCACCTCGGTTTCGACCATGCCTGAGATGGGCGCCGCGCAGGCAGCGACGCGCAGGGCCCGCCGCGCCAACTCGGCGTATTTCCCGTCCCCAGCGAGCTTCGCGGCCTGCCTGTTTCCCAAGAGGGCGGTCCATTGGGCGCACGCCTCCCGCCACCGTGCGGCACGACCCAGGCGGGGTGTGTCTGCCCGCGGGGAGGGCGAGGCCTGAAAGGCGGTCGGGTGTTCGGCGAGGTATGCGGCAATGGCCTCGTCCTGGCTGATGAAGCTAGCGGCCAGTGCGTAGCGGCCCATCGCTGAGTCCATTGCGAAGGAAGTGAGCCCCTCGAGCCAGGGATCGGGGTCGAGCCCGTCCTGGGAAAGAAATGGCATCGCGGATGGCCAGCGCAGTTTGGCCGCGAAGCGAGAGTCGCGAGCCGGGAAGAAGACGTGCAGGGCGGTCGCCTCACGGGCGATCACCTTCCCCAGGCCGAGGGTCTGGTGCCTCACGAGCGATCCGGTTGCGAGCGCCGTCGCGGCCGCCTTCTTCTCGGTTAGCGACTGCTCAGAGAGAACGGAACCCGCGGGGCGGGCCCTCTTGTATCTCGGTTCGAACGTCTTGGATTGCATCGCCACCCTGACCCCCAGGGGCCACCCGTGTCCACGTGCGAACCTCAACAGCTCGACACAGAGGGCCCAATTGTATTGGCGGCCACGGATTGTCCCACGCGCGGAAGCCGCTCCCGCGCACCCGGCGCATTTCAGACAATAGTGGCGCGTCGCTGGGAACGCACCCGGAAGCTACGCCACGCCCCGACCCTTAATGGTCGCCACGCTGGGGGAGACGTGCCTCGCTATCGTCGTTTGACCTCTTCCCTCAGTAGATCCAGACGCCGGGCCTCGGACCGTCCGGCGCCCCGGGCCCGGCTCTCGGTACAGAAGGTCGCGAACCGGCGGCCATCGATTGTGACGAGGTAGCGTTGTTGCTCCAACCGCTCGACACTCACAACACGGGCGCGCACCGAGAATACGAACTGAGGCTTTGCCATCCGGCTCCGCCCAAGGTCAGCGAATTCCTCGCCCTAGGAGTTCGGCCTTCTCCACCGCTGCCCGGATCGCGGCGGAAGGCTCGCGTGTCCGGTCGCCGTTGCGAATGAGGCGCTGCGCCTGGCTCACCGCGCGCGCGAGGTCGAGGTTTGCGAGGATTCGGCCCCGCTCCTGGGTCAGCAGACCGCCGAGCTTGCGAAGCCGTGCCTTCAACTCGCCGAAGTTGTCGTTCATCCTGTATTCATATCACAGCGCGACCTCGCGCGCCGCGCGGAGGGGGGCCATGACGACACACCTCCCGCCTGCTTCGGGCGCCGGCCAGCATCATGGCTGCGTCGTTGTGCAGCATCGGGGTGGGAACTACACGCGAGGTCAACGGTGATGCGGGATCCGCCAAGGATTCCGACAGGTCACAGCGAGCCCCGAGTGGAACCTCTGGGCATGGCACCTGCTCAGCCTTGCGCGCTTGCGGGCCAGGCAGCCCAACCTTGCCAGGGGCAAAGCGTCACCTCGTGCCTCGCGCGGCGGGGCCGCCGAGAAGCGAAGGGCGTCGGCACAGCGGAGGGACGATTCCGAACCCCGGGACCCTAGGGGGTACCACCTTCGTTCAAATTTTCATTTAGTACTACCTGAGCACGTTCGAGAGGATTCACGGGGCGGGCTGCGCGGGCCGATTGGCCGACGGCAGAGCGGGCAAGTGCTGAGTCGCTGCAACGGGATTTGCTGCAACTGCCGGCGAACTTCAGGCAGGGTCCAGGACGTTCTGCTCCGGGGGAAAGCGCTCTCCGGAGCGCGAGGAACCCGTGTGCAGCAGCGCATGGGGTTGCGTGGTGGTGAAATCCTCGCCAACCGCGACCCTCGAAGTGGTCGAGGCCGATCTCCTGTTTCATCTCTTGGTTGTCGCGCTCGACGCGCCAGCGGAGCTTCGCCAGTCGAACGAGGTCTTTCACCGACGTTCGGACGGGCACTGTCGCGAGCGAGAACTTGGTGGCCCATCCCTTCGATCAGCGAATCAACATAGGCTGTCAACTCGCGGTCGAGTCGCTTCAGCTCACGAGGTTTCATTTCGACCGTAGATCAAACTTCGCGACCCCCATCAAGAAATGTGAGCGAGTAGCCGTAGGGCGGTGTCTCTTTCTCTCGACTATTGGCGCGCGTTCGCCTATGAATGCCCTGCTGCTCTACTCAAGAGCGGACTTTGCGGCAGTTTTTGCCGCACACGCACAGAGAAGAAACGAGACGACAATAGATGGCTACCGGTACCGTGAAGTGGTTCAACGATTCGAAGGGCTTCGGCTTCATCACGCAGGAGAATGGTGGGGACGACGTTTTCTGCCACCACACCGCGATTATTGCCGAGGGTTTCCGCACTCTCGCGGAAGGTCAGAAGGTGGAGTTTGACGTGACCAAGGGCCCGAAGGGCCTTCAGGCCGCGAACGTCCGCCCCCTGTAGTGGTTGGCTGAAGCGATTCGAAGCCCGGTCCTCTCGAGGGCCGGGCTTTCGTGTATGGGCTTATGTCGGCTTGCCTGGGCGCTGTTCGAGATTCTCCTAGTGTGAAGGTGGCCTTTCCCTAGAATCCGCCCCGGTTGCTCGTGTGAAGCCACCTCGTTCGTCGGTTGATGTGTGCCGGTGGCCGCACGTCGCCCCCGTAGTCCTTTCGTAGAGCCCCGAATCAACTTGTCGAGTCGGTTGCCTGTCGGCGGGCTGACGCCATAGATGCCATTGTCCACGTCGAGAGGCTCGCTGCCCACGCGCTCCCGCTTCACCCGACGCTCGACGCACCCGGATGTTTCGGGAGCTGGATGCATCGCGTGGTTCGGGAGGTCCCCTCTTGGCCGGCACCCTCAGCCAACTCGGTACGAAGAGCTGGGCACGGTTCGCAGACTCAACTGAGTGCATCCCCTCGTGCCGCCTCGGGGCGGGCTCGAACGCCCAAGAGGCGCCGTCCGTTCTGGGGAGGGCGCGATGAGCGGCTGGGCCAGAACGGCGGATGGATGGGCCGCCAACCTCGACGGGTCGGACGCGGCGGCCGTCTTCTCGCTTCCCCGGCTCGAGCTCCGCACAAGCACCGTGGGATGGCGGAGCGTCTGCCTCTTGGCCGACGGGACCCTACGCGAGAGCTCGAACGGCTCGATGGGGAGCGTGGTCGCCGCCAAGGCTGCCGCACTCGAACAGGCGGGGCGGATGCTCGGTCCGGCGCACGCAGCGGCTCTCGAGCTGCTGCGCTAGGTGCCCAGGAGAACTGCGTGTACGTTCCCCGGCGAACTCGCCGCTTTCGACTGCGGCTGCGCGTGGCCACGAGTCGCTCAAAGTCCATCACGGTGGACGTGAGCGCCGGCGGCTTCTGTACGGAATTGATGCGGGTGTTGTCGGTTGGCGAGAGCCTGGAGGGGCTCATCCACTTAAGGGGCCGCGACATGTTCTTTGCCGGCCGCGTGGCCTGGGCCAGGGCCGGCGATCCGCGGCTTGGCTTGGTGGGTCGTATGGGCGTGTGTTTCGGGCAGATCGATCCCGAGTTCGCCCAAAGTCTGGATCTTCGCGGAAGCGAAGTGTCTGCCGTTTAAGGGCCCAAGGCTTCGTTCCCGGCAGGGCGTTCATCCCGGAGGAAGAAGTGGCCGATGGCTGCGGGCGGTTGCACTCGTCGTCCGGACGAAGGTATCCATCCAGCCGATCGGTGCGCGGACGCCGCGGACCTGTCGCGTGCCAGCCTGCGTGAAGGACTGGAATGCCTGCCGGGAATTCGTGCCCAGACAGGACGATTGCTCCGACGCCAGTTCTTAGGCCGCGGCCGTCGGCTGACGACGACTTCCCCTCGCTCCGAAGGGTCGCCCCGGCGCACGGTCAGGATGTTTCATGAACAAGCCAATGTCGATCCTCGCCGCGATCACGACGGCGTCGGCACCGAGCGCCGCGTGCAGCAGCAGCAACAGCAGCGGCGGAAGCAACCCGCCTCCCCGCGGTCGGCACGGTCAACGGAACGGTCATTGACGGCCCGGTGAGCAGCGCCTCGGTGGCCGCCTACGCCGTCACGAACGGCACGATGGGCGCCCAAGTCGGTGGGGGAGCACGGACGCGAACGGCAACTTCACCATCTCCATCGGGGCTATTCGGGCCCGCTCATGCTGCAGGCGAGCGGCGGCGCTTACGGCGACGCTGCGACCGGGACCAGGACCGGGAAGATGATGCAGGCGCGAGACCCTTCCGGACTCGACGATCAAGAACGGTGCCCCCCCCCAAGCGGGGCCGATCGCGGCGCGCTTAGCCTCAGTCTCCGGTTTCGCACCGGTCACGACCGCTTGGACTGATGGTGCACGCTAGTCAAGCTCTCAGCCGCTGCTCTATGCTGACGGAGGAGCCGCTCTTTGCTGCGGAGCGGGCTTGGACGGAGCCGAGCTTATCGCCGGGCCGGCGAGTGAAGCATGAAGGGAGGGCCATCTCTCCGGTGCGGGGCTTTGAGAACTACCCGGCCTTCTACGACGCCTATTGTGCGCTCCTGGAGCGGTGGGGGCTCTCCAGATGGCGTGAGTGGCTCGCGAAAGGCGCTCGTGGCAGAACTCTGGAGGTCGGGTGTGGGACCGGGAGAAACCTAGGCCGTTTCGCCGATGGCCTGCAGGTCATCGCCACCGAGCCTGACGAGAGGATGATTCGCGCAGCCCGGCGACGAGCCCCGAAGGCCCTTCTCGTTCGAGCGAGCGCCGAGGCGCTTCCCTTTCGCACCGGTGGGTTCGAGACGGTCGTCGCGAGCCTCGTCTTCTGCACGGTGCCGGACGTGGGCCGTGGACTCGCCGAGGTGCGTCGGGTGCTTCAACCCGGCGGCCAACTGCGCTTGGTGGAGCACGTTCGCTCCGTCACGACCTGGGTGGGGCGATGGCAAGACTTCATTCAGCCTGCCTGGAGCTGGCTCGCTGGAGGATGTCACCCCAACCGGAACACCGAGGACGCGGTTGAACGGGCCGGCTTCATCATCGAGGCGCAGGGACGCCAGACGCGTGGGACCATGCGGCGTTTCTCGGCGCGCCCTCGTTGACCCGTTGAAGTGGATGGCCCTCTCTGGACCACTACCCTCTGCGCGTTTCGGTCGGCTTCTCCCTAAACCAGAGTTAGGCCCGGGCATGAGGGGCCGTTTGATCGCCTGAAGCCATAAAGAAAATCGGGGCCACCCGAAACCCACAGCCCCGCGCTCATTGCGCGGTTCGGGGAGGCCCCGATGGCGACACGTTACGACGAGTTGCTCCCGCGCCTCACTGCCGGCACGACGTCTGGCCGGCCTCGGCCGCGTGGTCGGCTTCATCGAGCGCCTGCGGGCGATCCGAGCGGGGGCTTTCGTGTGGGCTGTGGTACTCAGCCGCTTCGAGCCGCAGAGGCCGGGCTTCACCCAGGCACGCTGCTGGTACAAGCGGCTCACCGACCGTTCCCTCTGGCCGCGCCCGTTCCAGATGCGCTTCGAAGACCCCAGCGCGGTCGCGCTCTTTCAGCGCGCATTCGAAGAGGCCGTTGCCCCGTGGCGCCAGCGTCGTCGCATCGCTCATCCGCTGGCCAAGCAGTTCCCCGACATCGTCGCGTGGGACAGCACGTGGATGCAGCTCTTCGACTGCCTCAGGCCGGTCTTCAAAGGGACTCGCGGAGCCAAGTCCTCGCTCAAGGTCTGCCTCGGCATATCCGTTTTCGGGCTCCTCCCCTCACGGCCCAGATCACCGCTGGCAACCTCCACGACGTGGAGATCTTCCCACCGCTCAGCCTCTTCCGGCGCGGCACACTCTTCCTCTTCGACAAGGGCTTCGTCGCCTACGCCCGGCTTCGGACCATCGCGCAGGCCGGCCACCACTACCTGTGCCCAATGCGGCTCAACGGGAACGCCCTTGTCACCCGTGTGAACCGTGGCCCTGCGTGGCTGCGCAAGGCCGTTAAGAACAGCCGCGACGGGGTGCTGCGCGACGTGCTCCCGCAGCGCAAACGCATCGGCCGCGTCTTCGACCTCGAGTTTCGCCTGCGGCCCAAGGCCCGCCGGGCCGACAAGAGAGTGGTCTGCGCCCGCCTCGTCATCGCCCCCGGCCCGGAGCGCGAACAGCGTCCCTATTTGACCAGCCTATCGGCCGAGCATTGGGTGCCAGCCTTCCTGCGAGAGACCTATCGCCTCCGTTGGCAGGTCGAACTCGTCTTCAAGGAGTTGAAGCAGAACCTGAGCCTCGAGGTCCTGCCCAGCAAGGACCGGTACGCGGTCCAGATCTTCGCCTGGGCGTCGCTCATCGCCCCGCTCTCGCAGAGCTTGAGCGCTTGGATCTGGCCTCTTCATCGCCATCCGGCCTCAACTCGTCGCCAGAGCCATACGCCACGCCTTGCGGTCGCCGACTCACGCTTGCCTCGCCGCTCCTCTCCGCGGATGACACGTTCCTCTGCGTCGCGGCTCTACCTCGGCGCGAGCGCCTCGAAACGCGCGTGCCCCCGTCGGCTCAGCCGATCCGCGCTGTTCGCGCGGTCGCGGGGCACCTCGCCCCCAGCCCGACGAGCTTCCCTTCCTACCCGGAGCCGATACCGGTACCCCGCGTACCGGTACGTGCGTCCTCTATCAGCGCGTGGCGACTCTTCCTTTCGGGTGCCGACTTGCAGACACCGAACGAAAGGATATACACAGCGACCGACGATGTCAGCGGCAGTCGCCCCGTGATGCTCAACGCGATGCCCCCGCGCGAACGATCTCCGAAGGCAGCGGGGAACCCGATCCTCCTCCTGCGCGGCGCGAGTCGCCTTGCGGTCGAGGCGACCAGCGGGGTCGCCGACGTCGTCGAGGCGATGCACCACGGCATCGCCGCGGGTCCGGCCATCCTCGGCCGCCCGCTCAAGCGCCCGGCCCGGCTCCTCGCCCGCCCGATCTTCGGGAGCGTCCGTGGGGTGACGCGGCTCGTCGGCGCCGGGATCGACGCCACCCTGTCGGCGCTCGCCCCCCTCGTCATCCCGCACGCCGGCGAACCCGCGCCTCGGGCGCGCGAGGCGCTGGTGGCCGCGCTGAACGGCGTGGTCGGTGATCACCTCGCGGAGAGCGGGAACCCGCTCGCGGTCGAGATGGCGCTCCGCCGCGAGGGTCGCCCGCTGGAACTCCGCGCCGAGGCCCTGCGGCTCGCGTTCCCGCACGCGACCGGCAAGCTCCTCGTGCTGATCCACGGCTCCTGCCTGAACGATCGCCAGTGGAACCGGGCAGGCCACGACCACGGCACGGCGCTCGCCCGGGATCTCGGCTTCACGCCGGTCTACCTCCACTACAACACCGGGCTCCACGTCTCGGTGAACGCGCGCGCATTCGCCGCCCTGCTCGAGCAGCTCGCCGCGGCATGGCCCACGCCGATCGAGCGCCTCGTCCTCCTCGCGCACAGCATGGGCGGGCTCGTGGCCCGCAGCGCCTGCCACTTCGGCGAGGTGGAGGGGCACGCGTGGCGCCGGAAGCTGCGCGCGCTCGTCTGCGCCGGCACACCCCACCACGGCGCACCGCTCGAGCGTGCGGGCCACTGGATCGACCTGCTGCTCGGCGTCAGCCGGTACAGCGCGCCGCTCGTCCGGCTCGGGAAAATCCGCAGCGCCGGCGTCACCGACATGCGCCACGGCAACGTCCTCGACCAGCACTGGCAAGGTCGCGACCGCTTCGCGCACCGTCGCGACGACCGCGCCCCGCTCGCGCTGCCGCGGGAGGTGCGGTGCTACGCGATCGCCGGGCTAACGGCCGCGCAGGGCCACCCCGCGAGGTGCCGGACTGACGGCCTCGTTTCCGTAGACAGCGCGTTCGGCGTTCACGCGAGACAGGAGCTGACGCTCGGGTTCCCGGAGGCGCACCGGTGGATCGCCCACGGCACGAACCACCTCGAACTCCTGAACCGGCCCCAGGTCTACGCTAAGCTCCGCTTCTGGCTGTCTTCCTGACCCCCGTCTCGCGGGTGCGCGCTCGCTCGCAGCCCGCTTCACGGCCGACCGGTCGCCGACGCGCGGCGCAGATCAAGCGCGCGCTCGCCGGGAGCGCTGGCGAGGAAGTGGCACGGACGGTCCCTCTGCGCACGTCCGCGGCACCGGCAGGCCGCGCGCTCAGCGCCCCCCGGCGGAGGGTGAGCATCCTTTCAGCAACGGCGTATGGCGACGAGTGCGTCCAATGGGCTTGCACCGAGCAAGCCGGCAGTCGGGCCGCGGGGTCCACAATCCTCGTGGTCGACGACGACGCGGACCAGCGCGCGTCGGTGGCGGACCTGCTCTCGACGCGTGGCTGTGCGGTCGTCGTCGCGTGCGACGGGCAGGAGGCCATGGAGCTCGTCGCGTCGGGGCTTCGCCCGAGGGGTCATCCTGCTCGACCTCAACATGCCGTGGATGGACGGGTGGGCCTTCCTCCGGCATCTCCGCGGCGCGGCGCACTCGAGCGTCCCGGTGCTCGTCACGAGCGCGGCCGCGAGCGAGCCGCCCCCGACGGAGGCAACGCGCGCCTCGAGAAGCCCTTCAAGCCAGCGGGCCTTCGCGCAATCGTCGGACGCCTCGCCCCGCCAGCGCGGGCGGACGGCCGCTTGGCGCTCGCGGGCGGCGGCGGCCCGAGATCGTCCATCCCCGGCATCTTCGCGATCTGCGCGCGAGCGGCTCCCCAGGCCTGCTGGACGATCCAGGAGAGCGAGCGGTCCTGGCGCGTCGCCTGTTCCTGGATCTCGAGGAGCATCTCCTCCGGGAAGTACCGCAACTGCTTCCGCCTGTCCGAGTTCTGGGCGATGTGCGCTTGTACGCCCCGCATGCGTCTAAGGGAAGAGACCCCGCGGACGACTCAGGTCACCACGTCGAGATAGGGCTTCGGCCGGGCGTGCTTCGCCGTCACGACGTGCATGAACGCCTCGACATCGACGTTATCGCGCGCGCCGAGCGGCCGAAGCCTCTCGAGGAGCAGCTCGGTGGACCTGAGGAGCGCCGAGTACGTGGACCAGTTCGGCTGCGGCTCGAAGGCAAGCTCGAGCCCGAGCCGGCGTCCCACCTCGCACGCGAACCGGGGCCGTAGCAGCATGTAGAGATCCGGCCGCGCCACGAACGGCAGAAGCGTCACGAGCGGCCAGCGGGATTCCGGAGGCGCGCCTGGCGCCATGGCCGCGACCGTGGCGGCGAGCGCCTCGAAGCGGGATCGCTCGGGCGCCGCTGCGGCCAGAAGTGCGAAGAGCGCCGCGAAGTTGCCGCGCGCGGCCTCGAGATCCTTCAGCGCGGCCTCGAAGGACGCCTTCTCCGCGTCCTTGTGCAGCGGGCGGACCGTCCGCTCGACCCGGAGGGCACGATCCACGACCGCCTCGACGTCGCCCGCCGCGAGGAGTCGCTCCCCCTCGCCGTTTCCGAGCGTGTCCGCGTAGACCTCGTGCGCGCGCCGCCACCGGGCCACCCGACCGCGCTTGTCCGTGCCGTCCACGTAGCTCGGATCCGCAAACCCCTTCGGGAACACCTCCACGAAGCGGGCGGCGGCGTCGGCGTGGGAGAGCCACTGGCCGGCTAGGCCGTACCGCCCGGTCTTCGCGTCGAGGGAGAAGCCCGACAGGCGGGAGAGCCAGGCGTTCGTGATCGCAGCTGGAGCGAGGAGCGGCAGCGCCATGGGCAGCCGCAGCTTCGTCGCGAACCGCGCGTCGCTCATCGCGAAGAAGACGTGGACCGCCCTCTCCTCGAGGGCGACGATCTTGCCGAGACCGAGCGACGCGTGCTGCACGATCATTCCGTTCTCGAGACCGCTCATGGTGCGCTCTTTCCGTTCCGAGCTCGCGGTCGCGCACCCGTCGCGTCCCGCGTGCCCGGGGGGGCACGCAGGCGGCTCGTCGTGGCACGATGGGGCGCGGAGACTCCGCCGTGTCGCTCACGGCAGCGTGAAGGGCCGGCAACGCTTCGCCGGTGTGTGCTTGTATAACACCGCGCGCGCCCGTTCGTCACGGCGCGCCCCGGATGGCCTCCGAGCGCCTGCTCGACTTGTCCGCCGCGATCCAGGCCGACGGGTTCCGCTCCCTCGCGGAGGGGCAGAAGGTCGAGTTCGACGTGGCGAGGGGCCCGAAGGGCCTGCAGGCGAACGTCCCTGTCGCCTGATCGCGTCCACCGCGACACCTTCGACGTAGACAGAGCCCGACCTCTTCGCGAGGCCGGGCTTTCGCTTTTCGTGGTGCGGGCGCTCGTCGGAGGGTATCTATCTAGCGCGCCCCGGACATCGTGATGTCGCCCCATCATTCCGAGATGAAGGTTCGAACCCACCTCGTCCGCATCGAGCGGCTGGAGAAGCTCCGCTGGCGCGTCACCGTGGACGGGCATCGGTTCCTCACCTTCTGCTCCGAAGCGCGTGCACGCAATGCTGCGAGGCTCGAGGCACGCCGCCTCGACTTCGTCGCGTTCGAAGCGCTCCACCCGCCTCCGCTTCGCAAGTGACTCAGCGGATCGCCCGGCCGAGGAACTCGGCCTTCTCCACCGCCACGCGGAGCACCTGCGAGGGCTCTCGGGTGCGGTCGCCGTCGCGGACGAGCCGCTGCGCTTGGCTCACCGCGCGTGCGAACTCGAGGGTGCCGAGGATCCGGTCGGGCTCGGCGCTCAGCAGCTCGTTCGGCTTCCGGATCCCCCCTTGAGCTCGCCGAAGTTCTCGTTCATCCCTGCCGTCTAGCGGACCCAGACCGTGCGCGCCCAACATGCGCCCGGGCGCTCCATGACGGTGCTCACCCGCTCTGGAACGGTCGCGCGTCGAGCGGGAGATCGATCACGAAGCTGGTCCCGCGTCCCCGCGCGCTGTCAATCGTGATCGATCCGCCGTGCGCCTCGACCAGCGTGAGCCCGAGGCCCCAGCCCCGCTGTCCGCTCGCCTTCTGCCGCCGGCTCGCGCGCGAACGGGCGGAAGGGATCCGCCAGGATCTCCGGCCTGAGGGGCTCGCCTTCGTTGTGAACCGAGAGGCGCGCGCCGCGCTCGCTGCGGGCGATCTTCGAACGTGACGGGGGTCCCGAGATCGCCGTACTTCGCGGCGTTGGTGCCGAGGTTCGTCGCGACCCTGCGAAGGTCCCGCTCGCTCCAGGTCCCCACGACGCTCACCTCGCCCCTCACCTCGAACCGGTCCCCGTACTGGGACAGGAGCTCGACCGGGGCTTCGCGCGCTACGTCCGCGAGATCGCAGGTCGCGAGACGGAGCGACAGCCGCTCTCCCGCTCGCATGCGCTTCGCGTCGAGCAGGTCCCGCACCATTCGATCCGTGCTGCGACGATCCGGGCCGCCAGATCGCGCCGCTCGTCGAGCCTCTCCGGCGTCTTCACGAGCAGCGATGCCCCGATGCGCGCCACCGACAACGGACCAGGCAGATCGTGCGCGAGGACCGACACGAACGTCTCGCGGAGCTGACGCTCGGACTCGTGGGCCGCGATCCTCTGCCGGGACGCGGCGTCGAGCGCCGCGTTGTCGAGGAGCAAGGCGAGGTGGTCGCCCGGTGATTCCAGCCGGCGGGCATCGCGCATCGTGAAGGGGTCGCGGGTGCGCCCAACGTACAGAACGCCGACGACCGGTTCGCCGCGCGACGGGAGACGCACGGCGACCAAGAGCAGATCCCTCTAGCGATCAACCGGGAGGCGAACGGGAGTTGCGAGCTGGATACGTCCTCGACCAGGCCGGTCACGAGATCGCCGGCGGCCATCCGCTCGACGAACGACGGAGCGACGTCCCCCCCGACTTCCTGAGCCGGGCCCGCAGCGGTGACCCTCCTTCGTGGTCGTCGCCGCGCGCTTCCGCGGCGATCGCCTGGAGGCGCCGCAGGTGCAACTTCTCCCCCTGCTGGTCCTCGAGGAGATACTGCGTGAACAGCTCGGTCACTGCCGTGGCGGTCTCCTGCAGCTCGAGCAGGATCGGCTGCAGCGCGGAGCTCTCCAGGCGGTCTTCGGGCGGCGTCGCGGCGGACACCTCCGCGATGCAGGTCCCGAGGAGGAGCAGCTCCTCGATGATCTCGGGCAAGCTGAATCCCTGACGGAGGCGCGCCGCGACGTGCCCTTCGACGAGCTCGCGTCGAGCTACCTTCGTCGGCTCGCCGAGTTCCGCGAGGCTCTCGAGCAAGGCGGGCATGCTGGTCTGCATCTCGGGGCGAGACAGGCTCGGGCAGACGCAGCCTTCCCCGCCCGCTCGGTCCAGAGTTGGACGATCGCGCTGCGGCGCGACGCGATGACGTGCGCGATCGGCCCCATTGTCACCAGGCGGCTCCGCACGCGGCCCCTGACGCGCGCCTGCGCCCACGCCGAAGATATGGCTACGGGCGGCCGATTGCAGGGCGAGCGGGCGTGCATGTGCACCCGCCGCTACCTCGGAGCGGCTCGAGTCGTGCGGTCACGCTGGGCATCGTGGGCGAGAGGCCGTCGCCCCATTTGCATTGCGCCGTCCGAGCACGCGCAAGAACCGGTAATGAGCTCCGAGCGCGTGACGCAGGCTCGGTTCGGTGCGGTAAGGGACGCCATGCTCGAGGCACGTCGCTTCCACGATCCCGGCGAGTGCGCGATAGTGGGTGTGGCACACCTCCGGACAGAGGTGGTGCTCGATCTGGAAGTTGAGGCCGCCCACGTACCAACCCAGGAGGTGGTTCGACGGCGCGAAGTCAACCGTGGCGCGGACCTGATGCTCCGCCCAACCCCTCGGCATCCGCTGCTCCCCCGGGAGGGCGGCATGGAACTCAGCGTCCGGCACGGCATGGGCGAGCTGGAACACCACCGAGAGCACCATGCCGAGCGTCAGTGCGCCGAGCAGGAAGAAGGGCGCGAACCAGCCGCTCCGGAACACGACCAGCGGAACCACGACGGCCCAGCCGAGGAACACGGCCTTGCCGGCCACCACTGCCGCTAGCTCGCGCCCCTTCGGGCGAGGGAACGGGAGCTGCCCGATCCGGCCCCGCACCAGATCGACGAGGTCGTCCACGAACCACCACTTCACCGCGAGAACGCCGTAGAGCGGCCACGCGTAGAGATGCTGGTAGCGGTGGAGCGCATGCAGCGGTTGCGACTTCGCCAGCCGGAGAAACGGCGCCGCGTCGACGTCGGCGTCCATCCCGTCGATGTTCGCGTAGGTGTGGTGATGAACGTTGTGCTTGAAGTGCCACACATACGAGCTGGCCCCGACGAAGTCGAGGGCGAGCCCCCACGCTCGGTTCACGCGCGGCGAGCGCGAGTAGGCGCCGTGATTGGCGTCGTGCATCACGGAGAACCCGATTCCGGCGGTCGCGAGCGCTACCGAGACGGTCGCCAGCACCGCGAGCGGCGCAGACCTCCCGCCCCACAGCAGGAGCAGTCCGTACGATGCGGCGAACCAGGCCAGGATCGTGGCCGTCTTCGCGTGCATCTCGGCCCCGCCCGATCGCGCCCGCCGTGTCGCGTCGAAGTACGACTCAACGCGGCGCTTCAGCGACGCGTGGAAGCCATCGTCGGGGGGAAACCGGACGCGTGGCCGAAGCGGTTGGCCATTCATGCGCGGCAGTCTGCGCTACCCGAATCACGACGGTGTCACGGCGCACATGGTACCCGTTATCCCGAGCGCGCGTGCATCGCGGGCGCATGATTGGGGTCCCACTGGCCAAGCGCCAGAAGCCCGCGGCCGAGCCGCGCGCGGAATCACGTCCTCGTGGCGAGTGTCGGCTTCTTCGGCAGGTGACGCAGGCCCATCCAGGCGAGCGCCGCGACGTGACTCGCGACCTCCTCGACGCTGGGCTTGTGGGTCTCGGTCCACCACTGGCCGACCGACGTGATGGCGTCGCGGGCCGTCTGGTCGAACAGCATTTCCTTAGCCATATTGGTCCATTCCTACGGTGAATTGATTACCTTCCCTCAACGACGCCGAGGATGTCTTCTTCATGGATGATGAGGTGCTCTTCGCCGTCGAGCTCGAGCTCGGTGCCGGCGCACTTCGTGAAGAGGATGCGGGCGCCGGCCTTCGCGTCGAGCGGGCGGACGTTGCCGTCCTCCCGCACCCGCGCGTCAGCTCACCTTCACCTGGATGCTCCTCGGCTTCGCCTCGGGCTTCTTCGGCAGCCGGACGAGGAGCACGCCGTGCTTCGATTCGGCCCGGATCTTCTCCACGTATATGCTCGCCGGCAGCGAAAAGCCGCGGGTGAACATGCCGTAGCTCAGCTCGACGTGGTGGTAGTTCTCGCGCTTCTCCTCCTTCGACTCGACGCCGGCGAGCTCGGCCCGGCCGACGATCTCCTCGCCGTCCTCGTAGATGCCTGCATCTCCAGCTTGCGCTCGCCCTTCAGGGTGAGTCGCACGCGGGCGTCCAGCCGACCGACTCACCGGCGCGGATCAGCGTGCGTTCTTCGCCAAACGCTCGGTTCATCTCCTCCTGCACTGGGGCGAGCTCGCGGAAGAGGTGCCACGTGGTCAGCATCACGTAAGACTGCCCTCGGGCCTGTCAAGCGTTGTCGGCCGCAGCGCGCGTGCGCATCCGCGTCGGACTCCAGCGCTTCCGCGTACGTGACGAGCGCGGCAGCGATTCGGCGGCGCCCCCGTCGGTTCCACCAGCGGGAGCCATCGATCAGCTCGAGGGCGGAGAGGCGCGCGATGCATGCGGCGATTCGGGTGCCGCAGTCCTGACCTGCGTCGAAGCTGGCGCTGTCGTACGGGACGGCGTGCGTCATCTCGGCACCTCCTCTCGGACGCCAGGACGGAACGGTCCAGGGGCGGGAGTCGCGATCTCGGCTCGACGCGGTGGGCTGATCGACGACCAGGACATCACGCTTCTGCTCGGGACCTATGCATAGCGCCCGCGCCACCCCGGCCCCCGACATTCGACGTACGAGCGTTCGAAAGACGCCCGGATCCCGCCCGGGGGGACCCCACATTCCGCCGGACGCGAGCAGCGCGAGCGTTCCTCGAGCCATAGTTTGCATCTGGTCGAGAGGATCCGGACGTCCCGCTCGACATCAGCCTACCCGCGCCGAGCCATCGACTTCTCGCCTCTGGACCGCTCGCTTTCACCGGCGTGCTACCGGGAAGGAACGTGGATCACGACGCGGACCGACGGGCTGAGACCGATCGTCGAGAACCTCGATCGCGCGATGTCTCGCCTCCTTGCGCGACCGGGCACCGGCACGACGGCGCTGCTCTCCTCGTGGGCGGAGCTGGTCGAGTTTTTCGCCCTGGAGCCGTCTCCCGTGCTGCGGGAGTGTCCCATCTGCGGAAGCCGCGGCATGCGACGCGCGATGCGGTGCGGCACCTGCGGGAAGGAGCTCGCCCCGTCCCCGCCGCTCGCGAGCGCGTGACGTCGGCTCGCGAGGACGCTGAGGACTCCGGACGCAGGCGGCCTCGGCTCGGCCTCTCCCGGAGATCAGGCCACGCGCTGCACGGCGCTCCCGAGGACGACGCGCACCTCGTGGACGCGACCGTCGTCCACGAGCCCGATCGCCCGAGGATCGACCGGGGCGCCGTCGAGCCGCGCGGCGGCGATGCCACGGCAGCGCCGCTCGGGGTTCGTGACGGCGATCTCGTACCGCGTCCGCCCGAATCGCCAGGTGATCGCGTACTCGGGCCACGAGGCGGGGATGCACGGATCGAGCTCGAACGAGCCGCCGTGGCGCCGCAGCCCGAGGATGCTCTCGAGCCCCGCCCGATACATCCACCCGGCGGATCCCGTGTACCAGGTCCAGCCCGCGCGCCCGGCGTGCTCCGGACGCCCGCAGACGTCGCCGGCGACCACGTAGGGCTCGCCCTGGTAGCGCGCGACGTCGCCGCCCGTGCGCGCGTGGTTCACCGGGTTCAGCATGTGGAACAGCTCGGCCGCCTCGTCCCCGCTCCCGAGCTTCGCGAGCGCCATCACGATCCACGCGGCGGCGTGCGTGTACTGCCCGCCGTTCTCCCGCACGCCGGGTGGATAACCCTTGATGTACCCGGGCTCCTGCGTAGAGCGATCGAACGGCGGCGTGAGCAGGAGCACGACCCGCGCCCCGCGCCGCAGGAGGTGAGTGCGGACGGAGTCCATCGCGCGGTCGGCGAGCCGCGGCGGGGCCGCTCCCGAGAGCACCGCCCAGGACTGGACGATCGAATCGATCGTGCACTCGTCGTTCTGCGCTGAGCCGAGCGGCGCGCCGTCGTCGTAGTAGCCGCGCCGGTACCACTCCCCGTCCCACGCCTGCTCCAGCGCCGATGCTAGGCGAGCCGCCTCGGCGACGTAGCGGCCGGCCCGGACGCTCTCGTCGCGCGCGCTGCACAGTGGCGCGAAGTCAGAGAGGGCGGCGTGGAGGAAGAAGCCGAGCCACACGCTCTCGCCTCGCCCCTCCCTCCCGACGCGGTTCATCCCGTCGTTCCAGTCCCCGCTCCGCATGAGCGGCAGGCCGTGCGCGCCCGACGTGAGTCCGCGGTCGAGCGCGCGGACACAGTGCTCGAAGAGCGTCCCGTCCTCCGCCGAGATGCGGGGCTGCGCGTAGGCCTCCTGCGCGTCCGGCGCGAGCGCCTCCCCGTCGAGGAAGGGGACGCGCTCGTCGAGCACGGCGGCGTCTCCCGTCGTCCGGACGTAGTGCGCCACGGCGTACGGCAGCCAGACGAGATCGTCCGAGCAGCGGGTACGCGTCCCACGGCCGCTCGGCGGGTGCCACCAGTGCTGCACGTCTCCCTCGCGGAACTGTCGCGCCGCCGCCCGCAGGAGGTGCTTTCGCACGAGCGCTGGCCGCGCCAGCGCGAGCGCCATCGCGTCCTGCAGCTGATCGCGGAACCCGAAGGCACCGCCCGGCTGGTGGTAGCCGGTGCGCGCCCACATTCGGCAGGAGAGGTCCTGGTACAGCAGCCAGCGGTTCACCAGCACGTCGAAGGAGTCGTCGGGCGTCCGGACCTGCACGGCGCCGAGCGTGTCCTCCCAGCCGCTGCGGACGGCCTCGAGCGCGGCGTTCGCGGCCTCGGGGCGCTCGTGTCGCTCGATGAGCTCCCGGGCGTGGGCCGCGTCTCTTCCCTCGCCGAGGAGGACGACGACGCGCCGGGTCTCTCCCGGCTCGAGCACGAGCGCGACGTGCAGCGCCGCGCAGGGATCGAGCCCCGCCCCGAAGCGAGGCGCGAGCGCGGCGTGCCCGAGCGCCGCCGGGCGCGCGAGCGAGCCGTTCCGGCCGAGGAAGGACGTGCGGTCACCCGTCGCCGAACGAATGCCCCCGCTCGCGTGGGCGAAGGCCACGCGGCCCGCGAACTCGTGGTTCCACGGGTTCCTCGCGAAGACCGCCCCGGTCGCCGTGTCCTGCTCCGTCACGACGTGCTGGTTCTGGCCAGCCTGCGGCGGTCCCAGGACCCACTCCGTGTACGCGAAGACGGAGAGGCGCCGCCGGAGGCCGCTTTCGTTTGTCAGCGTGAGGACCGAGAGCTTCACGGGGTCCACCGCGTCCACGAAGACGTCGAGCGCGTGGCGGACGCCGTGCGTCGCGCGCGCGAAGCGGGTGATGCCCGCCCCGTGCCGAATCACGAACCGGCCGCTCGCGCCGCCGCGCGGCAAGGGTCCCGGGGTGGGCGACCACGCCTCGCCCGTGTCGTCGTCGCGGACGAGGACGGCCTCGGAGGTCGGATCGGTGACCGGATCGTTCGCGAACGGGGTGAGGCGGTTCTCGCGGCTGTTCTCGGACCAGGTGAAGGAGGACCCCGACGCGGTGACGATCGTCCCGAAGGCCGGGCTCGCGATGACGTTCGCCCAGGGCAGCGGCGTCTCCTCGGCTCCCTCGAGCACGACGACGTACTCCCGCCCACCGTCAGCGAACCCGCCCACCCCGTTCGCGAGCGCGAGCGGCGGGACCTCGGGCTCCGCGGCCGGCGGGGGGGCCAGGCGGGGCCTCGGCATATCCACGACCGGGAGCGGCGCCGGCTCGGGCGAGGAAGGAGCGGATCGATCGAGCTGGTGCGCGAGCGATCCCCGCTCGCCGGAGAGGACCGCGCGCGCCACGCTAGACAGGAGGAGCCGCTCTGCCTCGCTCATCCGGTCTCCGCGCAGCAGGTACGCCCCGCCGGGCCGGTGCTTCCACGCCCGCCACGGTCCGTCGTCGAGGAGTGCGGCGACCTGGGCGTGCACCTCGTCGAGGTAGCTGACCGGGTGCTCGTTCAGAATCACGACGTCCGCTACGAGCCCCTTGAGCCGCCAGTACTCCTGCGCCTGCAGGACCTGTCGCACCAGGCCGAGATCGGCGTCCGAGACGACCCGCACGAGCAGCACCGGGAGATCGCCGGACACGCCGTGCCCCCAGAGCCCCTCCTGGCCGAGCGTGTTCCGGGCGAGGATCTCCGGCGCCGGGCGCAGCGCCGCGTCGGCGTACAGCACGCGCGAGGCGAGGCGCTCGAACAGCAGGGCCTCCTCGCTCGTGATGCCGAGGTGGTGGAGCCTGCTGCGCGCGTGGGCGTACGCGAGCGCGAACGTCCGGGTGGTCGCGGCTGGGTCGTGGTACCGCTGCGCGAGCGCGAGCGCCGTTTCCCGGCTCGACGCCATCCCGGTGGCAAACGAGAGCCGCACCACGCCGCCGGGAGCGAGGCGCACGCGCTGCCGCAGGCTCACGATGGGATCGACGAGGACGCCGGTCGTGCCGGAGAGCGGCCGCCCGTCGAGCGCCTGGGGATGGTCCGGGCCGCGGCCGCGCCCGAGGAAATGGCCCCGGTCGGTCTCCCACTCCACCGGGCCCTGCGTCCGGCCCTCCTGGCCGATGACGTGCACCGCGAACACCTCGGCGTCCTCCGGAGCGCGCGGCCGCCGGCGGCAGAGCAGCGCGCTCGAATCCGCGACGTACTCGGACTCGATGAAGAGCTTCCCGAAGGCGGGGTGGGCGAGGTCGTCGGCGTTCGGCGCGAGGACGATCTCGGCGTAGCTCGTGATCTCGAGTTCGCGGGCCCGATCCCCGTGGTTCGTCACCTCGAGCCGGCGCACCTCGACGTCGTCCTCGGGCGAGACCGCGACGTCGAGCCTCGTCCCGATCTCGTCGTCGCTCCGCTCGAACGTCGCCTTCTCCATGGTGAAGACGACGACGTCGTCCTGCGCGTCCGTCGCGGTCGGCTGGTGCGTCGCGGACCACACCCGCCCGCTGCGGACGTCACGCAGGTAGAGGTACTGGCCGCCCGGGTCGCGGGTCGCGTCCTGGAGCCACCTCGTGACGGAGCGCCCGCGGCAGAAGCTCGTGCCTCCGCCCGCGTTCGTCACGACGGCGGTGTAGTTGCCGTTCGAGAGGAACTGGGCGTGCGGGAACGCGGTGTGCGGGGAGCGGAAGCGGCGGGCCGCCGCGGGCGGCAGCGGCGGCGCGATAAGGGCGCCCTCGTCCGGGCGCGGCCGGATGAGCGCCGCGTGGCGCGGCACGCGCTCCTGGAGGAGCAGCTCGGTCGCCTGCACGCGCGGATCGGCGTGGAAGCGCTCGACCATCCGGTTTCCGGTGAGCGCCCCCGCGATCGCCGCGAGGGTCATGCCCTGGTGATGGGCGAAATAGGTCCGGACGATCGTTCCCCGGGTACGAACGGCGCCGCGCGCCTCCGTCTCCGGCTCCTCCGGGCGCCTCGGCGTGTAGTCGACGGCATCGAAATAGCCGTACGTGCCGAGCAGCCCCTCCCGGGCGAGCCGGCGGAGGTTCGCCGCCGCCGCGGTGGGGTGGACGAGCGTCGCGAGGGCCGTCGCGTAGGGCGCGACCACGAGGTCGTCCGCGAGGCCCCGCTTCATACCGAGACCCGGGACGCCGAACGCCTTGTACTGGTAGTTGCCGTGGTGATCGATGACGTCGTAGGCGCACTCCGAGATCCCCCACGCCACCCCGCGCTCGGCGGCGTAGTCCCGCTGCCGGCGCACGGCCATCCGGCACGACTCGTCGAGGAGCGTGTCCGGGTAGCTCCGCATCACGAGGAGCGGCATGAGGTACTCGAAGAGCGTCGCGCTCCACGACAGGAGCGCCGGGTTCCCGCGCACGCCCGTGACGGCGCGGCCGAGGTGGAACCAGTGCTTCTCGGGGACGTCGCCATTCGCGATCGCGACAAAGCTCGCGAGGCGGGCCTCCGAGGCGAGCAGGTCGTAGTGGGCAGGATCGAGCCTCCCCGCACCCTCGGCGTCGCCGGCGCGGTAGCCGATCGCGAAGAGGCTCCGCTGCGGATCGTAGAGGAACCGGAAGCTCATCCCGTCCGCGAACGCGGCGGCGCGGCGCGACAGACCGAGGAGCCGCTCGCGCGCGTCGTCCCCCGCCACGTCTCCCGGAGCTCCCTCCCGCCCGAGCTGGCCGAGCCCCTGGGACAGGGCGACGAGCGCGCCGGCGAGGTTGCCGCTGTCGACGGTCGAGACGTATCGGGGCAGGAGCGGCGCGAGGCTCACCGTGTCGTACCAGTTGAAGAGGTGCCCCTCGATCCGCTCGAGCCCCTCCATCGTGGTGAGCGTGGCGTCGATCCGCTCGACGAGCGCGTCCAGAGGGACGAGGCCGAGATCGTGGGCCGCGAGCGTGGCGAGGAGCCCCATGCCGATGTTGGTCGGCGAGGTCCGGTGCGCCGTCCGGTCCGGCGCCTCCTGGAAGTTGTCCGCGGGCAGGAAGTGATCCTCCGGCCCCATGAACGTCTCGAAGTACTTCCAGGTCGTGCGCGCCACGCCCAGGAGGAAGTCTCGATCCTCCGAACCGAGCTCGGCGTCGCGCTCCGCGATCGGCTGGGAGAGCCGGTAGGCCACGAGCGGCGCCACCGCCCATAGCGCCAGGAGGGGCGCCGCCGCGGCGAGCGCGGTCGGGCGCATCGCGCCGACGGCGAGCGCGCCGCCGAGCGCGATCGCGGGGCTCGCCGCCATCGCCAGGAGGAACGAGCGCAGGCCGGTCGCCTTCTCGAGCCCGGCGCCGCGCGCAGCGCTCGCCGCGGCGGTCTCCCACTCGAGCAGGCGACGCCGCGTGACCGCGAGGCGGACGAGCGTGACGGCGATCGCGTGGATCATCGCGTAGGCCTGGTTCGCGAGGAAGGCGAGCTGCAGGAGGACGCGCTCCAGTGTCCCCGTCGTCTCCTCCGCGACCGCTCGCAGGAAGGCTCGCAGCGGCTGGTGCGACCTCGGCCCGGCGAGCGCCTCGAGCGCGAGCGGGTACAGCGGGAACGCGAGCGACGCCGCGACAGCGGCGGTCCAGACCGCCGGGCTCCCCGGCAGCAGCGTCCAGGCGAGGAGGAGCAGCACGACCGTCGCGGGCGCGAGCAGCGCGCGCCGCAGGTTGTCGAGGATCTTCCACCGCGAGATGACGGGGAGGCGGTTCCGCGCCAGACCGGCGCGGGTCCGGACGAACGGCAGGAGCCAGCCGAGGATCTGCCAGTCGCCGCGGGTCCAGCGGTGCTGGCGGCGCGCGTGGGCGAGGACGCTCGACGGATAGTCGTCGACCACCTCCACGTCGGTCACGAGCCCGGTGCGAGCGTGGAGGCCCTCGAAGAGGTCGTGCGAAAGGAGGGCGTTGTCCGGGACGCGCCCCTCGAGCGCCGCCGTGAAGGCGTCGACGTCGTAGAGACCCTTGCCCGTGAAGCTGCCCTCGCCGAAGAGGTCCTGGTAGGTGTCGGAGACGGCGGTCGTGTACGGGTCGACGCCGGTGTGACCGGCGAAGATGCGCGCGAAGCGCGAGCGGGCCGCGCTCGCGGTGGTGACGCTGACGCGCGGCTGCAGGATGCCGTAGCCCTCGACCACGCGGCCGGAGCCCGGATCGAGGCGAGGGCGGTTGAGCGGGTGCGCGATGATGCCGACAAGCTTCTTCGCACCGTCGCGCGGGAGGCGCGTGTCCGCGTCGAGGGTGATGACGTAGCGCACGCCCGTGAGGACGGAGAGCGCGCCGACCTGGACGTCGCAGCTCGTGTCCGTGGCGCCGCGCAGGAGCCGGTTCAGCTCGTCGAGCTTCCCCCGCTTCCGCTCCCATCCCATCCACGCGTCCTCCGCCGCGTTCCACTGGCGCGCCCGGTGGAACAGGAAGAACCGATCGGCCCGCTCCTCGCCCAGCCGCGCATTCAGCGCCTCGATCCCCCCGCGGGCCGCCGCGAGGATCGCGGCGTCGTCGGGCAGGTCGCGGGTCGCCGCGTCCGCGAAGTCACCCAGGATCGCGAAGTGGACGTGGGCGTCGAGGTTCCCGAGGGCGAGGACCTCGAGGTGCTCGAGCTGCCGCTCGACGTCCTCGACGCTGGTGAGCAGCGTGGGGACGACGACCAGGGTCCGAGCGTCCTCGGGGATCCCGGCGGAGAGGTCGAGCCGCGGCAGCCGCCGCGGTGGAGCGAAGCGGGCCGCGAGGCGCTGAACGAGCGCGACGGCCACCTCGCTCGCGGGCACGAGGAGCAGGAGGGCCACCCCGAGCTGCGGCCACGTCGAGCCGCCCTCGTGCCGAACGTACCCGACCCCGGCCGCGACGAGCGCCGCCGTCGCGAGCGCGATCGACCCGAGGTACGCGGCGGTGGCGTGCGCGAACGCGAGCCGGCGCAGCCGCTTCCCGGGCCCGGGGCGCCAGGCCACGTCGGCCTCGAGGTCGCGCCGACCCTTGCCGATCAGGTGGTGCCCCACGTGCGCGGCGCGCGCCCCCGGCCCCTCGGTCTCGGCCGCCTGGCGAGCGCTCTCCACCGCGCGCAGGGCGACGCGCACCTGGGCCTCCCCGGTCCGGTCGGCGAGTTCCTCGACCGCCTGCCGGTACCGGTCGCGGGAGAGGAACTCCATCCGTACGTGCACGCCGGCGGGATCGCGCTGCAGCACCCGCTCGACGAGGCTCACCGCCTCGACATAGCGGGGCCAGTCGAGCGTGGAGCAGAGCCGCAAGCTCCCGACGACGTTCGCAACCGATACCTGATCGGCGGCCTCGCGCTGGTGCTCGCCACGGACGGCCTCCTCCGCCGTGTGTCGCTCGGCGGCGAGGTGTTCCTCGAGCCCGTCGCGGACCGCCGCCAGGCGCGGCCCATACTCGCGCACGCGCTGGAGGAGCTGCACGACGAGCGCAGGGTGGAGCGCGCGCGGCAGCGGGGAAGGCGATCCCTTCCCGGCGGCGTCGATCCGCGCCACGTGCGCGTCGGCCGCGCGACGGGCCGCGCGGGCGGCGAGCGTCTCGTCCGCGAGGCGCCGGAGGTTCTCGACGAGCGCCAGCTTCAGCATGCTCGGCCACGCCCAGAGCTCGCCGATGGTGAGCGGGGCGACCGTCTGGAAGGCGTCCAGCCAGCGCACGAGCTGGGAGCGGTCGAGCCGGCTGTCGCTGTGGCGGATCAGCTCCACTGCGAGCGCGTAGACGCGGGCACTCCGCGTCTGCTCGCGCGCGGCGAGCTTGGGCAGCTCGCGGTAGTAGCCGCGGGGGAGGTTCTGGCGAACGTCCCGGATCTCGGAGGCGACGAGGTGGAAGTTATCGAGGAACCACTCCGCCGCCGCCGTCACGAACTCGCCCCGGTGCACGTCGCCGGCGAGCGTGCGGTACGCCTCGCGCAGAAGGCGGACGTTTTCCTCGAAGCGGGGGAAGACGCTACGCGCCGACCGTCGCGACGGGTCCACCGTAAACTGGGCCGCGAGCGAGCGCGCCCGCTCGTCGAGGCGCTCGACGCTGAGGAGCTCGTCCCGGAACGGCTTCTCGGGAGCCGGGGGCGCGCCGCGGCGTCCGCCGAAGAACGCCGAGTCGAGTCTCGATGCCACGAACACGCACCCTCCCGGACGGGAGTCAGCGCGTCATCGGCACGATGCGTTGGGCTGGCTCGCCTCGGGATCTAACACGGTGGGCGCCGCGGCGCCCTTCCGCCGAACGCGGCCGGCTCCGCCGAGGCCGTCGCGTCGATCGCGGACGCGCCGGACGCGCGGATCGGAGGGGATGGCGGCGGGTGTCGAGCAGACGCCGGCCGGAGGTGGTATGGATACAGGGTGAGAGCCCTGCTCGTCTCCCTGATCACGACCGCGGTCCCGGGGTGGCGAGCGCTGGGCCGCCGCTCGTGGTGCAGGAAGCGGCGGGGCCGCCTGCGGGGGCTCGCCTCCGAGATCGTGTGGATTCACGACGGCGAGAAGATGCCGTGGGCGTTCTGGGGCGCCGAGAACGGCTTCTTCGAGCTGGAGTGGGCGGGCCGGCTGCCGCACCTGCGCGCGATGCCGGCGGCGGGGTGAACGCGCGGAGAAGCCGGGTGGCTGCCTGACGGTGCGGCACGAGGCTATCGACGACTTCGTCGACGTGACCGGCGGGTTGGTGGGGATGGATTCGATTGTGATGGAATTCCCGGTCGCGAAGGATGCCTCGATCGCTGGTCTGAAGGCAGGAGACAAGATCGAGGCGATCCTGGAGGTCGATTTCAAGAAGGGCTACGGCGAACTCACTCGCATTTCTAAAGCTCCCCGGCGACACCGTGCTTCACTTCGGGAAGGCGCGACCGCAACGATGAAGGCCGCAAACGCTCACGCTTACTCGCTTCGCGTTCGCTGTGACTCGCTGCTCTTTCCAGGGCACCGCGACAGTCGAACTGTCAGCGATGTCTTGGTACAGCACCAGTCCGGATTGCGGGCTCGCGAACTCACCCCGATGGGGGTCGTCGACCGGCCGGACGGAGGCATCCGCGAACTGACTCGCCCCCCTGATGCTTGTCCAGGACTTGCCCGGTCGGTCGACCTACGCTAAGGGGTGACAATCGTGTCTTTGCGCCAGCCCACAAGGCGGACGGCGAACGCCGCGACTTGCGCCCTCGCCGCGGTGCTGGCCGCTGGCCAAATGGCGGGTTCGGCGCACCTCTTGCTCGTCCGCCACTCTGTCTGCCCGGTGGACGGCGAGCTGGTCCACGTCGGAGACGGTGGTGACCACCGACACGCGGCGCCCAGTCGATACAGCTCGCCGCCTCGCCCGGCGGTCGGCGCTCTCGAGGGGCATGACGAGCACCACGGGCACGAGCATTGCGTCCTCGTGGCCACACGGAAGAACCTCCAGGCCCTTCGGGCGAGTGCCGAAGGCTCCCTCTTGCCGCCCCAGCCCACCACCGTCGTCGACCTGGCGACAGCTGCAGCGCCCGGCGCTCGTGTGGCGCTGCACCGTGTCGCCCCCAAGCAGTCTCCCCCCACCTAGCCTCGCTTGACGTTGCGCGATTTCACTGGCCGCGTCCGGTGGGACGTCGGGCGGTGATCATCGCGATCCACTCAGGGTCACCGCGCGTCGCAGTGCCTGCTGGAACAGTCCGAACGGCCGTGTCTCGCGCCCACTGGGTCAGGGGCGCGCGAGGTTTCTTCTTCGCCTTATCACTTATCACTTTGGAGGCATCGAACATGAAACGTGAAGAAATTAGGATGCTCGGGGTCGCCTCTGTCCTTGCCCTCGCGCACGCTGCTTGCGGAAGCGGGGGGAGTAGCCACAGCACCCAGGGACTCGTCTGTCCTGGCGGCACGGGTCAAGTCCTCAACGCTACCTGCACGCCGACGTTTAGCCAGAGCACGAATACGCCGCGCTCGATCCAGGTCACCTTCTCAGGCGAGACCCTGGGCGTGGCCGGCCTTCCCTTCCAGCCCGTGAACCAGGGCGATCCCGTGTTCGTGGACGGGTGGAACGTCTCATTCGACGAGGTCTTGGTGGTCCTCGGGAACGTCCGGGTGGCGCCCGGAGCGACTGAGTTTCCAGTTCAGAGCCAGGTGAATGGCCCGGTCGCCACGATGGCCGGCCCCTTCGTCGTCGACATGCACAAGCCCTCGGGTTTCGTGGGCAAGGATGGAGTGGAGCCGGCCGGCGCCATCTTCGTGTGGAACTCCCAGGACAACGGGCAGCAGTTCTCGACGACGAGTCGTTACTCGTTCAGCTACGACGTCATGAAGGCCACGTATCCGGCGACGCAGATCAACCTCACGTCGGATCAGTTCGCCGACTACGACCTCATGGTCCAGAACGGCTGGTCCAAGCTCTACCGCGGGACGGCAACATACGTGGGGACGTGCAACTGGACGACCTACCCGCAGGGAGATCCCTCCGGGAAGGTGCAAACGCTCTTTTCGGCCTTTCCGACGACGATCCACTTCATGTTCGGCTGGAACGACGCCGCAAGCATGATCAACTGCGCAAACCCCGACTTCGGCTCGGACGAGAACGTCCAGGCCAACTGGGGGGTCCAACCGACCGATAGCGGAGCGGTGATCGCCCAGATCACCCTCCACGTCGACCACGCATTCTGGGACATCCTGAAGCAGGAGGGGGCGCCCCTGCGCTTCGACCCCATTGCTGCCTGGGCCCCCGCGAACACCACGGCCGCGAGCCCACTCGATCTGCGAACGCTCGCGACGAAGCCGCTCGCAACCACGTTCTCGGACGGGTTGACTCCCATCCCGGATCGCGGCCTCTGCCAGAACGCGCCGGGATACTCCGAGAGCGATCAGAGCAACCCCGCCCAGGTGACCTTGAACACGAACGGCGTGCCGGCGAGCAACCTGCCCGGCATCGCCAACTTCATGGCGTTCAGCGCGCAATCGCAGATGCACCTGAATGCAAACGGGCTCTGCTACATCGTCGGCCAGCAGCCATCCGACCCCTACTACCAGCCGAACATCCACTGAAGCCCGTGAGGGCGGCGGCGCCGGGGGTGCCCCGCGCCGCCCCCCCT
>Ga0335077_10000504_pt1 | contig 43368 bp, 32 predicted proteins | sample Lox_Sample_31_FD_207151 | JGI IMG/M metagenome (GOLD analysis project Ga0335077, IMG submission 207151) | Soil microbial communities from Loxahatchee National Wildlife Refuge, Florida, United States - Lox_Sample_3.1 | ecosystem: Environmental > Terrestrial > Soil > Wetlands | place: USA... | reverse complement strand
TCGCCGCTGCCACTGACAACCTCGAGGCGGACGGGGCCGTTGACCGTGAACGTCCGGTCCACCGTTCCAGTGAAACCCGATTCCGGCGCGCACCCCGCAAGGCAAGCTGCCAGGGAGGCTCCTGCAAGAAGCGTGGTTGCAAAGCTGATTCGCGTGTTTGATCGCATCACGTGTGTTTGCTGAAAGAGCCGCCTCGGCGGTTCGCAGCGTTCCTATCACACTTGTACGCAGGCGCGTGGCGAAAAGTTCCTGGGCCGGATCGCGAAACCACGCCGCTGGATCGAGGGGGCGTTTCGGCTGTTATTGGAAATCGAGGAGAACGTCCACAGTCGCGTTCTGTGCGTCCTCTTGCAGGAAGCGGCCGATTTTCTCGTAGTGAAAAGGGAGGCCCGTGAACGCCTGCTTGATTCCGCTCGCGTAGAACTCGTCGTAAACGCTCTTGTCGAAGACGGCACCGGGGGCGATGCTCCATCCCGCGCGAATGCGGCGCTCGCCTTCGATCGAGAGTCCCGTGAGCACGAGCTTGCCCATGTGGTATTGCGGGCCTTCCGTGATGGAGACGGCGTACGATACCTGCTTCGCGGTCTCGTCGAAGTGCGGCACGGGAGCGAGATTCACATCCAGATATCCGCGGCGCGCGTAGGCATCGCGCACGGCGTCCCAGCCGCCATCAATCTTCACTCCATCGGCCGGGTTGCCCTGGTGAAGAGGAAAGAGCGTGTCCAAGTTCAGCACGCCGAACACGGAATTCCCTTTCCACGTCGCTCCGCTCCACGTGTACTGCGGGCCGGGATCGATGGGCGCGACGATCGCGACTCCGGAAGCGGCACCGGCTCCCGAGACCCGGACCGTGGGCGCGCCGAACTTGACGCGGATATAGCCATGAGAGAGATACACGGGGCGAACCTGCTCGAATTCAAACAGCTCGACGAGCGTGCGGGAGTACGGCTGGCCGACGACATCGGCGAGGCGGAGGTGAATACCGCGGTCGTTCTGCGCGAGCGCGTCGCTGAATTCGACGGAGGCAATATTGAGCGCCGCTGCGTCGACTCGAAACTGCTGGACGTGCACGTCGGTGGTTGGCGCCGTTACGAGCGCGTGAGACACGCTTCCATGTATGCCGCGGGACTCGAGCAGTTGCTGAATCGCGTTCGAAATATCGTCGAGCAGCGTGCCGTGCTCGGGCGCGGCGCCGTCAAAGAGCGGGACGGATTTCTTCAGCCCGGCGGTCAATTCATCGTCCGTGAACCAAGGGAAGTTGTCGAACCACACGGGTACGGACGGCGCGTCGGTGACCTGATACTCGACCTGCACGCCCGCGTCCGCGGTGGCGTAACGATACTGCACGGTCGCGAAGGGGCCGAGCTGCGCCAGGCGGTCGGCGCCGCGCTGAAAATCGTCTTTCGTGATCGCGGCCCCGGGAGTGAGACCTGTGGCGGGCACGATTAGGTCAGAGCGATACCGGGCCGAGCCGGTGACCTTGACGGATGCGAGCTTGCCCGTGGCCGGAACGTCGGGAGCCTGCGCTCGGAGCGGAGCGGCTAGGAGAATGCAGACGAGCGAAAACGCCGCGAAAGCAACGAGAGAGCGCCGAAGAAAGAGGCGAACCCGCATGGCGTGCATTTTATACGCGCCGAAGCGGATTGAGTAGGCTATTCGACCGTGACGGATTTCGCGAGGTTGCGAGGCTGGTCCACGTCGCAGCCGCGCCGCACGGCGATGTGATACGCGAGCAATTGCAGCGGAACGATTTCCAGAATCGGCGCGATCAGTTCCGGCGCCGAGGGGATTTCGATCACGTGGTCGGCGGTCTCGCGCGCGAGGCGGTCGCCTTCGGTGACGACGGCGATCACGATGCCGTCGCGGGCCTTCACTTCCTGCAAATTCGAGATCGTCTTTTCGTAGCGCGTCATCGACTCGTGATCGGATTCGTCGCGCGTCGCGATCATGACGACCGGGAGATTTTCGTCGATCAGCGCGTTGGGGCCGTGCTTCATTTCGCCGGCGGGATATCCTTCGGCGTGGATGTAGGAAACTTCCTTGAGCTTGAGCGCGCCTTCGAGAGCGATCGGATAGTGAATGCCGCGGCCGAGGTAGAGGAAGTCGGTGTGGCGGAATAACTGCCGCGCGAGATCCTCGATATGGGCGTCACGCTCGAGGATCGAGCCGATCTTGTGCGGCGCTCGGGTCAATTCCTGCATCAGGTGCTGCGAAGCGGAACTCGAGAGCTTGCCGCGCACCTGGCCGAGATACAGAGCCATGAGCAGCAGCGCGGTGAGCTGGCCGGTGAACGCTTTCGTGGAGGCGACGCCGATTTCGGGACCCGCGTGCGTGTACACCGTGCCGCTTGATTCGCGCGTGAGCATCGAACCGACCACGTTGCAGATGGAGACGACTTTCGCGCCCTTCTGCCGGCCTTCGCGTTCGGCCGCGAGCGTGTCCGCTGTTTCGCCGGACTGGCTGATGGCGATGATCAGACTGTTCTTGTCGAGAATCGGATCGCGATAGCGGAACTCGCTGCCGTAGTCGACTTCGACGGGAATGTGCGCGAGCCGCTCGATCATGAACTTGCCGGCCAGGCCCGCGTGCCAGCTCGTGCCGCAGGCGACGATCTTCACGTCGCGGAAATTGCGGAACTCCTCCTCGGTGATGTCCATCTGGTCGAGGAAGACTTTGCCCGTCTCCTGCGAGATTCTGCCGAGCAGAGTGTCGCGGACGGCGCGCGGCTGCTCGAAGATTTCCTTCTGCATGAAGTGCTTGAAGCCGCCCTTTTCGGCCATGATCGGGTCCCAGGTGATGTGTTGGGCCGGGCGGGTGATGGGATGAGATTCGAAATCGCAGAGCTTGACGCCCTGCGGCGTGAGGATGGCCATTTCGCCGTCGCCGAGGAAGAAAACGCTGCGCGTGTGCGCGAGGATCGCAGGGATGTCGCTGGCGACGAAGAATTCATTTTCGCCCATGCCGACGACGATCGGCGGGCCCATGCGCGCGGCGACGATCTTCTGGGGGTCCTTGGCCGAGAGCGCCACGAGGGCGTAAGAGCCGGTCATCGCCTTGACGGCTTTTCGGACAGCTTCTTCGAGCGGAGCGGACTTCGAGAATTTCTCGATCAGGTGGGCGATGATTTCCGTGTCGGTCTCGGTGACGAACTTGTGGCCCTCGGCGATGAGCTGGTTCTTGAGCTCGATATAGTTTTCGATGATCCCGTTGTGGACCACCACGATATTCCCGGTGCAATCCCGGTGCGGATGGGCGTTTTCCTCGGTGGGGCGGCCGTGCGTGGCCCAGCGCGTGTGGCCGATGCCGTAGATCCCGTCGAGCGGAGTGGCGCGAATCGATTCTTCGAGGTTGCGCAGCTTGCCGGGAGCGCGGCGAATCTCGAGCTTGCCGTTTGCGCCGACGACGGCGATGCCCGCGGAATCGTAGCCGCGGTACTCGAGGCGCCGGAGACCGTCGAGGATCAGGGGTACGACGCGCTTAGACCCGATATAGCCGACAATTCCGCACATATGAGCTGCTCTCCGGCGCCCCGCGATGTCACTTCCGAGGCGCCATCCGAATATGCTAGCACAAGGCTCAGGCCCCCGGTGGGCGGGGTCAGCCCGTGTTTCCCCGAAAATACGAGCAAAATGAGTGCCAGAAAGCCAGGTGAGGGCGGATGCGAGAAGGGTTCGTAAGTGGCTAGGGATAAAGGTTTTGCTGGAGGTATTAGGGACCAGCGGCGACCGTCAGTCGAGGATCTCGAAGCGGAACTCCTCAATCACGGGATTCGTGAGAACGTCCTTGGCAATGCGCTCGACCTGGCTCTGGGCGTCGGCGCGGCTAATGCCATTGAGGTCGAGGACGAAGAACTTGCCCTGGCGCACGTTCTGCACTTTCTCGTAGCCCAGCGACGCGAGCGCTCGCTCGATGGTCTGTCCCTGCGGATCGAGGACGGTGGACTTCAGCATGACCCAGACATGTGCTTTCATTCGATCTCCGTTTCCCTTGTGAATAGGCTGAAGAGAGATCCTTCGACTGCGTCACGCGCCCCGCAAAGTGCGCGGGAAAACCAAGGGCGCGCGACTCCGCTCAGGATGACGATTGGTTCGCGTCGGGCAGATTATAGCAGGCCCGCCGATTTCGCCGCCGCACGAAAGTCTTCGAGCAACTGGCGCTTCTCGATGGGCGGCAGGAAAGCGGCGTTGAAACTCTGCTCCGCAAGCTGAAGAAGCTGCTCCTTGGAAAGGCCGAGCGACGCGGCATGCGCGTACTCCGTGAGCAGGTCGGTGTGGAACATGCCCGGGTCGTCGGTTGAGAGCGTGACGAGAGAGCCCAGCTCGAGGAGCTTTTTCAGCGGATGATCCGCGAGAGATGCGTCTGCTTTCCCAGTCTGCTTGGCGAGCGCGCCCGTGGCGAGATTGCTGGTGAGACAATTTTCGAGCACGACGCGCCGCAAGGCGAGCGACTGAGCCAGGGGCGGATCATGAATCAGGGCGATGCCGTGGCCGATTCGCTCAGCGCCGAGTATCTCCACGGCTTCGCGCACCGATTCGGGGCCGCCGAATTCCCCCGCGTGGCATACGATGCGCAAGCCTTCGCTGCGCGCCAGATCGAATGCCGGGCGGAAGTTCGCCGCGGGAAACGCGAGCTCGTCGCCGCCCATGCCGAAAGCGGTTACGCCGGAGTGGTGCAGCTTGGCGGCGATTCGCGCCGTTTCGTTTACGGCGTCCGCACCGAATTGCCGCACGGCGTCGAAGATCCAGTTCGTTCGAATGCGGCGGAAGAGAACGCTTTCGGCCGCTTCACGGATGGCGGTGAAATTCGCTTCCACACTCTGCATGCGGCGAAGCATCACGCCTGCCGAGATCGTGATCTCGGCATAGACAACGTTCTGGCCGACGAGCTCTTCGAGCAATTTTCTGGTGATGTGGGCGTAGTCTTCCGGATCGCGCAAGAGGGACGTGACCCACTTGAACGCCTCGATGAATCCGGCGAAATCCTTGTAGTGGTAGCGCGCGGCGACCTGTTCCGGCGTGAGATCGACGCCGTGGCGGGCGGCCAACTCCACAACAGTTTCCGGGCGGATCGATCCCTCGAGGTGCAGATGGAGCTCGGCCTTCGGAAGAGCGTCGAGGATGGTCGGTTGTCGCGTTGCTTGGGTGGCCACGTTCGCTCAATACGCCGGCAACGGCGGCCGGCCCGCGTTGATCCATGCGGTCATCCAGTACGAACCGATGTCGGTTGAGGCGTCGGAAAGTTGCCGGACCAGAACCGCTCCCGCCTGGGCGTAGAAGCGGTCGTAATACTCGTCCTTGTAGCCCGAGAGGCCTTCATGCGCGCGGCGATCGGCAAGGAGAACGTTTTCGAGCCAGGAGTGCCCGCTGAATGACATGTCGAACGCATGCTCGGTGGGATCGCGAATGAAAGCGGCTTCGTTGGGCTTCAGGAAAAAGAACCGCTGATACCGATCGACAAGGCCGTTGCCGAAGCGCTCGTCCACACCGGGCTGGCTCGAGAGCGCCCCATCGTTGTTCATCGTGGATTTGAAGGGGTCGTGTGCGGCGGCGACGTAGTGAGCGAGGATTGCGGCGGACACCTTGGCGTCGTCCCAATTGTGCGCTCGGAGCGCATCGGTGAGTTTCTGGCTGTAGAGGCCGATCTGCCAGGGCAGCAGGCCGCGCGATTCGAGCGTGCGCTTTCCGAATTTCGCCACCGCAGCCGTGTAGGAGCGGGGAAGCGCCGTAAACGGAAACTGTCCGTAGCGATCGAGCTGGATGAAACTGTTGCGCTGCTCCGCAGGGTTTCTTGCTTCGGCCTCGACGGGATCGGTGACGTGCTGAACGAGATATGGGCGATTGGCCTGGAAAAACGGCCGCATCTCATCCGGCAGAGTGTCCACCGCCTTGTCCACGATCATGCGCTCCGCGTTTTCGCCCCAGCCGAATGAGGAGGGCGTCGCGAGGAGCAGAATCACGAGGAGAGCAAGTCCCGCGAGAACGCGGCGATGCATCAGCGGAGACCTCCCTTGTCGGAGGCCTTTAATTTCGCGGTGGCGAGTTCGCTGTGCTTGCGGCTGTAAAAGTAATACACGAACAGTCCGATCACGAGCCAGACGAAAAACCGTATCCAGTTCATGATAGGCAGTCCGGCCATCAGCAGCAAGCAGGTCGAGATGGTGACCACAGGCGCAAGCAGACCTCCGGGGGCGCGGAACGCGCGAGGGCGGTCGGGCTCGCGAAAGCGGAGGATGAGCACACCGCCTGCCACGAGAGCGAACGCAAACAGCGTGCCGATGTTCGAGAGATCGGCGAGCGTGCCGATATCGAGCAATCCGGCCGGGATTGCGACGACGAATCCCGCGACCCACGTGGAGAAATCCGGGGTGCGGAAGCGATGGTGAACCCTGCTGAAAATGGCGGGCAAGAGACCGTCGCGCGACATCGCGAACCACACGCGCGCCTGGCCTAATTGAAATACCAGCAGCGAAGAGATCATGCCCATCAACGCGCCGATCAGCACCGCGAGGCGCACGTTGCCAAAGTGCAGGCGCTTCATGGTGTTGATCACCGGCGCGGCATCGTCCATGAGCGATTGCCAGGGAACGAGACCGGTGAGAACCACGACGACTCCGATATAGAGCAGCGAGCAGATCACCAGAGTGGCGATGATGCCGATCGGAAGGTCGCGCTGTGGATTCCGGCATTCCTCCGCCGCGGTTGAAACCGAGTCAAAGCCGATATAGGTAAAGAAGATGATGGACCCGCCGGTGAGGATGCCCGGCCAGCCGTTGGGCGCAAACGGATGCCAGTTGGCCGGGTGAATGAAACGCGCGGCGAACCCGATGAAGATGAGGATGGCGAAGATTTTCAGCAGAACCATCACGTTGTTGGTGCTCGCCGACTCCTTGATTCCGCGGACGAGGATCATGGTGAGCAGCATCACGATCACGAACGCGGGCCAGTTGAAGCCGAAATGCCAGCCCGGATCGTAGAGCGTATTGCCGGCGAAATCGCTGAGGCCGCCGGGCAGATACGCCGGAGTGATCCAGCGCAGGCTGGGATGAAAGCCGAACCAGTCGAACAAGTCGACCACGTGCGCCGAAAAGCCGACGCTCACGGCCATGTTGGACACGGCATATTCGAGAATCAGGTCCCAGCCGATGATCCAGGCGATGAGTTCGCCCATCGTTGCGTAGGTGTAAGTGTAGGCGCTGCCGGCGATGGGAATCATCGCGGCGAGCTCGGCGTAACACAATGCCGCAAAACAGCAGACCACGCCCACGAGGGCGAACGAAAGCGCGATGGCTGGTCCCGCGCCGGGCCTGCCGAACGACGCGGAATGGTAGATCAAGTATTCCAGCAGGGGAGCATTCAAAACCGATTTCACGTTGAGTCTCTGCCCGGCAATGGCAGTGCCGATCACCGTGAAAATTCCGGAGCCGATCACCGCGCCGATGCCGAGCGAGGTCAGACTCAGCCAGCCAAGCGACTTCTTGAGCCGCTTTTCCGGTCGGTCGGCGTCGGAAATGAGCTGGTCGATGCTCTTGGTGCGGAAAAGCTGTGGGTCCAATCGCCACCTGCCCCGTGCAGCTGGGAAAACTCTACCCTGCGCACGCCTCCGGCGCAACCTGTCCGTACGTACATGCGCGGCTCTGCGCGGGCTCAGGCGAGCTGGAGATTGGCGTAGCGCTCGAGGAGTTTCTTCGGGCCGTGGTCCTGGAAGCTGACGGTGAGCCTGCGATCTTCGCCATCGCCTTCGACGCCGATGATCGTGCCGATCCCAAATTTGGAGTGGCGCACGCGCTTGCCGACGAGCGGATCCTGCGATGCGCGAGGCGCCGAGGCGGAGCGTCCAGACGGAGCCCGGCGGCGCCGGTAGGAATAATCTTCGGAAAATTCCGGATCGGATTCGTAGCGGCGCGTTTCGCCCGGCTCGGATTGCGAACCGGCGGCGGCTTCGATCAAGTTGGAGGGTATTTCAGCCAAAAAGCGCGAGGGAAGGGAAGCGCGCAGGCGGTCCTCGCCGTAGTTGCGCCGATAGACGGCGCGCGAAAGAGCGAGCGACTGCTTGGCGCGCGTCATGCCGACGTAGAAGAGCCGCCGCTCCTCTTCGATTTCGCCGGGTGTGTTTAGTGCGCGGCCGTGCGGCAACAGACCCTCCTCAAGCCCAGCGAGGAATACGGCGTCGAATTCGAGGCCCTTGGCGCTGTGAAGCGTCATCAGCGAGACCGGTACATCTTCTTCGTATTCGTCCGCGTCGCTCACCAGCGCCGCGTGATCGAGCAGGTCTTCGAGCGTCTGGCCCTGCTCGGTGGCCTCGGCCATGGCGTTGGAGAGCTCCCGTAGGTTCTCCGCGCGCGAGGTGTGCTCGAGATTGTCCTGCTGCTCGACCCAGTCGAGATAGCCGGTCTTCTCGAGGACGCGCTCGATGACCTGCGCGGGAGGAAGCTCGCTGCACTCTTCCTGAAGCGTTTCGATCAATTCGCGGAAACCGTTCAGGGCGCCGGAGATCTTCTTGCCGGTCGAGAATTCGCCCGCGCGAATCGTGTCCCACAGAGACTTGCTGGTTTCCTTCGCGCGCGCTTCGAGTGCGGCGACTGTGCTGGCGCCGATCCCGCGAGGCGGGACGTTGAGGACACGCAAGAGCCTCACGTTGTCTTCGGGATGGAACAACAGGCGGACGTAGGCGAGCGCGTTTCGCACCTCGGCGCGTTCGTAAAAGCTGAAACCGCCCACTACGCGATAGCGGATGCCCAACCGGCGCAAGACCTCTTCAAAGGAGCGCGATTGAGCGCCCGTGCGGTAAAGCACGGCGACGCGTGCGTTCGGATCGCCGCGCACGAGCGAGAAGAGCTCGCCACAGATGAACTCGGCCTCCGCGATGGAGTCAGGCGCCTCGAAGAATCTCAGGGGGCTGCCTGAGCCGAGCGTGGCCTGCAAATTCTTGCCGAGCCGGTCGGAATTGTTCTTCACCACGGCGGCGGCGGCATCGAGAATTGTTTGCGTCGAGCGGTAGTTTTCCTCGAGCCGGATTACCTTCGCGCCGGGAAAATCCTGGGTGAAGCGCTTCAGATTTCCGGCGCGTGCGCCGCGCCAGCCGTAGATCGACTGGTCCTCATCACCGACGACGCAGACGTTCTTGCGGGTTCCGGCGAGGAGGCGCACCAGCTCTTCCTGCGCGCGATTGGTGTCCTGGAACTCATCGACCATCAGGTACTGAAATCGCCCGCTCCATGCGGCGCGAACGTCCGGATGGTCGCGGAGGAGCTCGACAGCGCGGAGGAGCAAATCGTCAAAATCGAGCGCCGCGGCCTTGCGAAGAATTTCGTTGTACGCGCGGAAGACGCCGGCTGCGTCTTCCCGGCCGCGATCGCGCATCTGCCTGGCCTGAGACTCCATTTCGTCGGGCGAGATGCCGTGATTTTTCGCGTGGCTGATCTGCGCGCGGAGGCTGCGCGGCGGATAATCCTCGGCGGCAAGCCCGAGTTCCTGAAGGGCGCGCTTCACGGCGGCGGTCTGGTCGTCGTCGTCGTAAATCGCGAAATCGCGCGGAAGGCCGAGGTGCTGGGCTTCGCGGCGCAGCAGGCGCGCGCAGAAAGAATGAAAGGTGGAAACCCATACGTCCGACGCGTCTCGTCCCGCGGCGCGCAGGAGATCCTGAATGCGCTCCTTCATCACGCCGGCAGCCTTGTTGGTGAACGTGACGGCGAGAATCGCGCCGGGCGGCACGCCCTGCTCGATGAGATGAGCGACGCGATAGGTGATTACGCGCGTCTTGCCCGTGCCGGCGCCTGCCAGGACGAGCACCGGACCTTCGGTTGCGAGCACGGCTTCGCGCTGGCGTTCGTTTAGTCCATCGAGGAGTGAAGTCATCTGAGGAGAATTGCTCAAGAACGAATTCTAGCTGAGCGCGTGCGAATGGGCAATTTAACGGCGCGCGCCCGCCGGGGCGGCGCGGGAAACTCTGCTACAATCGATCGATTTCTCCGGAGCCTCCGCGCACGATGGACCACGTCAAGCTGCCCCACTGGCTGCAAGCGATCGTCGCGGTGATGGGCGGAGGCGGGCTTTTCATCGTCACGTTTCTCGATTCATCGGTGCTCAGTTTTCCATTCATCCCGGACACGCTGGTGATCGATCTCTCGATTCAGAGACCGGCGAGGATGCCCTACTACGCCGCGATGGCCGCGCTCGGATCGCTCGCGGGCTGCATCTGGCTGTACCTGCTTGCGAAGAAGGGCGGCGAAGCGTATTTGCGGCGGCATGCGGGCGGCGGGATGGAGCGAGTGAAGCGATGGGTCGAGAAGAACGCTTTTCTGAGCGCTTTCGTTCCAAGCATTTTGCCCCCGCCGTTTCCGTTCAAGGTGTTCATACTTGCCGAAGGAGTGTTTCAGGTTCCGCTGCGGACGTTCGTCCTGGCGCTGCTCTTGGGCCGCGGGCTGCACTATTCGGTGGAAGGAATTCTCGCCGTGCGATACGGGGAGGCTGTGCTGGTTTTCCTGCTCGCGCACAAGATCGGCTTCGCGCTTTCGATCCTCGCAACTCTCCTCTCGATCTACTTCATCAGCAGGCTGCTGTTCGGCGGCTCGTCCGACCATAACTAAGAGGCGTTCAGGGATTCGGCGAGGACGCGAAGAGACAAAGTTCGTGCCTGACCTGAAGCTCGCTATCGAGATCGACGCGCACGAAGACATTCGCAGGCTGCGTGTCGCCTGAAGCAAAGCGAAGATCGTTCACCTCGATGCGATAGCCGGCTTCGAGGCGCTGCACCCTCGCAAGAGGGAATTGCGCGTACTTGAGAAAGCGCCTGGCCACGGCCGTCTTTTCGGCGATGTCGAGCGCCGGAGAGTCTTCCGGCTTGTAGTGCGTGAGGCTGCGATCGGGCCTGAATTCGTCGCCCGCGCCCAGCGGGACGTCCACCTCCTCGATGGTGTCGTCCGTTACCACCAAGCCGCGCCAGTCCATTGGCGCGGATGATTCGGGGAATGCTCCCGCCGCGAGCGCCACGCGGCCGTGATACTCGCGCGAGAGGAGCAGACCGACCGCCTCGCTGCGCAGATACGCGCGTGCGCCAACGTAGGCGAGGACCAGGAACAGCGTGAAGATCGCCGCGCGGGCGCCGCCCGGGCCTTTCTTGCGTTCACCAACTTCTTCGCTCACCAGGCCAAACAAGAGCGGCACGAGCAGCCCCACGACCAGCAGCGTAAGAATCCACAGATCGAAGTCGTGGATGAGATTCCCGGCGGACCAGTGCGTCCAGAAAGGCCACAGGAGTTGCACGCCCACGCCGCTCGCAAGGTCGAGCAGAATGTGGGAGGCCGCGCCGACGGCGCACACGGCCAGCGCGGGGCCGAACGCGAGAGGTGCGGTTGCGTCTGTTGCAGACTTCTTTTTCGGAGGCAGTTTCTTGCCAAGCGCGCAGAATGCGCCGGCGATGGCGCAGCACATCAACGCCGAGCCCGCGACGGAGTGCAGCGCGGTGCGGTGCAGCCGCATGAACGCGCCGGCGCCGGCGAAGTAGCTTGCGTAGTCGAGATCGGGCGCGATGCCGGAGACCACCAGCATGGCTGTGCCGAAGCGCGGAAGGCGCCGCTGACCGGCGCGCGCGAGAGCGAGCGACGCGAATGCGTGTGTGAAGGGCTCCACGGCTCTGTGCTGCTGCGAAAATCCGATCTACTTCGTCGCAGGCGTGAGAATCGACAGCGCATCCGGAACGATGCGGAATGCGATCGGCAGTTCTCCGACCGGCTCGCCATCGACCTGCGCGAACACGGGACCGGAGCCGGCGGGTTCGCAGATCGTCTCCGTCGCCTTCCACGCCTCGATGCCGTTCATCGTGCGGAGCGTGCCGAACCAGAGCGCGGAAAGGCACGCGAGATACGAGAGGCGGCTGCGATTGGAATTCGTCAGGAATTCGAACGAATCCTCGAACAGGCTCGCGCCCGTGGTGATCTTGAACGGGCCGCCGTAGTGCGCCGTCCGCCCGGCGACGAGCAGCGTCGCCTTTCGCTCCTGTCCGCCGGATTTCACTCGAATTTCGGGGAAGCTGTACTGAAAGACCTGGCGAAAGCCCTCGGCCCAGTAGGCGAGAATTCCCGCGCTCTTCTTCAGGCCGCCGTGCACGCCGTTGACGATGGCGCCGTCGGGTCCCGCGCCGGCGACGGAAAGAAAGTAGCGGCCGTTGCGGGGAATCGCGCCCGCGCCGTTTCCGTTGACGTGGTAAGCGATGCCGAGCGCGATGCGCCGGATCGTCGCGCCGGGAATCAGCCGCGCGGCGTGAGGGATATCCCAGGGGATTTCGAGCTCTTTGGCGAGAATGTTGGCCGTCCCCGCGGGCAATACGGCCATCGGCACCTGGCTTCCGGCGAGCCCGTTGACAATTTCATTGATCGTGCCGTCGCCGCCGCACGCGATCACCATGCCGCGGCGATGCTCGACCGCCTGCCGCGCGATCTGCGTGGCTGAGCCGGGCCCCGTCGTCGGAGCGAGCTCCGCCGCGATGCCCGCGTCTTTCAAAATGCGCACGCCCTGCTCGATTTCCTCGAAGCGGCGATGGCGTTTGCGCCCGCTCGTCGGGTTATAGATGAGAAGCGCGTCTTTAATGTCGTGTGCCATGGGCGAAAACGTTCCCAAACAAACAGCCATTGTATAATAGCGGCGACTTTTGACCGATTGCATCCCCTCGAGGTTTCCATGCCCCAGGCCGGAACAGCCAAGAGCCGCGGCGCCGCAAAAGAGATCGAAGCGCTGCGCGAGAAGATTCGCCGCCACGAATACCTTTATTACGTCGCCGACGATCCGGAGATTTCCGACGCGGCCTTCGACCGGTTGATGGTCGAGCTCCAGAAGCTCGAGGCCGAACATCCCGAACTCGTGACGCCCGATTCGCCCTCCCAGCGCGTGGGCGGTGCGCCGCGCGAAGGATTTCAGGAAGTCCGGCACAAGACGCCGATGGTGAGCCTCGACAACGCCTTTTCGTTCGAGGCGCTCGCCGATTTCGACCGGCGCGTGCGCGAGCTCACCGGGCGCGACAAGCTGGACTACGTTGCGGAGCACAAGTTCGACGGGCTGAGCCTTTCGCTGCTCTACGAGAAGGGGATGCTGGTCCGCGGAGTGACGCGCGGCGACGGCACGACGGGCGAGGACGTGACGCCGAACGTCCGCACGATCCGCTCGATTCCACTCGTGATCGATCCGGCGGTGCTGAAGAAGGCCGGGTTGCGCGGAGATTTCGAGGTGCGCGGCGAAGCGATCATGACCCGCAAGGCGTTTCAGGAATTGAACGAGCAGCAGAGCGAGCAGGGTGGCAAGATTTTCGCGAACCCGCGGAATGCGGCGGCGGGCGGCGTTCGCGTGCTCGATCCGAAGATTACCGCTGCGCGGAAGCTCAATTTCTTCGCGTACTACGTTCTGGTGGACGGCCGCGAGGCGAAGAAACGCCTCTCGGAAGTGCTCGAGACTCTATCGGTGCTGCGCTTCAAGGCGAGCGACGATTGGAAGCTCTGCCACTCGCTCGAGGAAGTCGAGCGGTACATCAACAGCTGGGAATCGAAGCGCGACAAGCTGGACTACGAGATCGACGGGATCGTCGTGAAGGTCGATGAAGTCTCGCTTCAGAACGAGCTGGGTTACACGGCGAAGGCTCCGCGCTGGGCGCTAGCCTACAAGTATCCCGCGAAGCAGGAAACCACCGTCGTCCGGGATATCAAGGTGCAGGTGGGCCGCACGGGCGTGCTGACTCCAGTGGCCGTGCTCGAACCCGTGCAAGTCGGCGGCGTGACGGTGAGCAGCTCGACGCTGCACAACCTGGACGAAATCGAGCGGCTGGGTCTTCATGTGGGCGATACCGTGTTGCTCGAGCGCGCCGGGGAAGTGATCCCGCACGTGCTGAAAGTGGTGAAGCACGGAAAAGAAGAGAAGCGTTTCCGCATGCCGGAGAAGTGCCCCGAGTGCGGCACGCGGATTCACAAGGCCGAGGATGAGGTGGCGTATCGCTGCGTCAACGTGTCGTGCCCCGCGCGGCGCAAGGAGTCGCTGCTGCATTTCGCGAGCCGCCACGCGATGAACATCGACGGCCTCGGCGACAAAATCGTCGATCAGCTGGTGGACAAGGGGATCGTGAAGGACTTCGCCGATCTGTACCACCTGAAACTCGAAAGGGTGGCCGATCTCGATCGCATGGCGGAGAAGTCGGCGCAAAATCTGCTGGACGAAATCGCTGCGAGCAAGAAGAACAGCCTCGCGCGGCTGATCTATGCACTCGGCATCCGCTTTGTTGGCGAGCGGACAGGGCAATTGCTCGCCGCGCACTTTGGCTCGATGGACAAGCTCGCCGACGCGAGCGAGGAAGAGTTGACGGGAGTTGCCGAAGTCGGCCCGAAAGTGGCCGAAGGCATTCTCGAATTCTTCTCCGAGTCGGCGAATCGAAAGCTGATCGAGCATTTGCGCGCCGCGGGCGTCAACATGAAGGAAGAGCGCGCCGCGCTCAAGAGTTCGAAGTTTGAGGGGATGACGTTCGTCTTCACCGGCACGCTTGCGAACCGCTCGCGCGAAGAAGCCGAAGCCCTGGTCGCGGCGCACGGCGGCAAGGCCGGGTCGTCGGTGAGCAAGAAGACGAACTACGTTGTCGTAGGCGCCGATCCCGGCTCGAAATTCGATAAGGCGAAGTCTCTAGGCGTCGAAATCCTCAGTGAAGCTCAGTTTGAGAAACTACTTTCCGCGAAATCGTAATCTCCCTTGACTGTTTCTCTGTATTCGCGGGTTTCGCACCTTCTGGCGGAGCCATGCGATATAATGACTCCTGGTGGATGAGCCGGGTGATCGCCGGTCCCGAAGCATCGGGACGGGAGGAAAGTCCGGACTCCGAAACCCTGCAAAGCTACTGTGGCCGGTTTCTGAGGGGCAACCCTTCGAAGCTGCCACCGGCAGCTTCTCAGGGTAAAGGGCAACGCGCCTGGTAACGCCAGGGGGTTGTCGTGAGGCGTCCTCCGAAGCTGCCACTGGCAACTTCTCAGGATCTTGCGACGGCTACGGAAAGTGCCACAGAAAATAGACCGCCGGTGATGCTTGCACCTCGGCGGCAGGCTTTCGGAAAAACCGGGAGCCCGCCTCTTTCGGTCGAGCGCATTTGGCAAGGGTGAAAAGGTGGGGTAAGAGCCCACCGCCCGGGTGGCAACATCCGGGGCACGGAAAACCCCGCGTGGAGCAAGGCCAAATAGGAGGGGAGGGCCGGCCCGGCCCGCATGCGTTCCGCTCGCAAGAGTGGGCGCCCTGACCCTCGGGTAGGCTGCTGGAGTCTCGGAGCGATCCGGGACCTAGAGGAATGATCGCCGCGCAGCGCGCCTCAAGCATTCCGGTGCACATCGGAGTGCCGGTCGCGCAGCGGACAGAATCCGGCTTACAGGCTCATCCGCCAACTTTTTTTCTGACCTTTAGGATCGCCGAGAGTTCCTACACGAATTGCCGCACGCATGGGCTGTCACACCTGAAATAGACCGTTACTTCTCGACACGCGAGGGCGTTTTCTTGGCCGCGCCATCGGCGGCTTGGGATTTGCTTGATTCGTCGCCATTGCGCTGGGCGGCGCAGTGAATCACGCGATCGTAGGCGTCCTTGATCATGTCGTTGAGCGGAATCACGGTACCTTTCAAGCGCTGTTCATCGAGCAGGCTCAGGTCCACGTCCGAAATAACCATCTGCTCCTGATTGACCACGCCTTCGGCCGCGATGCCGTCGCGCGCGAAGAAGTAATCGGAGGGCGTGAGGATGGCGGCTTGGCCGTAGTGAGTGGCCATGCAGGGAACCTCGGGCAGATTGCCCACCGTGCTTGCCATCGCGACGTATATCTGATTTTCGCTCGCGCGGGCCTGCGCGCAGTAACGCACCCGGCAGAATCCCTGGCGCTCGTCCGTGCAGGAAGGAACGAAAAGAAGCTGGACGCCCGCTTCCGCCAACACGCGCGCGGCCTCGGGGAATTCCACGTCGTAGCACACGAGGATCCCGACCTTGCCGAAGTCCGTGTGATACACGTAGAAGCCGTGCCCGCGGCTCATCTGGTACGGCCCTTTTTCCGTCTGCGTAAGATGGACCTTCTTCTGGCGGAAGACTTTTCCGTCGGGCGTGAAGAAGTGCGCGGCGTTGAATAGTTCGCCTTGCTGAATCACGGGATGCGTTCCCGCGATAATGTAAAGCTTGTTTTCCGTCGCCAGCCGCAGAAACAGCGCTTCGTATTCCGGAGACAGCTGCGCGAGAAGACGGACCGCGCGTGCCGGAGCCGCCTCGCGTAAATAACTCAAGAGCTGCATCGAGAAATACTCGGGAAACAAGACGAAGTTGCTCCCGTATTCCTGCGCGCTGCGGACAAAGAACTCGACCTGTGTGGCAAAATCCTCGAAGCGGCTGATCGGGCGCAGCAGGTACTGCATCGCCGCGATGCGGACGCGCGTGGCGCGGCGGCGCTCCTGGGGGGCTTTTCCTTTGGGCTCCGGCATCGAGGGCGGCTCCTCATAAACGCGAAGGCCGATGTTCGTCACATATTCTGGATTGAGCCACTCGAGCAGTGTGGCGAAGCCGCGTGAATCGGGGTCGTTCAGATACTCGGGGACGACATCGAGGACCACGAGCCCGTTCGTCAGCTGGAAACTCAGGGTGGCGTCTTTCTTCCTGCCCCTGACCACTTCGGCCACATAGTCGGCGGCAGTCATCTGCTGCGCGACCTGCGCATAGCCGGGAATGCGTCCACCAGTGAGGAGGCGCTTCAATCCGCGTTCCCTGACCATCTGCTTGCGCGCTTCGTACAGCAGCGAGCCGATGCCTTTTCTCCGTACGGTTGGGTCCACGCACATGTCCGCGCCATACAGAGTCTTGCCGAGGGGATTGTGCGTGCTGAAAGCGCCTCGACCGGTGATCGCGGACCATTGCGCCGATTCCGCGTAGTCGTCCCAATCGATGATCAGGGAACTCGCGGAACCCACGACGCGGCCCTGCTCGTCAACCGCGACGAGCTGGCCTTCAGGGAAGATCGCGAGATGCTGGTTGAGTTCCGCCTCGGACCAGCACAGATCCTCCGAGTAGGTGCGGCTCTGAAGAGCGATGACGGCGGGAATGTCATTCGCCGTCATTTGCCGCACGCTGATGTGAGCGTCTTCCCGGCTCATCGGCTGAACTCTTTCCGAAGACGATGACGCAGTTGACTCCTTATATTACAGGAATACTGGCCTCGCGGCGGGCGCCGGAGCATCACTTTTCTCCGATCGCTGTGGCGTGAACCGCTTCGATTGTCCGCTGCACGGAAGTCTCCTGCTTCCCGGAGAAGTAAGCGTTCATCACGTACTGGCCGAGCATTCTCTGCGTGTTGAAAAATGATCCGTTCAGCGCGATCGTGTGGCGCCTGACTTCCAGGTACGCTCTGGTCCGGCCGTAAAACATCGGCAAGATGCGATGTTCCAATTTGTCGTAGAGCGTGGCGATCTCTTCGGCGGCCACGTCCGGAATATCCTCGTGGCCGATATCCCATCCGGTGGCTCCCTCGACGTGGCCTTCGATCCACCAGCCATCGGGAACGCTCAAGCTCGGAATCCCGTTGAGCGCGGCTTTCATGCCGCTCGTGCCGGACGCCTCGTAGGGTCTCTGGGGCGTGTTGAGCCAGAGATCGACTCCGCTCGTGAGCAGCTGAGCCCAGCGCATCTCGTAGTTCTGGACATAGGCGATCCGGATGACGTCCTTGAGATCGGCGGCCATCGCAAAAACGCGCCGGATCATCTCCTTGGCAGGCTCGTCATATGGATGCGCCTTCCCGCCGTAGATCACCTGGATCGGGCCGACATTTTCGGCAATCCATTTGAGGCGTTCGACATTTGAGAACAGCAAATCGGCTCGCTTGTAGGTGGCTGCCCTGCGCGCGAATCCGATGGTGAAAGCCGAGGGATCGAGCACGACACCGGTTTTCTCCCGGATGGCGTCGAGCAATTGTCGCTTGGATTCGAGGTGCGCGTCGCGAATCTCCCCGAGCGGGATTCCAATCGCGTACCGGAGATAGTTGTTGTCGCGGCGCCATTCCGGTATGTGACGGTCGTACAGCTCCTGGAACGGAGGGGAGGTCCACGTCGCGGCGTGTACCCCATTCGTGATGGCGTGGATGGGGTACGTTGGGAACATACCCTGCGACACTTCGCCGTGGTGCATCGCGACTCCATTGATGTAGTGCGATCCACGCAATCCGACGTACGTCATGTTCAGAACGTCGCCGCTGAAGAACTCGAGCTTTTCGAGCTCGCGGGTGCGGTCCTCGCCGAGCACGCGGCGCACAAGATCCTTGGGGAACTGGTCATGTCCCGCCGGCACCGGCGTGTGCGTGGTGAAGACGCACTTCTTGCGCAGAAAGTCGCGGTCCTCGGGAGTGGCTTGCTCGATCGGGCGTCCCTGAAGGTGATGGCTGAAAATTGCGAGCGTGAGAAGGGAGGAATGCCCCTCGTTCATGTGATAGGTGAGAATGTGGTGATAGCCGAGCTGGAGCAGCATCTCGACGCCGCCGATGCCGAGGATCGCTTCCTGGCACAGACGATAGTGATCGTCCCCGCCATACAAGGAATCCGTGAGCGACTGGTCGAAAGGGCTGTTTTCGGGCAGGGCCGTGTCGAGCAAATAGACCGGCACCTCATATCCGCCGACGCCGCGAATCGTATACTGCCAGGCTCGAACGTGTACGTCCCGCCCTTCGATCTGGACGATGGCGCGCGGCTCTTTTTCTTCGAGGAACTTCTCGGGGTTCCAGACTGACGGAGTCTGCGTCTGGCTTCCGGATGCGTCCAGATGCTGCTCGAAATACCCTTTTCGGTAAAGCAGAGTCACACCGACGCCGGGCAAGCCGATGTCGGCCGCGGATCGCAGCGTATCTCCGGCGAGAATTCCGAGACCGCCCGCGTAAGTGGGCATGCTCGCATCGAGGGCGATTTCCATCGAGAAGTAGGCGGCAAATCGCGCGTGTGAGTTCGTATTCATCTGACGTCCGCCCTCCTGCCGACCGAGGCGCGCCGGCTAGGATGCATAAATTCATGCAAGCTACGCCGCCTCAACTCTCTTGCAGGATACTCCGTCTGAGCGGACACGGACAGTGGGATGAGTCACACCAGATAGTGACTCCCATCACGCCCCTAATTGCTTGACAATGAGATACTTAGCGTTGGAAGAAGGGCCATCATCGGACGGAGGTATCAACGAGTGAGGTCGCGGAGCCAGGCCCCGATTACGTAGGCTACGATAGCAGCGCCACCTCCAACGGTGAGAGTTCCGACGGCGGAATACCACCATGGCCGGATCGACCATCGGCTCTTGAGCGCGCCAATCAGTATGAATACCAGGGTGGTTGCGGCCGAAGCCACCCAGAAGGCGTTCGTCAGACCCACTACGAATGGGACAAGCGGAACCAGACCGCAAAGAAGAAACGCTGCAAACGTCGAACCAGCCGCCCGCCAAGGTGAGCGCACCGCGGTCGGCAGCCCATACTCCTCGCGGAGCATCATGTGTACCCAGCGATCGCGGTCCGCCGTGACCGTCGCGACGACTCGCTCGAGCACGTCGCCAACAATCCCGAGTCCCCGCAGAATCTCGCGTACCTCTTCCCGTTCACCTTCCGGAACGGCCTCGATATGATGGCGCTCGATCGCTTCAGCGTGGCGGAATTCCTCCTGCTCCGCTCGAGTGGCTAGGTAGTTGGCCGCCGCCATCGCAAAACCATCCGCAGCCAGATTGGCGCTACCGAGGATCAGGATGATGCGAGGTAGGAGATGAGCCCCAACGACTCCTGCGACGATGGCGAATGTCGTAACGGTGCCGTCGATGCCGCCATACACCCAATCCCTGAGATAACTGTAATGGGGTCCGGCTGCAAGTCTTCGGTGGATGGCCTCGCGGGTGTGCTCGTGTTCCATGTTGCGCTCTCGCCCTTTACGATCCAGCGTGGCATCGCCGGCGCGATCGGCTTCTTCCCTCCCGCCGGCGCCAACGGGCGCGAGGATCTCCTGGGATCCGAGCCGGACACACGCCTAGAGTGGCGGACAAGCGATTCAGTTTACTCGATCAAGAAGTGGAAGTCCCAGTCAACAAACTGAAAGACTACTGGAAGCATTGGTCCGTCGCCAACAGGATCGCTTTCTGAGGCAGCAGAGCGCTTCCTGACCGCACTGGACGGCTAGCTTGCCTTTGCGGTCACCATCTCGTGCTCGAAAGTCACCGTGGGGTTCATCACAATTCTGGCAGTAGTGGAGCGGGCCACGAGGCATGTCTTCTCGGCCTTTTCGAGCAACCGCTTGACGCGCTCGCAATCCTGCTCCCGGCTGACGATCACGGTGGGATTCAGCCTGACTTCAACGAACCGCCAACCGCCCGCGTCTTTCTCCATCACCCCTTCGGCGTCGGTCTCGAAGGAGGCGAAGCTCAGCTTGCTGAGCTCCGCCATCCCTGAAAACGTGCTCACGAAACAGCTGACGATTGAGGCGACGAAGAAATGCTCGGGAGTCCAGACACCGGCGTCGCCGAGAAACTCGGGCGGCGCGCTGAAGTGGATCGCATCCGTCACCACATCCGAGCTGACCACGCCTGACCTCGCCTTCGTACACAGCGCTTTCGCCTGATACTTGTGGACAGGATCCATAAGTCACCTCACGCATCTATAGCGGCAGGGGACCATCTGCCCCTGGCATCACGCTGCGGCAGCCTGCGCCTTCAAGCCGGATTCATTTCGAATGACGACCATCGAGCCTTTCGTCGCGATCAGCATCTTGCTCTTGAAATCGGAGAGCGTACGCGTGACGGTTTCGCGCGAGATGCCGACCATCTGAGAAATTTCCTCGTGCGTCAGGCCCAGATGGAAGCGCTTGCCCTGGCCGGTGCCCTGCGCGTGGGCGGCGGACTCCAGCAGGAACTGCGCGACCTTTTCGCTGGCGGATCGGGACAGGCCCAGGTAGCGAATTTCGCGGCAGGCCATGCGGTATCCGTCGCTCACCTGGCGAACGACCGCCGCGGAAGCCTCCGGATGCTCGCGCAGCATTCTAAGAAAATCCTCGCGGCGGACGAAGTTGACCTGGCACGGTTGCAGGGCTTCAGCCGTCAATTCGTAGGGTTCGCCGGAAAGGGCCGCGTGCAAACCGAGAATCTCGCCCGGCTCGCCGATGCGGACGATCAGAGTCTTGCCGTCCGCCGAGTTCATCGTGAGCTTCACGCGCCCTTTGCACAGCATGTACACGCCCTTCGGAAGTTGACCTTCGACGAAAAGCACAGCACCCGCGGGATGGGCGCTCGTGAATTTGGCCGCGTTAAGCTTTTCGACCGCCGCGCATGGAAGTTGGCAAAAAAATCCTTCGCCGCGCATGGGGCATGTCTTGCAATCGTCCACGAGTTCCAATCCGTAAGGTCCATGCATCTCGTTTCTCCTTTGCTCGACTGCTTCGACGTGATCCTGAGCACGTCATCGACGTGCACACGTCACAAGTGCACGAGCCGGGCCGATTGTAAGCCATCCAGGGATTTTAGCGTAAGGAGTTGAAAAGAAGTGACTTGGGGAGAATTGGACGGATTGCTGAGCGCGCCAGACTGGGATTTCCCGAGATGAAATGTCGTCGGCGACGATATTTCGTCACGCCGCCTTCGTCAGTTCATGAATGCCGGCTCGCAATCGAGCTCCAGACGCCGGCGTTAACTGGCGCAACACGGGCCCTCAGCTCCGGATGACTTCCACGGAACAGGGCGCGTGCATCGCGACCGATTCTGAAACGCTGCCCAGCATGATGCGGTCGAGTCCGCGCCAGCCGTGCGAACCCACCACGATCAGGTCAGCGCCCCATTGCTTCGCCTCGTTGAGGATCAAGGTTCTCGGGTCGCCCAGCGGAGGCTCGCCTCCATCAACTGGTGAAATGCCGGCTCGGGTCAGCAAGGCCTGGGCCTCGACCACAGCGTCCACGGCGCGCGTCCGCGCTTCGCGGTCGATGGTATCCGCCAACTGAGCCGACTGATCGATATAGAAATAGGGCGCGGCAACGTCCATCGTGGGCATGAACGGACGAACGACACTCAGGAGCTTAAAGCTGGTCCCGGACGGCCAGGGGCGTTTTGCAACGGATCGGACAGCCGCCTTCGAGAATCCCGAACCGTCGATCGCGAGCAGAATTTTCATCGGCGCGCCGGGAGCGGCCGCCTGCGGTCGCGCTCGTACGACCTCCACGGAACAAGGTGCTTTGCGAAGCACCGCGTGCGCGACGCTGCCGAGTAGCAGATGCCCGAGAGCGCCTCCATGCGATCCTACGACGATGAGATCGGCGCCCCAGCTCTTGGCGTACTTGGGAATCGCATTCCGGGGATAGCCGACCAGAACATCTGTTTGGATTTTGAGGGGGAGTGATTCCAGATCCTTGGCGACTATCTTCATCGTGTCTTCCGAGGTCCGCTTAGCCACCTTCAACAATTCCGAGCCCAGCGTGTAGGGACTGAAATCCACGACGTGAAGGATGCAAGCCGTGCTTCTGGCGGGCCATGGGCGCGCCGCGATCGATTTCATCATCTGCCGCGAGTTGGTCGAAAGGTCGGTGGCGATCAGCAGCTTCATTTCGTCCTCCGTGGTGGCGACAGATTGCCACGAAATGCACGGCGCGTTAAGAGGGGACTCTTATCACCGGCAGATGCACGGCAAATCAGTAGCGAAACGCTGCTGCCAGCTCGGCACCCTCGGGAAGCAGGTTCTGCGCGACGACGTACACCTGACCGCCTCCTCGAATTGTCAGAACGGCCGCCAAATTCAACAGCTCCTGGTCGCCGGTCTCGCGATTGCTGTGGACGTGAACGGTTTCCGGCGGGACCAACAGACCCCACTGTTCCGCCTCTTCAGGCAGGAAGAGGAACCGGACGCGTCCTTCCTGCGCTCCCGGCAGCACCTTCCGCAGGCTGCTCGACGTGCGTTCAGTGTTGACGTGATCTTTGTATACCTCGAACGCTCGGTCTTTCGCTTCTTCAAGATGTTTCTCGACGATTTTCCATGCGGCGGCATGCAGCGCCTCCGGAGTCGTCAAATCCGGGTTTCCACCCACGCTCGCGTCCAAAAGATGCGGATACGTGTTCGCTTCCCGATAGATGGGGAAGAGATAATCGACTGCGGCAACGACCAGCGGCGCGTGCTGGCCCTTCAGGGACCCCTTCACCTTCTGGTCGATGTCGCGAAAGAAGTGGAGGATTCGCTCCTTTGGATCAGGTTCGGATCCATAGAAGACGACTCCCTTCTTTCCCGGCAGCGAAGTGGTTCCGCTGTGGAACTGAATCTGCTTCTCCATGCTGTGGGTTTCCAAATCCTGGCGCAGAATCTCGGGAATGCGTTCCAGAGTCATTCCATGAATGCCGTAGCGAGAGCACCTGAAAAATCGCACGTGCTTCTGGCTTGCGGCGAGAACGAAAAACTGATCGTCCGCCGATACCAGGTGGAGAAGGGGGCGAATGTGGAATTCACGCCCCACCACGACGCTCGCAGGAAACGAGGCCGGCAACTGGTAGCAGGCAAAAAAACCGCCGCTCAAGAACAGCACGAGGCCGGCCGGACTACCGCCTTCAACTGGCTGGCTCTCCAGAACGCGGTGCCACTGCGACCTCAACATCTCCTCGGCCTCCGCGGCCGTGATCGGAGCGCCCTCAAAGCTGGCATGTGAGGCTTGCAACAGGCGCTTGAGTTCCGCGAAGTCGGGCTTCGCCGTCGCACCACTCGGCCCGAGAGGAAGATAAACGGATATGCAGGGCGTCTCGCGCTCCATTGCCAGAGCCGCCCAATCCGGTGTTTGCACTTCCGTTTTGGTCTGAATCGCTTGCACGCTTTTCGTCGTCATAACCTCACCCTCCCGGCAGAGAGGCCGCTCGGTCCCTCGATGCGCCGTCGCTGATCACTCACGACTGTTCTTCCTGCCCTCGGTCCCGGCCGTGGCAGAGCTTGCAGTCGGGCGGACGAAGCGCGTGACATTCTGCTCCGTCCGTCCGGCTGAGAAATGGTCATGTTAGGCAACTTTCGGTTGAACGCGAACCGTGTGGGGCTTGGCTGCCTTTGGCAGTTTGACTTCCAGCACGCCGTTCTTCAGCGCCGCCGTGACCTTTTCCGTCTCGACCTCAGCCGGCAGATCAATGAGGCGCATCACTTGATTCGCGCAGGTTTCGGAGTAGACCGTCTTTCCCTTCTTTTCTTCCTTGCTGGATTCCCGCTTGCCGCTGATCATCAGCCGCCGGGGCTCCACGCTGATTTCGAGTTCTTTTTCGTTGAAACCGGGCACTTCCGCCTTGATGTCAAGTGCGTCGTCCGATTCCGTGACGTTGATGTGTACCGGGTGAAGAAGTTCCTTCTCCGCCTGGAACCAATCGCGCAGCGCACCGCCCGCCGTATGGCCCTCGTGTTCGAAGATGTCGTACGCCCGGCGGGAAATGGCGTCGAAGACTTCGTCCGCCCGGTCGAAGAGGCTCTCGAACGCGGCTGGCTTCGATAGAGCCTGCTCCTTGGCTGGTTGCACCGCGGTGGATTTCTCTGCCATGACTTCCTCCCTCATTTCTAGAACGTGTCGGCGCCGGCCACCTTGGATCGTCCGCTTAGGCCCTGTCCTGCGGCCTCAGCAAGCAGGAACCTCAGAGGCCCGCGCTGCATCGTCAAGATCGCACACCGGGCAAAGGGCCACAGTGACGCAAATCACACGACCGCGTGATTCGCGCCGAGACGTATCCGGTTGAGGTTAGAAGTCTTTGCGGGAGATTCCCAACTTCTGCATTCGGGAGTTCAACGTGGTGCGATTCATTCCAAGGCGTTCGGCTGCTCCGCCCTTCCCGCCGATCTTTCCCTTGGTTTCGCGCAGCACGCGGAGGATGTGCTCACGCTCGACGTTTTCAAGCGAGGACGAGCCCTTGGAGACCACCTCTTCGGCCTGGGACAACTCGAGTATCGGGACGCGCAGCACCGGCCCCGGGGAAAGGATCACGGCGCGCTCGATCAGATGCTCCAGCTCCCTCACATTGCCCGGCCAGGGATAGCGGCGCAGCGCTTCCATCGTCTCCGGTGGAATCGTCGTGATGGATCTTCGCATCCGTGTCGCGAACTTCGCGAGGAAATGATTCACGAGCAAGGGAATATCTTCGGGCCGATCCCTCAACGCCGGAACGGACACGGGGAACACGCTCAACCGATAGAACAGGTCCATGCGGAACTGGCCCGAGGCTACCAGCTTTCCGAGGTCGCGATTGGTCGCGGCGACGATGCGAACGTCCGCCGTCATCGTGCGGCTGCCGCCGACTCGCTCGAACTGCTTCTCCTGAAGCACGCGCAGCAGCTTGGGCTGCAAATCGAGAGGAATCTCGCCGACTTCATCGAGAAAGAGAGTCCCGCGATGAGCGAGCTCGAACCTGCCGATCCTCTGGGCGAACGCGCTCGTGAACGCGCCTTTCTCGTGGCCAAAAAGCTCGCTTTCAAGGAGCCCGGCGGGGACAGAAGCGCAGTTTAATTTCACAAAGGCCGCATCGCGGCGGGGACTGAGATCGTGAACCGCCTGCGCCAGAAGCTCCTTGCCCGTGCCGGTTTCCCCCAGGATCAATACCGTTGAATCGGTCGGCGCGACTGTTTCGATCTGTTTCAGAACGCGCTTCAGTTCTTTGCTTTTGCCAACGATCTCCTCGAAGCTGTTTTCCGGGCGCAGTTCGTCTTCGAGGTAGAGATTCTCTTCGGCCAGGCGCTTATTCAGATCCGAAATGCGCTGGAAAGCGAGGGCGTTGTCCAAGGCCACAGCGGCCTGGCTGGCCATTTGAGAAAGTATGTCCAAGTCTTCATCCGAGAATGCCTCGGGCTGCTGGCTGAACAAATTGAGCGTCCCAAGCGAAGCGTCGCGCCCCGCGAGAGGTATCCAGCACGCGGATTTCACAAACCGATTTGCGACGTACGGCGGCAGCTCGACGGGCAGCTTTTCTCCCGGCAGGCCCTTCAGGACGAGAGGCTTGCGAGATGCATAGACCCAGCCGGCAGCGGAGCCTGCGACGGGAATCAGATTCTCTTCCGGAAACGGAGGCGCGCCGGGCGCAGTATCGATCAGGTGCATGCGAAGCATTTTGGTATCGGCGTCATACAATGCCAGCGTGGCGTAGTCGAACTCCTTCACCTTGCGCAAGCAGGCGCCGATCGCGGAAAGCAGCTTCGTCACATCGAGGTTCGAAAGCAGCGCGTTGGTGATCTCCAGAACGAAGGCTTCGCGAGCGCGCTTCTTCTCGGTGATGTCCTGGGATACTTCGGTGAAGCCGAGCAGCTTTCCGTCTGGATCGTGCAGGGCGGTGATCACGACGTTCGCCCAGTAGCGCGACCCGTCTTTTCGGATTCGCCAGCCTTCGTCCTGCCATCGTCCGCTAGCGGTCGCGATTCTCAAGCTCTCCTCGGGTTTTCCTCGCTCGGCGTCCTCGGAGGGGAAGAAGCATGAGAAACGCCGGCCGATAATCTCGTCGGCGCGATAGCCTTCGATTCGCTCGGCTCCCTCGTTCCAGCTCTGCACGCGGCCCTGCGGGTCGAGCATGAGAATGGCGTAGTCTTTGACTTCCGCGACGAGGCGCCTGAATCGCTCCTCGCTCAACCGGATCGCTTCTTCGGCCAGCTTCCGATCCGTAACATCTCGAATCGCGGCGACCACAAGATGACCCCCGCGCTCTTCGAGCGGGCTCAAGCTGATTTCGACCGGAAACGTGCTTCCGTCCTTACGCCTGCCCTTCAGCTCGAGGCCCGCTCCCATCGAACGGACGCGCGGCGCCGCGCTGTAGTCGGCGCGGTGCTGCCCGTGCGCGCCTCGGAGCTGCTCGGGAATCAGGATCTCGACGGCTTGTCCCAAGAGCTCCTCTCGCGTATAGCCGAACATTCGTTTGGTCTGCGCATTCAAGAGAACGATCTTTCCAGTCTGGTCAACGACGACGGTCGCATCCGGAGCCGCTTCCAGCAGCCTCCGAAATCTCTCGTCCGCCTGCTTGCGCTCCGTCACGTCGCGGATCGCGCTCACCACGAAATGGCCGTCTTGATCTTCAAACGGACTCAGGCTGATCTCGACGGGGAACGTACTTCCGTCCTTGCGCTTGCCCTTTAGTTCGAGGCCCGCTCCCATCTCCCGGGTGTGCGGCGCCGCCCCGTAATCGGCGCGGTGCCTCACGTGGGCATCGCGAAGGTCTTCGGGCAAGAGGACTTCCACGCGCTGGCCGATCAGTTCCTGGAGGGAATATCCGAACATCCGTTCAGTCTGCGCATTTACGAGGATGATTCGTCCCGTCTGATCCACAACGACGGTGGCATCGGGAACCGACTCGATCAATTGTTTGCGCTTCTCGTCACGAGCAATGGACGGGAGAGGTTGTGGGCTCGCGCCCTCTTGCGTCATAGCCCGAAACTTAGCATTCTGTGTGCGGTTCGAGCAAGGCTTGACGGGCTTTGCCCTCGGGAGGTATTGCGTGGCCGACATGACTCCGTCCGCTCAGGAAGGCAGCGGCCAGGTCCAACCCGCTGCTGCGGTGCCGGGCGGACTCTCGTCCGCTGACGCGGCTGCGCGACTGGAGCAGTACGGGCCAAACGAGCCGGCTCCGGCGAAACGTGGCGCGACCGTCCTCCAGCTGCTCGCACTCTTCCTCAATCCGCTGGTTGCCATCCTGTTGGTCGCGAGCGTGGTCTCCTTCTTTGTAGGCGAGGCCGCCGATGCCCTGATCATTCTCATCATCGTCTTGCTGAGCATCGCCATCGATTTCTTTCAGACGTATCGATCGCAGAAAGCGATCGCGCATCTTCGGGAAAACGTCACTCCGACGGCCACAGTTCTTCGCGATGGCATGTGGCAGGAGATCAAAAAGCGCGAGGTCGTGCCCGGCGATGTTGTCAGGATTTCCGCCGGAGACCTCGTCCCGGCCGACGCGCAGCTGATCGAGGCGCGCGACCTCTATGTTCAGCAAGCTGCACTTACCGGCGAGTCCATGCCGGTTGAAAAAGATCTGCGCCATCCGATCGACAAATCCGCACAGGGTCCCGACGCGCCGAATCTGGTGTTTCTCGGAACTTCCGTTGTGAGCGGGGTGGCGACGGCGGTTATCCTCGCGACCGGGCCGAACACCTCCTTCGGCGCGATTGCCGAACGTCTCGCGCTGCGACCGCAGGAAACCGAGTTTGAACGCAGCATGAAGCACTTCGGCCTGCTGATCATGCGGGCTGTTTCAGTGCTGGTGCTATTTATCCTCGTTTTCCGCATCGCGCTCCACAAAGACGCATTCGAGTCTTTCCTGTTTGCCGTGGCGCTCGCCGTCGGACTCACGCCCGAATTTCTGCCCATGATCACGTCCGTGACGCTGGCGCGAGGCGCGATCCGCATGGCGAAGGAGAACGTCGTCGTCAAGCATCTGCCCGCCATACAGAATTTCGGCACCGTGGACATACTTTGCAGCGACAAGACGGGCACGCTCACCACGGGCCAGATGGTGCTCGCCTCGTCGCTGAATTACGTAGGAGCGGCTTCCGAGCGCACGATTTCACTTGCGTATATCAACAGCAAGTTCGAAACGGGCATTCGCAGCCCGCTCGATATCGCGATTCTCCAGACAGCGCGCCCGGACGCAGATAACTACACGAAGTGCGACGAAATTCCATTCGACTTCGAACGCAGGCGCCTCTCGATCGTTGTCGAGAAGAAAGAGGTTGGCGCGGGAACCAAGCGCCTTCTCATTACGAAGGGCGCTCCCGAGGGAATCCTCGAACTTTCTGAATCGTACGAGGCGGATGGGAAGACGATTCCGCTCGACCCGGAGACGCACAGTCGCTGCCGGAAAACTTTCGACGATCTGAGCACCCAGGGATTTCGCGTGCTGGGCGTCGCCTATCGCGATCTCGAGACGCAAGTAAGCTACAGCGTGGGCGACGAGAAATCGCTCGTCTTCGCCGGATATCTCGCATTTGCGGACCCGCCCAGCCCGGATGCGGCCGCCTCTTTGGAAGCGATGCGGCGCGACGGCGTGGAAGTAAAGATTCTCACGGGCGATAACGAACTGGTTGCGCGCCACGTCTGCGAGCAGGTCGGATTGAAGAACCCGACGATCATTTTGGGAGACGAACTGGACCGCACGACCGATCCGGCGCTGCAACATCTGGCGGAGCAGGCCACGGTGTTTGCGCGCGTGTCGCCTGTGCAGAAGCATCGAATCATTCATGCGCTGAAGCTTCGCGGCCATGTCGTGGGCTACATGGGAGACGGAATCAACGATGCGCCCTCGCTTCACGCCGCGGACGTGGGGATTTCCGTCTCTTCCGCGGTGGACGTGGCCCGCGAGGCAGCCGATATCATTCTCCTCAAGCCCGGCCTGCAAATCCTTCACAAGGGCATCATTGAAGGGCGACGCGCCTCCGCAAACGTCTTGAAATATCTCCTGATGGGCACCAGCTCGAATTTCGGAAACATGTTCAGCATGGCAGGAGCGTCAGTATTTCTCCCATTCCTCCCGATGCTGCCGACGCAGATCCTGCTCAACAACTTTCTCTACGACGCAGCCCAGATCACGATTCCTTCCGACAACGTGGACGACCAGTACCTCCGTGTCCCGCGCCGTTGGGACATGAAGCTCATACGCAACTTCATGCTTTTCATCGGGCCGATCAGCTCGATCTACGATTTCCTCACGTTCTACGTGCTGTTGCGCTACTTCCACGCGGGCCAGCCTGAATTTCACACCGGCTGGTTCGTCGAGTCCCTCGCGACACAAACCCTGGTCCTATTCGTGATTCGAACCATGCGCAATCCATTCAAGAGCCGGCCGAGCCTTCCACTCGCGACCACGACCATTCTGATTGTGATTCTGGGGATTTGGCTTCCGTATTCGCCGCTGGCGGGGCGTCTTGGATTTACGGCGCTGCCGGGACCGTTCTTCGTATTCCTCGCCGCTTCGATCGTCACGTACCTGCTGCTTGTCGAATGGGCGAAACGCCTGTTGTTCTCCCGCAGCGAGATTTAGAATTCGCGGTGTCTGGGGACGGCTTCAGTAGGGAATCCAGGCCAGTCGGGGAAGGCAATGCCGACAGGCAGGGCTCTGGCCAGCTTCAGGCTGCTGCAATGACGCGGCTTTGTTTGGCAGGAGACGGCTTCTCCCAACGGTAGCTGATCACCACGCCTTGATCGTCCCTGTATTCGAGAACGAACGACTGCGAGCATGTGGCGCAGAGCCAAAAGTGCTGGACGGCGTGGGTGTTGGCGGGGGCCTGTCCGTTGGAACTGCGTTTGGGGAAGCGCAAAAGCACACCGTAGCGATGGTCGAATACCGCGGAACACTCTGGGTTAGCGCATTGGCAGATCATGCGTCCCGTCCCTCAAGCGGGATTACCACTTCATGAGATGTGGCGAGCCCGTGAGTTGGTTGCAGGAGTTTCCGAAGGCCGGGACTGCTCGGCCCCCTGCTGTTCCAGTTCCTTGATCTTGGCGGTAAGCCATTTGCGCACAGTGGCTTCGGTTTCTTCGCGGCTCGCCGTTCGGTAGAGCGCATCGAGCGTCTCACCGGTCTCGCTCAGCCGGATGTGCCTGCATGGAATCTTCTCCTGCCGGCGATCCTCCGGCACGAGCTGCATCAATAGGCATTCCGTGCACGGCCGTCGATCTGAACTGCGATTCTGATTCAAGCACGTCGGGGAGTCCTCGAACACGAATTGCGGCCGCCATGACGATCCGGACGCCCTTCGATAGCCTCCTTCTTTCAGGAACTCGAGTTCGCCTTTGAGAACATCGACCATTTTTCGATTATCGTGAGCCATTTCTTACATTCCTTTGCCCATTATTGGAGGCTGGATTGCACTTTGGCACAGTGATCTGGATCACAAGACACCGTAACGAGTGTCACGGTGGCGCAACTGGATTTGCGCGAGCCTTATTGAGCAAAAGAACGAAGCTTAGAGGCACGGCGAGCCGGAGCCATGAGGAGCGGTACTAAGCTCGGGAGCTTCGAATCGGTGGCACGCGAAATGCAAGAACAATCGAGCCCGACTCGCACTTGATTTGCGAATTTCGAAGGAGAAGCTGCCATGCCGTCCACGACGACCAAAACGGAACAGAAAACCGACAAGCACCTGTGCCACATTTGCGGCAAGGAATCGGAGAGCTACATTTGCGACCCTTGCTCCGACCGGGTGCGCGCCGAGGCCCTGAACAATAAGAAGTGGGAAGACAAGGGAAAGGCGTAAGCTACGCTTTTAGCGGCCCTCGCAGGGTCATAATCTGCGCGGGTAGGCCAATCCAAAAGGGAATCAGGCGCCAACTGCGCGGAATCAGGAGGGCAGGCGAAAATGAGCGAAAACGCCGTCGGGGCGCACATTAAGATTGTTCCCAATAGCGATCCGGGCAGGGTCGATCAGCGGATGCGGGACGCTGTGGCCAAGCGAGCCTTCCAGATCTTTGAGAGTCGTGGCGGTAACCCGGGCCAGGAGCAGCAGGATTGGACGCTCGCGGAGTCAGAGGTTGTGCGGCCGCTGTCCTGTGGCGTGCTGGAGACCCAGCATGGAGTCGAAGTGGCTGTGGACCTGGCTGGATTCGACGTCCGGCGCGGAATCGAGATCATGGCCGAGTCGCACCGCTTGGTCCTTTGCGGCTTCGGATCGAATCTGGACGAGCACGGCAAGATACGCCCCAAGAAGGGCGAATTGCCGGAGATCTTTCGAACCGTGAATCTGCCGACCGCCGTGGACGCAAGCAGGATCGATTCGGACCTCAGAGGCCACGTCTTGCAGATTCGTGTTCCGAAGGCGGGCCGGCTCGCGCCCACCTACGGTGGCCAGGTGGAATCCGGTCCGGCGTGAGCCCGTTCGTCCCACCTGCTGAGCCGCGGGCAAGATGCCCGCGCGTTAGAGATCAAGCACCGCAGTGATCTCCGCTGGATCGGTCGTCGGCTGCACCACGAATCCGAAGCGATTGGCGAGCCCCCGCATGCCCGCGTTGTCGGGCAGGATGTGCGCAACGATTGAGTCGAACTTTTCATCGCGCGCCACCTCGATCAGATGCCGTACCAACTCCGTTCCCAGTCCATGACGTTGCACCCTGTCAGTGACCAGCACGGCCAATTCACCCCTGCGAATGTTTCGATCGCGTGTGAGCCGTCCGACGGCCAGTATCTCCCGCGCGCCCGTTGCTTTGTCCGTGGCCTCGGCCACCAGAGCCATTTCGCGGTCGTAGTCTATGAAGCATTTTCGCAGCAACCGCTCGTGCGCGACGCGCGAGCTCAGGTTTTCCATGTGGAAGTAGCGAAGATAGACCGTCTGATCCGAGAGCGATTCGTGGAGGCTCGCGACCATCGGCTCATCCTCGGGACGGATCGGCCGGATCAATACCTCGGAACCATCCTTCATCCGCCAGTGCGAAACATACTGCGAGGGATAAGGCCGGATCGCCGGCCGAGGCAGGGCCGTGTCCGGCACGGCCCGGTCGAACAGCACGATCCGGGCATCGAGAGCCAGCAATCCATCGGGCGAAGCGAGAAGCGGATTGATGTCGATCTCCTTGATGCGCGGCAGCTCCACCGGAATGTAGCTGAATCGGACCAGCAAGCTTTCGAGCCGCTGTAGATCGACGGGCTTGCGCCCTCGAACTCCTTGCAGCGCCTTGTACACCTTGGTCTGCTCCATCAGCCGCTGCGCCAGCGTGGTATTGAGTGGAGGCAAGCCGAGGGCCCGGTCGCGGTACACCTCCACCAGTTGTCCGCCCGAGCCGAAGAGCAGCACGGGGCCGAACTCCGGGTCGACGCTGCTCCCGAGAATCAGCTCGTAGCCATCCATCCGCGCCATCGGCTGCACGGTGACTCCCTGAAAATTGCCGGCGCCGGCTCGCGCGTTAACCGCGGATTCGATGGCTTCGTACGCTTCGCGCACTGCTTCGGGAGTGCGTAGATCGAGCTTTACGCCGCCCACATCCGTCTTGTGCGTGACTTTGTAGGAATGAAGCTTCAGCACGACAGGGAATCCGATGGCGCGCGCCGCGGCGACGGCCTCTTCGGAGTTGCTCGCGAGCTTCGTTGGCGTCGTGGGAATGTCGTAGAGGGACAGAACCTGTTTCGATTCGAACTCCGTGAGTATCGTGCGCCCTTGCGCCGAAACCGAAGCGAGCATTTCCCGAGCCTTGCGCGCGCGCTCCTGCGCCACGGCCGGATCATCCGCAATGGCCGGAGTTTCGTAGAGTCCCCGAAGATCGTACGTATAGCGCCACATGTACTCGAAAGCCCGCACGGCCATATCCGGATATTCGAAAGTTGGAATTCCCGCGGCGTTCAATATCGCCCGTCCTTTTTCGATCGCCGTCGCACCCATCCAGCTCGCCAGCACGGGCTTGCCGGTTCCCTTGGCGTAATGGCTCAGGCGCTCCGCGACGCTGGCCGGGTCCGTCATGCCTTGCGGAGCCAGAATCGCGAGCAGGCCATCGCCGCCTGGATCCTGAATGGCGAATTCGAGCGCGCGCGCATACCGTTCGGGATCGGCGTCGCCCAGGATATCGACCGGATTCCCGTGGCTCCAGTGCGGAGGCAGAAGATGATCGAAGCTCTGGCGGGACTGTTCGGATAGCGCCGCCAGCTCTCCGCCGCATGCGATCAAGGCGTCCGTCGCCAGCACCGCTGGGCCTCCCGCGTTGGTCAGAATCATGAGCCTTGGCCCGCGGGGGCGCGGCTGCTTGCTCAGGACCTCGGCCATGTCGAAGACTTCGGAGATGCTTTGCACGCGGAGAACGCCGCACCGGCGCAGCGCCGCGTCGAACACTTCATCGCTTCCGGTCAGCGCGCCCGTGTGCGACGCCGCCGCCTTTGACGCCGCTTCCGACCGGCCCGCCTTGATCACGATGATCGGCTTCGACATCGCCACGGCACGCGCCGCGGAAAGGAACGACCGCGCATCCCCGATCGACTCCATGTAGATCAGGATGCTGTGCGATTCCGGATCCGAGCCGAAATAGTCAATCAGGTCGCCCCAGCCCACGTCCAGCATCGAACCCGTCGAGACGAACGAACTGAAGCCGACCTTCTCCCGCAGGCTCCAGTCCAAGATCGCGGTCAGCAGAGCTCCGCTCTGGCTTAGGAATGCCACGTTGCCTTGTCGCGCGATCGTCTGAGCAAACGTCGCGTTCAGGCCGGTCAGCGGATTCATTATTCCCAGGCAGTTGGGGCCGATCAGCCGCAGCCGGTTGCGCTGGAGCTGCTCCGAAATTTGGCGCTCGAGCGCCTGGCCTTCCGCGCCAAGCTCTCTGAACCCGGCGGAGATCACAACCGCGGCCTTCACGTCCGCATCGATGCACTCGCCGACGATCCCCGGGACGGTAGCAGCCGGCGTCACGATGATCGCCAGGTCCACCTTCCCGGGCACTTCTCCGATCGTGGCGTGCGAGGCGTGCCCGAGGACGACGGGATGCTTGGGATTGACCGGATAAACGCTTCCGCCGAAGGAGGAGTTAATCAGGTTTGCGAAAGTCGTGCGGCCCACGCTGCCTTCGCGTTCTGTGGCTCCGATGACGGCTACGGAGCGCGGCCGGAAGAATGCATCGAGAGTTCGTGGACCCACGCCGCGAATGTGACGCGGGCGGGCTTGCACGTCCGGCGGGGATGCCTCCGGGCTCATTCCCACACTATCGGCAGGAGCGGAGCTTTTTTCAAGTGCTGATCACGCTCGCCACGTCAGGCCTGCACGGTCAAGACCGGGCAGGGGGCGTGCGCGACCACTTTGTGAGCAGTTGTGCGCTCCAGGTGCGTGGCTGCGCCGATATGGCCTCTTGCGTCGCGCACTCCCAGAACGATCAGGTCCGCGCCCTGCGCCTTGGCGATTTCGAGAATCTTGTCGGCCGCGTTGCCGTATTGCACGATCCCCTCCGGCTTGCACCAGAGTTCGGCGCTCGGCGGCACGATTTCGTGCAACTGGAACATGGCGCTCGACTCGGCGTCTTCGATGGCTTTCCGCGTCGTGCTGGATTCCGGCGCCTTCATCACGTGCAGCAGGATCAGCCGCGCCTGATTCTCCTGCGCCATCGAGATGGCATAGGGAGCGGCAGCGAGCGATTCATTCGTGAAGTCGGTCGCGAAGAGCACGCGATGGAATTTCGCTCCCTTGTGCAGGCCGCTGCGCGCCCATGGACCGATCGTGAGCACCGGAACATGAGCCCGCCGGAACACTTCCTCCGCCACCGAGCCCAGCATGAGTTTTTGCGCGCCGGTTCGCCCATGAGTTCCGAGAACGATCAGGTCGATCCCGTACTCTTTGATGACGCCCTCGAGCGACGGCCAGATCGCGACTCCGCGCTCCACGATCGTCGTGCTCCCGAGGCCCGACAACTGCGATTTGACACGCTCCATGTTGGATATGGCGGTTTCCTCCTGAGCCTCGACGCCGACTGTGGCCAATTCGGGGGTCGTGTACGTGTACACCGCCGGGATCAGCACGTGGTAGGCATACACTTTCGCTTCATACTCGCGAGCGATCGCAGCGACAAACGGCAGCGCCGCCTCCGACGGCTCCGAAAAGTCCGTCAGGTAGAGAATGTTTTTCAGCGTGATTCGCGTCCCTGCTTCCGTGGTTGCCATAATTCACCCCTCGTTGTTCGCAATGTGACACACGCCGCGCCTTCTGTGGAGCGCGGCACAATTCCGCGCCGAAATCAGCACCGCACCGTCAACACCGGGCACGCGGCCCCCGCGATCACTTTGTGCACGGTCGCGATGGGCAGATGCGTTGCGGCTCCTGGAATTCCCAGAGGCTTGCGCACGCCGAGCACGATGATGCTTGCGCCCACGCGCTTGGCGACTTCCAAAATTTTCTCAGCAGGCTGCCCTTCTTCCACCACGCATTGCGGCTCGCACCAGAATCTGGCTTCTTCCGGAACGAGGTCGCGCAGCAGATTCGCGGACGACGAGACCAGCTCGCCGGGCTGCACGAGTTCGCCGACCCTCGGCTTTTCGATCACGTGGAGCAGCGTCAGCCGCGCTTCGTATTCCTCGGCGAACGATATCGCGTAGGGAGCTGCGGCCAGCGACTCCGGGCTGAAGTCGGTTGCGTAGAGAACGTTCGTGAACTTGCCTTCCCGTGCCCCGTCGGCTGGAGAATGCGGCCCGACGGTCAGGACCGGCCGCGAGGCCCGGCGAATGATCTCCTCGGCCTGCGAACCGAGCAGGAGCCTTCCGGCTCCGGTTCGCCCTCTTGTGCCCGCCACTATCAGATCGACATCGCCCTTCTCGATCAAGGTGTCAATGACCTGCCACGCCCGGCCCTCGCCGACTCGAAATTCGCTTTCAATCTTGGGGAACGATTTCGCGAGCGAGTCCTTCGCGTCTCGAATGCCAGCTTCGGTGGTGTCGTCCGGAACGCGCCAAGCGTCCGGCGGGAGCGCATAGTTGGGCGGCTCCTTCGCATGCATGACAACCAGCTTCGCCCCGAACCGCGAGGCGAGATCGGTCGCATAGGGAAGCGCGCCGTTGGCAGCCGGAGAAAAATCCGTGGCAAACACGATGGTTTTCAGCGCGATGCGCGCTACCGCTTTGGCTGTTTTCATATCTCACCTCCGACCCGTATGGTGCAGGATTCATGCAGGTTCTGACTGTGACCCGCGTCACTTCCCAGCGTGGTACCTGTCACAGGGTAGGAAGATTAGCCTGCCGCGCAGTCCCGAGCGGGCGCGTACGGGCAAGGCTAGGCGGCGTTGTCGTGAGGTGCGCGGAAGTCGTCGGTCCAGCGCCATTGGGCGATCTCCGGCATGTCTTCGAAGTGCTCCCGAATGTATGCGTTGTGGTCGAAGAGCTTTCGCCGGAGCATTTCCGTCACATCCGTGGACTTCGAACGGAGCCGGGGGACATATTTCAGCGCATCGAGTGCCAGATGGAACCGGCTGATCTTGTTCCTCACGACCATGTCGAATGGCGTGGTGGTGCTTCCTTCGTCGATGAATCCGCGCACGTGGAATCGCGCTTCGTTGGGACGCCCGTGGATCATGCTATGGATGCTCCACCGGTATCCGTGATGGGCGAACAGGACGGGAGCCGTTTCCGTGAAGAGCTCGGAAAACGAGAGATTGTCCATCCCGTGCGGATGCTCGTCGGCGCTCATCAGAACAGCCAGATCCACGATATTCACCACGCGAACCTTGATCGCCGGAACGTACCTTTGCAACAGCCATGAGGCCGCGACCGTCTCGAGAGTCGGCACGTCGCCGACGCACGCGAGCACGATATCCGGCTTGCCTTCATCGTTGCTGGCGAACTCCCATGCGGACGCACCCCGCGAGCAGTGCTCGATCGCCTGCTCCATCGTGAGCCATTGCAACTGCTCCTGCTTGCCGCACGTGATGATATTGACGTAATTGCGGCTGCGCAGGCAGTGGTCGAACGTGCTCAGCAGGGAATTCGCGTCCGGCGGATAGTAAATGCGTATCACCGCGCTCCGGCGGGCCAGGGCGTTGTCGACGAAACCCGGCGCCTGATGGCTGAAACCGTTGTGGTCGTTGCGCCAGGCATGGCTGGTGAGAAAAACGTTGAGTGAAGCGAGCGGTTTTCTCCACGGCAATCTTTCGCTCTCTTCGAGCCACTTGGCGTGCTGCGTCAGCATCGAGTCCACCACCTGAGCGAACGCCTCGTAGGTTGCCCAGAGGCCATGCCTTCCCGTCAGCAGATAGCCTTCGAGCCAGCCCTGGCAGCAGTGTTCGCTGAGCACTTCCATCACGCGTCCGCGCGCGCTTACGTGATCGTCGATCGAAATCGTCGCGCCGATGCTGCAACGGTCGGTGACCTCGAACATCGCGCCAAGACGATTCGAATTCGTTTCGTCCGGGCAGAAAAAGCGGAACGTGTCTGGGTTCTGCTTGATGATATCGCGCAGAAATTCTCCGGGCTTTTGCGGCGCCTCGGCCATCACCCGCCCCGGGGCAGGGACCTCCAGCGCGTAATCCACGAATCTCGGTAGCTCCAGTGGATTGAGCAATCGCCCTCCGTTGGCATGCGGAGTGCCTCCCATCCGGCGATTTCCCGCTGGGGCCAATTCCCGCAGCTCGCTGACGAAGCGCCCGTTTGCGTCGAACAGTTCCTCGGGCTTGTAGCTTCTCATCCATGATTCCAGCTGCCGCAGGTGGGCGGGATTTTCGCGCACCGCCCCGATGGGAACTTGATGCGCCCGAAACGTGCCCTCGATCGGCAGCCCGTCCACTTCCTTGGGGCCGGTCCAACCCTTGGGCGTACGCAGGACGATCATCGGCCAGCACGGACGGTGGGAGAAGCCGTGTTCTCGGGCGTTTTTCTGGATCTTGCGAATTTCCTCATGGCACTGGTCGAGCACGTGCGCGAATTCCTGATGCAAGCGGGGCGGGTCGTCGCCTTCGACAAAATAGGGTCTGTAGCCGCGCCCTTCGCATAGCTTCTCGATCTCCTCGTCGCTCGTTCGAGCCTCCACGGTGGGACCCGAGATCTTGTAGCCGTTCAAATGCAGGATCGGAAGCACCGCTCCGTCGGTCACCGGATTCAAGAAGTAGTTGCCCTTCCAGCTTCCTTCCAGCGGACAGGTTTCCGCTTCGCCGTCTCCGATCACGCACGCCACGATCAGGTCGGGATTGTCGAACGCCGCTCCGAACGCGTGAAGAAGCGCGTACCCGAGCTCTCCCCCTTCGTGAATCGAGTTGGGCACGTGCGGCCCGCAGTGGCTGGGAACGCCCCCGGGCATCGAAAATTCGCGGAAGAAGAGGCGCATTCCGGCAGTGTCCTCCGTGATTTCCGCCCGGACGCTTGAGTAAGTGCCCTCCAGGTATGCATTCGCGGTCAGCGCCGGGCCGCCGTGCCCCGGTCCGGCGATGTAAAGCACCTCGGCGTCCTTTTCTTTGATCAGGCGGTTCAGGTGCACGTAAATGAAGCTCAGCCCGGGAGACGTGCCCCAGTGTCCGAGCAGGCGAGGCTTGATGTGCTCCGGCCGCAGCGCATCCCGGAGCAGCGGATTTTCCTGCAAATAGATCTGCCCGACGGTGAGGTAGTTCGCAGCCTGCCAGTAGCGATGCATCTTCGCCAGCAGCTCGGCCGAAAGAGGGCCCGCTGGAGCGGGCTGGGGCGTTTCGCGGACCGCGGTTGGACTTTCGATCGCCGTGGACAGCTTCGAATCAAAGACGAACATGCGCGCCCCCTATGTCTTTGTGCCGCTCAGGACCGCGAGGACGTGTTGCAGGATCATCCAGTCCTCGTCCGTGTGAACGACCCGCACTTTGATGCGGCTATGCGGGTCCGATATCGATGCTGCGTTCTTGTGATTGAGTGACGAGTCGAGTTTGATCCCCAGAAATCCCAATCCCTCGCAGATGCGTTCGCGGATCGCGGGCGAGTTCTCGCCGATTCCCCCGGAGAAAACGAGCAGATCGACACCACCGAGCGCCGCCGCGTACGCGCCCACATATTTCTTGGCGCGGTAGCAGAAGAGCTCGATCGCTTCGGCTGCCCGGCTGTCGCTCGCTTCCTTGTGGAGAAGTTCGCGCATGTCCGCGCTGATGCCGGAAACGCCAAGCAATCCGGACCTCCTGTTGAGCAACGTGTCCATCCCCTCCGGCGATGCGTGGCCGTGCTCCTCAAGATAGAGAATTGCACCCGGATCGACGTCGCCGGACCGCGTGCCCATGACGAGCCCTTCGAGAGGCGTGAATCCCATCGATGTGTCCACGCTCTTGCCGTTCCGCACCGCCGTCATGCTGCTGCCGCTTCCGAGATGAAGGATGATCACGCGGCCATCCGCGAGTTCGCCCTCGGTCGCTTGCAGCTCCCGCATGATGTACTCGCAAGAGAGTCCGTGGAAGCCGTAACGCCGGACGCCTTCGTCATAGAACTTCCGGGGAAGCGCATACATGCGAGCCACTTTGGGAAGAGAGCGGTGGAATGCCGTATCGAAGCACGCCACCTGTGGAAGCTCCGGAAACAGCCGCGAAAGGAACCGAATTCCGCGAATGGCTTCCGGCGTGTGATCCGGATCGAGCCGCGCGAGGGTGTGGAGCTCCGCCAAAAGATCTTCCGCAATCCGCTGCGGCGCCGAATACTTGGATCCTCCGTGGACCAGCCGGTGCCCGGCAGCCATCAGCTCCGACGCGTACCCCTGCTCCGAGAACCATGTGAAGACCGTCTCGAGATCGGCATTCGCCTCGCCGGTTGCGACGGCCGCGTCCAGCAGGGTCTCCGATGCCGCATTCTTGATTCGTACACGGGCGTCGGGTGAGCCGGCGCGATCGACGGAGATGGTCAGCGCGAGGCGGGGCGCCTCGCTTACTTCGTAGAGGGCGGCCTTTAGAGTTCCCGACCCTCTGTTGATCGTCAAAATGCTTCTGGGCTGCACATTTTTCATGGGCTTCCGTTCACCGAAGATGCCCACTTGGTTACCCGCAAGTCCTCGCCGGCACCACAGCCGAAGACCGTTTTCAGCTTACCAGACCAATGAGACGGACTTCCATTAACGCTCATCGTCCACACGAGCCAGTTCGCTTACGGCCTCAGGTCGAAAATGACAGTTTCAGGTGAATACTGCGTGAACATGGAGGCAGGCTGATCGTTCGGCGGTCCTGCGGGGAACGGGCACACCCGTTCTTCTGCCCTCGGAACGAGGGGAGTCTCTTTCAGTTTGTTCTCGAAATAGGGCGGATGCCCCGCTCTTAAGCTTCCTTGTAGATCGCCGCTCCCGCGATGCTCGCCACGATGATCTCGGCGAGGCCCACAGCCGACGCGACCGCGAGCAATCGAACGGGAAACAGGCCCTGGACTCCCATTCCAAAATTCGGGAGCGCATAGCCGATCACCCAGACACCCAAGGCCGTCAGCACCGCGGTCTTGGCGCTGGCGCCGTAGCGCGGCCGAGCCGCGGCGTAGAGCCAGATCGCCGCGATTCCCAATAGAAAGCCGTTCAACACGAATAGCGGGATTGCATTGGCAGGCAGCTTGATGCCGAGCGCCTTCATCGCGGCATCGTTCTGCGAAGCCATCACATAGACGTTCAAGACATACTCGACCAGATTGATCACCACGCCCGCTACCAGGCCCCCAAGGATGACACGTCCCCAATTGATCTTGCTCATTGTTCCCCCCTTTTGAGTTCGAGGTTCCCGAGTGGAAAATTGCGCTGAAGCTAGTCGTAATCGGACGTTCTGTCAAGCAGATAGCCATCCGCGACCGCCCGTCCATCCATCCCTGCCGGGCGCGATCTCCGGTTTATGAAGTCCTTATGCATCGCTTATGCGTGCCTTACAGCCTGAGCGCTAGCATCTCAGTCATCGCGAGGCGGCGTTGCAACCTCCCTCGGCTCGGCCCGGGGGCGGGTTCTTCGCCGCCGAGCGCTAATAATGATCCATCCTCCCCAACGCGGCGACCGGATCGATCACTACCGGGTCGACAGACTCGTCGTCCGCGGCGGAATGGCCTCCGTTTTTCGCGGCACGGACATTCGCAGCGGCGATCCGGTCGCCATCAAAATCCCGCATCCCGAGATGGAGTCCGACGTTCTTTTCTTCGACCGCTTTCAACGCGAAGCAGAGATCGGTCGCAAGCTGGAGCATCCCGGCGTCGTGAAGGTGTTGGATCACGAAGACTCGAGCCGCGTTTGCATGGTGATGGAGTGGGTCGAAGGACGGCCGCTGCGCGAGATTCTCGACGAGGAGAAGAAGCTCTCCCCGGAACGTGCGCTGCGCATCGCTCTTCGCATCTGCGATGCGCTCGATTACATCCACAGCCACGGCGTGGTCCATCGCGATCTCAAGCCGGACAACATCATGGTCGATGCCGAAGACCGCATCAAACTCCTCGACTTCGGCATTGCCGGGCAAGCGGGCGCTCGCCGGCTCACGTTCGCGAAGCTGACCAAAGCCATGGGCACGCCCGACTACGCCTCTCCGGAACAGGTGAAGGGAAAGCGCGGCGACGCGCGCAGCGACGTGTACTCCCTGGGCGTGATGCTCTACGAGATGCTCACCGGCGAAGTGCCTTTCCGCGGCCCCAGCGCACTCGCCTCCCTGAATCAGCGTCTGGTCGCAAATCCCGTGCCGCTGCGAGAACTCAATCCGGAACTATCGCCGCAGTTGCAGGAAATCCTCTATCGCGCCCTCGAGCGCGATCCTCAACACCGGTACGCCTCAACCCACGAATTCGCTTGGGATCTTCAGCATCCCGATCAGATTGGAGTCGACGAGCTTCCCGCGCGGAGAAATGGGAAGCATCCGCAAGCCCCGCGCATCAAGCTCGCGTGGTCCTACGTGGCTCTGGCACTGATTCCCGCCGTCATCTTCATGTTGCTTCTCTTCGTTGCCCAAAGGCAGTAAGTGTCCGGAATCTCGCGGTATCGTCGCCGTTCGCGCGAATAGTTGACACGCAACGTTATTGAGGTGATTATTCCCGCGCCTCGGAGAGCCTCCAGCGCATGCGTCACGACGCCACGCGGAAGGTCTCCGCGCATGTCGGGAGAGCGCGATGGCACAGACTCGCTTTTACGGCTGGAAGCTCATGATCGCTTTGTGGGCGATCATGATTCTGAATTTCGCGTTCCCCACGTTCGGCACGAGCGTCGTCAACACCTACATGGCGAAGGCGATGCACCTGAGCCGCAAGGAGCTCGGCCTGGCATATTCCGTTTTCAGCCTGATAGCCGGTTTGTCCGCCCCGCTCGTGGCCAAGTCCATCTACAGGTTCGGCATTCGCTTTACGCTCATCGTGGGGGCGCTGCTGGCCTCGTGCGGGGCCTTCATGATGGCGCTCTTTGTGCACACCGTGCTTCAAGCGATCGTTGTTTTCGGAATTGTGGTCGGCGCGGGCGTGGGCATGGCGGGTGCAATCGGGACGCAGGTAGGAGCGGCGCGGTGGTTCCACAAAAAGCGCGCCCGTGCGATGTCTCTTCTTCTGACGTCTTCGGGCATCGGCGGATTCATCGCCGTGCCGTCGCTCAACGAAATTATCGCCAGGTTCGGCGGGAATTGGCGCGCGGCTTGGTGGTGCATGGCCGTGATGTCGATGGCGGCTGCGCTCATCGCCGCGCTTTTCGTGAAGGATAGTCCGGCGGAAATGGGTCAGCTTCCGGATGGTGAGACCGCGGCGGATGTCGCCGCTTCCTCCGCGGCGCCCGTGGTGAAAGCGAGCGTTTTCAAGACAACCGAGGATTGGACCCTTGGCGAGGCTTTGAGCACGCCCACCGTGTGGCTTCTGATCGCGACGTACCTGGGATTCTTCATGGGATTCTTCATCTACATAGCCCACGGCGTCTCGCATCTCGAGGGTTTGGGATACACGCCGAGCGCGGCCGCCAAGTCCATTTCCATCCTCATGATCTCTTCGATGATCGGGCAATTTGCCGTGGGGACACTCGGCGATCGAATTGAGTCGCGTTTCATCTCGGCCG
>Ga0335077_10000503_pt1 | contig 43402 bp, 31 predicted proteins | sample Lox_Sample_31_FD_207151 | JGI IMG/M metagenome (GOLD analysis project Ga0335077, IMG submission 207151) | Soil microbial communities from Loxahatchee National Wildlife Refuge, Florida, United States - Lox_Sample_3.1 | ecosystem: Environmental > Terrestrial > Soil > Wetlands | place: USA... | reverse complement strand
CATCCGTGGCCGTCGATTCGACCGGTTACGTGTACGTCTTCCATCGCGGCGCGAAGGCCGATCCGATGGTGGTCTTCGACGCCAAGGGCAAATACGTGCGGTCGTGGGGCAAGGGCATGTTCGGCAATCCGCACGGCCTGCGCATCGACAAGCAGGATCACGTCTGGATCACCGACAACGGCGACCACCAGGTGATGGAGTTCACCAAAGAAGGGCAACTGCTGCGCTCGTGGGGCATCAAAGGCAAGGCGGGCACGGACGACAAAACATTCAACCGGCCAACAGACATCGCCTTCGCTCCGACCGGCGAGTTTTACGTCTCCGACGGCTATGGCAATTCGCGCGTGGTGAAATTTTCGCATGACGGGAGATACCTTCTCGACTGGGGAAAGCGCGGCACGGGGCCGGGCGAATTCAATACGCCGCACTCGGTAGCGGTGGATTCGCGCGGCACGGTGTACGTGAGCGACCGCGAGAATAACCGCATCCAGATTTTCGATCCGAACGGGAAATTTCTGCGGCAGTGGACGCATTTGGGCGCCACGCAGAACATCTTCATCACGCCCAAAGACGAGATGTGGATCATCACGCATCGCGACAATATTGAAAACCTCACCTACGACACACTAGCCGGGCGCATCATGCATCTCGAACTCGCGACGGGGAAAATTCTGGGAGCGATGGAAAGTCCGGGCCACTGGATCCATGTGACGCCGGCGGGTGAAATCTTCATCGGTAGCCTCACGGGCAACGTGTTTCGCTGGTATCCAGGCTGGCTGGAGCACGGCCTTGGGGCGGAAGAGGGGTTGAGGCCGGGAAATTAGGCTGGTAAACATCCGCTCCCTTCGGTCGCGGCTCGGTTTCGGCTGAGCTGTGCCGACGGAAAGTTCCACATCCATGTGGCAGCGCGATTGTGTTCGCGCTACTCAGCTCTCAGCACTTCTAGCGGCTTTTGTCCCAGGATGCGGAAGCTCGCCAGCCAGCCGGCGGCGTTGGCGACGAGTGCGGTGAGCACGATGCAGAGCAGGTTGGGGAGCACGTCGATGCGGAAATCGGCGTCCAGCCAGCGCTTGAGCAGGAGCGCGGAAAAAGCGGTGGCCAGCAGGCTTCCCATCAGGCCGGCGACCGCGCCCAGAACCAGAAATTCCACCGAGAAAATCCCGGCTACGCGTTTTCGCGTGGCGCCCAACGTCTTGAGAATCACGACTTCGCGGATCCGGCGGAAGCGCGTACCGGCTACGCTGGACGCCAGAATCACGATACCGGCAAGAATGGCGAACATCGAGATGAAACGCACCACGAGGGCAATCTGATCCACCACCTGCTGGACGATCTCCAGCACGTCCGCCACGTTCACCACGGTGACGGTCGGAAATTTCTCGTAAGTGGCGCGTTGCAGTTGGGCGACGGCACGGGGCGCGACGCGCACGCCGCCGTAGTAAATGATGGGCAGTCCATCCAGCGTTCCAGCGTTGAAGATGAATTCGATGCGTCCGTACATGTGAATCTCATCGATGCGATGGATAGCGGCGACCCGCGCGTGGATGGTGCGGCCGGCGGCTTCCCATTCAATGTGCGATCCCGGATGCACGTGAAGAATGCGGGAGGCTTCCTCGGCGATGGAAAGCTGCGGTTCAGATGGAGGCGCCTTTGGATTCCACCACGAGCCCTGAAGAACCGCCGTGTGCGCTGGCTTGTCCGCGGCTTGGGCAACGGCGCGCGTTCGCTGGAAACGGCGGCCCCAGGCCTTCAGGTTGAGCGAGTCGATGGATTTGCCGTCGATGCTGATGATCTTCGCGGCCACAGTGCCCACGACGTCCGGTGCTCCTTCGATGCCGCGCTGGGCGCGGATCAGATCGACGAGCGGGTCGCGTTCCTTGGCCGTGATATCCAAAAGGAAAACATTCGGCATGCCGGGCGGAGCGCTCTTGAACATCGCGGCCATCATCCCTCGCTGGACCAGGAAGATGGTGAGCGTAAACATGACGCCAATCCCCAGCGCGACCAGCGCGGCTTGCGCGTGATTTCCCGGCCGGTAGAGATTGGCCACACCATGGCGCAGGGAGGCTGGCAACAGGCGTGGCCAGCGCCGCACGAATGCACGCACCGAGCGGAGCAGGAGCCAGGCGATCGCCGACAGCACAAGCAGGCTAACCACCACCGCCACGACGAACGCGACACCGGTGCGCACCGACTCGCGTAGCGTGCCGATTTGCAGCCAACCGGCAATCAGGCCGATGCCGCAGAGAATCGCGCCGCCCGCGGCGAGGGAAGCGCGCGCATCGCGCAGCCGTTGTTTCCAGCCCGGCCGCACTTCAGCCATTTCGCGGCGGAAGATCACACCGGGCCGGATTCTCCGGATGCCAAGCAGCGGAGGTAACGTAAACAGCATCGTGGTCAAGATGCCGGCGGTCAGTCCCTGGATGGCCGTGCTCGGATCCCAATGCAGCTCCGGCCGGAGATGCAAGTAGCGAGCGATCAGGGGAGGGAAGGCCGCCTCCACCAGCGAGCCGAACGCGATCCCCACCATCCCGCCGGCCAGGCCCAACCCGATGGTTTGCAGCAAATAGATCTGGATCACTTCCCGGGTGCGCGCGCCGATGCATTTCATGATGGCGATCGAATCCATCTTCTGCTGGAGATGCGCCTGCATCGCCGTCGCCACGCCCAGCGCGCCAACGATGAGCGCAATCAGGCTGACCAAGCTGAGAAAGGTAGTGGCGCGGTTGAGGCCCTGGGTGATGATCGGGTGCGTCTCGCGGAAATCGGCGATCAAGGCCTCGGGAAACGCCTTTTGCAGGGTCTCACGCACCTGTTGGATGCCGGGAGAACCTGGAGTCAGCCGGAACAGATACCGCTCGGAGGCGCGGCTTCCGAGGCTCATGAGGCCGGTGCGGTCCAGACCTTCGCGCGTAATCATCACGCGCGGTCCGACGTTTAAGCTGCCGGACATGCGATCCGGCTCGGAGGTGACGACGCCGACGATGCGGAATGTCTGGCCACCAAGGCGGACGGAATCGCCCACGGCCACGTTCAAACGAAGCAGCAGATCTTCGGAGACAGCTACTGAGTCGGCCGTCAGCACGCGCGGCAGCGACGCAGGCGGTTCCAGCTTGACCTGGCCGTAGAACGGGTAGACGTGCGGATCGACGGCTTTTATCGACACCAGCAGCGGGTTGGGAACAGTGGAGGACAAAACCATGGAAAGCGTTTCGGTAATCCAGGTGCGCTGAATGCCGCGCTGCATGAGCTGGTCCATGGTCGCGGTCTGCTGCGCGTTCGGCAACGCGAAGACGCGCAAGGAGAGATCGGCGGCCATCAGGGTCCGCGCTTCGCGGAGCAACATGCCATAAAATGCGCGGCTGAATCCGCGGACGCCGGTGAGCGAACCTACGCCAATGGCCACCGCCACGATCACAAAGAGGAATTTAGCGGAGGATGCGCGCGCCTCCCGCCAGGCAATCTTGGAGGCGGTCGTCCAGGAGAGGCGATTACGCATCGAGAACCACCCGGCCATCGCGCAGCGTGATGCGGCGATCGGCCTGTTCCGAAATCTGCTGGTCGTGCGTTACCAGCACGAGCGTGGTGCCTTCGCGGCGGTTGAGCGCAATCAGCAGTTCGAGAACCATGCGGCCGTTGGTGGTGTCTAGGTTGCCGGTCGGCTCATCGGCCAGCAGGATCGGGGGCCGCACCACGAAGGCGCGCGCCAGTGCCACGCGCTGTTGCTCGCCGCCCGAAAGCTGCACAGGGTAGTGATCGCGCCGGTCGAGCAGGCCCACGCGTTCGAGCAGTTCACGCGCGCGCTCCGCGCCGTTCGTGGCATGGCCGGAAAGTTCTAGCGGAAGCAGGACGTTCTCTTCGGCGGTGAGTGTGGGGATCAGGTGATACGACTGAAAGACGAAGCCGATTTTACGACCCCGCAAAAGCGCCAGTTCGTCTTCCTCGAGGCCGGTTATGTCCTCGCCATCCAAAACGATGCTGCCGGAGGTAGGGGTGTCGAGGCCGGCGAGAAGCCCGAGAAACGTGCTTTTCCCGCTGCCCGAGGGACCCATGATGGCGGCGAACTGGCCGCGCGGTATTTCGAGGTCGATACCCTTGAGAATGTCCACGCGATGCGTGGGTGTGGCGATGGTCTTGGTGAGGCCGGAAACCTGGATCATGGGCCGGGAATTCGATTCCTGCTGCGGCAATTTTTTATTATGGCATTGAGGCCTCTCGCCAACCGTGCGTCCCATAGCCTTCTTAGTTTCGACGTGCCTGCTGCTGGCAGGTTGCAGCCGCGACCAGCCGAAAGCGCCGGAGCGCGATCCGGCGCCGGAGCGTGAGAGCGCACCGCCAGCCGCCCAGAAGCCAGATCCGAGGCCTGCCGTTGTGGCTTTTGGAGATAGCCTCTCGGCGGGTTTTGGAGCCGATCCCGGCAAGAGCTATCCCGACTTTCTACAGAAGGAGATCGATCGCCGCGGTTACCGTTATCACGTCGTCAACGCGGGTATCAGCGGAGATACCACGACCGACGGCCTGGAGCGAGTTGGCACGGTGACGGCGCTCAAGCCATCCATCGTGATCGTGGAATTTGGCGGCAACGATGGACTGCGCGGGCTGCCGGTTGGCACCACGAAGGCGAATATGGAGCAGATGATTATCGCCCTTCAGAAGGCCGGAGCGAAGGTCGTGCTGGCGGGCATGACGCTTCCACCTAACTACGGCCCAGACTATATCCGGTCGTTTGAGGCCGTTTACCGCGATCTGGCGAGGAAATACCGGCTCCCCTTGATTCCCTTCCTGCTGCGCGGGGTTGGAGGCCACGTGGACCTGATGCAGCGCGACGGGATTCACCCCACGGGGGAAGGCAACCGCATTGTGGCGCAAAATGTGATGCAGACACTCGAGCCGCTGTTGCGCAAGTAGGCCGCCGCTACCGTTGGGCGGTCTTGACACCCGGCGCCACGCGTTCTAACGCCGACTTCAGTTCCCCGGGGTGAAATCCGAAAGGTCCGGGTCCGCTCTTGTAGGCGACTCGGCCATCGCGATCGATCAGATAAAGACGGTCGGGCCAGCCAGTGTACGCGGATTCGGTGGCATTCTCCACGCCGTCAACCAGGGCTGGAATCTCAATTCCGAGCTTACGCACGCAAGACGAAGCGACGCTTCCTCGTTCCTCGAAGGTGTGGGGGGTGGCGACCGAGACATTTCCGGCCAGCCGCCAGGAGTCGCTGGCATGGGCTTCCTGGATATACACGACATAGAAAGCCACGCGGTCCTTACACTCCCGATACAACTTGTTGAGCGCGGGAACCTCCCGGCGAAAAGGCGGTCAAGTATAGCTCCCGAAGACCAGGGCCACGGGCTTCCGGCCGCGAAAGGAGGCCAGTTCGACGGTCTCCTGGCTGTGCAGCAAAGGCAGGCGGAAGTCTGGCGCCATGTTGCCGGGCTTCAGGTGCCCGGCGCGGGCCAGCATCATTAGCGGCCCGATGGGCACGAGCATGAACAGGAGGCCGGGCTTCTCGGAGGTCGGAAGCTTTGCCACGATCGCCGCGAAGTGGGCCGGGGGCAGGGAAACGACCACCCACACCACCGCAGCCAGCAGCAGGTAGGCCGAGAAAAAGCCGATGACGATCTTCTTCCACAGCTTCATGCTTGAATGGAATTACAACATGCCCGGAGAGCCGCCGGCAACCGACACAATCTTTTACGACGGCCATTGCGGCCTATGCCATCGCTGGGTGCGATTCGTCGTGGCGATGGATCGTGATGGGCGCGCATTCCGATTTGCTCCTCTCGCGGGCGAGACCTTTCAAGCCAGGGTGCCGGAGAACGCCCGAGCCGGGCTGCCGGACAGCGTGGTCGTGCAAACTGGCGAGGGGTTGCTCCTGGTACGCTCCGATGCGGCCGTCTATATTCTTCGTCGGCTGGGCGGCGGCTGGCGGGCACTTGGCGCAGCCATTCTCCTGGTCCCGCAGCCGCTTCGCGATGGCTTTTATGACTGGATCGCACGCATGCGGACTCGCTGGTTTGCCCGTCCGCCAGAAGTGTGTCCGATGGTGCCCGCCGAGTTGCGGAAACGATTTGATCCATAGGCGAAACCGTACGGTGGATGGCCCGTCTGTGCACGAATTTACATCCCCTCGGTTGTGTTTTCCGATAGAGTAGCCGTAGAATCGCCAAGCTGGTGATAGACATGGTAAATTGGGTAACCACGCAACGGGAGTGCCCACGATGAAGTTGTTGGTAGTTCTGGCCTTATTTTTCCTGACCCCACTTGTAGCTAGCGAAGCTGTGGATCGAGCCCGGCAGCTCGAGAAATCGGGCGATGTAAGCGGCGCGCGCGCGGTTCTTTCCGCTGCCGCGCAGCACACACCCGGCGACCTTGAGGCGTTGAGAGAGTACGCGACGTTTCTCGAACGCTACGGTGATCCGGAATCCCGGCCTGCCTATGCCCGGCTTTTTGAGGCTGCCGAGAAATCGGGCGACCGAGCCCAGTTGGTGGCTGCCGCGCGCGAGCTGGCCATTCTGGACCTGGAGGCCGGAGAGCGTGCCGCTGCCACGCGGCACATAGAGGCTTACCACTCGGCGGGAGGTAAGGGCTGGCCGAACTTACCGGCGTGGAAGATAGAGCCGGCTCAAAATGATCCTAAGCAAATGGTCTACGTGCCGGGCCCGTTGCGCTCGTTCAATCGGATGGCGGCGATTTCGAACGAAATCAGTTCCGAGGATGTGCTCCCGGCTTTGGCCCGCAACGTCGTCACCAACGGCTACCAGGCTTCTCACAGCAACGAGGCGCTGGAACAAACCGAGTACCTGAAGCTTGTGCATCGCTACCTCTCACAGGCCCGCGAGCTGGATAAGCTGGCGGGGACGGATAAAGTGATTCGCATCGAGACGTGCGACTCGGCGAATGCCGGTGAATTGTTGCGCATCATCGGCTATCGCATGCGCGGCGGCTGCGGCAGCGAAGTGGTCCTCGAGACCGTCAATGCGACCCGCGCCTTCCTGACCACGGACTCGGGCTTTCCTATCGCGGAGCTGGAGCAGGCACTCCGCACCAACCGGCCGTTCGTGTACGACTACCATCCGACGGCGATACCCGTGCTTTATGGGTCGGACTACTGGTTAACGGCCAAAGAAAAAGAGAGCGGCGACTTTCTGGAGTCTTTCCTGGGCGATCCCGCCCTGTGCCGGCTCTATCTGGGGCTTTCCAAACTGGACCCGCAAACCGCCGACGAACTGCGCAAAGCGATCGCACTTCCGCGGCTGAAGGCCTATGCGCACGTGCTGGACTTCTTCGGGGCAATGTTTGAGATCCGGAACGGCAGAGCCGTTGTCCCCGGGGGCGAGCGTTCGGCCGGCGCTTGGGCGGAGCTGGTAGGCGTTGCCCCCGACCAAGGCGCGGCTTTCTTCGACAAACTGCTGGCGAAGGATGACGGCTGGATGGCCAGTTTGTTCGATGCGCTGGCCCGGATCAACGGCCCGGTGAAGGACTATCTGACCGACCCGCCGCGCATGAAACGCTTCTATATGGCGGTTCGCGGCCGCGTCACCAGTCCCGGCCCCGCGCGACCGGTGTTCCGCTCCAACGCCGACATGATGCTGCTCACTACGCGCCTGCGGGTTGACGGGAGCGGGAGTGCGATTCTTCCGGGAGGCATCGAGGTTTGGAAGAATCTCTTCGTCACCCACCCGAACGGCAAGTATGATGGCAAGCTCACCAAGGCGGCGAGCGGATGGAAGGATCCCGATGACGTGATCGAGGCCCTGTTTGCTCTTTGCCGCAAGTCCGTCGAGAACGAGCCGCTCAAAATTTTCATGGCGATCAGCGATCTGGATCGCCCGCGCGCTAAGCCGTTCGAGCCAGCTACCGTGCAACGGCTCACGCAGGACTATCACATTTACGGGCAGCAGTACGAGCTGTTTAACGACGCTCCGTTAGTAGAGGACAAGACCATCATCCAGTTTCTGGATACCGCCGAGGCGATCAGCCGGATGAAAGATCACCTGCTGCGCGCCGACACCGCCGGGACCATGCAGGCACTGGTGGGCCTGTGGCAAATCTTCTGCCGCCAGGGCAGCATTAAGGCCAACCAGGCGGATGCGGCGCTGGCGGGTGTTCTGACTCCGTTCGCGCAAATTCATCGCGATCGCGACGTCTTCGATGCGGGCAAGAATAGTGTTGCTCTGCTTCTGAAAGCTACAGGATCGGACGATCTCTCATCGTCGCAGGAACGGCTGGTCGACTTGCTGGCCGGAACCGCTAATCCCGCCGACTCGGATGCGCATGCGCAGGTGGTACAGGAGATGGCCCGCATTCTGGAGTCCCAGCGAATCATTTCTCTCTCCACATTGTTCCAGCTCGACGAACATCTCGAGAGCCTCTCTCACGGCGCCAAACTCGACATCCCGCTGATCAACAAGCTGGCGTCACGCATCTCGGAGATCCAGCTTCCGCGTTCGTCGCTCACCACGGTGGAGAAAAACGCGTTTGCCTTTGGCTACTGGACCGAGAAACATGTCGAACTGGAGCGCAAGGTGAACCTGCGTGCGTCTGTGGAGCGGGCTGGGAGTGATGCGGAAAAGCTGAAAGACCTTCGCGGGTTGCTGACTCCATTTATGCGCGACACGCTGGTTGCGTACAACTACGCTCATTACGCGCCGCCGGGAGCGCAGGTGCTTTATACGAATCCGCTCTTTGTCCGCGGGCATGACTTTATCGGCGTGCAAGGCGCAAATCATACGTGGCGTTCTACGGAGCTGTTTGGAACGGGCTGGCCGTCGAACGGCGGAGGACGGCTGGTAGGCTCGCTCGCCGGCTTGCCGTACGCGCTGGCTGAGGCCGAGCAGAACTTTCTAGTCCCTGCACAGACGCAGGCGCTGATTTGGGGTGATCTAGTGCCGCAAATGATTCTGAGCGCCAAGACCCCCCGCTGGTGGAATGTCACGCCGGCGCAAATGCACTGGGTGGGCCTGCACTTGCGCTACGGGCATTCCTTGCTGGCGGAGGCGGCGATTGATCCGGAGCTGCGCAAACAGGTGCTGGAGGTGCTTGGCGCGCAGGCCGCTCCCGCGCGTACGACACAGGTTGGACGGCTACTTGAGGCCGGCGAGGTCAAGGGGGCGATCGAGAAAGTGACGCCCGCGGAATTGTTCGAAGTTGCGTCCGCGATGGAACCGCGGCAAAAGGACGCGGACGGGCCCTTAGTAGCGGAAATTCGACAATTGCGGTCGGAGCATCCGGCCGATGTTTCTGAGCAGGCCGTCTCCCGGGCGTTCGGTACGCCCAAGCCGACTCTGACCAATTCTTATCGCCCCGAGCTTCTCAAACTGCGCACCTTCCCCACACTGATGGGTTATTCAAGCCGCATCATGGCGGAGAGCTGGGAATCCAACACGCTTTTCTGGGCAGCCTTGGCGGATGAGGTTCACGCGACGCCTTCGCAGCTAAACGTGCTGATTCCCGAATGGACCCAGAGGGTAGTGGAGCGCATATTCGCCTCGCATCTGGAGGACTGGCCGGCGTTGCTGCGTTCGCTGCGCCTGGTCGGCGATGATGTACGGACCAAGACCAGACTCCAGGCGTCAGTGGAGCAGAAGGCCGCACTGCAGTGATCTTCAGGAGAATAGCGTGAGGACCCCATTGAAGACCGTCATCTTATCAACCGCCATCCTGCTGGCCGGAGGAGCGATGTGGCTGTCCGGCCAGGAAGCTAAAACACCGGTGTTCCGCACCAAGGTGGACCTCGTGGTGTTGAGTTTCACGATCACCGACAACAAGGGCCACTATATCAACGGCCTCAAACCCGGCGATTTTCGCATTCTGGAAGACGGTATCGTCGAAAAGATTTCCACATTCGCGGAAGGAAACAAACCCGCCGTGCAGGTAAACGACGACGGCAGTGTGCGCCCGCTGATTGATGGGGGAGGCGAATCGTCCAAGCTGGCCATTGACCCACGCTCGGATGCCTTCGTGGGAACCAACGTTTTCATTTTGTTTGACACGAGTAATTTCATGTACCGCGGCTTTGTCTACGCCGAGGATGCGATTGCCGATTTCGTGCGCGGCCTCGATCGCGCCGATTCCGTGGCGATGTATTCGTTCAGCCGCAACCTCTCACGCGCCTCCAATCTGACGCGCGACCGCGGCGACGCGATTTTCGGTCTGCGCAAAGCGGTGGCCGGCGACGACACAGCGCTCTACAACGCGCTGCTGCTGACTCTGCGCGATGCCGCCAAGGTTCCGGGTCGCAAGGTGGTGATCGTTTTCTCCAACGGGCCGGATAACGCCAGCATGGTCGCCCCGGATGACGTGCGCGCCGTCGCGGAAGACGAAGGCATTCCCATCTACGTGATTTCGACCAACGAGGTGAACAAGGATCCCATCTCCAGCAGCGTCTTCCGCCGCATCACTGCGCGCACCGGCGGGAAAGCCTACTGGGCCAAGACGTGGCAGAAACAGGTGGAGGCTTTCGAGTCGATTCGCGAGGACCTCGGCAACAGCTACACCGTAACCTACTACCCGGCGTTCAATCCGAATGAAGGCTTCCGGAAAATCAGCGTCGAAATCGTTCCCGATGTGGGCAAGAAATATCGCGTGCGCTCGCGGCCCGGTTACCGGCCCAGGCTGTAGTTCTGTGATCTGATCGATTACCGCTCCCAACCGGTGATCAGCCTCGCTCCGCGGTTCCGGGTGAAATAGTTGTAAGCCCACTTGATGAATACCAGCAGGCGATTGTCGAATCCCACCAGGTACATCAGGTGCACGAATAACCAGGTCAGCCAGGCGAAATAGCCGGCGATGTGGATGCGGCCGAAGTCCGCCACTGCCGCTGCCCGGCCGATGGTCGCCAGGCTGCCTTTATCCCAGTAGTGAAATGGCCCGACGGTTTTGCCCGCGAGTCGCCGGCGTACCAGGCGGGCGGCATACCGGCCCTCCTGCATGGCCACTGGCGCGACGCCCGGCAGCGGGTTCCCCGTCTGATGACTGAAGTTGGCCAGGTCTCCGATGACCAGGATCTCGGGATGACCAGCGATGGTCAGATCGGGCTCGACAATCACGCGGCCCGCGCGATCGAGCTTGGCTCCGGCGCGTTCGGCCAGCACGCGGCCTAGCGGCGACGCCTGCACACCCGCGGCCCAGAGCACCGTCCGCGCCGGAATGTGCTGTTCTTCAGGGCCGTGCCGCACAGTCACTCCCGTTTCGTCGATGCCGGTGACGATAGCGCCGGTCAAGGACCGCACACCCAGACGGACTAGAGCCTGCTCGGCCTTGGCCGACAGATCCGGCGGGTAGGGCGGTAGTACCCTGTCCGATCCCTCCACCAGGAGAATGCGCGCCTCCGCCGGATCGATATGGCGAAAATCGTGGCGCAGAGTATCGTTGGCAATTTCTCCCAGCGCGCCAGCGAGTTCCACGCCGGTCGGGCCGGCTCCAACCACCACGAAGGTCAGCCAGGCGCGCCGCAAGTCTGGATCCGGTTCCCGCTCGGCTTTCTCAAATGCCAGCAGAATGCGGCGGCGGATCTCGGTCGCGTCCTCAATGGTCTTCAAGGCGGGCGCCAGCGGCTCCCAATCATCATGGCTGAAGTAAGAATGACCAGCGCCCGTGGCCACGATCAGCGTGTCGTAACCGGCTTGGCCATCCCGCAGGATGACGCGCCGGTTGGTGGTGTCGAGATCCATCACTTCCGCCAGCAGCACCTCGGTGTTCTTGCTGCGCCGGAGAACGAACCGCAGCGGCGAGGCGATCTCGCCCGGAGAAAGGCCGCCCGTCGCCACCTGGTAGAGCAGCGGCTGAAAGAGGTGAAAGTTACGCCGGTCGAGCAGAGTCAAATGCACCGGTGCAGCGCGCAGCGCCTTGGCCGCGTACAGACCGCCGAAACCGCCTCCGATAATTACGACATGATGCATGAGGGATGCGGACCGGAAATCACCGTTCGCATGCTCCTTTGATGCCGCGGACGCGACCCGCGACTCGCCGGCCGCTAATGATGACTCATCTTTGCTTGTGCGATGCTCACCTGGCGCAACAGAATGAATTCGTACAGATTTTCCGCGGTTAACAAGCCCACCAGGCGGTCTCCATCCATCACCAGGGCGCTCGAGCCTGCGGCAGACAACAAGGGCAAAGCTGTTGCCAGGTCCATGTCCGGCGGGACGCGAGGAAAATTACGCTCCATGGCCCCCGCCACGTAGGCATCCGGACCCTCGCGTAGCATGGCGCGCATCAGCGCCGGGCGTGTGAGCAGGCCCATCACTTCGTCGCCGTGCATCACGGGGAAATCCTGCTGCGAAGTCGACAACAACAAGTCGCCGGCTTCGCGGATCGAGTTTCCGTGCGACAGGGTGTGAAGATCGGTGATCATGGCGGCGCGCACGGGAAATCCGGTCGTCAAGGAGCGGCCACGCGCCGCCACGCCTTCCTGCTGCGCGCCCAGGTAGACGAACAGCGCAACGAACATCAGCAGGAAGTTGCCCGAAAGCAGACCGAACAACCCCATCGCAACAGCCAGGAACTGGCCGGCGCTGGCAGCGATCTGCGTGGCTTCATCCTCCGGTTTCCAGAAAGCGATCGCGGAACGCAGAATGCGCCCGCCATCCATGGGATATGCCGGCAGCAGATTGAACAGTCCCAGCAGCAGGTTTCCGAGGGCGATGCGCTCCATCAGGTTTGCGTCCGTCGGGATACGCAGGGTTTCGATCGGAAGGAAATTGCGCTGCACGGCGAACAGGATGACGGCGATCAGCAGGTTGACTAGCGGTCCGGCAGTGGAGATGAGAAGCTCCTGGCGGGCTTTCGGCTGGCTCTCCAGGCGCGAAAGTCCCCCGATCGGATACATCACAATCTCGCGCGTGCGGATGCCGTACCAGCGGGCTACCAGCACGTGCCCGATCTCGTGCAGCAGCACCGAGGCGAACAGCGCCACAATATACACTGCCGTCGCCGCACCGGTTTGCTTGCCGCCAATGCCGATAAAAATCAGAAAGACCAGCAACAGAACGAATGTGAAGTGCAAACGAACGGGAATGCCGAACAAGCGCACGTTTCCCACCGTTCCGGGCATGCGAACCCCGTTCCGTTTTGTCTGCTGGTCAGTCTGCGGATCGGCCATCAGGGCCTACATGTTCAATTGTCACGCAAATTGCGGCCTCATTCGCCTGGCGGGCCATGCGGCGCCTGTACTCAAACAGACGGGCCAATTTCCGTTCCACCAAGGCGTCGAACAGCCAGCGGCCCAACACACCGAATGCCAACGCATATTGGACGCGGTCCTTCAGATAGCACGCCTCCGGCCCATCTGCCTCGAACAAATGCGTGTGTTCACAATACGCGAAGGGTCCCCGAACTTGGATGTCACGAAAATTGACGGTTTTGAATGTAGCCGCTGTGTTCGGCGATGGAGAATGGCCGGTAACCGATTTCGAATTCGACGCGAGCGCCGTCGTGGATGCCGCCTTCTTGCCCGATCAGGCGGACTGGATCGCCGAGCGGGACCAATCGCTCGAAGGCACCGGGTTCCTGGTGCCACTAAACACTCTTTGCACGGGAGCGGCGTTACGCGAACGCTTGACGAACTGGCGGCTACCCGGCGAATCGCCGGGTCAACTCACGGGGTGGGCCGCTTCAATGAAAACGTGCCGTAATATCCCGTGATGGCGGCCTCCTGACGTGTCCAACGCATCTGCAGATCGGGGCCGCTGTATTGGGTATTGAGCGTTGTACCCAGAGTGTAGGACTTGAGTTTCGTGAGCGGGTCATAGAGCAGGGAAGCCCACGGCAGCGTGTCCGTGGCGAAGTTGGCACGCCGCATCTTCACATCCAGGACATCTCCCACGCGTAGCGTGGCTGAGCCGACATCGACGTTGAACTCGATGGGTGATTCATGCACGCCCACTATGCGGCCCAAGACGTCACCGTACTGCGAGCGAAGCCAGGCCACTCCTGCGTCACGCTGCATCGCGCTCGCGCCTGCATCCACAAACACGGTTGAACGCCGCGGGGAAGCGGCGGCGCTCAACGTGAAGTCGCTTGCCAGAACGGCGGCCAGCCGCAGTCCCACGAGGCTCTCGCCCTCATATTCGCCGGATTCAATTTTCCACGCCAATACAGCCTCTCGGCCGTAGCTCACGTATTCGCTCGACCACTCGCAGGGGCAGCCATACACGCGGCTCGACCGGTCTTCCATGTACTGGCCGGTCACCGGGTTGTTCGGGCCGGTCAATGCCGCGCCGGCAAGCATCATCGTCACGAGACAGAGATCACTCATGGCTCTTGTCTCCTATACGCAATTTAGCATTTGGGGATCTGAAATTCGAGCGGGCCCTGATCGGCTCAACATGGAGTAAGATGGCGGCGCGGAACGGAGGATCATCGCTGTAACATAGTGGAGAGGGCGCCTTTCGCCTCGAAACATGCAATTCGCCTTCTTCCGGTTCTACGCCGAACTCAACGACCTTCTTCCTGTCCACCGCCGCTTTCGTGCCTTTGCACAGCCCTGCGACGGCCAATCGACCGTCAAAGACATGATTGAAAGCCTCGGTGTTCCGCACACCGAAGTCGATTTGATTTTGGTGAACGGCGAATCCGTCGATTTCTCGCGGCGGGTGCAGCATGGGGATCGTGTGAGCGTTTATCCAGTGTTCGAGTCGATCGACATTTCGCCGGTGGCTCGCGTTCGCCCGGAGCCCCTTCGCCAAACGCGCTTCATACTCGACACTCACCTGGGCCGGCTCGCCGCGTATCTGCGCGCGCTGGGTTTCGATACGCATTACCGGAGCCACAGCCCGGATGAAGAACTGGCGCGCATCTCACGCGACGAACACCGCATCCTTCTGACGCGCGATGTCGGGCTGCTGAAACGTTCCGCCGTCACGCACGGCCACTTGATGCGGGAGACCCGCCCGCGCCTGCAGCTCTGCGAAGTGGTGGAGCGCTTCGATCTGCGCCGCTCCGTCGCGCTCTTCACGCGATGCCTGTGCTGCAATACACCGCTATGCAGCATCGATAAGGAATCTATTGCTGCACGGCTCCCCGAGCGCACCCACAAGCTGTACGCCGAGTTCCTGACGTGCCAGAGCTGCGGGCGCATTTACTGGCAAGGCTCGCACTACGAGCGCATGCAAAGGATGATAGCGACGGTCGTCGATTCGGTGATTCCGTAACAGGACGAGCAAAAATCGAGGTACGCGGCATATTTCTGCTGTTCACAAATAAACCGCACAATCGGCGCAGCTATTAAGGCCGTAACTGCAACCGCGTGTGACTCATCAACTTTCAGAAGAAGTATTTGACGTTGCCAGTTGCCTCTGCTATCCTGCCACCAAAGTCGTATCGTACGGATTGACCGTGGTAGCCGAAGTTCAATAACTGCTTAACTAAGGTCAATAATTGGGGTCCTTTCTGGTTTGCAGGGGGTGATTTCTGCTGCACAATGCCAAGTGGTTCTGGCTATTTGTCTTTATTTCGCCGGCATTTGCCACAGATTGGCCGCCGGTTGAGCCGGCGGATCTGGCCGCAAATTCGCCGAAAGTGGAAAAGGACGCTCATGCGGAGGCCATCCTGTGGGAAGTGCGAGTCTCGGATGAGGCCATGGGCGGTTATCCGCACAGCGTCTTCACTCATTACCTGAAGATCAAAGTTTTTGATGAGCGCGGCGCGGAGTTAGTCAGTAAGGTCGACATTCCATACGTCGGCCGAGTCTCCATCAGCCAGATCGAAGGTCGCACCACTAAGCCCGACGGATCGGTCATCGAACTTAAGAAAGACGCCGTCTTCGACCGCATGCTGGTCAAAGTGAGCGGCGTAAAACTGAAAGCCAAGTCCTTTGTGCTGCCCGGAGTTGAGCCCGGAGCAGTCGTCGAATACCGCTGGTACGAGCGATACGAAGATCGGCTGGCGAACTACGTCGAACTCCAGTTCCAGCGTGACATTCCGGTTCAGACGGTGCGCTACTATCTGAAGCCGCTCACCCACCCCTACTTTCCGTACTCCATGCGCTCGATGGGTTTTCATCTCCCGCCGGGAATGACGTTTGCGAAAGAGCCACAGGGCTTCAGCAGCCTCACGGCGACCAACATGCCCGCATTTCACGAGGAACCCTACATGCCGCCGGAGCACGAAGTGCGAGGCTGGATGCTGGTGTATTACGCCGAAAATAAACAGTCCACGCCGGACAAGTACTGGAAAGCTCAGGGCCGCGAACTGTACCAGGACTACAAGGCGCGCATGAAGGTGGACGGAGAAGTGAAGAAGACCGCGGAGCAAGTTATGGAAGGCGCCAGCGCCCCCGAAGAGAAACTGCGCCGGCTCTTCCGTTATTGCCGCAACTCCATCAAGAACGTGAACGATCCAGGCTCCGGGCTAAGCGTGGAGGAGCGGTCGGATCGCAAGGAGAACAAGGTTCCCGCGGATACCATTCGCGCCGGCAAGGGAACCGGATTAGACATTGACTTGCTCTTCGGAGCTCTAGCCACGGCGGCAGGCTTCGATGCGCGCTATGCCAAAATGGCCGATCGAAGCCAGTTTTTCTTCAATCCCGACATGGCCCAGGCATACTTCTTGCGAGCCTACGAGGTGGCCGTGAAACTCAACGACCACTGGAGCTTTTTTGATCCGGCAAGCACCTATGTCCCCTTCGGTATGCTGCGCTGGCAGGAGGAGGGTACCGCGGCGCTGATTGCCGATCCGGCCGAACCGGTATTTATCACTACACCGCTCTCGGAACCTGCCAAGTCACTGAACAAGAGGTCTGGCTCTTTTCGCTTGAGCGACGACGGGAAGTTGGAAGGGGACGTGCACATCGAGCATACCGGTCACGCCGCCACCGGCCGCCGGCGCGACTACCAGGAACAGCAGGAAGAGCAGCAGCAGGAGCATATCCAAAAGATGCTGACAGAGCAGTACCCCGGGGCTGAGGTCACATCCATCCGCGTGGAGAATGCTGCCGAGCCGGACAAGCCGCTGCTGGTGAGTTATCACATCAAGGTCCCCGGGTACGCGCAAAGGACCGGAAAACGGCTCTTCCTGCCGATTGCTTTTTTCCAACGCAACCTGCCGGCGAAGTTCTCAGCTAGCGAGCGGAAGTACCCCGTCTACTTTTCTTATCCGTGGATGGAACAGGATCAGATGTCGGTGGAATTGCCTGAGGGCTATGAACTCGAGCATCCGGAATTGCCGCCCCACATCCCTCTTGAGGGCGTGGGAAATTACAAGTTAAGTGCGCGTTACGACACTGCAAAGCGAACGCTGCTTTGTACTCGCGAGATGACCTTCGGCGCGAATGGCCACATCGTTTATCCTGTTGACGTTTACCCGGCCCTCAAGAAGGCGTTCGACTTAATGCATCAGTCGGACGAACACGTGCTCACCCTCAGGCAGGCGCAGCCGGTGGCAATCAAATAAGCGCGGACGACAATGTCCAAATTCCTGCTGATCGCAATTCTTCTTGTGAACGCGTCATTCGCGGCCGACGACACACCAAGCTGGGTGCGAGAGGCCGCCGCCATTGCGCCCCCGAAATACGCCGCTAAGGTTCCTGCAGTGGTTCTGCTCAACGAGCAGCACGTTGTGGTGGATCAGAGCGGCCGCCGGACTTACACCACGCGGCGAGCGGTGCGTGTCCTGACCCGGGAAGGTCGCGAGTTCGCGCGCGGTGGCGAAGTCTACCTGACGGGGACCGGGAAAGTCCGTGACCTGCGCGGCTGGCTGGTGACGCCCTCCGGAGAAACCAGGCGGTATGGAAAAGACAAAACGGCGGACGTCGGCCTGGTGGAGAACGACGTTTACAACGACTACCGGGAGCGAGTCATCCTCGCCGCACAGGATGCCGACCCCGGCAGTGTGTTCGCGTATGAGGCGGTGTCGGAAGACAAGTCGATCTTTACGCAGTGGCTATGGGAGTTTCAGGATCGCTTGCCGGCTTTGACTTCCCGTTTCGTTCTCATGCTGCCTGCCGGGTGGCGCGCCGAGACTGCAACCTTCAATGCCGAAAGTGTGCATCCGCTGGTCGCTGAAGGAACCTATACATGGGAGTTGAAGAATCTGCCGTTTCTCGAGCGCGAGCCTGCCGGTCCGGAAATCAGCGCGCTCGCCCCCTGGCTCGGCGTGAGTTTCATCGCGCCCGACGGGTCGCGCAGCGCCGGTCCGTCATTCTCCAGTTGGACTGACGTTTCGCGGTTTCAAACAGAAGTTGCTGGCACGCAGCAAACTACCAACGATGCCCTGATTGAAAAGTCCCGGGCTCTGGTTGCGGCGAGCGCTACCGAACTGGATCGTATCGCTCAGATTGCCCGCTACGTGCAAGGCGTGAAGTACATCGCCATTTCAACACGGCTCGGGAGAGGCGGCGGATACCGGCCGCACCCGGCGGCAGAGGTGTTCACGAAATCGTACGGAGACTGCAAGGACAAGGCGAACCTCATGCATACGATGCTTAAGGTCGCCGGCATCGATTCCTATCTCGTCGCGATCTACTCTGGCGATCGCGCCCACGTGCGCGAGGCGTGGCCTTCGCCCTGGCAGTTCAACCACATGATTCTGGCGGCGAAAGTCTCTCCACAAACAGCGGCCCCGTCGGTGATCGAACACCCGAAACTCGGACGTCTGCTGATCTTCGATCCCACTGACGAGATGACGCCTGCGGGATATCTGCCGGATTACGAGCAGGACAGTCTGGCGTTGGTTCTTGCGGGCGACTCGGGCGCGCTACTGCGGATGCCGGTCACGCCGCCCTCCGCCAATCGAGTGGAAAGGGAGGCCGACGTTGTGCTGGACGCCGACGGAGGCATTTCCGCCCGAGCGCGACAGCGTTGCTATGGAGAGAGCGCCGCCAACGCCCGCCGTTTGTTCGTGCATTACAGCCGGCCGGACTACACGAAGAGAATCGAACACTGGGTGGCGGCCACCGCCACTGACGCCACCGTATCCAAGGTGGAACCCGAGCCGGCCAAAGACGGCGCCGAGTTCAGCCTGGGCATTGAATTTCGGGCGCCGCGCTACGCTCAGATGCTGCAGGGCCGACTGATGATGTTCAAGCCGGCCGTGCTTGCGCGAACCACGCAATATCCGTTTGCTTCAGAAAAGCGGCGGCAGCCTGTGGTGCTGGACTCGGAATCGTACAGCGAAACTGTGCGCGTGACGCTGCCTGCGGGATTTGCGGTGGATGAAATGCCGGACAGCGGCAACCTGCACGCTGCTTTTGGCACGTACCACGTCTCGTACAAAGTGGACAACGGAACTCTGCTCTTCACTCGATCGCTCGAAGTCAAAGCCACCACAGTTCCTGCTGACGAGTATTCCAAAGTGCGCGACTTTTTCGGCAGGGTGGTGGGGTCCGAGCAGTCACCCGTCGTGCTCATTAAGCGGTAGCGATTTTTCCGCGATTTCGGCAAGAAGCGCATGGGTCTGCGCTACCTCGCGGGATACGGAGTGTCGTATCCTTTGGCATCCCACCACAGAATCCGGTTAAGCACATCGGCGCGAATATCATCGGGGTGCGACCAGTTCATGGCCAGCGACTGCCGCGCAGCCCACAGCCGCTTGCCGTCGAGCGCCGCCAGCGGCGGGTTCATTTCATCCAGCGGCAAACGAGCCGGCAGGCACCGGTACGGCTTTGCGTCGGCTTCGGGCGTGAACACGCTGGTCATGGCGCGCGCGCTCGACGCAAAGCGAGTGCGCGGCGGGATTTCGAAAATATCCTGAATCGTGCGCACCATGCTGGTATGCGTGTAGAAGTTGGAATCCACCACGCTGCGGCGAATGTGCGGGCCAATGGCCAGCGCCACGGTGCGATATCCATCTACGTGGTCGAAGCCATCCTGCGCGTCATCTTCCACCACCAGGATCAAGCTCTGCGGCCAGAAACGGCTCTTTGAGATTCCTTCCACGATGCGGCCCAGCGCCAGGTCGTTGTCCGCCACCATGGCGCGAGGCGTCGGCGACCCGGGCTGCGTGCCGTTGGTGTGATCGCTGTTCAGCGTGAGCACCGAGACGTTGGGCATCGCGCCCGATTTCTCGCGCTCGCGCAGTTCGCGCAGGAACTCTTCGGCCCGGATCTGGTCGGGGATGCTGGTGGAGCTGTGGGGATAGCGCTGGCTCAAGATTTTCGCCAGCGCGGGCACACCGCTGCGCGCGCCTACTGCGTTCTGCCACCGCCCTTCTTTGTAGAGTTTCCAGTAAGCGCTCCAGCTCAGCTCGTCGCGCTCTTTCATATCAACTGTATTTTTGGTGGCAGGATCCCAGTGCGCGGGCAATCCGAATTCCCCATAGACGCGCACATCCAGGGGCCGGGGCGCCGACTGCCAGAAGAAACCCGCCGGCGACACCGTCAGCGCGTCGCTCATGTTCCAGGCGTAACCGCGGGGCGACGCCGCAAAGGCGCGCTCCACGTAATCGCTCACAAACGCCTGCATCAGCCATTGGTGACCGTCGAAGCTGATGGCGCCGCCCGTGTGGAAATTGTCGAGCAGCACGTAGCGTTCGGCAAGGGCGTGATGGTTGGGAGTAACGTCGCGGCCATAGACACACAGATTGCGATCGCCATTGCCTTTGGCGATGTCGCCGAAAACCTGATCGTACGTGCGATTTTCCTTGATGATGAAGAAGACGTGGCGGATGCCGAGCGACGAGAGATTGGCGATGCCGCCGGCGGGTTCGAAACGCGGGCTGTTGGCTTCCCGTACTTCGCGTGTGCCGGCTGCAATCTGCGCGTCTTCCGGCGCAGGAATGCGGGCCAGGGAGCCCTCATATTGGAGCGAGTTGAAGGCGCCATTTTTGGCCGCGGTATTTCCCACGCCTTTAATGTTGATGATGCGCAGCGCGGCGTCGCTGTCCAGGGCGATCCCCGAAGGAAACCAGCCCGTTGGCAGCGCGCCGATTAATTTCCACTGCTCGCCCTCAGCCCGCACCACTGCGATCGCATTGTTGCCGCCGCATGCGACGTAGACGGTGCGGCCATCCGGTGCGAAAACTACGGCGGACGGCTGGCTGCCCAGTGTGCCTTCAGGCCAGGTGTCGATCTTGACTTCTGTCGCGCTGAATGAGGCCGTATCGACCAGTGAGACGGAATCGGAATGTGCATTGGCAACCGCGAGCAGCTTTTGGTCCGGGCTGAGCGCGATTCCCGCCGGCGCCAGCCCAACCTTCGCTTCGCGCGTCGAAAAATCTTCCGCATTGATGACGCTGAGCGTACCCGAACTGGAAGAGCCGGTCGTCGCATCGGTGGCGATCATCGAGCCGCTGCTGGGAGCGACGGTATCGTCGGCAGCCGGACGGCGCCCGCCGCGGTTAGTCACGAATATTTGTTTGGATGAAACCATCACGCTGAACGGCGCCATTCCGACCGGTATTTCCCGTTTCACCTGCCTCGAGTCGGCATCGATCACCGCAACCGTGTTATTGCGGTTGAAGGCAACGTATGCGGTACTGCCATCCGCCGAAAACGCGATACCGGCCGGCACCGGGTGGCGCGAAAACGTGACGCGCTCCGCTTTCGTCACTTTTCCCAGTTCGGACAACTTCAGCACGAGCAGACTGTCGGGACCCTCTTCGGTAGCCTCACTCGCCCATAGCTCACGGTCTCCCGGACGAAATGCGATGCCTGTGTACGAAGTGGGGTGCGACCGCACCGCGGCCATTAGCGCGCCACTCGTGCCATCCAGCAGCAGCACGTTGTGCGAGTTGAGAATTCCCAGCAGGTGTTTCCGCGAGTCGAAGGCCAGATCCACGGGACGGCCCTTGATGGGTGTCTGCTCGCCCCAAGGGCGCAACAACTGGTTGGTGGGCAGCAGATAGAAACCGGCACTCTGCCGTCCGGCGTGAACCTCGCTGCTCAAAATGGAGAAGATCCCGCTCTCAGCGGCGATCAACGCCACGCCGGCAAGGAGGACCGCGCTCCAGGCAACGATTCGCATGGATTTCAAAATCGTATCAGAGAAACGGTTACGTCGGGATAGCGCCTTCCGTTACTGCATTTATCCTATACCTGGATTAACCATGGTAAGCCTTGATGCAATCAGGCCCGTCCGCTATAAGTGGGAGCATGTCAACTATCGGCCTTAGCAATCCGGGGCCCAATCCGGAAGTGAACACCGGGGACCTGCAGTTTGACCGCGCCGAATACGCGGGCGGGCACAACGGCCCGGCCTGCAGCACGTGCAAGCGCCCGGCCGTGAACGAATATCACCACCTGAATGGACGTGTGTTCTGCACGGCCTGCCGCGCGAAGATCGAGCAGTCTATGGAAAAGTTGCGCCAATCGGGGAGTCTGCCCCGCGCAGCACTGTTCGGGCTGGGAGCGGCAATTCTGGGCGCGTTGATTTACTACGGCGTCTCGGCAGCTACGGGCTACGAATTCGGCTTGGTCGCGGTTATGGTTGGATTCCTGGTTGGCAAGGCGGTGCGCAAGGGATCGGGATCGATTGGCGGCCGGAAATATCAAGTGCTCGCAATTGTGCTTACCTATTTCTCCATCTCGTCCACGTACGTGCCGCCGCTGACGAAAGGCTTCTACGAGGCGGCGGCTAAGCAGGAGAAAATCGAGGCCGAGAAGCTTTCTCAGGCGGCTCCGGGGACGCCCGCTCCGGCGACCAAGGTCCGTCACATCGGCGCAGTGCCTTTCTACGCGTTCATGTTCGTGCTCGCACTGGCAGCGCCCGTTCTGGGCGGACTGCGGAATATCCTCGGCATTATCATCATGGGGATCGGAATTTGGGAAGCCTGGAAATTCAACCGCCGTGTTGAAGTGAAGTTCACCGGACCTTTTGCGGTTGCCGCCCCGCAGCCCTCGCCCGGCGCATGACCTCGCTCGAAGCGATCCGTTGCACCGAGTGCCAGACCGAGATTGCTCCCGGCCTGTTGAGTTGCCCTTCCTGTGCGCGCCTGGTTCACGCCGATGAGCTCAGAGAGCTGGCCCGCCGTGCCGATGAAGCCCAGCGCAACAGTAACTGGACGGAGGCGCTCACCGCCTGGCGCCAGGCAGTTCAGTATCTTCCGCCGGGAACCCGACAACGCGATCTGGCGGAGGCCAGGATTCGTGACCTGAGCGCGCGCGTGGACACCGGCGCCGACAGGAAAAGCGATCCGTGGTGGAAACGCGCATCTGCGCTTGGTCCGGTGGGAGTGGTGGCGGCCATTCTGGGAAAAGCCAAATTCCTGTTATTGGGCTTTACAAAGCTCGGCACTCTGCTGTCCTTTGCGGCGGGGCTTTCCGTTTACTGGGCTCTGTGGGGCTGGAAGTTTGCCGTGTGTTTTCTTCTCTCGATTTACGTGCACGAGATGGGACATGTCGCGGCGCTCCACCGGTACGGAATCGCGGCCTCGGCGCCGACCTTCATTCCCGGTCTCGGAGCCTTCGTCCGGCTGAAGCAGCATCCGGCTACGGAGAAAGAGGACGCGCGCGTGGGCCTGGCTGGACCGGTCTGGGGCTTGTTTGCGAGCCTGTTTGCGCTGGCCCTGTATGCCGCAACCGGCAACCCGCTGTTCGCCGCGGTCGCCCGGGCGGGAGCTTGGTTGAATTTATTCAATCTGATTCCCGTCTGGCAGCTCGATGGCAGCCGCGGGATCCGATCCCTCAATCGCGCACAGATCTGGTTGCTTGCGCTCCTCGCCGCAGCCATGTGGATGTTTGTCGAAGACGGCATGCTGGCGCTCGTGGCGCTGTTGCTGGCTTTTCGCGCAGCCACCAAACGCGAGTCGCCGGAACCCGATTGGAGGGGCATGATCCAATTCGCCGGATTGATCGTGACGCTCAGCCTGCTCTGTTTGATTCCGCTGCCAGCGAAACAGTAGAGCGCTGGTTACTGCCTGACGGCTTCATCGAGTTGCAGCCGCGCCAGCGTTCCCGTCACGTTCAACTGCCGCGTCCCGTTCGACACCTGAATCAGCAACCGGCCGTCATCCTGCATGGCGCCGCGGCCCAGGAACAACTCGCCGTCCGTTGCCATCTGCAGCTCGGTGAACCGTAGATGGGGGGCCGGCCTGGCCCATTCCAGCATGTAGCAGCCGGAGACCGACGTGAACTGATCGAGCGGCTCGGTGTCGAAGGATTGGCCCGTAAACGATCCCTCCGAGCGCAGGTTGGCGAGCAGCGCCGGGCCCGTGCCGCTGGTATCGAGCGAGGTGTCAGCGTCGAAAGTCCCGCCGTTCCACTCGACACCCTTCAGACGCGAGGCCAAATGGTAAACCGGCTCCGCGCCACGCAGATCGATCGAGAGCGTGCCGCTCGCAGCGCCATCGTTCAATCCCGCGGTAAGATCCGCAAGCACCAGCATAGTCCCGTTCCAGATGATTCGTGCCTTCATCTTCTGCAACTCGACGCCGGCTAGCTGCAGAGACTCCACAGCCACTGAGCCATCCACGCGCTGGCTTAGGAGCCAATCCGGCACGGGGGCGCGGCCAAAGCTGAGGGCGCGCGCGATCAGCCCCCGCGTGCGCCGGAGCGCGGGGGCCATCAGCCGTTCCAACTCCGCTGCATCGACACTGGGAAGCGAGATGCGGACGCGATGCGGACGCGATGCGCCCGGCTCATACCGGTAATCTGCCGCCACGGTAAGATCGCCCATGCTCGCCTGGATCTTTTCGACCGCCACCTTCGTGCCGGCCAGCTTGGCCCTGGCGCCTCCGATGTGCAATGGCTCGTCAAACCCCGCGAGCGGCATGTCCGCGTTCGCCAATTGAAACGCGCCCGACCACTCGCCGTCACGCCCCGGAACGTACCGGTATTGGAGCGTGCCGTTCCAAGCGCCGGTCTGCACCTGTTCGAGAATCGGCACCGCCGCGAGCGCCGCCTGCGAGCGCAGCCCCGCAACCGCCATGGAATCGGTCGCGATGGTCAGAGTGAGCGCGCCGCTGTCCAGGTTATATTCGCCTTCCAGGCGAGCCAGGTCGTTCTCAGACGTGTGCGCCACCGCAGCCGGAAGCTGCATGTGGCTACCGTCGAACAGGAGCACCGCCTGTTCAAACCGGACGGGCGGGGAATCGGGAATGGCGACCGCAGCGTCCTGAAACGCTAATTGTCCTTGCCACCTTCCCGGATGTGCGTAGCCGATGGCGCCATCGAGCGTGCCTTCCATCTGGAGTCCTTCGGGCAACTGCGCGCCAAGGTGGCGGGCAAGCTGCAGGAGCGGCTCCACACGAAAGCGGTTCCAGTTAAACGCCACGCCCCAGTGGGGACGCGACAAGTAATCCGCCGCGCGGAACCGCACCGCCAGCGGCGGCGCTTCCCTGGCCGCGGAGTGCGCATCGAGCTCCAGTCTCTCTGCGGGAAGATTCAATCGCCCCTCAAACTCGAACGGCCAGCCTGTTCCGCCGTGCGGCAGCAGGTCCCAGCGGTGAACGTCTTCGATATTGAGCGCGCCATTGATGTGCAGATTCGCCAGCGGTCCGGACATATGAGCGCGTGCCGAAACCATGCCATGCACCCCGATGTCGTAGCCGTAAATCAGGCTGGTTATGTCGTTGATGGCGCCACGATCCAATCGAAAATTGAGATCGAGCGTTTCACCCGGGCGCCAGGAGCCTTCCGCAACGAAGTTTCCGAATCCACGAGCAGGACGGTCCGTGCGCGCGGGCTGGCCAGAAAACTGAAGGCGCCAGACTCCGCCGGCGCTGGCGGGCGGCGAAACATCCAGGTCGCTCTCGATCAAATAGAAGACCGACTTGGTGTCGCCGAACTTGAAGTTGACGCGGCCAGAACGCACGTGAAGTGCCGGCAGGGACTCAAACCTTGTGCGATGCAGCAACTCCGCGAAATTCCACACCGTGCCGGCGCCGGATTCCACGCGCGTTAAGTTGACGCTAGTGTCCTCGAGACGCAGGGACGCAAACTCGAGCCTGCCGCCGAGCAACGCCCAAAATCGCGGGCGCGCCTCGAGCGATTCCACGTAGGCGAACGGCTCGCCCCCAAAAGCCGAATCATCGTGGATTACGACTTTACTGACGGTGAATCCCGGCCCGGTGAAGAGGTTGAAGTGTACCTCGCCCAGTTCCACGCGGCGTCCCAACGCGCTCTCAAGTCCCGACCGGATGCGCCCCGCATACGCATCCGCACTCCAGTAGGGGGCCACGATGCCCGCAACCACAATCAGCGCAAAACACGCGCCGAGCCACTTCAGTCCGAATCGGATGCGGCGTTTCATCCCGCCGCCAGCAGCCGGTGGTAGGCGTCCGGGTCGTCGATATCGTCCAGAATGCCGGGATCCGCGACATCAATGTAAGTAATCTCGCTCGAGTGCTGGTGAAAGACGATCGGCGCCTGAGAGTCGGGCGCCAGCGCCAGAAACTCCGCAATCAGTTTTCGGGCGAACAGCACCGGGTGCCCGTGCCGGCCCAGATATTGCGGAACAGCAATACGCGCGCCCGACGCGATTAACTGCGCAACGGTTGCCGATTCAATATTCGGATGATCCACAGGAGTGAAGATCACGCCGTCGGCATAATCGGGCACGGCGCGCAGGCCGCATTGCATGGAGCTGAATTGCCCGCGAGAATAATCCGGATTCAAGACGAACACAGCGTTTCCAGCGGCGCGCACGCCCGCGCGAATGACTTCCGGCTCGTGCCCTAACACCACGATCACGGGGAAACAGTGCTCCTCAAAACAGCGGATCAGGCGGTCCAGAAAGGTTTCGCCCCGGAATTCCAGCAATGCCTTGGGCGAGCCCATGCGGCTCGACTCCCCGGCCGCCAGAATTAACCCGGCATAACTCATTTGAGCAGCTTCCGCGACGATTCGTCCGCGAACAGGGACTTTGAGAGCGCTCGCCAATCCGATCCTGCGTTGCGCCGTACGGCAATCATTTCGGCCACCACGGACACCGCAATCTCCTCCGGCGAAACCGCGCCAATCTCGAAGCCCATGGGCGCAAAGATTTGCTCCAGGCGCTCGCGCGCGATGCCCTCTTTCTCCAGCTCCTTCACTACGCTGATCACCTTGCGTTTGCTGCCGATCATCGCCACGTACCGTGCGCCGGTTCCTGCCGCCCACCGCAATACGCGCATGTCGTCGCGGTGACCGCGCGTCACGATGATGATGTAGCTGGTCTCATTGATGGGCAGTTTGGGGAAAACCTCTTCGTATTCTTCGGCGAAAACTCCGTCCGCCTCGGGAAACCGGTCGCGGTTGGCGAAGGTGTCGCGGTTGTCGATGACGGAAGTCGCAAAACCGGCAAGAGCGGCGATCTTAGAGAGGCTCTTCGAAATGTGCCCTGCGCCAAAAATGAATGCATGCGGCGGCGGAATCACCGGCTCCACAAAAACATCCAGTTGACCGCCGCAAATCAGCCCGTTGTCATACTCCGCGTCCTGGCCTAGGTTGAAGCTCAGGTGCCGCGGCTTTTCCGTTTCGATGACTTCGCGCGCTGCCGTCCACACTTCGGCCTCCACACAGCCGCCGCCCACGGTGCCGATCATTGAGCCATCCTCGCGCACCAGCAGCTTGGCGCTCTCATAGCTCGGAATTGAGCCGCGCACCTGCACAATCGTGGCGATGGCCGCCTTCTGCCCTAACCGGCGCAACCGCACAATTTCGTCGTAAATATCCATCCCGTAAGGAATTATAGCGAACGCAGCCTGTGCCTGGAACCGCACGTTGACGCTCCGGGTTCACAGGCCTCTCAACGGCCTCGCGCACAGGAGCGTCACTTGTCTGGTGGAATCCGGCGTGCCCTGAACATCGGAACACGGTTAGTTTGCGCGGTGTCGAACACTACGGGAGGAATCTCCATGCGACTTCACGTGATCGTTCTCTTCTCCATCATCGGTTCGCCTTGCTTGGCAGCAGACCCGGCGCTGACCATCTACAACCAGCAATTCGCCGTGGTCCGGGAAACCATTCCATTGGACCTGAAACAAGGGCTGAACACGCTGGAATTTACCGGGACAACGGCACAACTCGAGCCGCAGTCGGTGATGCTGCGCGATCCGAGCGGCAGGCGCGCCCTGCTCATCCTCGAACAGAACTATCGTGCCGACCCCGTCTCGCTCGAGGCGCTGCTGAAACGGTATGAAGGCCAGACCATCGACTTCCAGGTGCGCAATGGCGACCGGATCGAGACGGTGAGCGGCAAAATCGTTCGGGCGGGCGGCACAACCGCACTGCCCGAGTGGTATAACCGGGTCTCGATGAATCCTTACGGGCAGCCGCAACCTTCCGTTTCACAGGCCATCATCGAAGTGGCCGGCAAGCTGCGATTCGAACTTCCCGGTGTCCCGCTTTTTCCCGCACTCGGCCCCGATATGATCTTGAAGCCCACGCTCAACTGGACGATCGAAACAGACCGCGCGGGGACGCTGGACGCTGAATTGGCTTACGTTTCCGGTGGATTTGACTGGAACGCGGACTACAACATCATACAGAGCGAGTCCAATGCACTCGACATTATCGGTTGGGTGACCCTCGCAAACAACAGCGGCAAGGAGTTTCAGAATGCACGCGTGAAACTCATGGCCGGGGATGTGAATAAGATCCAGCCACAAGCCGGACCGCTGGCCTCCAGGGCGATGTTCTCGGCGGGCGGTGTCATCGGCGGATTCCCCGGCGGCCCTCAGGTCGTCGAGAAGACCTTCGACGAATATCACCTCTACACGCTCCAGCGTCCGGTAACCATTCACGATAAGGAATCGAAGCAGGTGGAATTCGTGCGGGCCGCGGGCGTGGGGTCTGAAGTCATCTACGTCTATGATGGCGCGAAAATCGACATGAACAGGTATCAGGGCTGGCAACCGGAGATGATCCGCCAGGACCCCATGTACGGAACAATCTCAAACCCGAAGGTCTGGGTCATGCGCGAATTCATGAATTCAGATTCCAACCACCTCGGCGTGCCTCTGCCCAAGGGACGAGTACGTTTCTATCGCCGCGACACGGATGCGCGCCTGGAGTTCACCGGCGAAGACAGCATCGACCACACGCCGAAAGACGAGAAGATTCGAGTGTTCACCGGCGCCGCATTCGATCTGACCGGCGAGCGGAAACGAACCGTCTTCCGCATGGACATGGGCCGCCAGATGATGGACGAAGCCTTCGAAATCAAGGTGCGAAACCACAAAAAGGAGCCGGTGGAAGTGCGCGCCGTCGAGCACCTGTATCGCTGGTCCACCTGGGAGATTTCGACCAGCTCGATGCCATTCACGAAAACGGATGCCCAAACCATCGAATTCCGCGTCCAGCTACAACCGGACGAGGAGAAGAAGATCACTTACGAGGCGCACTACACTTGGTGAGCCATTGTTCACCGCCCAGTCAACTTCCGGACTGCCGGCTCCCGCCCTCCGGTCCAGCGATATTCAAAATGATCGCCCTGCCGGACATTGGCGACGAGTTTGGGACGGAAGCAGGCGAGACAGTACCCGCCGTTGTGCCGGACGCTACGATAGATCACGCCGTTCGAGCCTATATCCAGCAACTCTCGCCCGAGCTTTTGAGATTTCGTGTAATCCGCCGGCGAGTAGAACGGTCGATGTGCCGCTCGTTTCGCGCGGATGTCATGGAATCGCCCCGTGAAATCCGCCAGGTAGGCCCGCTCCTGCACGTAGGTTTCGAACACGCCGATTTCCGCCAATTCCGCGGTTCGGTGGTAGATGACTTCCGCGTGGGCGGTCTCCAGCGTCAACGAGGCATACCAGGCGCCGCGCTCCGGCCCGTTGAACCGGCCGCCGCCCGGCCGTGGATGACAGAAAGTAGCCATCACCACCGTCGACATGGGCCGCCCGGTCACCCACTCTTCACGGGGAATCCGATGCAGCAGACCGAGCTCCGTTGAGACGCGGTCATTCGTCCACGACTCCAGTTCGATCACGGCGTCCAAATCTTCCGGGCTGGAGATGGCATCCAGAATTCCCGCGGACGGATATAGGCTCGGAACAAGCCGGTAGGTATTACGAAGTCGGAGATTGGTTACGGAAGGGATCAATCAGCCGCGCCGTCCGTCGAGCAGCCGCCTCACCTGCAGCAATCCGTCAACGCCGCCTTCCGTCATCAGGTTGAGCGCCGGTCGGCCGCCGAAGAGCGGATTGCTGTTGGGCAGTTTTACCCAGCGGTCGGCCAGTTGCCGGTCCGGATAAAGGATGTGCAAGGCCTTGTAAATCCCAAGCACCAGCGAAATCCGCACCAGCATGTCGTAAGAGAGAGTTCCCACCTGTCCTGATTTGTACTTGTGGAAGGTGGACGGCGCGGGCCAGCCCAGCAGCGCCCGTTGCTCGGTGACACTCAGCTCCCACTGCGAGGCGATGTTCAGGAACGACCGTATGGCCGGCGCCGACATCCGCTGCCGCACGGGCGCCAGGTGGCGCCGGCCGATCGCCACTGGCTCGGAGGCCGGCGAAACGGGAACGGGTTTTCCCATATCTCTATATATGGAGTATAGAATCTATTGATGGAGAACGCAAATAGGCGAGACAGGAGACGTCACCCAGTTCGCTGATCAAGCTGCGACAGAACCTTGGGCCATGCCTCGTCGTGACGCTTCATCGATTCCTCATCCGGAAAACCCGCGTGCGCGAGCCGCAGCAGCGTTCCGCTGTTCTGGGGCGCGAGTTCAACCGTGACCACCGTTTCATACCCTTTGGTGGCCGCGGTGACCCATGTCAATTCAACCAGCCGGTCGCGTTCCAGCCCGAGGAAACGGCCGTAGTGCGGATGCCGCGTCCCTTCGAAATGTGTTTCAAAATAGAAAACAGCGTTGACTTCCGCTTTCATCAACACCGATCCTGGCGCGGCGAACCACCGGTCGAACTGCTCCGTCCAGGCTCGGAACAACACACCCGGCGGCGCCATCATTTTGTGCTCAGCAGTCAGGCGGAACGGTCTTGGTGAGAGATCCGGCGGAGCAATGGCCGCCTTGCTCAGATTCTCCATATTCGATGAGCCCTCCTCACTCCTCCCTCAACGCCACCACCGGATCGATCCCCATAGCTCTCCGCGCCGGCAGGTAGCACGCCGCCAGCGCCACCCCGGCAAGCAGTAGCGGCGCACCGACCAGCAAAACCGGGTCGGAACTTTGCACACTCGCCACAGAAAAGAACAAGCCGGAGAGCGCGCGGATTCCGGCCCATGCGAGGATCAGTCCGGTGATCGTGCCAATCGTCACTAGCGCCGCACCTTCCTTCATGACTAGCCCGAGCACGTCGCGCTTCTGCGCGCCAAGCGCCATGCGGATCCCGATCTCGTGGCCGCGCTGCGCCGCCGAATACGCCGTGACACCGGCCAGCCCGACCGCGGCCAGCACCAATCCAAATACGCCGATCACGCCGTAGGTCCACGAGGCCCCCTTGAGCGCGGACATGAATTGGGAGATCTGTTCCGTCATGCTGCGCGCGTTGAACGGTATCAAACTGGGATCCATGGCCGCGACCTCGCGGCGCACCGCGGTGATGATGTCGACACCCGGCGCCGGCCGCGCCATCAGCGTTACGCCCCGCAAAGAGGGTTGAGCGTAATCGGCCGGGTGCAGCGGGAAGTAGATAGCCGGAAGTTTCTTGCTCACCACAACGTCCTCCGTTACGTCCTTGGCTACTCCCACAACTTCGAACACGCGGCGCCCCTTTCCCAACACCGCCGCTCGAAAATCAACAGTTCCCGGCCAGGCTCCGAAGCCTCCGGATGCTTGGTCGTTGCCGACATCAATCTGCAGTCCCAAAGGTTGTTCGCCGTTTTTGAAGCCACGCACTACTTGTTCGCTGATGATCACCGCCGTGGCACTGCTGGCCTCGTCTTGCTTCCGGAAACTGCGCCCGGCAAGGATGGGAATGCCTGCCGTCTCAAAATACCCGCGGCCCACCGTGTGCCTGCGCGCCCAATAAAGCTCGCGCGAGTCTCCAAGTCGAGGCGTGGAGAACTGCACTCCTGGGCCTCCGTCAATGGCCACAGGCAGCGTATCCGTCAGACACGCGGCGGTAACCGAAGGCAGGCTCTTCACGCGATCCAGCAGTTTCTCTAAGAAATCCGCTGCGCGTATGGCGGAGTACCCATCGCGAACCGGATCGAGCGAGATGAGGTAAAGATTCCTGGGATTAAACCCTTCCTGAATGCCCAGCGTACTCTGTATTCCAAGCCCCATGTATCCGGTGAGCAACAGGAGCGTCAGCGAAGCAGCCATCTGGCAGAGCACCAGCGCATTGCGGAGGCTCAGGCGCCGGTGTTTCCGCAACTGGATGTTGCCGCCTTCTTTCAGCGCGGGAGTCAGATCGGTACGCGTGGACTGGAGTGCGGGGGCTAAGCCGAAAGCAACGCCCGTCAGCGCCGTCATCGCAAGCGTGAACAGCAGCGCGCGCCAGTCGGGCCTGAGGTCGAAGCTGACCGGAATCGGAAACGGCATCCGCAACCGCGACATCAAATGCATCAGCCATACGCAAAGCAAGAACCCCGGCACGGCGGCGCCCGCAGCAATCAGCATGCTTTCGGTCAGCAACTGGCGAATGAGACGCGCGCGGCTGGCGCCCAATGCCAAACGAACGGCAATCTCCTTGCGCCGGTCCACCGCCCGCGCGAGCATCATATTGGCAACGTTGGCGCACGCAATCAGCAGGACCAGGCCGCCCAGCACCAGTAGGAACTCCTTGAAGAACGGCATATCCTGTTTGCGGATGGGCAGAATTTTTCCAGCGCTCAACAGCAGCACGCGCCGTCCCTTCTGGTCTTTATCTGCCTCGCCGTAGGATTGCGCCATTTGCTGTGCGACGGCATCCAGTTCCGCTTCGGCCGCGGCCTCGGTAACACCCGGTCGCAGGCGGCCCACCACCTGAAACATCGTCAGGTCGCGCCGTTCCAGCGCGTGATCCGCCAGTTCCGGGGCCAGGCGTGCACCCGCGGAAACCGGCAGCCACAGATCAGACACAAACAACGCCGGCGATGCTCCCAGAAAATCCTTCGGCCCGATTCCGATCACCGTTGCTGGCTGCCCGTTGACACGCAGGGTCTTCCCGATGATCGATGGATCCGCGCCCAGATGCTCCCGCCAAAAACGGTAGCTGATTACGACGGTCGCATCCTGCTCCGGTCCTTCGCCAAAGAAGCGGCCCAGCAGTGGACGCACACCCAATGTCGTGAAGTATGACGGCGTGACCAGGTGTCCCCACGTGCGCTCACTGCGGCCACCGGTCGAAACGCCGAATGGCACTGGCGCCACGTAGGCAAAGGTGGCGGAGAACAGATCGCTCAGCTCGCGGTAGCGCTCGTAATTTGGATACGATGTGGGCGTTTGAATCGCAACTAACTGGCCGGGCTCCCGAACGCCCGGCAGATCGCGCAACAGCCCGTTCATCTCGCTATAAGCGCAAGTTGCGATGCAGATGCCGAGGCTCAGGGAAACCAGTGCGACAGCGGTGAACCCCGGCGATCCCGCAAGCATGCGCAGCCCATAACGAATATCGCGCCGCAACTCCGCCAGGTACATAGTTCCGCCTCCACCGTTAGTATTGCACCGCAGAGGCGCAAAGATTCTCGTCGTTCTCTGCGCTTCCGCGGGGATATCGCTCTCGGCACCTACAGGCCTGTTACCAACCCCTGCCCCAAGATGATAGTCTCCTCTAAGTGACTTCCGGGCCCACATTCCCAAGGTCCAGCGGCATCCTGCTGCATCCCACGTCGCTGCCCGGGCCTTTCGGTATCGGCGACCTCGGCGCCGAAGCCTACCGCTTTGTCGATTTTCTGAAGGATGCCGGGCAGCGCCTGTGGCAGGTTCTGCCGCTCGGCCCCACCGGCTATGGTGACTCGCCCTATCAGTGCTTCTCGGCTTTCGCCGGCAATCCGCTGCTCATCAGTCTGGAACGTCTGGTGGATAAAGGTCTGCTACCGGCCGCCTCTTTGCGCGAAGCCGCCGTTTTTCCGGTAGAAGAGACGGATTACGGCCGCGTCATCCCCTGGAAGATGAACCTCCTCGCCTCCGCCGCGCAGAATTTCCTCGCCGGCGCCAGTGGAGAAACCCGCGCGCAGTTTGAGACCTTCTGCGCCCGTCAGGCCTCGTGGCTCGATGACTACGCGCTATTCAGGGCGCTCAAACGCGTGCACAGCGAACAGTTCATCTGGACCTACTGGGAGCCCTCCGTCCGCGCGCGCCGCCCCGAAGCCATCGAGCACTGGCGCCGCGAGCTCGCGAATGAAATCGACCTCCATCGCTTTTATCAGTTTGAATTCTTCGACCAGTGGCGGACCTTGAAACAACGCTGTTCCGCCGCCGGGATCCGCATCATGGGTGATGTGCCCATCTACGTGGCGCATGACAGCGCGGACGTCTGGGCGCATACCGAATATTTCGAGCTGGATGAGAAGGGCAATCCCGCCGCCGTCGCCGGCGTGCCGCCCGATTATTTCAGCGCCACCGGACAGCTTTGGGGCAATCCGCTCTACCGCTGGGACGTGCTCGCCGCGAGCGGATACCGTTGGTGGATCGAGCGCCTGGCCGCAACTCTGAGAATGGTCGACATCATTCGTCTCGATCACTTCCGCGGATTTGAAGCCTACTGGGCCGTGTTCGCGGGGGAAACAACCGCGGTGAACGGCCGCTGGATCAAAGGTCCGGGCGCGGCGTTCTTACAAGCCGCCGTCGACGCGCTGGGAGACTTGCCTCTGGTCGCTGAAAATCTCGGCGTCATCACGCCCGAAGTGGAAGCCATCCGCAATCAATTTGGTTTTCCGGGCATGAGCATTCTGCAATTCGCGTTCGGCAAGGATCCGCAGGCGCCCGACTTCCGCCCGCACAACTATCCCCGCTCCCGTGTCGCCTACACCGGCACTCACGACTGCGACACGACCGTCGGATGGTGGACCAGCGCCGGCAAAGGCGAGAGCACGCGCACCGAAGAAGACATCCGCAAAGAGCACGACTACACCCGCCGCTACCTGAATCTCGACAGGCAGGACATTCACTGGGCGTTTATTCGCGTGCTCATGGCTTCCGTTGCCGGCACCGTGGTCTTCCCGCTTCAGGATGTATTGGGCCTGGGCAGTGAGGCACGCATGAATCTGCCCGCGACGCCGAGCGGCAATTGGCGCTGGCGGTTTCGAGGTGACGCGCTGACGCCGGCCCTCGCCCGCCGCTTACGGGAACTGACGGAGGTCTACGAACGATGACCACCGCAACGCACTCCGCCCGCGCATCCGCCACCTTCTGGCAAATCTGGAACATGTGTTTCGGATTCTTCGGTATCCAGTTCGGCTGGGCTTTGCAGATGGCCAACATGAGCGCCATTTACGAATACCTCGGCGCCAAGCCCGACCAGATTCCCATGCTCTGGCTGGCCGCGCCGCTCACCGGCCTGATAGTCCAGCCCATAATCGGACACCTGAGTGATCACACTTGGGGACGCCTCGGGCGGCGCCGGCCGTACTTTCTTACTGGCGCGATTCTCAGCTCGCTCGCGCTGGTCGCCATGCCCAACGCCCCTTCGATTCTGGTCGCCGCGGGACTGCTGTGGATACTCGACGCCTCCATCAACATCAGCATGGAACCCTTCCGCGCTTTTGTTGCCGACCTTCTACCCGAAGACCAGCGCACGCGCGGATTCGCCATGCAGAGCCTGTTCATCGGGCTCGGCGCCGTGATTGCTTCGTCACTGCCGTGGCTGCTCGCGGGACGCTGGCAGGGCAGCGGCGGTGGCGCCATCCCGCTCATCGTGCGGTTCTCTTTCTACATCGGCGCCGTCGTGTTCTTCTGCGCCGTGCTCTGGACCATCATCACAACTCAGGAGCGGCCGCCCGAAGACCTGGAGGTATTCCGCAGGATGAAGTCTGAAAGCCGCGGCGTGGTCGCAGGCGCGCGCGACATCCTCGCTTCCATTCGCGCCATGCCGCAGACCATGCGCCAGCTCGCCTGGGTACAAATCTGCACGTGGCTGGGATTGTTCTGCATGTGGCTCTACTTCCCCGTGGCCGTCGCGTACCACGTGTTCGGAGCCACCGCCACTACTTCGCCTCAATACACCGCCGGCGTCGCCTGGGGCGGCGTCTGTTTCGCCGCCTACTCCGCGGTCTGCTTTGCGTTCTCGTTTGCATTACCCGCCATGGCGCGCGCCCTCGGCCGCAAGCTCACTCATAGCCTCTGCCTGGTTTGCGGCGCCGCGGGATTGCTTTCCGTCCTGATGATTCACAACCAATACCTTCTTCTGCTGTCGATGACCGGCGTCGGTATTGCGTGGGCCAGCACCCTGGCCATGCCCTATTCGATCCTCGCGGGCTCGCTCCCTGCGGAAAAAATGGGCGTCTACATGGGTATTTTCAATTTTTTCATCGTGATTCCCGAAATCCTCGCCTCGCTCGGCCTCGGTTGGGTTATGAATCACCTGCTCAACAACAACCGCCTCGCCGCCGTCGTTTGCGGTGGAGTCTTTCTCGTGTTGGCCGCCTTTCTCATGCGCCGCGTCGACGACAAGGAAGCGTCGGCGTGAAAAACCGTCATGTGGGGCGGACCCCCTGGTCCGCGGCCGGCGCCCTCGCCGGCCTGCTTCTGCTTTGCGGTACTCTCGCCGCCACTCCCGAAGTCCGCAAAGTCGAGCCGCCCAACTGGTGGACGGGTCACAGTGTCAATCCCATCCGCCTGCTTGTTTCCGGCAAGGATCTCCGTGGAGCCACCGTTACGTGCGCGGCCGAAGGCATCGCTCTGTCACAAGCGCACACGAACGCCGCAGGAACCTACTTATTCGTCGACCTGGAAATCGGTAAAGATGCCAGGCCGGGCGACTATCCGCTCCGGATCAGTACGCCCGACGGCGCCGCCACCGTGCCGTTCCAGTTGTTCGCGCCTCTGCCGCGCGAAGGCCGCTTCCAGGGCTTTTCCCCCGACGACGTGATCTACCTCATCATGCCCGATCGTTTCGCCGATGGCGATTACTCTAACGACGACCCGCCCATCTCGCGCGGTCTGCACGACCGCCGCAAGCCTCGCTACTATCATGGCGGCGATCTGCAAGGAATTCTGAACCACCTCGGTTATCTCAAAGACCTCGGCGTCACTGCTCTCTGGCTGAATCCAATCTATGAAAACGTCAACCATCTCAACGAGCGCGAAAAATATGACGGCCAGCCCATTACCGACTACCACGGCTACGGTGCCATCGATTTTTACGCAGTCGACGAACACCTCGGTGATCTCGTTACGTTCCGGAAGCTCGTCGATGCCGCTCATGCGCTCGGCATGAAGGTTATCCAGGATCAGGTGGCCAATCACACCGGGCCGTACCATCCCTGGGTCACCGATTCCCCCACTCCTACCTGGTTCAACGGAACCGCGCAAAAACATCTCGCCAATACCTGGCAGATCTGGACCCTGATGGACCCTCACGCCACCCCGGCCCTCACGAAAAGCACGCTCGATGGATGGTTCATCGACATCCTGCCCGATTTGAACCAGAACGATCCCGAGGTGTCGCGATATCTTATCCAGAACACGCTCTGGTGGATTGCTGCCAGCGGCATCGATGGTATTCGCCAGGATACTTTGCCTTACGTTCCACGCAGCTTCTGGCGAGAGTGGAGCGCGGCCATCAAACGCGAATACCCGGACTTCCGCGTGGTCGGCGAGGTGTTTGATGAAGATCCCGCCGTGGCGTCATTCTTCCAGGGCGGTAAGCCGCGATTCGATGGCGTCGATTCCGGTATCGACGCGGTCTTCGACTTTCCGTTATTCGCCGCCATCCGCCGCGTCTTCGCGCGCAAAGCGCCGGCCGAGGACCTGGCCAAATTGCTGGCTCACGATTATCTGTATCCGAACCCGAGTCTGCTGGTCACGTTTCTCGGGCTGCACGATGTGGCCCGTTTCATGAACGAGCCTGGCGCCGCGGCCGACGAGCTGAAACTCGCCTTTACCTTTCTTATGACCGCCCGCGGCGTTCCCATGGTCTACTATGGCGACGAGATCGCCATGCGCGGCGGCAACGATCCGGACAACCGCCGCGATTTTCCCGGTGGCTGGCAGGAGGATTATCGCAACGCGTTCGAGCCCTCGGGCCGCCGTCCGGAAGAACAGCTGGTCTTCGATCACTTGCGCCGCCTGACACACCTGCGCGCCCGGCTCGCTCCCCTCCGGCGTGGATCCATGCTGCACCTAGTTGCCATTGATCGAATCTACGCGTTTGTGAGAGTATCAGGAGCTTCCGCCGCGCTGGTTGCCTTCAACACCGGAAACGAAAAAGCTTCGCTCTCCATCCAGACAGCCGCATTCCGGATTCCTGCCGCCGGCTTGTTCCACGATGAGCTTGGCACAGCTCCCGACGCGCAATCCGCTGGCGGGCGCTTGACCGTTGAACTCCCGCCCCATACCGCAGCCGTATATTCCATCGCGCGATAATACCCCGCTTACTCCCGATGATTATCGATGGGTAACTGTGTTCGTCCCTAATAACCAGTTGCAGTATTAAATCGAGAAACGCCTGTTTCTATAATGACAAAGTGCGCGGCACGCGGCTTCAATACTTACTTCAACCATTGCCCGCTCCTATCGAGTAATGACGGATGAGGCTCAAGCAACTCGACGCTTTGCGGGCGCTCGCTGTCATCCTGGTACTTGGACACCATGTCACGTGGAACCCCATCTGGGTTCGATATGGATGGTCGGGTGTCGATCTCTTTTTCGTTCTTAGTGGATTTCTGATTTCCGGTCTGCTGTTTCGGGAATACAAGCAACACAATGACATTCAAATTCTCCGGTTCTGGACGCGGCGCGCGCTCAAGATCTATCCTGCTTATTACCTATTAATATTTCTCACTATCGGCGGCAGATTGCTTGCTGGCACACCGCTTGGCTGGAATTGTGTCTGGCCGGATCTTATCTTCATGCAATCTTATTGGCAGGGTAGCTGGGGACACTTATGGTCTCTGGCGGTTGAGGAACATTTTTACATCCTGCTCCCGCTGGCCCTGTGGATCATGATGAGACGGCAGCCTGGAGAGCAGGATCCCTTTTGTTACTTACCGCGCATCTGCATGATTATTTTCGCCGCCTGTCTCGCGCTTCGATCCGTCCATTTACTAACCGGAGAGCCATTTGACTTCCAGTCCCATAAATTTGCCACGCATGTTCGCCTGGATGCGCTTTCTTTCGGCGTTCTGCTCTCTTACTACTGGGAGTTTCGTCATAGCGTGATTGAAAAGCTGTTCAAAGACGGCGGAGGACTTGTCTTACCCATCAGCCTGCTCTTGCTTCTGCCGGCGCTGCTGTTTGATCAAAGAGATGCGTTCATGCACACCGCCGGCCTTTCCATGCTGTATGTCGGCTATGGCGGTCTCCTACTGTATTCCTTGAAGTGTGTTGGCGGCGACGGAATTGTCGTCCGCACTCTGGCTCGAATCGGAGTGTATTCCTATACCCTCTACCTGTGTCATCTGCCCATCGCTTCCTGGTGTGTCGGCGATCTTACAAAATGGTCGCCCGCCAACGTTCCAATCCTTCGAGATCATGCATTCCTTTTGTTTCTTTGTTACGCTGTGCTGACCTTCGCCGCCGGCGTGATCTTGGCCAGGCTTGTTGAGATCCCGGTTCTAAAGTTGCGCGACCGGCTCGTGCCCGCCGGCACGGGCACGGAGATGACCGCGCCCGCGCCCCACTCGAGTCGCGGCCTTCACGCTTTGGCTGTTGAGGAGGCCAAGGCCTGAACCATCTGCGGCCCGCTTTCCCGGTCTAACTGTTAACCTTCGATGGCTGTTATTGCCGGTCGAGCGCCCTTAGAATCGGGAAAGCGCCCGTTTCCCGCGCCTCCGATGAGAAACCCAGCTCAATGATGCGATCCGCCACATCTCGCTGTCGCTGTGCCCTCGCGATGGTTCTCGCATGTTTCGCCGTCGCCGCCGCAAAGGGACAGGAGGCTCAAAAGCCGGACACAGTCGTCGTCACGCTGCCCGCTCCCCCGCCGTCCGCTGTCAGGCAGCCGGCCTGGGAGAACGCCACCTACGTCAACTCGCCAACCAGGCAGACACAAACCGGCGCCGGCAAAGGCCTCATCTGGAAGGTTTCATCAGCCAACCGATTCGTTTACTTGCTCGGCTCCATCCACGTCGCGTCCAGCGACATGTATCCATTGCCGCAGCATATCGAGGAAGCGTTCCGGAATTCCGACGTGCTCGTGGTGGAAGTGGATCTGAACAAGGTCGATCGCGGCAAACTTCAGCCGCTCCTGTTAGCCAAGGGCATGTACCCGTTCAACGATTCGCTGTGGAACCACATTAGCCCGGAAACAAAAACGCTCGTGACGCAGTTTTGCAGCGATAACGGGATGCCCGCGGAAGTTTTTGCCAGGTTCAAGCCCTGGCTCGCCACCGTGATGGCCTCGATGTTGCCCATGCAGGCATCCGGCATGACGCCGGAGTTGGGCATTGACCAGCATTTCCTCAATCTCGCCGGAAATCGCATGCGCGTGGAGCAACTCGAAACCGCGGAAGGGCAAATGCGGTTGCTGGCCGACATACCCGAAAGCAAGCAGGAGCAATACCTGGTCGCCACTTTGAAGAGCAGTGCGCTCACCCAGCAACTCGTCCAGGAGTTCAAGTCCGCATGGATCGCCGGAGACGCCGGCAAGCTCGAATCGCTGGTCTCCGCCGGATGGGAAGGCGCCTCCGGACTTCAGAAGAGAGTTTTCGGCGACCGCAATCCACACATGGCCGATGCCGCCGAGCACTGTCTGAAGAACAACGAGCGCTGTTTCATCGTGGTCGGCGCAGGCCACTTGGTCGGAAAAGACGGCGTGGTCCGCCTGCTCCAGGCGCGCGGCTTTAAGGTGGAACAACTCTCCACATCAAACTAAACTCCTCGCAACTCCTACTCCACCTCGAAATCCGCCGAACGAACCGGCGAATTATGTCCCACCGAATCGATCGCCTTCAACTCCGCCCGGTATGATCCGGCTGTCAGCGCCTCCACCCTCAGCTTGAGTCCCACCGGGACCATGGGACTATCCTTGCGAACGAACTGGCCCACATTGATCAGCCCGGAGTCCTCCTTTTGCTCGCCGGTCTTGCGGTCCAGTATCCGTAGCTGAACCGCGACAATCGGCGGGTTGGGACCTGCAAGCAGTGGTTCATAGACCTCCGCGTACACTGCGCTCGGGTCGGTTTTCTTGAAGCGCATACTGCCTGCGGGAGTCACCTGCATCCCTTGCGTCACCAGCGGCGTCTTGCCCTCCAACAGTTCCGCGTCGAGTCCTGTGTTCACATCAGCCAACCGGTGGACTTCTTTGCTCAGGGCCAGCGCACTCAAGCCGAACTGTTTGCCATCGTACGGGTCAATGGTCAGCGGCGTTTCCACCTTGCCGAAGTCTGCGCCGCCGGTGCTGAATACCACCTTGAGGTTGTATTTGCCCGGCGCTACTTCAAATTGATTCTCGTAGTAAACCGGCCGCTCCTTGAAAGCCTCCAACTCCTTCTTGTTTTGCAGATCCAGCTTGATGCTGTCGCTGAAGCGCGCACCCACCGTGCCATCCGGCCGGTAAGCGATTCCCAGAACGTTCACCGTCGAATGGAATTTTCCTTTCGTCTTTTCGAACTTCACGGCGTCCGGCGATATCTCCATCGCCACATCGACGCGGGCTGTGTCCGGTGCCGTGTAAAAGAACGGAACCTGCATGGACGCCGCCACGTTTCCCGCCTGTGATCCCGTGGCGCGGCTCTCCAGCTCTTTCTCCGACGGGTCTCCCGCCAGAAGATCCTTAGGCCGGACGTTGCAGTAGCCGCTGCGCGCCCGCACGCTGGTCCCGCCGCGATCCACTTTTACGCGCAGCGTATGGCAGCTTCCCTCCGGCGAGTCTGTGGGCGCATAGCCCAGCACATAATATTCGCTCTGCTCTTTGCCGATCTTCTCCAGCCCGCCCAGAAGATCATTCGTGTTCACGATCACGAAACCGCCGGTGCCTTCGGCCAGCATGTAGAGAACCTGCTGGTTGGTCGAAGCGCTTTCCGGGAACACCGGAACAATCTGGCGAGGCATGTTGTACGGATTCGTCGCGTACGGATTCGCCATGTACGGATTTTGTGTCGTACCTCCGCCTCCGCGTCCGCCAGAACCTCCTGCGCCGCCTTTGCCGCCGCCCGCGCCGCTACCCGAGCCCCCCTTGCCGCCACCCGAGCCGCTACCCGAGCCGCCCTTGCCTCCACCTGAGCCGCCACTCGATCCGCCGCCAGAGCCACCCCTGCCCCCGCCGGTTCCGCCGCCTGCGCCTCCGCCACCGCCAGCACCGCCTCCATGCCCGCCACCGCCACCTGCTCCTCCCCCTGCACCACCACCGCCACCGCCGCCATGCTGGGGAAGGAATGAATTCCCAAACGAGCCTGAAGGATAACTCACAGCCGCCCGTAGCAGCCGCGGTGCTGGCAGGTTCGCCGGCGAAGTGATTCCAGTCACCGGCCCCGGCGCACTTGCTACCAGACCGCGAACATCGATCGGATAAATCGCAACGTTCGATCGGTTGCACGCATCGATCGTAGCCGTCAGCTCAGGCCTGTTCTCATCATTGAGGATAAAACCTGAAGTGAACATGATCAGGCTCTTGCGCCCGGGCACGCTCGCCAGGTTCTTAGCCATGCTGCGCAACGCCAGCAGCACGCTGCGAACTCCGAAATCCGACTCGGCGCTGCCCAAAGACGGCAGGCCCATGGCCACAGGCTGGGCGTTGGGCGCGACCGACGAAAACTTCACGCCCTTGACCACCTCCTTCAGACGCTCCGCGTCCGCTGTGAAATTCTGTGCGATATGCACGGCGCCGCCGAAATTCACGATTGCCATCAACCGGTTTGGCCCGGCATTGTTCTCAATGAACTTCCCTGCCGCTTCGCGCGCACGAATCTGGTCTCCCGTCTCCATCGTCGAGTTATCAAAGAACAGCACCAGATAACGTTTCTGATTGTTGGACGGGCCGTTCGGCTCGGCCTCGAACGAAAAACTCTTGATGGCCTGTTCCTTGTTGTCTTCCCAAACGCGAAATTCTTTAGCCGTGACATCGCGGACGTAGTTCCCTTTCTTGTCCACCACCACGGTGTCCACCAGCACCAGTTTGGTCTCGGTTCGGATCACCGTCTGAGCCTCCGCGCCCGCCTGCGCACTGGTCTGCTGTGCCGGTGCGCCGGTGGCCGCCAGCCAGAAAACTCCCGTCGTCAGCATCAAATGGCGAAGCTGCATTTCACACCTCCAATTACGGAATCTCGACAGCGCCGTTCTGCGCTGACATCGTTTGCCCTTCAGCGTCCCGTACTACCAATCGCACAAGATAACTTCCTGGCTTCACATCGAAACTCGTCCTTATCGTGATGCCTTGGGCAAGCTTACTCTCCAGTGTTTCGTCCTTCAGGCGCATTTCGATGACTTTCTCATTCGCAGCCACGTAGTTTCCATTGCGGTCGAACAAGCCCGAAACCACCGTCAAATCATTCCGGTTCCGCCCTTCCTCTTTTCGGAAGTGGATGTGCTTCACGTCCACGCGAACCAGCACCGCCAGCCGGGCGTT
>Ga0335077_10000502_pt1 | contig 43425 bp, 36 predicted proteins | sample Lox_Sample_31_FD_207151 | JGI IMG/M metagenome (GOLD analysis project Ga0335077, IMG submission 207151) | Soil microbial communities from Loxahatchee National Wildlife Refuge, Florida, United States - Lox_Sample_3.1 | ecosystem: Environmental > Terrestrial > Soil > Wetlands | place: USA... | reverse complement strand
GCGATGGCCAGCCCGATCCCCCGGTTGCCGCCGGTAATCAGGACGGATCGGCTCATCGTCAACCTCCGCGCGGAAAGCAGCCGGTCGCGGCTGACAGTATCGCAGACGGTTACTGACGGGCTTGCCCGGCGGCGCGGCGGTACCGCGGTGTCGGCGGCGCCGGGTCAGGAGTCCTCGAGCCTGAAGCCGACCTTCAGGCCGACCTGGAAGTGCGCGATCTCTCCGTCCTGCAGCTGGCCGCGGATCTCAGTCACCTCGAACCAGTCCAGGTGGCGCAGGGTCTCCCCGGCTCGGCGCAGCCCGTTGCGCATGGCTGCGTCGACGCTGTCTGGCGACGTGCCGACGATCTCGGTGACCCGGTAGGTACGGTCGGTCATCAGGTGCTCCTGTTCGCTTGATGGCTGCGCGGGTCTACAAGTACTACCCGACCGGATTAGCGTCCAGCCGGACGGCGGCCTACCGTGGAGAGATGCCCGGTCGTCGCAGTACCCGTCGTGACCATGCGCACGTGGTCACCGAGGCGCGGCTGTCCCGCTCCGAGGAGATCAGCCAGCGGGAGCGCAGGTACCTGGTGATGATGGGGCTGCGGGTGGTCTGCTTCGTCATCGCCGTGGTCGCGTTCCTGAACCACGCGGGCTGGTACGCGCTGATCCCGGCGGTCGGCGCGATCACGCTGCCCTACTTCGCCGTGGTGGTCGCCAACAGCCGGGCCACGAGCGCCGGGTCCGGCTTCCGGCCCTATGAGCCGCGGCTGCCCGAGCGGTACTCGGGGCCGCCGGGCGGCGGGCCCGACGACCAGGCGAGCGAAGGGCAGCCGGATGGCGGCACCGCGTCGGATCCGCAGGGCGGATCCGCATGACCCCGTCCTGACAAGCCGGCCCGGCGGGCACTTGCCGCACATCGGGCGGCACCGGCGTGTGTGCGTGTAAGGGAGCGTCAAGGCAGCAATGTCGGGCGCAAATCGGCGATCCGGGCAGGTACCAGCTGGCAGTGATCCGCAGATTCGCTTCTAATCCGGTCTTGACGCACATGGGGGCGGTTCGGTGTAACATGCTTACCGGTGCTCTGGTCCCCCGCTGGGGCACCGTTGCCGGCGTTCCGGGCCCCCGTCGGAACGCCGATGAATGCGACGCCGGGTGGTTTGCCCCCGTAGCCACCCGGCGTCGCCCTTTTCCTTTCGTCCGGTCTTGTTGCTATTCGGTCTTGCGGAACTCCGCGATGGCGACCGACATCATCGTCAGGCCCATGACGGCCACCATCCCGAGCGCGAGCCACTGCGGCACCGGCCAGCCGGCCCAGGTGAGCCCGGGCGCAAGCGCGTGCTGCTCGAACGGCGAGAGCTTCAGGTGGCTGAAGACCGCCTCGCGCATCGGCCCGACCACGTAGGTCAGCGGGTCGATCCTGGTCAGCACCGTGAGCCAGCCGGGCAGACCGCTCAGCGGGTACAGCGCGCCAGACAGGAAGAACAGCGGCATGACCAGCATCTGGGTCAGCGCCATGAACGCCTGGAATTGCTTGATCCGCGCGGCCATCATCACGCCGAACGCGGTCAGGGTGAACGCGAGCAGCAACAGTTCGCCGACGAGCGTCACCAGTAGCACCGGGTTGTACGGCACGCCGGCGAAACCGGCAAGCGCGAGGAAGATGACGCCCTGGAGGGTCGCGATCGTGGCGCCGCCGAGGCATTTGCCTATTACGATCGATGCCCGGCTGACCGGCGCGACCAGGATCTCGCGCAGGAAACCGAACTCTCGGTCCCAGACAATGGAGCCGGCCGAGAAGATAGCCGTGAACAGCACCGACATCGCCAGTACGCCGGGGTAGATGAATGTCTTGAAGCTCAGGCCCGGCGGCATGCTGTGCCCGGCGAGCGAAGACAGCCCGGTGCCGAGAATGAACAGGAACAGGAACGGCTGAACCAGCGAGGTGACGGCGCGCAGCCGGTCGGTCCTGAACCTGATCAGCTCGCGCCGCCACACGATGCTCACGGCGCGCAGGTCATGCCGCAGGCCGTGCTGTGGCGCCGCGACCCTGATCGACTCCACGATCGCGGTCTCGGCCGCCGGGGTGAGTGTCTGGGTGCTCATCTGTTACCGTCTTCCCCGGAAGCGCATCGCCATCTGCCGCATCGCGTCGGTGCCGGACGCCTCCGCGTCGCGGATGGTCTTGCCCGTGTAGGACATGAACACGTCGTCCAGCGACGGCCTGGCGACGCTGACCGCGCGGATCGGCACCTCGAGTTCGGCGAACAGCCGGGGTACGAACTGCTCGCCCGAGGTCACCGAGAAGGTGACCGCGCCTTCGTGCATGGCGGCGTCAAGGCCGAAGACCGCCGACAGCGCACCAATCGCAGCCTGGTCATCGGCGGTCTGGATCTGCACCCGGTCCTTGCCGATGCTGGCCTTCAGCGCCTCGGGGGTGTCCATGGCCACGATCCTCCCGTGGTCGATGATCGCGATCCGGTCGCAGTGCTCTGCCTCGTCCATGTAGTGCGTGGTAAGGAAGATCGTGATGTCCTCGCGGCGCTTGAGGTCGTTGATGTACGCCCAGATCGACGACCTGGTCTGCGGGTCGAGGCCCACCGTAGGCTCGTCGAGGAACAGCACGTGCGGGGCGTGCAGCAGGCCGCGGCTGATCTCCAGCCTGCGCTGCATGCCGCCAGAGTAGGTGCTGACCAGGCTGTCCTTGCGGTCCCACAGGCCCACCATGTCGAGCACCTGGCGCATCCGCGGTGCGACGGCCTCCCTGGGCACGCCGTAAAGCTCGGCGTGGAACCGCAGGTTCTGCTCGGCGGTCAGATAGCTGTCCAGCGTGGTGTCCTGGAAGACCAGGCCGATGTTGCGCCGCACCGCGTCGCGCTGGGTCGCCGTGTCGTAGCCCGCTACCCTGGCGGTACCCGACGTGGCGTTGGCCAAGGTGCAGAGGATCTTGATCGTGGTGGTCTTTCCCGCGCCGTTGGGCCCGAGGAATCCGAACGTCTCCCCCGCGGTCACGGCAAGGTCAATGCCGCGTACCGCCTCGACCTCGCCGTACCGCTTGGTGAGCGCGCTCACCTCGATCACCGGCAAAGTACCGCCACCTCCTTGATTGCCTGCCCGTCCAGGCCGGGCCACGACCGCTCGTATCGAGCCTAGCCGCAGCCCGTCCCGGCCCGGTCGCGGTGCTAGCTGGCTTCCTGCCCGGTCGCGGTGTTAGCTGGCTTCCTGCCCGGTCGCGGTGTTGTCGGCGTCCGGCGCCTCGCGCTCGGCCTCATCGTCTTCGGCCAGGATCCGGTACAGCGCCCGCCGCGTCTGGGCAAGCACCTTGCGGGCCTGGCTGAGCTGGCTGTCCGAGCCCGCGCTCAGCACGCCGAGCGCGGCCAGGTGGACCTGGCGGACCAGCTGGTGGATGTCGGCGGCCGCCGACGCGCCGTCGCCGGCCAGTGCCGACCATGGCGCCCGCAGTTCATCGGCGTGCTCGGTCGCGTAGGCACGGCCAGCCTCGGTCAGCGCGAATGCGCGCCGTCCGCTCTCTGACCCCTGCGATTCGATCAGTCCTTCGTCCTCAAGCTGAGCCAGGGCCGGGTAGACCGAGCCTGGGCTCGGCCGCCACAGCCCGCCGCTGCGCTCGCCGATCTGCTGGATGATCTGGTAGCCGTTCATCGGCTCCTCGGACAGCAGAGCCAGCGCCGCGGCGCGCACGTCGCCGCGCCGCGCCCGGCCGCCGCGCCGGCCGTAGCCGTATCCGCGCGGGCCGAACCCGGGCGGTCCCATACGGAACCCGGGCCGGCCGTGGAAGCCTGGCCCGAAGGCGAAGTCGGGCTCGCCGAACTCGTCGTGCTGCCCGCGGAATCCAGGATCCCTGGCGAACCGCGCCCTCTCGTCGCCGGCGTCGAATCCCGGCCTTCCCGCGAGCCCGGCCCTGGCCGCGAGCCGCTGCCGCGCGCGGTAGCGCTTGGCGCCCGGCGCGTGATGGAGCGGGTGCTCCCACTCCTCGTTGATGTGGTCGTTCATCGTTCTCTCCTCTAGTCGAATCTCTCGATAGTTCAACGATATATCGTTATGTTCGAGATGGCAAGGGTCAGATGAGGTGGTGGTTGGGGCGGGTGGGCGGGAGGAGTCAGCCGCCGATGGCGGACATGGGCCTGGCGGGCTGAAGGAATCCGGGATCGTTGATGCCGTGGCCGGGCAGCTTGCCGGCCACCGCCGCGCGCCAGCGGGCGGCGAGCTCGGCGTCACCGGCTCCGGCTCGCATCGCCGTGCGCAGGTCGCTCTCTTGCCTGGCGAACAGGCAGTTCCGCACCTGGCCGTCGGCGGTCAGCCTGACCCGGTCGCAGGAGCCGCAGAACGGCCTGGTCACCGAGCCGATCACGCCGACCTTGGCCGGGCCGCCGTCGATCAGGAAGGTCTCGGCGGGCGCCGACCCGCGGGCCTCCGGCACATCGGGCGTGAGCGTGAACTTCGCGGACAGCGCCTGCAGGATCTCGTCGGCGGTGACCATGTCCTCCCTGCGCCACCCGTGCTGTGCATCGAGCGGCATCTGCTCGATGAACCTCAGCTGGTAGCCGTGGTCGAGGCAGAACTGGAGCAGTTGGACCGCCTCATGGTCGTTGACGCCGCGCATCAGCACCGCGTTGACCTTGACCGGCGCGAGCCCGGTGGCCGCTGCTGCGGCGAGCCCGTCGAGCACGTCGCCGAGCCGGTCCCGCTTGGCCAGCCGGACGAAGGTGGCCCGGTCGAGGGTGTCGAGCGAGACGTTGATCCGGTCAAGGCCTGCCTCGTGCAGCGGCCCGCACAGCCTGGTCAGCCCGATGCCGTTGGTGGTCATGGAGATCTCGGCCCGTGGCCGAAGCGCCGCCGCGGCCGTGACGATGCCGGTCAGGCCGCGGCGCAAGATCGGCTCGCCCCCGGTAAACCTGATCTCGGTGATCCCTAGCATGCCGACGGCGATGCGGAGCAACCTGATCAGCTCATCGTCGGTGAGCTGTGCCTGGCCAGGCATCCAGTCCAGGCCCTCGGGCGGCATGCAGTAGCTGCACCGCAGGTTGCACCGGTCGGTGAGCGAGACGCGCAGGTCGGTAGCGACCCGACCGTAGGCGTCGGCGAGCATGACCACCTCCCCTCCGGCGTGTGGTGGCTTAGCCTACTTCCCGCCGTTACCGCGTGGTGCGGTGCTTGCCCGCCATGGCCGGGGCAAACTCCCACGCATCTAACAACAAGCAGCCGACGCCCCGATTCGTTCCCGGCGTCGGGCTCGATCACCGAGGATGGGGCAATGACCGTGACCGGCGCGATCTGGCGCGACCAGCTGACCGCCGAGCAGCGCGCGCTGCTCGGCAGGGACGCCGGCGTCATCGCCGACCAGCGCCCCGACGTCCTGGTGATCGGCGGCGGCATCCTCGGAGTCGCCACCGCCGCCGCTGTGCGGGACGCCAGGCTCGGGTCGGTACAGCTCATCGAGGCCGGCCGGCTCGGTGCGGGCGCTACCGGCGGCGCGACCGGCCTGCTGATCCCCGAGCCGCACCAGTGGAGTGACCCGGAGACGTTCGTCGACCTCGAGCGGGCCAGCCTGGAGCGGTGGCGCTACCTCGACCAAGCGACCCCTGGCGGACTCGGGCTTGTCGAGCTCGACTGGATCGGGCTTGCCCCAGACCCGGGCGGCCTTGCCGCGCATCAGCCACGCACGGTGGAGTGGTTCGACGCGGCCAAGATCGCCGCGCTGGTCCCCGGCCTCGCCTGGCATCTGGGCGGCGCGCTGATCCGCCATCAGGCCCGGGTCAACCCACTTCGGGCGCTGGTCGGCCTGGTCGGCGGCGTTGAGTCGGTGGGCACCGGCGTCGCAGCCACCGCGGTCGCCGTCCGCGGCGGCCGGGTGGAGTCGGTGACCACGTCGTCCGGCGTGATCAGCCCCGGTGCCGTGGTGTTCGCGACCGGCCAGCCGCCGGTCATCGACGGGCTCGACATCGACATCCCTTCGGACCGGGTCAAGGGACACCTGATCGTGACCGAGCCGGCCGGCGTGCGGCTGCCATGCACGGTGGCGCCGGTCGCTACCCCGCTTGAGGATGGCAGGCTGCTCGCCGGCGGCACGTTTGACTACGGCGACGAGAGCCCGGTGGTGCGCGAGGAGGTCGTGGAGACGATCATGGGCGGGCTCAGGGCCGCCCTGCCCGCGCTGCGCGGCGTCGGAGTGTCGCACCAGTGGTGCTGCTTCCGGCCGCGTCATCCTGACCGGCGGCCGGTCATCGACCGGGTACCCGGGCTTAGCAACGCCTGGCTGACCTCAGGTCACTTCCGCACCGGCATCCTGAACGCGCCGGCCACCGGGCTGGCGATCGCCAGGTGGATCGCCGCCGACAAGCCGCCGCCCGAGGCCAGGGCATGGAGCGCCGAGCGGTTCGCCGACCGCGGCTTGGGTAGCTGACGATCCGCGCGGGCCAGTCACCGCGGCAGACCGGCGGCCGCAAGCACCGCATCGGCCAGAGCGTCGTCATCGGCCGGGTCCACGGCGTACAGGTCGAGCAGCAGCCGCCCGTCGGTGACCCGTCCCACCACGGCCGGACGGCTGTCGGTCAGCAGGTGGCTGCCAGCGCGCAGCGGTACGGCTAGCCCAGCCGGCAGGCTCACCGCCGCGCTGGGCAGCACCACACCGGGGGCACCGCCGCCGCCCACGGCGGCCTGCGAGGCCACGGGCCTGGCCTCAACGCCAGCGTCAGCGAGTACGTGGGCGAGCTGCTGAGCCCTGGCGGCGAGCCGCCCTGGGTCGGCGGACAGCGCCTGCATGACCGGCACGGCCGGACCGGCCAGGGTCGCCTCAAGTGCGGCGGCCGTGAGCTTGTCGACCCGTAGCGCCCTGGCAAGGGGGTGCCTGGCCAGGGCGCTGATCAAGTCGGCCCGGCCGAGCAGCAGCCCGGCCTGCGGCCCGCCAAGTAGCTTGTCGCCGCTCGCGGTGACAAGGGCGGCGCCCGCCCGCAGCCAGGTGGCCGCATCGGGCTCGCCGGGGAGCGCCGGGTGCGGCCGCAGCAGCCCGGATCCGATATCGCCGACGACAGGCACGCCAAGCCCGGCCAGCTCGCCGATCCCGGCGGCCGACGTGAAGCCCTCGATCCGGTAGTTCGACGGGTGCACCTTGAGCACGAAGCCCGTGCGCGGGCCGATGGCGGCGGCGTAGTCGCCTGCGTGGGTCCGGTTGGTACTGCCAACCTCGCGGATCTCCGCCCCTGTGCTCGCCAGCAGATCGGGCAGCCGGAAGCCGTCGCCGATCTCGATCAGCTCGCCCCTGCTCACCACGATCTCGCGTCCCTGGGCGAGTGCGGTGGCAGCGAGCACCAGAGCCGCCGCGTTGTTGTTCACCACGTGGACTGCCTCGGCCTCGGGCACCGCCCGGTGCAGTGCCGCGAGCATCGCGGCGCCCCTGCGTCCTCTAGTGCCGGTGGCGAGGTCGAGTTCCAGGTCGGTGCAGCCGGCCGCAGCGCCGACGGCCGATCGCGCAGCCGCGGACAGTGGCGCCCGGCCGAGGTTGGTGTGCAGCAGCACACCGGTGGCGTTCAGCACCGGGCGCAGGGACGCGGCCAAGGGCGGGAGCGCGTCGGCCGCGGAGTCGGCGACGTCGCCGGGTCCGATCTCGCCGTCTCTGACGCGCTGCTGCGCCCGGTGAACGGCGTCCCTGACCAGAGCGCGGCCGAGCCGCTGCTCGGCGGCCGCGAGGCGCGGGTCGGCGAGGATCTCATCTGTCCGCGGCACCAGCCTGCGGGCATCGCTCACGAGCGCAACCATACCGGTGATCGTCGCGACACGGCCGCCGTGACTGGCCCGTATAGTGCCTGAACCCTCGGAATGTGCCAGGCTTGAGCGTCAGATGACCAGAGAGTGAGGGCATCATGGCCAGTGGCGTGCGGACAGCGCGGAGCAGAGGTGCCCTGAGCGGGCTGTTCCTCGTGCTCCTGGGTGCCTGGGGCGGCCTCGCGCCGTATGCGGGGCCCTCGTTCGGGTTTGGCTACACCCCTGATCAGGCCTGGGCGCAGACCAACGGCAGGCTCTACCTGTCGGCGGTGCCCGGCGCGGTCGTGGTGCTGACCGGCTTTGTGGTGCTGTTCACCAGGAGCAAGTGGTTCGGCGGGCTGTGCGCGTTCATCGCCGCGCTAGGCGGCGCGTGGTTCGTAGCTGGCGCCGAGATCGTCAGCGTGCTGCCCGCCAACCTGCGGCCGTCCGGGGTCGGCACCGGAGTGCCGATCGGCTCGACGGCGACCAGGGTGGTGCTGACCCAGCTCGGCGTCTTCGGTGGCGTCGGCGTGGCGATCGTGTTCTTCGCCGCGCTCGCGCTCGGCAGGCTCTCGATCGCCGCGCACCGCGACCACCTGCGGGCCGGCGAGTTCACGGAGGTCGAGGACCTGGGCATCGGCGGGAGTGGTGTCACATCGGGGCTCGCGGGAGGCTCGCTCGGCGCCACGGGACCGCTCGGCTACGGCGCCGCGGGCACCGCTCCGCTGCGGTCCGCCGCCGATCCGTACGCTCCCGGCGGGTCGGCGTACCCGGCGCAGTACACGCCCGCCGACGACGCGTATCCGTCATCGGGCGACCCGTATCAGCAGACCCAGTCCTACCCGGCCGGTCCCGACCAGCAGCCCTGAGTGGCGTTTCGCTAGTTACCGGTATCTGCTGATTGTGGCAAGCGATACCCTGTGGGCGCATGGGCAGTCTTCGCGCCCGGTCCTGACCGGACCCCGCAGAGAGCGACTAGGTGACCGGAATCACGTCAGCACGGCTGGCCAGCAGCCAGCCGAAGGGCAGCGCAGAAAGCCAGGCCGGGGCAGGCCTCTTCACTCCCGTCAACGTGGTGATCCTGGTTGCCACGGCGGCAGCGCTCGCGCTGCGTGCCATCCAGCTCGCCCGCCCGCAGTACCTGCTCGGCGCCATCGAGTACGACGACGGCGTCTACTTCGGCAGCGCGGTGCGCTTCGTGCACGGCGTGCTTCCCTACCGCGACTTCACCATGGTCCAGCCGCCAGGCATCGTGCTGCTGATGACGCCGCCCGCGCTGCTGTCCAAGGTGGCGGGCACCGCGTGGGGAATGGCGGCTGGCCGGATCATGACCGCGCTGGCCAGCACCGCGAGCGTGGCGCTCACCGGCCTGGTGGTCAGGCACCGCGGGGTGCTCGCCACCGCGGTCGCCACCGGCATCATGGCCGTCTACCTGTCCAACATCGTCGACGCGCACACGGTTTACGTGGAGCCCTGGCTGGTGCTCTTCGTCCTGGCCGGCCTGGTGGCGGTCTTCGACGGTGACCGGATCACCGCGAGCAGGCGCAGGCTGGCCTGGGGCGGGGTGGCGATGGGCTTCGGCGGCGCGGTCGAGATCTGGGCGATCTTCCCCGTCCTCGTGCTTGCCGCGCTGATCGCGATCACCGCCAGGCCGGCCTGGCTGCGCGCCGCGGGCACTTTCGCGGCCGGCGTCGCTGTCGGCTTCTGCGCGCCGGTGCTGCCGTTCGCCGTGATCGCGGGGCGCGGCATGTACCAGAGCATCGTGTCCTCCCAGATGAACCGGGTGCTCCCGGGGCGAACGGGGCTCTGGTTCAGGCTGCAGTGGATGACCGGCACGTTCGGTGAGGTGCGGATGCCGCATTCGGACCTGATCGCGCTCGGGGTGGCGGCAGTGGCGGTGGTGGTCGGCGGCGTGCTGCTCGGGACGCTGCTCGCCCGCCGCCTCTCTCCACCCCTGGACTGGTTCGCCGTGGTGACCGCGGCGATCGTGGTGGTCGCGTTCTTGTGGAACGAGCAGTTCTTCCTGCACTTCCCTGCCTTCCTGGCGCCGTTCCTCGCGATGGCGCTGGCGCTGCCGGTTGCGAGGGTGGTGCAGCACGCGCGCGCCGCGTTGGCCGGGCTGCCGCTGACCTCCGGTCCCCTGGCCGCCGGGCTGTCCTGCGCGATGATCGTCTTGGCCGCCGCGACGCAGCTTGGCGTGGTCACCAAGGTCAAGCCGGTGGTCAGCCCGGCCGCGGTGGCCGAGGCGATGCGGATCGTCCCGCCAGGCGCATGCGTGTTCACCGATCAGGCGTCCTACCTGATCGCCGCCGACCGGTTCACCTCGACCGTGCCGGGCTGCTCGCAGATGGTCGACCCGCTTGAGGTCGGCTATGCGCTCGGTCACGGCCGGGAGGGCGACACCGGGGCCGCGCGGTACCCGGCGGTGGTGGCCGTGTTCCGCGCCGCGCTCACCCACGCGGACTTCGCCTGGCTCACGATCGGCTACGACAGCAGACGGGTGGACTGGACGCCGGCGCTGCGCAGCTACTTCAGGCACAACTTCGTGCCGATCTTCACCGACGGCCGGCGGGACGTGCTTTACGTGCGCCGGCCGTTCCTGGCGCGCTAAGCGGACCGGCCTTCTCGTCAGCCCGGCGCCAGGCGGGTCTAGCGCGGCCGGTACACCGCCACGCCGTCGGCGCGGTAGTCGAGCACGAACCCGGTCCTTGTCAGGTAGCTGCTGATCTCACCGTAGTGCTCGTCAGGGCCCTGACCCTTCGGGTAGACCGCGAGCGCCCAGCGCGGCGGCCAGACGATGATCCACCCCACGTTCAGCCTGCGCAGGTCGGCGCGGGCCGCGGCCACGTCGGCCTGGCTGATCGGTGCGCCGTCCTGCGCGAGCACCAGCCCGTGATAAAACGCGTGGCGGCTGATGCCGACGATGGTGCGCGTCGGCACCTCGGCGGTGTAGGACATCGCGCGCGGATGGCCGTCCGCCGTGGCGAGCACCAGCGGGTACGGCGACACCGGGCTGCCATAGACCTGCGGGCCACGCACCACGAACGGCACGTCAACCACCACCGAGTCCGAGTGGTCTGCGGCGATCGCGCGGTCAACGGCGGGCAGCGCGGTAGGCATCGTGGCCTGGCCAGGATCGCCGGGCCAGCCGGCCTCGAGCGCGCCGACCACGGCCACCAGGGCAAGCAGCGGCCAGGCGCGCTGGCGCAGCCAGTGCACGCCGGCTCCGGCCAGCAGCGCGGCGCCGACCAGGCCGAGCAGCGCGAACCTGTCGGCCTCGCGGAACGCGGACATGCCGGGCAGCTGGACCAGCCAGCTGTAGGGCATCAACAGCGAGACATGTATCCCCCGCCACCTGCCCGGCAGCGGTATGTACTGATGCGTGCCCAGGTACAGAGTGGGCCCGAGGGCCAGCACCGCGCCGCCCAGCCACAGCAGCGCCAGGCCGCGCGAGCCGTGCCGTCGCCAGCTGACCACCAGGCCGAGCAGGGCGGTCAGGGTCAGGATCGTGCCGAAGGTCGCCAGCAGCTCGAACGAGCGGTGCGAATGGTAGATCGAGGCGAGCCCGGCCATCCCGTAGCTGGCCAGCCTCGGCGACGGCGCGAACAGGCTGGGCAGCTCGGCGGCGAAGTGTACGTAGTTGGCGGTCGGCGGCCGCTTCGGGCCGCCTCGGCCCGCCGCCTGAGCCATCGCGAGCAGCTGCGGGCTGGCCACCACGACGGCGGTCAGCGCCCCGGCCGCGGCGCCGCGCAGCCGCCGCAGGTCGGGCTGGCTGATGAGCCAGGGCACCAGCGCGACGGTGGCAAGGATCGCCGCCAGGATCGCTGCCTCCTGGTCCACCAGGACCGACCCGCCGACCACCAGGCCGAGGCCGATGCCCCGGGCGACGGTCGGGTTGCGCCGCAGCCGGACGGCGAGCTCGAGGGTGAGCGGCAGGAAGGCCGCGCCGATGGCGGTATGCAGATGCTCCCAGTCCTGCGAGGCGATCATGCCGGACAGCCCGAAGAAAGCGCCGGCCGCGATCGGGCCGACCTGGCCAGGCAGCCACAGCCTGGCCACCCTGTACATCGCGTAGGCGGCGAGACCCGGCGTCACGATGCCGAGCAGGTTGTAGGAGGCCGAAGGCCCGAACAGCAGCGTCACCGGGGCCATCACGATGCCCACGAGCGGCATCAGCGTGTCGAGCCCGAGCTGGATGCCGACCGGAGCGGCGAGATGAGTGGTGAAGAAAGGGTTGCCCAGGTGCGTTACCTGCCTGGCTACCCACCACAGGCTCCACACGTCGAGCGGTGCCTGCCGCGCGTCCATCGGCATGCTGCCGGTGATGAAGGTGGCGCGCGGCCAGCAGGCGGCGACCCCCGCCGCGACGAAGCCGAGCATGACGACCAGCTCGCGCACCACGGGGCGGGCGAGCGCCCGCCTTGGCAGGCCAGGCCGGTCGGCCGGCGTCGCCTGCTGCTCACTGCGCTGCTGCTCGGGCAGGGTCTCCTGGCTCGCGACCGGCGGGCCCGCGGCTTCCTGGTCCACAGCGAGGCCGCTGGCCTCGGGCTGGCTCACGGTGACCTCCGTCGCTCCGGCATGGCGCTCTGCGCAGGTCCCGAGTGTAGGGATACGCCGATATATCGTCCACTCAGTCGGCTAAAGGTGCGGTATGCAGAGACCTACGGCCGAGCCAGCGGCATCACCTTCGGACGTCCCGCCCTGGTCGCCGGTGCGATGTGCCTTTAGTCCGAGTCAGCGTAGAGCGAGTCGATGACGTCGGCGTACTTGTTGTGGATGATCCTGCGCTTGAGCTTGAACGTCGGGGTGAGCTCCTCGCTCTCGGCGGTCCACTCCACCGGCAGCAGCCGCCAGCGCTTGACCTGCTGGACCCGCGCCAGGTGCTCGTTCGCCGCGGCGACCGCCTGGCCGACCGCGTCGAGCACCACCTGATTGTCGGCGAGCTCGGCCAGCGAGGTGGCCTCGATCCCGCGCGCCCGCGCCCAGGCCGGCGCCACCTCGCCGTCCAGGGTGACCAGCGCCACCACGAACTTGCGGCGGTCGCCGAACGCCAGCGCCTGGCCGATAAGCGGGTGGGCCACGAGCGCGTTCTCGACCGCCGCCGGCGAGATGTTCTCCCCGCCCGAGGTGATGATCAGCTCCTTCTTCCTGTCCACCACGCTGACGAACCCGTCGGCGTCGATGGCGCCGATGTCACCGGTGTGCAGCCAGCCGTCCTGGTCGAACAGGGCCGTGGTCTGGTCGGGCAGGTTCAGGTAGCCGGGGGTGTTCAGCGGGCCCCTGGCCAGGATCTCGCCGTCATCGGCGATCGTCACCTCCATGCCGGGCACCGCGCGGCCGACCGTGCCGAGCTTGAACGCCGACGGGGTGTTGGTGGTGAACGCGCCCGTCGTCTCAGTCATGCCGTAGACGTCGAGAATCTTCATGCCGAGACCGGCGAAGAACGCAGCCACCTCGGGCGGCAGCGGCGCCGCGGCGCTGACCACGGTCCTTGCCTGGTCGAGCCCGAGTAGGCTCTTGATCGGGGTCAGGATCGCCGCGTCGGCCTCGGCGAAGCGGGCGGCGAGCTCGTCTGATGTCGTCCTGCCGAACTCGCAGCTGCGCACGTACTCCCGACCGACCTCCATGGCCGCCGCCACGGCCGCGCGCTTGGCTTCGTCCTGCTCCATGGTGAGCAGCGCCTGGATGCCCGCCTGCACCTTCTCCCACACCCTCGGCACGCCGAAGAACGCGGTCGGCTTCACCTTGCCCACGGTCCCGACCAGGTCGGCCGTGCTGCGGCAGAAGTGCGTGTGCCCAGCGCTGTAGACGGCCAGGTAGAGCGTGAACATTCGCTCAGCGATGTGCGCCAGCGGCAGGTAGGAGACCCAGCGCACGTTCCGCTCGGTGCTGCCGCCGACCTCGGCGGTGCGGCACTCGTACAGCAGGCTGCCGTGCGTGATGATCACGCCCTTGGGGTTACCTGTCGTGCCCGAGGTGTACAGCAGGGTCGCCGGGTCTTCCGGCCGCACCGCGGCGACGCGGCGGCTGACCTCGCCAGCGGCCTCGGTGCCCGCGGCCTCGTCGCTGAGTGCCTCGAACGCGGCCCAGGACAAGAACTCATCCCCGGCCGGGCAGACCTGGTCGTCGACCACGATCACGGTGCCAAGCGATGGCAGGTCATCGAGCAGCGGGTGCCACCTGGCCAGCTCCGATTCGCCGTCTAGGACGGCGAACCTGACCCCGCAGTCACCGGCCACGTACCTGATCTGGTCGGCGGCGAGGGTGGCGTAGAAGGTGACGGGGACGCCGCCGGCGTGCACCACGGCCTGGTCGGCGAGCACGTGCTCGAGCCGGTTCGGCATCATCAGCGCGACCCGGTCGCCCGGCCGTAGCCCGAGCCTGACCAGCCCCGCAGCCAGGGCAAGCACGCGGTCCCTGAACTGCCCCCAGGTCAGTGTCTGCCAGCCGCCCGCGCCGTCGTTGTCGGAGTACGCGGGCAGGTTGCCCTCGGCGGCTGCGGTGTCCGCCAGCAGCGTGCAGATCGTCCGGCCCGCCGTAGCGGCCTCGATCGCCGCCCGTTCTTCGATGACTGCGCTGGTCACTTGCTGCTTCCCTCCGGTACACGATGCCGCATGCCCGATATGCCACCATGCCCGGAGCGGGAGGCGCAAGGCGCACGGCGATTACAGTTCTCGTTATGCAAGCCAGACAGTCCGCCCCGCAGGAGCCAGCGACGATGCCGGTACGGCTGACCCAGTTCGCCCACGGTGGCGGCTGTGCCTGCAAGATCCCGCCGGGCGAGCTCGAGGAGGCCGTGGCGAGGCTCATTCCCGCCCACCGGCCCGATGACCTCCTGATCGGGGTGGAACACGGCGACGACGCCGCCGTCGTCCTGGTGACATCCGATCGCGCGGTCGTGGCCACCGCCGACTTCTTCACCCCGGTCGTGGACGACGCGAGGACCTTCGGCCGGATCGCCGCGGCCAACGCGCTCTCCGATGTCTACGCCGTGGGCGGCGAGCCGCTGGTGGCGCTGAACCTGCTCGGCTGGCCGAGGGACGTGCTCAGCGCGGATCTGGCCGCGCAGGTGCTGGCTGGCGGGCTGGAGATCGCCACTGCGGCCGGCTGCCATGTGGCCGGCGGGCACAGCATCGATGACCCTGAGCCGAAGTACGGCATGGCGGTGACCGGTCTGGCCGATCCCGCGCGGCTGCTGCGTATCGACGCGGGGACCGCCGGCCTGCCGCTGTCGCTGACCAAGCCGATCGGCACCGGCGTGCTCAACGCATGGCACAAGGCGACCGGCGAGGTCAGCCTGCCCGCCGTCGCGGTGATGACCGAGCTCAACGCGGCCGCCAGCCGGGCCGCGCTCGGCCTCGGACTGCGCTGCGCCACCGACGTGACCGGGTTCGGGCTGCTCGGGCACGCGTTCAAGCTTGCCAGGGCGAGCGGAGTGACGGCGGTGATCGACCACGCGGCCGTGCCGCTGATCGAGGGCGCGGCTGACGCGCTGCGGGCCGGCTACGTGCCTGGCGGCTCCAGGCGGAATCTGGACTGGGTCGCGCCGCACGCGGACTTCGGCGGGCTCGGTGCGGACGTGCTGCTGATGCTCGCCGACGCGCAGACCTCGGGCGGCCTGCTGGTGGCCGGGGAGATTCCCGGCGCGGCGGTGATCGGCGAGCTCGTGCCGTGCCGGGATAATGTCCTCGTGGTGCGATAGACGCGCTCGCGGCAGTTACCTTGACCGGGCGGCGGGCACGCTGGTCTCACGAATCAGACACGTCTTGCGGGCACCAGTAACGGCGCCGAGACGTCTTAACTGTCGGAAGCGGCGGGGTCGCACGGAAGGCGCGTCGATGAGGCTCAGCTTACGGCCGCGAACCGTCACGGCCACGGACGAGGAGGATCCGAGGTGCAGGCACAGGCCGGCCTGAATGGGGCCGACGCCCACGGCTCCTTCTGGTCCAGGCAGTTCCGCTGGCCGCGGGCGGTCTCGCTGTCCTGGCTGCTGCTCGCCGCCCTGCTGTTCGTCACCGCGGTCACGGCGTACGTGGCCGACCTCGCCGCGCACCCTGGCCTGGTGCTGAACTGGTACGACCTCAACGTCTACAACGACGCCGGCCTGCTCACCAGGCAGCTGCCGTCGATCCTGTACACGTGGGAGCTGAAGGTCGGGGTTCAGTTCACCTACACCCCGTTCGCCGCGCTGGTGCTCGCCGGCGGCTCGCTGATGCCCCTGGTTACGCTCCGCTGGATCATGACCGCGGCGAGCCTGATCTCGATCCCGCTCACCGCCTGGCTCACGCTCGGGGCGATGGGCCGGCGCGGCGTGACTCGCGCCGCGGTGGCACTGGCCATCGGCGCGCTGGCGCTGTGGACCGAGCCCGTCATCAAGGCGCTGTTCCTCGGCCAGGTCGAGCTCGTCCTGCTGCTGCTCGTCGTGTGGGATCTGACCAGGCCGGACCGGCGCTTGTGGAAGGGAGTGGGCATCGGCATCGCGGCCGGGATCAAGCTCGTGCCACTGCTGTTCATCCCCTACCTGCTCCTGTCGCGCAAGTACCGCCAGGCCGCGGTGGCGACCGGAGTCTTCGCGGCCACGATCGCCGTGGGCTTCGTCGTCCTGCCGGGTCCGTCGGCCTCGTACTGGCTGACCGGCTACTTCATGCGCCCAGGCCGGACCGGCGGCGTCGACTCGCTGGTCAACCAGTCGCTGCTTGGCGTCTTTGCCCGCCTGTACCACAACCTCAATCACGCCCAGGCTGTGTGGTTGCCGGTCGCTGTCGCCGTCGCGGTCGCCGGGCTGATCGGCGGTGTCATGATGACCAGGGCGGGCAAGCCGGTTCAGGGCTGGACGCTGGTCGGCATCGCCTCCGTGCTGGCCTCCCCGATCAGCTGGGACCACCACTGGGTCTGGATCATCCCGTTCATCGCCATGCTGGCCGGCATCGCGATGACAGCGCGCCCGCTGGTGCGGATCGGCTGCATCGCCGGCATCATCACCACGGCGGGCGTGATGGGCTCCTGGCCGTGGACGTACAGCGGCTCGCAGGCGTTCGTGCCGCGCCGGGGCCTGCTCGGCTGGTTCGTGAGACCGCCGTACGTGACCGAGATCTCCGTGCTGCACGGCTGGCAACTGCTCACCTGGAACCTGTTCGTCGCCATCGGCGTGGTGATCTTCCTGACGATGCTCGCCTGCGCCTGGCCGATCTGGCGGCACCGCCCGCGTCCGCCTGAACCGCGCCCGCCTTCCCCGTCCGAGCCAGCCGCCCAGGCCAAGGAGCCTGCCAGCCCGATCACGGCGCTGCTCGCCAAGGCCGACGCTATGCTCAAGGGCGGCGCCGCCGTGGGCAGCCGATCATGAAGAGCCGGCCGATGGGCTGCCATCGGCCGGCTCGCATGCTGCGGTTACCTGATTCACTTGTCTGCTGACGTCCTGCGCCCGCCGCGACCCGCGCCAACCAGGAGGCTCGCGCCGACCGCCGCAATTCGGTCGGTTACCGCAGCGCGGGCTCGTGCCGAACAGCGCGCCCCGAGCCGGCGTGCCTGACGCTCAGGGTCCCGTGAGTCCCGATCTTGTGCTGCATGACTGCCGCGACCGCGATGATCGCCGCCGAGATCAGCACGGCAGTGCCCGCGCAAATCCCGAAGATCGCCAGCGCCATGTTGATGAGGTGGGTGTCAATCATCTCTCTCGCCTCCCACTCAACCTCTTCGTCCTGTGCTGTCCACCTGGCTTCGGTGCCCTCTGCCGGTCCACCCGGCCTCGGTCCCTCGGACCATGTGTACGTCGTTTACATCTTCATAGTGCCGTACTAAGTGAACGATGTCAACATCCAAAGGTCCCGTCTTTATGTCGCGATCGGCGGGCGCGCGGCGCGGGGGCGAGGCCCGCCGCAGGCGCGCGAGGCGGTGCCTAGCGCGGGCCGGTGATGCCGTTCAGCACGAACTCGCTGTGCCGGTCGATCGCCATTTCCCGCTGTTCCTCGGTAAGCAGCGCCAGCGGGCCGTCCACCAGCAGCGTGGCCAGGCCGTGCACCGCGGCCCAGGCCGAGATCTCCGCGCCCGGCCGCCGGGCCGCGTCGAGCACGCCGTGCTCGACAAGCTCATCGAGTACCCCGCTGACCAGTGCGTACGGCCGCCGCGACGCGATCTTGTCCGCCACGTCGGGCACCGGGCTGTCCGGCCGGCAGAACGCAGTGCGGAACAGCCCAGGGTTGGTCAGCGCGAAGTCGATATAGGCACGGCCGAGCGCGTGCATCCTGCGCAGCGACTCGGCCGCCGGGTCGGCCAGCGGCTGCCCGGCGTCCAGGCTCGTCCGCATCGCCGCGCCGAGCGCGTCGATCGCCCGCTCCCTGACCACCTGCAGCAACTCGTCATGATCGGCGAAGTGCCGGTAGGCCGCGGCGGCTGACACGCCCGCGGCGCGGGCGGCGGCCCGCAGCACGATGGCGTCCGGACCGCCGACCCTGGCCATCTCGGTCGCCGCGTCGGCCAGCGCGTTGGGCAGGTCACCGTGGTGATAGCTGGTCCGTCCCGTACCGCGCACGCGGCTTGCTGCCTGGCTCATCCAGCCATAGTGCGGCACGAGCCCGGTGTAGACAACGTTTACACCCGATCGGTAGGCCCGGATTCCCTGGCCCGGCGCTGCACGAACTCGAAGCCGAACCTGCCCTTCACGCAGAGGTGGCCGCTGGTGACGTCGTGATCGAGCGGCGAGGTCACCTTGACGATCCGGTTGTCCTGCACGTGCAGTTCGACGTTGCAGCCGACGCCACAGTAGGGGCAGATGGTTCTGGTCACGGTTTGCTGCGACTGGTCCCAGGTGCCATCCTGGCGCATCCGGTACTCGCTGACCGGCATCAGAGCGCCCGTGGGGCACACTCCGATGCAGTTCCCGCAGTACACGCAGGCGGAGTCGGGCAGGCCGACATCGAACTCCGTGGAGATGCGCGCGTCGAAGCCGCGGCCGGCCACAGCGATCGCGAACGTGTTCTGCGCGTCCGTTCCGCAGGCCTCCACGCACTTGTAGCACAGGATGCACCGCGAGTAGTCGCGCACGTAGCTGTCGTTGTCGTACTTCACCGGCTGGCCGACGGTCTCGGCTTCGCTGCCGGTCGGGGTCGCGTGCTCGCCTGGCAGAGCCGCGTCCCGCTCCCCCGCCGGGCTTGGCGGTGCGGTCGGCCCGTACCGGCCAGGGTCGGCACCGTACGTGTCGATCCACTGCCGCACCTGCGGGTCGGCCAGCGTGAGGTCTACCGAGGACGCCAGGAACTCGAGCACCATGCGCCTGCTGGTCCTGACCCGGTCGGAGTCGGTGCGCACGGTCATGCCGGCCTCGGCTCTGCGCGAGCACGCGGGCACGAGCGTGCGCGAGCCTTCCACCTCAACCACGCAGACCCGGCACACGTTCACCGGGGTGAGGTTCTCCAGGTAGCACAGCGTCGGCGTGTCGATGCCCCGCTGCCGGCAGGCGTCGAGCAGCGTGGCGCCTTCAGGGACGCGGACGGTCGCACCGTCGACGCTCACATCGACCAGGCGCCGGGGGGCGTCCAGGTGGACTGCGGTCATGTCGGCTCCTCCCGGTCAGCGCCGATCAAGCCTAGCCTTGCGGCCGAGATGGCCGCGCTGACGGCCGTCTGGCCGAGGCCGCAGATCGAGGCGTCGCGCGCCACGGCGGCGATGTCATCGAGCAGGGCGAGCTCTCGCTCCGCAGAGCCAAGCGGGGCGCCGCGCGCCAGCCTGCCGAGCAGCTCCTCCTGGCGCACCGTGCCGACGCGGCAGGGCACGCACTGCCCGCACGACTCGTCGCGGAAGAACCGCGCGATCCGCGCCACGATGGCGGACACGTCGACGGTGTCGTCGAGCACGAAGACGACGCCTGAGCCGAGCGTCGCGCCGATGGTCCGCAGCGCCTCGAAGGTGAGCGGCACGTCGAGGGCATCGGGTCCGACGAACGAGCCGGCCGCGCCGCCGAGCAGCACGGCCCGCAGCGGCCGGCCGTCACGCATCCCGCCTGCCGCATCGATGACCTGGCGCAGTGTGATCCCGAACTCGTGCTCGTACAGGCCAGGCCGCTCGACCCGTCCGGACAGGCAGAACAGCCGTGTGCCTGTCGAGCTTGCCGTGCCAATCTGCGCGAACGCCGGGCCGCCAATCCGAAGTACCTCGATCACCGATAGCAGCGTCTCCACGTTGTTGATCGCTGTCGGCTTGCCGAACAGGCCGGACTGCGCGGGGAACGGCGGCTTGTTCCGCGGCTCGGCGCGCTTGCCTTCGATCGAGTTCACCAGCGCGGTCTCCTCGCCGGCGATGTAGGCGCCGGCCCCGCGCCTGACCTCGATGTCGAATGCGAACCCGGCTCCCATGATGCCCTCGCCGAGGAACCCGTACCCGCGGGCCTGCGCCGCCGCGTGCCTCAGCCTGGCCTCGGCGAGCGGGTACTCACCGCGGATGTAGAGATAGCCCTGCTCGGCGCCGCAGGCGTAACCCATGATCGTGATTGCCTCGATCACGGCATAGGGGTCTTCCTCCATCAGCACCCGGTCCTTGAACGTGCCGGGCTCTGACTCGTCGGCGTTGCACACGACATAGTGCGGCCGGACCGGGTGGGTCGCCACCGCCTCCCATTTGACTCCAGTCGGGAACGCCGCGCCACCGCGGCCGAGCAGGCCGGCGTCCTTGAGTTCCCTGATCACGCCCTGCGGGCCCACCGACATCGCCTGGCGCAGCGCCTCGTATCCGCCGGCGGCGCGGTACGAGCCGAGCGAGTGCGGATCTGCCTGGCCGATCCTGCGCAGCAGCCGGAGCGACGCTCGGTCCCCGGTAGCCTGGGGCACGAGCGGGCCATCGTGTGGCGCCAGAGCGGGTGAGACCGAGGGCCGGATCTGGCCGGGTTCGAAGGGCGCGAGCGCGATCCTGGCCGGGTCGCCGCCCGCCCGCTGAACGAGCGCCGCTGAGCCGCGGTCGCACTGCCCGAGGCAAGGGCTGCGCTGCCAGGCGACGCCCGCCCCGTTCGCGCCTGTCTCCGTGCGCTCGGCGCCGAATCGGTGCTCCATCTGTTCGCAGAGCCGCTCGGCGCCAGCGACCTGGCAGGCGATGTCGTCGCAGACGTGCACGACGGTGCTCGGCGCTGGCCTGGTACTGAACATCGCGTAGAACGAGGCCACGCCGTAGGCCTCGGCAGGCGGGATCGTGAGCCTGGCGCAGACATAGTCAAGGGCCGCAGGGCTGATCCAGCCAATCTGCTCCTGAACGGCATGCAGCACGGGCAGCAGCAGGTGCCTTCTCGCCCGGGCGGCGTGACCGCCGAATGCGGCATGCCCGTCGGCGGCCGTGCGCTGGCCCCCGTCCCAGCCGCCTTCGGCCGGGCCGAGCACGGAGGTGACGGCGGCCTGCTCCTGGGCGGTCGCCTCGCCGGCCACCCCGAGGCGCAGATCCACTAGCCGCTCACCTTCCTCACTAGGCGGTCACGTGGGTTCAACTTACGGGATCACCTCCGCCCGCTCGCTGCCGCCGCCGCTGGTCAGCATCTCGGCCCGCCCCACCCTTATCGCGGTCGCCTTGAACTCGGCGGTGCCCGACTTGGGATCCCAGGCGTCCAGCGTGAGTACGTTGGTGGCGACCTGCTCGGGGAAGTGCAGCGTCATGAAGGCCAGCCCGGGGCGGAGCGAGTCATCGAGATGCACCGGCGCATCGAGCGACCCGCGCCGCGACGACACCCGAGCTAGGTCTCCCTCGGCCAGGCCGAGCCTCGCGGCGTCCTCGGGCGCCATGTTCAGCGTCTCTGGCCGGCGGATCGGCGTGTTGTACTGCCCGGATTGGACGCCGGTGTTGAACGAGTCGAGCCGGCGGCCGGTGGTGAGCCTGATCGGGAACTCCTCAGACAACTCGTCGAGCGGAGGCTCCTGCTCGACCGGCGTGAAGGGGGCAGGCGCGCCGCGCCTGGCCGGATCGGTCTCCCAGAGCCTGGCGTGCAGGAACATCTCGCCGGGGTGCTGCTCGTCCGGGCAGGGCCACTGGATGCCGCCGAGCTCCTCCAGCCGCCGGTAGCTCATCCCCGCGTGCATCGGCGAGAGGCCGCGCAGCTCATTCCAGATGTCCTCGGCCGACGGATGGCCCCAGTCCCGGCCCAGCCGCCTGGCAAGCTCGCAGATGATCTCGATATCGTCGCGCGCGCCGGCCGGCGGCTCAAGCGCCTTGCGCACTCGCTGCACCCGGCGCTCGCTTGAGGTCACCGTGCCCTCGGCCTCGCACCAGGTCGCCGTGGCGGGCAGCACCACGTCGGCGAGCGCGGCCGTATCGGTAAGGAACATGTCCTGCACGACCAGGTGCGCGAGACCACCGAGCAGCTTGCGTGCACGGCCCGTGTCCGCCTCGGACCGCACCGGGTTCTCGCCCACGATGTAGCAAGCGGTCAGGTCTCCGGTTTCCATCGCCTCGAACATCTGGGACAGGTGCATGCCTCGCTTGGGCGGCAGCGCGACGCCGTACTCGGCCTCGAACCTCGCCCTGGCCTGCATATTGGTCTCGATGTCCTGGAAGCCGGTGAGCTTGTTCGGGATCGCCCCCATGTCCCCGCCGCCCTGCACGTTGTTCTGGCCGCGAAGCGGGACAAGGCCCGACCCGTACCGGCCTACGTGCCCGGCGAGCAGGGCCAGGTTGATCAGGGCGAACACGTTGTCGGCCGCGTTGTGGTGCTCGGTGATGCCGAGCGTCCAGCAGAGCTGGGCCCGGTCGGCCCTGGCGTAGTCGTGCGCGAGCTGGCGGATCAGCGCGGCGGGGACGCCGGTGTCCCGCTCCGCCCGCTCAAGCGGATAATCCTCCACCGCGCTGGCGTAGGCGTCGAACCCGGTCGTGGCGCGGCGCACGAACTCCTCGTTGACCAGCCCCGCGCGAATGATCTCCCGCCCGATCGCGTTGGCCAGGCTGATATCGGAGCCCACATGGATACCCAGCCACGCGTCCGCCCATTGGGCCGATGTGGTGCGGCGCGGGTCCACGCAGTACATCCGGGCGCCGCGCCTGATACCGCGGAGTACGTGGTGGAAGAAGATCGGATGCGCCTCGCGCGCGTTCGAACCCCACAGCACGATCAGGTCGGCGTCCTCCGCCTCCCGGTAGGAGCTGGTGCCGCCACCGGCTCCGAACACAGCCGCCAGACCGACGACGCTAGGAGCGTGTCAAGTTCGGTTGCAGCTGTCGACGTTGTTGCTGCCCATCACGGCCCTGGTGAACTTCTGGGCCATGTAGTTCATCTCGTTCGTGGCCTTGGAGCAGCTGAACATGCCGAACGAACGGGTGCCGCCGGCCCGCCTGGCAACCTCGAGCCCGGCCGCCGCGCGGTCAAGCGCCTCGTCCCACGAGGCCGGCCGTAGCGTCCCGCCATCGCGCACGAGCGGCTCGGTCAGCCGAATTTGCTTGCTCATCGGTGCACCTTCCTCGCGAATAGCGCACATCGTCCCGAGCATAACGCGGACGGCGAGACGGGGTCCATGTCGTGCCCGTGCTGTGCCGCCTGAGCACCCCGTGCCGTGCCGCCGGAGCACCCCGTGCTGTGCCGCCGGAGCACCCCGTGCTGTGCCGCCGGCACAGACCGTACGCTGTCGGTGGGGGGCGCACGGCGCGACGGGCGGAGGCTGCGTTGCCTGAACGGACAGCGCGACGGCGGGTGCTGCAGGTCAGCGTGCCTGAGAACGGCAGACCCGGCGCGAGCGGGCACCGCGCTGACCTGCTTGCCGCCGAGGAACCGCTCGGGATCCGGGTGGACGGCACCGCGCTGACGATGACCATGCGCACGCCTGGCGACGACATCGAGCTGGCCGCTGGCTTCCTGGCCGGCGAGGGCATCGTGCACGGAGCGGACGACATCGGCGGGATAAGGATCTGCGACGGCGCCGGGTGCGGCCACGGCGACCACGACGGGCTGGGCAACATCGCCGACGTGACGCTGGCGCCGGGCATCACGGTCCCCGGCGGTGCGCGGCGCAGTTTCCTGACCACCAGTGCGTGCGGCCTGTGCGGCAAGACCAGCATCGCGGACATCTGCGCGCTGCCGCAGGCACCGCTTGACGCCGACGAGACTCAGTTCGCGCCCGCAGTGATCGCCACCCTGCCCGCCAGGCTCCGGGAGGGTCAGCGGGTCTTCTCGCGCACCGGAGGCCTGCACGCCGCCGGCCTGTTCACCGCCGCCGGCGAGCTGATCGTGCTGCGCGAGGATGTGGGCAGGCACAATGCCGTTGACAAGGTGGTGGGCTGGGCACTGCTTGCCGGCCGGCTTCCGCTCTCCGGATGCGCGCTGCTGGTCAGCGGCCGGGCCTCGTTCGAGCTGGCTCAGAAGGCCGTGCTGGCCGGAATACCGCTGCTCGCCGCCGTCTCGGCGCCGTCCTCGCTCGCCGTGGACCTGGCCGCCCAGGCCGGCCTGACGCTGGTGGGCTTCCTGCGCGGCCCGTCCATGAATGTCTACACCGGAGCGCACCGGCTGTCGCCGCTATGAGCGGGCGCGCTCAGGCCGATGGCCCCAGGCTCGGCCCCGAGGCCGCCTACGCGGTGTGGCTCGCGGCCTGCGCGGCAGCTGGCTGTCGGGGCGGTCCGGCGGGCGAGCACGTGCGGGTCGAGTACGGCCTCGGCCGCGTCACGGCGGTGCCGGTTCGCGCCCGCAGGCCCGCGCCGAGGTTCGAGTGCGCCGCGATGGACGGCATCGCGGTCCGAGCGGGCCCGGCCGCGACGGACGCCAGCCCTGCGCACCGGTGGCGGCTGGCTGCCTCCGCGTTCACCTGGGTGGACACCGGCGATCCGATGCCGGCGGGCGCCAACGCGGTGATCGAGCGCGAGCGGGTCGAGTTGCGCCAGGACGGCAGCGCGTGGGTCACCGGGCCCGCGGCCCCGGGCCGGAACGTCCGTGCCAAGGGCGAGGACTTCCGGGTCGGCGAGCTGCTCGTTCCGGCCGGGCACCGGCTGCGCCCGGCCGACCTCGCGGCCGTGGCGTCGGCTGGGCGGGCGATGATCGAGATCGCACGGCGGCCAGTGGTCGCGATCGTGCCTACCGGCGACGAGATCAGGCCGGTCGGGAAGCCGCTCGGGCCCGGGCAGGTGACTGACAGCAACTCGGTGATGCTTGCCGCCCGGGTCACGGAGGTGGGCGCGACCCCCCGGGTCTACGACGTGCAGCCGGATGATCCGGCGGTAATCTCCGCCCAGGTCCGCGATGCTGCGCTGGCCTCCGACCTCGTCTTGGTGCTTGCCGGATCGAGCGCCGGGCGCGACGACCACACCGCGGCCGCGCTGGCCGACGTCGGCGGGCTGGCCGTCCGCGGAGTTGCCGTGCGGCCAGGGCATCCCGTGCTGCTCGGCCATGTCACCAGGACCGGCCAGGCCAGGGCAGGCGCCGCTGCCGCACAGGACGGGCGGCCCGCGGCGGCGGTTCCCGCGATCGGGGTCCCCGGCTACCCGCTTGCCGCCGCCGTGATCTTCGAGCTCTTCGCCATGCCGCTGCTGATGGCGCTGCAGGGGGCGGCGGCCGTCAGCCGGCCGAGCCAGTCCGCGCGGCTCGGCTGCGACTGGACCTCATCCCCGGAGCTTGAGGACTGGGTGCCCGTATCCCTGTCCGCGCCTGGGCCTGCCGGCGGCGCGGTCGTGGCGACGCCGGGCGGCCACGGTGCAGGTGCGGTCACCCGGCTGGTGCGGGCCCATGCCTGGTGGCAGATACCGATCGGCCAGGGCACGTTTACGCGCGGCGAGTCCATCCAGGTGCTGCCGATCTCCGCCCAGCCGCCGCCTTCGCTACCCGGGCCCGTCCGCCGCGACTAGCTGCGGGCTAGGCGCTCCCGGCGGGACCCTCGGCGGACCCACCGCCGCGCACGATCCGGCGATTGTCGGACAGCCGCCTAGTTACCCCGTCCCGGTCAAGGCGCTCAAGCAGCGGTATCACCACGCGCCTGCTGGTCCGGAGTGCCTGCCTGGCCTCCGCCGCCGTGAACGGCTGAGGCAGGCCGGCGAGAACCTTGGATGCCCGCCCGACGGCATCGGCAGGCAGCACCACCCCGCCAGGCAGCCTGAGCAGCAGCCCGGCGCGCTCGGCGGCCGCCGCGGCGCGTGCGTCAAGCCCGAGCGCGGCCAGCCGCCCGGCGTCGGGCGCGTCGAACGGCTCCTGCGACATGCTGGCGAGAAGGGCGGTAACCGCCTCGGCGACCCGTGAGGGCAGCGCGGTTCCCGGCCGCAGGTACCCCCCGGCAACCTCGATCCGCGAGCCAGCGCCCTCTGGGGACCAGGCGGCGAGCGCCGCGACCAGCCGGCGGTCCGGAAGCCGCAGCTGCGCCCTGGCCGCGTCCACGGATAGCCCGGGAGCGAGCGGGTCGCGTGCGGCCTGCGCGGTCACCGCGTCGGCCAGCCGCCCGCGCAGCACGAGCCAGTGCTCAGGGTCGGCGACCCAGTCCGCGGTCACGGCAGCGGGCAGGTCGCGCAGGCCCATCGCGCGAGCGTCGCCGGCCCGGACGAGCCGGTGCCGTCGCAGCACGTCGCTCGTGCGGGGCGGATCGGGCCAGGACGCGAGCTCGCGTGCCGCGGCCCGGGCGGACCCCGATCCGCGCAGGCGGACCGGCGCCACGTCGAGCACGGTGGCGCCGACGATGGCATGGCCCGTGCCCGGCCCGGCCGCCGCTCCAGGATCGCGTAGCAGCACGCGGTCACCGACGTGCAGCGGCAGCGGCTGGGCGAGCGTCAGCCGCACGATCGGCCCGCCGAGTGCCCGCACCCGGGCGATGGTGCGCGCCGCGCCGATATGCAGCGTCAGGGAGGCGGGCATCGCCGCGGCGTCCGGCCCGGGCTGACCTGCCCCGGAAACAAGGCGCCCGTCGATGACGCCCGTCACGGTCCACTGGCCGGCCCTGATCAGTGCCATGCCGCGGCTCAGTTCGCCGGTGCCGATGCCGCGCACGTTCAGCGCCACCCTGGCCACAGCGGTGACACGGTCGGCCGGCGCGCCGAGTGACTGCAATCCCCTGATCCGCAGCGGGCGCATCGCCGGGGTCAGCACCAGCTCGTCGCCCGCTCGCACCTCGCCCGCCTGCAACGTGCCGGTGACCACCGTGCCGCTGCCCTTGATCGCAAACGCCCGGTCCAGCCACAGCCGCACCCCGGCGCTTGGATCGGGTGCGGGCAGCCGCGCAGCGAGCCTGCCGAGCGCCGCGCGCAGGACGTCCATCCCCTGGCCGGTCAGTGCGCTCACGGCGACGGCTTCCATCGCTTCATGACCGGACACGGCAGCCACCGGGTCCCCGATCCCGCCGAGGCTGGTCCCGGCCAGGTGGTCGGCGGCCTCGCGCAGCGCAGGCTCAGGGTTGGCGAGGTCGGCCCGGCTGATCACGAGCAGCCCGTGCCGCACGCCGAGCGCGTCGATGGCCGCGAGGTGCTCGGCCGACTGGGGCTTCCAGCCCTCGTCCGCCGCGACCACGAACATGACGGCCGGCGCCGGGCCGGCGCCAGCCAGCATGTTGGACACGAACCGCTCGTGCCCAGGCACGTCAACGAAGGCGATCTGCTCGCCCGTGGGAAGCGTGGTCCAGGCGAAGCCGAGATCGATGGTCATCCCCCGGCGCCGCTCGTCGTCCCATCGGTCGGGCTCCATCCCGGTCAGCGCGCGCACCAGCATGGACTTGCCGTGATCGACATGGCCGGCCGTGACGACGACGTGCATGGCTGCGACCTTACGCCGTCGGCCCTGCGCGGACATGCGGAGGCGGACGGTGCGGAGGCGGACGGGAATCGAACCCGCCGACGACGCGTAACGCCGTCCACCGGTTTTGAAGACCGGGAGGGCCACCAGGCACCTGGACGCCTCCGCAGCGAAGGCTACCCGGTCGGCGTCGGCGAGAAGAACACCGTGTCGCCGCGCGCCAGCGGCACCTGGTCGTCCCTGGTGATCTGGTCGCCGTTCAGGGCGGCGACCACGTGCCCGTCCAGCGCGACGCCAACGGCCGCCGCGGCCTCCCCCACGGTGGCCGCACGCACCGCCTGCGGCCCGCGGTGCCCGTCGGCCAGCGTGCCGAACCGCTGCACGGTGACTTCCGGGGCGGCCCGCTTCCGCGCCGCATGGTAGCCGGCCGGGTCGTTCACGTTGAGCACAGAGTCAAGGTCGGGGTCCAGCGCGGCCAGCATCGGGTCGGCCAGCAGCGCGGCGTCGTCGAGCCGGGTCACCTCGCACTCATCGAACAAGAACGCGGGTCGCAGCCGGCCGGCCGCGACCAGTCGCTCGGCCGCCGGGGCAAGCGCGGTCCGGTAGGCAGCGGCCAGCGGCTGCGGGAACCCCCTGGCCAGCGGCAGGGCCACGTCGGGGCCGCTGCGGCCCGGGGCGGCGGCAGCGGTGCGGAGCATCAGCCGCACGAACGCGGGGTGCAGGAACGGCAGGTCGGTGGAGCAGACGAACGCGTAATCCGCCTGGCCGGCCACGGCGGCAAGGCCGGCGGCGATGCCCTGCAGCGGGCCCATGCCCTCGCGCGGGTCGTCCACCACCCGCACGGCCTGCGGCAGGCCGGGTAGCTCCTGCCCGGCCGCCCGCACCACCACCACCGGCCCGAACCGGCCGATTATCCCGGCGGTCCGGCGCAGCAGCGTCGAGCCGTGCCATTCGAGCGCGGCCTTGGCCGACCCCATCCGCGACGACCGGCCGCCCGCCAGGACGACCCCGGCGCAGCTGGACATGTCACGATCCTACGGGCGGTCAGCTCTCCTGCACGAGTAGCCCGCGCCGCCGCCTGACCAGCGCGTCGGCCTTGGTGAAGATCATGTCGACCACGATGCCGATCAGCAGGATGACGATCATGATCGAGATCGCGCTGGTCAGGTCCTGGTCGTTCTGGGCGGTGTTGAGCAGGACCCCGAGCGACGGATGGCCGATGATCAGGACCAGCAGCTCGCCCGCCATCAGGCTGCGCCAGGAGAACGCCCAGCCCTGCTTCATTCCGGCCACGTACGCGGGCAGCGACGCGGGCAGGATCAGGTACCGGTAGAGCGCGATACCGCGCAGGCCCATCGTGCGACCCGCCCGCAGCAGCAGCGGCGGGGTGTAGTCGACCCCGGTGATCAGCCCATTCGCGATCGACGGCGCGGCCCCGAGCACCATGACGAACAGGATCGCCGACTGGTTCTCGCCGAACAGGATGATCGCAAATGGGAACCAGGCGATCGACGGCATGGTCTGCAGCCCGCTGATGATCGACCCGGTGGCGGCGCGCAGCGGCGGGATCCTCGATACGAGCGCGCCGATCCCCGAGCCGATCAACAGCGCGAGCAGGTAGCCGGTCACCGCGGTCTGGACGGTGGTGGCGATGGCCTGCCAGAGCAGGCCGGTCTGCAGCTGGTCCCACAGGTTCGCTAGGCCCGCCGCCGGGCCCTTGACGAGGTGATCGGCGGTGTCGCCGTGGAAGTTGATCAGGTAGAACACTTCCCACGCGGCCAGCACGATGACGACGGCGAGTAGCTTGGGCCATGTCGCGCTCCACGACAGCCTGGCGATCCGGCGCGGCGACCTGGCCGGTCCGAGCTCCAGGCTGTCCAGGCCGGCAAGGTCCGACGCCGCGGTGCCTGCCCGCTTGGTGGTGCTAGCGGTCATGGCGCCTCATCTCCTCGCGCAGCCGGTCGGTGATGGTGCCTGCCAGCTCGGCGACCGCGACCGAGTCGATCCGGCGCGGCCCGGTGCGCGGCACCAGGTACTGCTCGATGACCCGGCCAGGACGGCTGCTCAGCAGCACCACGCGGTCGCCGAGCCTGGCCGCCTCCCGCACGTTGTGCGTGACGAACAGCACGGTGAGGTGGCGCTCGGCGCTGATTCGCTCGATCTCCTCGTGCAGCAGGTCGCGCGTCATCGCGTCGAGCGCGCCGAAGGGCTCGTCCATCAGCAGCACGTCGGCGTCCTGCGCTAGGGCGCGGGCCAGCGCCACCCGCTGCCGCATGCCGCCGGACAGCTCGTGCGGCCGCTTGGCGCCGAAGTCGGCCAGGTGCACGCTGGCCAGCAGCGCGGCCGCCTGGTCGCGGCGCTGTACGGCCGACGCCTTGCGGCGCCGTGCGGCCGACGCCTTGCGGCGCTGTGCGGCCGGTACCTTGCGGGCGCGCAGCGCGAGCTCCACGTTCTTCTGCGCGGTCAGCCACGGGAACAGCGCGGGCTCCTGGAACATGATCGCGACCCGCCGGCCGGCGATGTCCACCGTGCCCGCGGTCGGCCGGTCCAGCCCGGCCACCATGGAGAGCAGGGTGGACTTGCCGCAGCCCGACGCGCCCACCAGGCAGACGAACTCGCCGGCGGCCACGGTCAGGGATAGCCGGTCGACGGCCAGCAGCGCGCTCGGGCCCCGGCCGTAGACCTTGGACACCTCGCTGAGCGTGACCGCGGCAGCGCCGCCGGCCGGGCTGGTGCCCTGGCCGGCGGCGCCTGACTGCTGTACCTGCATAACCGCCTCGACAGCGCTCGCCGCCTGGTCGGCGCTGACGGCGCCGTTCGCGGTTGCTGGCATGAGCCCTCCTTCGGTGCGCTTACGAGCTGACCTGGGCCTGGCCGTCGGCCTTGAGCAGCGCGTTCAGCGGGCCGAGGTCGTAGAGGGCGGATAGGTTCTTAACCGGGGTGAGCAGGCCGACGGCCACGGCGTGCTGGGCGTCGGTGGCGAGCGAGGACGCGATCGGGTCGTCGGTGAACGTGACCTGCTGGAACGCCGCGGCCAGCACGCTGGACTTCAGGCCCTTGCCCGTGAGCTTGGTCAGCTCGGCGTTGGCCGCTGACTGCGCTCCCGCCGGGTCGGAGTGGATGTAGTTGTTGGCCGCGATCTGGCCCTTGAGCAGGCCGGAGACTGCCGACGGGTGGGCGGCGAGGAACTTCTGGGTGACCACCAGGTTCGTGGTCACGAACTGGCCCTTCGGCCACAGCGTCGCCTCGTTGACCAGCACATGCCCGCCGTCGGCGACCATCTCGATGTCGTAGGGGGCCGGCTCCCAGCCGCCCGCGATCTGGCCGGAGGCGAACGCCAGCACGGCGTCGGAGTTCGGCGTGATCGGCGTGATCGGCACGTCGCCGCCGCCGGTGGGCGTGGTGGTCAGGCCGTGCTGCTTCAGCCAGTACCGCAGCGCGACATCCTGGGTGTTGCCCAGCGACGGGGTGGCCAGCTTCTGGCCCTTGAGCTGCGCAGGGGTGGTGATGCCCTTCTTCGCGACCAGCTCGGCGCCGCCCGAGGCCGCGCCCGAGATCACCTTGATCAGCGTGCCGCCCGACGTCTGCCATGCCTTGATCGTCGGGTTGGGGCCGACGTAGGCCGCGTCGAGCTGGCCGGCCAGCAGCGCGGTGGCCTCCTGGGTGCCGGTCGCGAACGGGACCGCCTTCAGCGTCACGTCCATGCCGAGCGCCTTGGCGAAGAGCCCCTTCTCGATGCCGATCAGCGCGGGCGCATGGGTGATGTTGGTGAGAAACCCGAGCCGCAGCACCACCGGGCTGGCATGCGACGAGCCGGAGCCCGAGCTCGACGGCGACGACGAGCAGCCGGCCGCGAGAGCCGTGACCAGTGCGATCCCCGCCGCCATGAGGGCCCGTTTCATCCAACCTCCAGGTGTGCTTCCTGCACGTGCTAGCAGTATCTCGATCTGAATACTATCCATATATCTATAGTAGAAAACAAGGAAAGAGCAAGTCGCCGGTCGGCGATGATGCGGATTCGTGTCCTGTCCGCGCTGGTCAGCGACGTGGGCCCAGGTCAGATGTGACGCAAGTCGCACTGTCCGGCCGGCGCAGGCGGGACGGGCGGGTCGGCTAGCGTCTGTCCCGTAGATCTCCGCGGGCACCGACGGCTCTACCGCGCGGCAGCACCGGCCCCGGACAACCCGGAGCAGCGCGGCTGGCCTCCGCGCCGCGCGGCCGCGGCCGCCCGGGCCAGCACGGCGGCCCCGGATCCCCGCATACCACCCGAAACCGGAGGTGATCACCTGGATGTCGGTGGAATGGATGCCACATCCACTGCGTATTCTGGGACATCCGCCACATCCATCAAGATCATCTCCGGGCGGTACAGGGCCCGGCGGCCGGCGGCGGCCTCGGGGACAGCCCGCGCCAGACCACAAGGCGGGCCTCAGGATCTGGGTCCGCGACCCGGTCCCACGATCTACGGGACAGGCCCTAGTAGTCGCCCGGCTCGTCCAGCGTGACGCCGAGCACCGAGGGGAACTTCCCCAGGCACTCCTGGATCCTGGCCATGTCGGAGTCGCTGGCCTCGGCGGTGTTGTACCGCGCCGACTCGACCATGCCCTTCTGGGCGGCGTCCGGCGTGATCCCCTTGAGCGTGACGCCAGGCACGTGCGAGCAGGCCGCGGTGACGTGCCGCGCCGTCGTCGTGGTCGTGCCAGAGTTGAACTGCACCACAAGCCACTGCTGCCCGAGTGCCGCGTTCATCTTCGCGCAGCCCGCGAGCAGCAGCACGCCGGAGGCTGCCAGGGCCACGCATGCGCGGCTCCGAACTCGGGTAGCTGGCGTGGGCACGAAACCCAGCATAGGTGCCGCAGGAGACGCCATGGAGCCAGGCCGCAGCCATCCGCTGATCGAGGATTACGCGATGATCGGCGACATGCAGACGGCGGCGCTGGTCAGCCGCGATGGAGCGGTCGACTGGCTGTGCCTGCCGAGGTTCGATTCCGATGCCGTATTCGCCGCCATGCTCGGCAGGGACATGCACGGCCAGTGGCGGCTGAACCCCACGGCGGCCTCGGGCCCGCCAGGCCGCAGTGCCCGGGTAGAACGCAGCTACGAGTCAGACACGCTGATCCTGACCACGCTCTGGCAGACCCCGGGCGGCTCGGTGCGGGTGACCGACTTCATGCCGCCGCGCGACGACACGAACCCGGTCCTGATCAGGCTCGTCGAGGGCGTCTGCGGTGCGGTGGAGATGGAGTGCGTGGTCAGGTTCAGGTTCGGCTACGGGTCGGTGATCCCGTGGGTGCGCCGGATCGGCGGTCTTGTCTGCGCGGTGGCAGGACCCGACTCGGTGTGGCTCGACACGCCGGTCAAGCTGACCGGGCACGAGCTCGCGCACCGGGCGAGCTTCGTGGTCAGGGAGGGCGACCGGGTGCCGTTCGTGCTGACCTGGCTGCCGTCGATGATCGAGCACCCACCGCCCGCCACCGACGCCGGCGACGCGCTGGCGCAGACCCGCGACTTCTGGGCGGGCTGGGTAGCGAGGTGCCGCTACCAGGGCAGGTACCGGGACGCCGTGGTCCGCTCGCTGATCACCGTCAAGGCGCTCACCTATGCCCCCACCGGGGGCATCGTCGCCGCGCCGACCACCTCGCTGCCCGAGGACCTCGGCGGCGTCCGGAACTGGGACTACAGGTACTGCTGGCTGCGGGACGCGACGATCGTGCTCGAGGCGCTGCTGCGCACCGGCTACCTGGACGAGGCCGCCGCCTGGCGGCGCTGGCTAGGCCGCGCGGTCGCCGGGTCGGCCGCCGACGTCCAGATCATGTACGGCGTGGGCGGCGAGCGGCGGCTGACCGAATGGGTAGCCGACTGGCTGCCCGGCTACGAGGGCTCGGCACCGGTCAGGATCGGCAACGATGCCGTGCACCAGCTGCAGCTCGACGTGTACGGCGAGGTCGTGGACGCGATCGCGCTCGGCAGGCAGGCCGGACTCAGCTTCGACAAGCACACCACGAGCCTGATCGACCAGCTGCTCGGCTACCTTGAGCAGCACTGGGCCGAGCCGGACGAGGGCCTCTGGGAGGTGCGCGGGCCGCGCCGCCACTTTGTGCACTCCAAGGTGATGGCGTGGGTGGCGTTCGACCGCAGGATCAAGATGACCGAGTCGGGCCGGGCCGGCGTGCCTGACTCGACCGTCCAGCGCTGGCGCCACGCCAGGGATGCGATCCACGCCCAGGTCTGCGAGCGCGGCTACGACGGGAGCCGCGGCACCTTCACCCAGTACTACGGCAGCGCCGAGCTTGACGCCGCGGTGCTGATGATGCTCGAGGTGGGCTTCCTGCCGCCGGAGGACGCGCGGATGATGTCCACGGTCCGCACCATCCAGCGCGAGCTGACCAGGGACGGCCTGCTGATGCGCTACTCGCTGCCCGCGGCTGGCCCGTCCGGCGTTCAGTCGGTGGACGGCCTGCCCGGCGGCGAGGGCGCGTTTCTGGCCTGCAGCTTCTGGCTGGTCAACGCGCTCGACCTGATCGGGGACGAGAAGGAGGCCGTCGCCCTGTTCGAGCGCCTGCTCAGGCTGCGCAGCGACGTGGGGCTGCTCAGCGAGGAGTACGACCCGCGTTACGGCCGCCAGGTGGGCAACACGCCTCAGGCGTTCAGCCACGTGCCGCTCGTGCTCGCCGCGCTCAACCTGGAGAACCACGAGCGCGGAATGAGCCGGCGGGGAGGTTAGGCGCCGTAACCGATCCTGCGCAGCTGCTGGCCGGCCACGTTCTCGATCTCAGCGAGCTGTGCCGGGCTGAGCAGCCGCCGCCAGCTGTCGGTCTCCTTGCGCCGCGGTACCTCGATCCGGTGCACGTCGGCCTCGATGAACGCGGCAAGCGCCTTGCTCGCGGCATTCGGCTGGGCGACAAGCTGCTCGTAGCGGAAGGTGGTGAGCTGCTCGGCACTCATGCTGTTGCGCAGCCGCGCCATCTTGTGCACCGATCCGCGCCAGCGCATCGCGCACTTGCCGGCCGCGGTCAGCTTGGGCCAGGCCGCACGGTCGTCCTCGGTCTCCACGCCGAAGAACGGGTTGGGGAACTCGCTGTCCACGTTGGCCACGCCCCGCCGGAACCAGGCAAGCTCCTCGGGGTCGGACAGCATCGCGGCCACCACCGCCCGGCCGTCCCTGATGATCTGCACGAGCTTGGCGTCGGGGAACGCGTCGACTAGCGCCTCTGCGCAGTACATCAGCGCGGGCGTGGCGTCGCCGTACCTGGTGATCTCACGCTCGTCCACGCAGGTCCCCGCCGCGGACCGGCCCGTGGCGTCCTGGCAGTCGGGCTGGCAGGTCATGCAGGCGTGTGCGCTGACCTGCCAGGCCTGCGCGAACGCGTCCCGCAGCACCGTCGCCGCTGCCTCTCCCCTGCCCTCCTGAATGGACGGCGCCCTGGCGAACGCCACCACGACGCCGAGCACGCTGGGCTGGCCCACGGTGATGTGAAAGCCGGGCGTCTGCTTAAGCGCGCGCGTGAGCAGGTCCGCTCCCGAGTGCGGTGCACCGATGACGAACACCGGCTGGCGGACCTTCCGTCCGTTGACGATCAGGATGTACGGGCGTGGAGGCATGGCTGAGACCAAGTGTGGCACTGCGGCCACTCCGGGTCGGCCAGCACGGCCAGCCAGCCCGGCCGGCCAGCCCGGCCGGCCAGCACGATGGGGCCAGGTCTTTGCGTTCGGCGGAGATAACCGCTGCCGGTCTCGCGTCATGACTATTCCGGTTGACCAGGGCTGTTGGCCGTCCGGCCGTGATGGAGGGACCGCATGAGGCGTTACACCAGGCTCGTCGGGCTAGGCCCGATCTTCGCGGCAAGCGCGCTGCTTGCCGTCGGGCTGCCGATGGCCGGGGCGGCGCGGTCCGGGGCGGCGCGGTCCGGGGCTCAAGGGCGGGGGATGCCGAGGATCACGGTGCCGGGCAGTCACCCGGTCTGGGCGGCTCGCTCGCGCCAGGTCTCGGCCGCCGCGGCCGGGCCCGTCCGGCTCCAGGTGTACCTTGCGGGGGATGACGGGGCCGGGCTGACCGCGTTCGCGACCGCTGTCTCCACTCCCGGCAACCCGAGCTACCGCAAGTTCCTCACCCCGGCCCAGGTGCTGCGCAGGTTCGGGCCTAACCGGGCGCAGGTGCGCTCGGTCAGGGCCTGGCTCTCGTCCTCGGGACTGCGGATCACCTCGGTGCAGGCCACCGGCGCCGCCGGGGCCTACGTGGCGGCCGCCGGCTCGCTGGCCGCGGCGGGCCGCGCCTTCCACGTGAGCTTCCGCACCTACCGCGGCCCTGACGGCCGCAGCGACCGCGCCCCGGCCCGGGCGGCGACGATCCCGGCCCGGGTGGCCGGCGCGGTGCTCGCGGTCAGCGGCCTGGATAGCGCCAGGTACGTGTCGGAGCCGTCGCTGCTTCGCCTGGATGCCAAGCTGCCGCCGCCCGGGCCGAACGGCTGGCGCAAGGGCCCGTGCTCGCACTACTTCGGCCAGCGGGTGGCCTACGGCAAACCGCGCGCGGGCGGCCGACACTGGCCGTGGGCGATCTGCGGCTACCGGCCGAGCCAGATCCGCGGCGCCTATCACGTCACGGCCTCGGGGATGACCGGCGCCGGCCAGACGGTGGCCATCGTGGACGCCTACCGCTCGCCCACGCTGCTGGCCGATGCCAACAGGTACGCCAGGCTCACCGGCGATCCGCAGTTCCGGCCTGGCCAGTTCACGATCTACCAGACCGGTCGGTATACCCAGCTGCGCTCCTGCGGGGCACAGGGCTGGTACGGCGAGCAGACGCTGGACGTTGAGGCGCTGCACGGCATGGCGCCGGCGGCGAAGGTCAGGTTCGTGGCCGCAGGCAGCTGCGGGAACGCCGACCTGCTCGAGGCCGATGCGCTGGTGGTCAACCGGCACCTGGCCAGCATCGTCAGCGACTCGTGGAGCAACCCGGCCGACGAGTTCGGCCCGGCCGCGGCCGCGGCCGACCGGATATTCAAGCTCGGGGCCGCCGAGGGCATCGGCTTTTACTTCTCCACCGGCGACCACGGCTACAACGCACCTGACGAGACCCCGGCGAGCGCCAGGTCCAACCGGATCCAGGTGAGCTACCCGTCGTCATCGCCGTGGGTGACGGCCGTGGGCGGCACCAGCCTCGCGATCGGCAGGAACCAGCGCTACCTGTTCGAGACCTCGTGGGGCTCGATCATCGACCCGCTGCAGCGCGGTGGTCGGCACTGGGAGTTCCCGCCGCCCGGTGAGTATCCGAGGCTTTACAACGGATCGGGCGGCGGCGGCGTCAGCGTCGTCTACCGCCAGCCCGCCTACCAGGCAGGCGTGGTGCCCACCGGGCTGGCCACCCACCTGCCCGACGGCAAGGTGAGCCCGGGGCCGATGCGGGTGATCCCCGACGTGTCCGCCGTCGCCGACCCGGCGACCGGGCTGCTGGTCGGGCAGACCACGCTGCAGCCGAACGGCAGGTCCTACGCGTTCGCGCTGGCCGTGGTCGGCGGCACCAGCCTCGCCTGCCCGGTGTTCGCCGCAATCGAGGCCGACGCGCAGCAGGCGGTCGGCCACGTGCTCGGCTTCGCCAATCCGCTGATCTACGCCAGGTACGGCACGTCCGCGTTCCGGGACGTCACCGATCATCCGCGCGGCTCCGGGATGCTGCACGTGGTCGACAACGCGTTCATCCACCCATCGCTCGACCGCGGCGCGTTCGTGACGCTGCTCGACACGCTCGGCATCAACGGCGAGGGCGCCGCGGCGCTGCGCGCCGTCCCCGGCTACGACGACGTCACCGGCGTCGGCTCACCGAACCGCTACATTCAGTCGTTCGGCCCGTGAGGTGAGCGCTGGCCCAGCCCTGCCCGCCCAGTCCCGCGGGCCCGGCCCTTTTCGTCTCGCCGACCCGCGTGTCGGCCACAAGAGTGTCAGCGGGTGCCGTTAGGATACGAATATAAGTTCTAGAGAGATGGCGCCACCGGGAGATACGTAGATGGCGCGCCCGACGCGCTGATTTGCCGCAGGACTCCGCTTCCCGGCTCGGCTGGCCCTCCACTGATGATCGGCAGCTTGGCGGCCAAAGAGCCGTACCCGCGTGCGGGTCCACTGCGAGAGTCGAGGAGGCGGTGTCGGCCATGCCTGAGCCACAACCCGAACAGCCCCAACCCGAGCAGCCGCAACCCCCAGCAGCCGCAACCCCAGCGCGACGGCCGTCGTCCGCATTCTGCGGCCGATGCCGTCCAGATGGTGCTGGCCGGGCTCGGCTGGCTCGACGCCTCCGTGGTCCCGATCGTGACCGGCCGGGTCGACCTTGAGCTACCGGCGCGGCTTGCCCCCGGCCGGGCCCCGGGCTCCGCGGCGGACCAACCCGCGGGCGATCGCGGCGACCGCGACCGCGGCGCCCCCGACCAGGACGCGCAGGACGTGATCGCGACCGCTGTCGCGCTCCTCTCCGGCCCCGGCGGGCTCGCCTCCTGGTTGCGCACCAGCCGGCTCGTCGGAGCCGCCGCCTCGGTCAGCCTGCCCCTGGACGTCGGCGCCGCGACCGAGGTCGTCCCGCCGCAACTGCGCCGCGCTGTGATCGTCAGGGACAGGCACTGTGCCTTCCCGGGCTGTGACCGGCCCCCGGCCGCCTGCCAGGTGCACCATATCCGGCCGCGCAGCGAGGGCGGCGCCACCAAGCTCACCAACCTGCTCCTGCTGTGCACCTTCCACCACCTGATACTCGTGCACCGCTGGGGCTGGGCGATCAGGCTCCACGCGGACGGGACGACCACTGCGGTCAGCCCAGACGGCCGGACCGTGCACAGTCACAGCCCGCCGCCCGCGTTCGCCGCCTGAGGCGGCACGCCGGGGGATCCGATCCGGCCGCACGGCCTCGAAGCCCATCTTCAGCGTGGGCAGGCGCGCCACGGCCCCGGCTGCGAACATGCCGACCAGGCATGCATAGAACACCAGGCCGCCCCGCGTGATCAGCAGCCAGCCCAGTTGCAGCACCCATCGCAACGGGTAGGCGAGCAGCGCGATCGGAATGCCCACGAGCCCGAATCTTGCCTGCTGGCGAGCCGCTACGCCACTCACTGCGGGTGGTTTGGCTATTGCCGCGAGTAATCGGCGCCTCGCGGCCCGCATGAAGCGCCGGAAAGGCGGTAGCTAGGGCGCCATGCTCACTTACATCATCATCCTGCTCGTCATCGGCCTGATCGCGGGCGCCGTGGCGCGCCTCCTGGTTCCTGGCCGCGACCCGATCGGACTGCTCGGGACGATCCTGCTCGGCATCGTCGGCTCGTTCGTGGGTGGATTTATCTGGAACATCATCGAGTACCACAGGATCGCCCCCGACAAGTTCCACACCGCGGGGATCCTCGGCTCAATACTTGGCGCGATCGTCGTGCTGCTGCTGATGCGGATCAGCGGCCTGGAGCGCGGCCGCCGCCGCATCTGACAGGTATTACTTCGCCACGCGGCCGCCGACGGCGGCCGCGTGGCCGTGTCCGGCCTGCTCCTGACTCGCGAACTGGGTGTGGTACAGCTCGGTGTACAGGCCTCCGGCGGCGAGGAGTTCCTCGTGCGTGCCGCGCTCGGTCACCTGCCCGTCGTCGATGACGAGGATCTGGTCGGCCGAGATGATCGTGGACAGCCGGTGCGCGATCACCAGTGAGGTGCGTCCGGCGAGCGCGGTCTTGAGTGCCCGCTGCACCGCGGCCTCGGACTCGGAGTCCAGGTGCGCGGTCGCCTCGTCGAGCACGACCACCGACGGTGCCTTCAGCAGCAGCCTGGCCAGCGCGATCCGCTGCTTCTCGCCGCCCGACAGCCGGTAGCCGCGGTCGCCGACGACGGTGTCCAGGCCGTCGGGCAGGACAGAGACCAGCGACCAGATCTGAGCCGCCTTGCAGGCCTCGATCAGGTCGGCCTCGGTGGCGCCGGGCCTGGCGTAGGTCAGGTTGGCCCTGATCGTGTCGTGGAACATGTGCGCATCCTGCGTCACCACGCCGACGACGCCGTGCAGCGAGTCCTGGGTGACGCCCCTGATGTCCGTGCCGCCGATCCGCACGGTGCCGGAGAGCGGGTCATAGAGCCTGGCGACCAGGTGGGTGATCGTGGTCTTGCCGGCGCCTGACGGCCCCACCAGTGCGGTGAGCTGGCCGGCCGGGGCGGTGAAGCTGACGTCTTTCAGCACGTCGGCGTTGGCGTCGGTGCGCTCGGGCATCGGCAGGGCGATCGACTCGAGCGAGGCCAGCGAGACCTCCGCAGCCGTGGGGTACCTGAACCTGACGTTCTCGAAGCTGATCTCCGGCGCCTCCGGCCCGGTGCGCAGCGGCACGGCGTCGGGCGCGTCGTCGATCAGCGGCTTGAGATCGAGCACCTCGAACACCCGGTCGAAGCTGACCAGGGCGGTCATCACGTCGACCTGAACGTTGGAGAGCGAGGTGATCGGCCCGTACAGCCGGCTGATCAGCGCGGCCAGCGCGACCAGGGTGCCGATCTTGAAGAAGTCGTCGATCACGAGCGCACCGCCGAGGCCGTAGACGGCCGCGGTGGCCAGGCTGGCCAGCAGCGTCAGCGCGACGAACAATGACGACCCGTACAGTGCCGTCACCACGCCGATGTCGCGCACCCTGGAGGCACGGTAGCCGAACGTGTCGGCCTCCTCGCCAGGCCGGCCGAACAGCTTGACCAGCATCGCGCCCGCCACGTTGAACCGCTCGGTCATGGTCGTGCCCATCGCGGCGTCGAGCTGCATCGACTCCCTGGTCAGCCGCTGCAGCCTGCGGCCTACCAGCCGCGCCGGGAGTATGAACAACGGGATCAGCACGAGCGCGACGACCGTGATCTGCCAGGACAGCAGCAGCATGGCGATCAGCACAAGGGTCAGCGAGAGCACGTTGGCGACGACCGAGGACAGCGTGGACGTCAGTGCCTGCTGCGCGCCGATCACATCACTGTTGAGCCTGCTGACCAGCGACCCGGTCTGCGTTCTGGTAAAGAAGGCGATCGGCTGCCGTTGCACGTGGCGGAACACTTCGGTCCGCAGGTCGTAGATCAGCCCCTCGCCGATCCTGGCCGAATACCACCTCTGGCCGATGCTCAGCAGCGCGTCGAACAGCGCCAGGCCGGCGACCAGGGAGCCGATGGCGATCACGACGCCGAGGTTCTTGGGCAGAATGCCGTTATCGATCAGCCTGCGCAGCAGCAGCGGGACGGCGACGGTGACCACGGCGTCGAGCGAGACGATCAGCAGGAAGACGGCGAGCTGGCGGCGGTACGGCCGGGCGTAGGCGAAGATGCGGCGCACCGTGCCGGCCGTGAGCTGCTGCGTGGTGACCGACCGGTCGCGCGAGAACGACCGCATCGCATGCCAGCTGTTGTAACTCATGCCGAGGCAACCGCGCGGAGCCGGCTATCCTTCCCCGCTCCGCTCACGGCGAACCCAGCCGTGCTAGCTGGACTGCCGGCCACGGAGCAGTTCGGCCTGGGCCCGGCGCTCGGCGGCGGCCTGCTCGGCCAGCGTGTGGCCGGCTGCCTGCTGCAGCAGCGCCTTGGTGGCCCTGGCGGCCCTGGCGTCGGTGGCCAGCAGCGCGGCCACGAGGTCGGCGACGGCCGAGTCGAGATCACCGGCGGGCACGACGAGCTCGGCAAGCCGCAGCAGCAGCGCCTCGGTGGCCGTGATCGTGCGCGCGGTCAGGCACAGCTCGATCGCGCGCGGCAGGCCGACGATCTGCACGAGCGGATGCGTTCCGGTCAGGTCGGGAACCAGCCCGAGCGCGGGCTCCTTCATGCAGAGCCTGGCGTCATCGGCCAGGATCCGCAGGTCGCAGGAGAGCACGAGCTGGAACCCGGCCCCGATCGCGTGACCCTGCACCGCGGCGACGGACACGATCGACGGGTCACGCAGCCACAGGTACCCGGCCTGGTATCCGGCGACCCTGGCATCGAAGTCGTCGTCTTCTGGCCTCGCGATCGCGCCATCGCCGGGGACGCCCTCCCCGGACAGCAGGCGCAGGTCGATCCCGGCGCAGAAGGACGGGCCTTCGCCGCGGACCACGACGACGCGGACGTCGGATGGCATGCTGGCGCCGATGTCGGCGAGGCCGTGCCAGACGGCGGGAGTCATCGCATTGCGGCGCTCTGGCCGTGCGAGCGTGACGGTGGCCACCTGACCGTCGATCGCGAGCCTCAGTCCGCTGGCTGTCACTTCGGTCCGGCTGCTCGTCACGCCGACCCCCCTGGTATGGCTAGCTCCCCTTGCGCCCCCTGGTCGCGCCGCCCCGGCTGCGGAGCTTCACGCCAGACTCGGCCAGGATGCGGTGAATGAACCCGTACGACCTGCCGGTCGACGCGGCCAGAGCCCGAATGCTCTCCCCGGCGCTGTACCGCTCCTGCAGGTCAGACGCCAGCTTAGTGCGATCGGCACCGGTCACCCTAGTGCCCTTCTTGAGGGTCTCGGTCACGCCTTCCTCCCGGTGAACTCCAGACGGCCCTGCATACGTTTGCGACGCCATGTACCTCGGAGCTTAGCCGCATTCCGTATCCCGCCATGATCACGCAAGATGTCGTGATCGGCTACCCACACGGCCGCAAAAGATTGCGACATTTGCCGACCATCACGGCGCCTATCCATCAGTGCAGGCAAACGGCGCGCTTGGTGGCATCGGCTACGCCAGCGCGACCAGGTCGGCGAGGTCGGCGCTCCACAGGTCCTCCACCCCGTCGGGTAGCAGCAGCACCCGCTCAGGCCCGAGCGCCTCCACCGCTCCCTCGTCGTGAGTGACCAGCACGATCGCTCCGGCGTAACGGCGCAGCGCGGACAGGATCTCGGCGCGGCTGGCCGGATCGAGGTTGTTGGTCGGCTCGTCGAGCAGCAGCACGTTCGCGCCGGACACGACGAGCAGCGCCAGCGCCAGCCTGGTCTTCTCCCCGCCGGACAGCACGTAGGCCGGCTTGGCCACGTCGTCCCCGGTGAACAGGAACGACCCGAGTATCCTGCGCTGCTCGACCTCGGTCATGTCCGGCGCGGCCGTCTTCATGTTGTCGAGCACGGTCCGCCCGTTATCCAGAGTCTCGTGCTCCTGGGCGTAGTAGCCGAGCTTCAGGCCGTGCCCTGGCCGGACCTCGCCGGTGTCCGGCGGCTCGACTCCGGCGAGCAGCCTGAGCAGCGTGGTCTTGCCCGCGCCGTTCAGCCCGAGCACCACGATCCTGGCGCCCTTGTCGACGGCCATGTCCACGTCGGTGAAGACCTCAAGCGACCCGTAGGACTTGGACAGGCCCTCGGCGGCCAGCGGCACCTTCCCGCAGTGCGCGGGCTCGGGGAAGCGCAGCCGAGCTACCCGGTCGGGCGCGCGGTCCGCGCTGACCCCGGCGAGCAGTCGCTCCGCCCGCTTGGCCATGTTCTGCGCCGCCCTGGCCTTGGTCGCCTTGGCCCGCATCTTGTCGGCCTGGGACTGCAGCGCGGCGGCCTGCCGCTCGGCGTTGACCCGCTCGCGCCGCCTGCGCCTCGCGTCGGTCTCCCGCTGCTCCAGGTAGGCCTTCCAGCCGACGTTGTAGATGTCGATCACGGCCCGGTCCGCGTCGAGGTGGAAGACCTTGGTCACCAGCGCGGCCAGCAGGTCGGTGTCGTGGCTGATCACGATCAGCCCGCCGCGGAACCCGCGCAGGTGATCACGCAGCCAGGTCACCGAGTCGGCATCCAGGTGGTTGGTGGGTTCGTCGAGCAGCAGCGTGCTCGCGCCGCTGAACAGGATCCTGGCCAGCTCGACCCGGCGCCGCTGCCCGCCGGACAGCGTCCGCAGCGGCTGCCTGAGCACCCGGCCGGGCAGCCCGAGGCTCGATGCCATCGCGGCCGCCTCGGACTCGGCGGCGTAGCCGCCGAGAACGGTGAGCCGCTCCTCGAGCTGGCTGTACCTGCGGACGGCCGCATCGCGCCTGGCCGGGTTCGCCTCGGCCATGCCGAGCTCGGCCTGCCGCATTCCGGCAAGCACCTCGTCGAGACCGCGGGCCTGGAGTATCCGGTCGGTGGCCAGGACCTCA
>Ga0335077_10000500_pt1 | contig 43527 bp, 38 predicted proteins | sample Lox_Sample_31_FD_207151 | JGI IMG/M metagenome (GOLD analysis project Ga0335077, IMG submission 207151) | Soil microbial communities from Loxahatchee National Wildlife Refuge, Florida, United States - Lox_Sample_3.1 | ecosystem: Environmental > Terrestrial > Soil > Wetlands | place: USA... | reverse complement strand
GTCACCTCAATCCGTCTGTGATACAGTTTTCCCCGAGCATGCGAATCTTCGTCCTCGGAGCGGGTGCCACCGGCTCCCTTCTCGCACAACTTCTCGAGCGCCAGGGCCACGACGTCTGGTGTGGCGACCGCGACCCAGAACGCGCCCGACGTTTTCTCGGAAAAAAGTCGCCCATCGCCATCACCGAGGTCAACGCCCGCAATCTCTACGGCATCGTCCGCGCCGCCAAGGGCTGCCAGCTTATCGTCAACGCCTCCGCCTCCGTCTTCAATCAGATCGTTCTCCGCGCCGCTCTCCGCCTGCGCGCGCGCTATCTCGACCTCAGTTCGCACCTCACCCGCAATCCCTTTAAAGCCGAACAATTCCGTTACGCCACGAAATTCGAAGCCAAGCATCGCGCCGCCCTCATCAATACCGGCGCCGCTCCAGGCCTCACCAATCTGCTCGTCAAACGCGCCGCCGAACTCCTCGACGAGGTCCACTCCGTCCACATCCGTCTTTACGAAGGCAGTGAGAGCGACGACCCCATCTCCCAGTGGTCGCCGGTAGTTTCCTTCGACGAAGCCATTTCCAATCCCCGCATCTATCGCAACAGGAAGTTTCACCTCGCCAAGCGTTTCGCCGAACTCGAAAAATTCCGTTTCCCCGATCCCATCGGCCCCGCCAACGTGGTCCTCGCCGCCCAGGACGAAGTCGCTTCGCTTCCCTACTTCATCCCCATGCGCGACCTCGACGTCAAAATCGGCGGTAACGAATTCGATCGGCTCCGCCGCTGGTACAAGCAGGGCAAGCTTTCCAAATCGCGCGGCATCCCCCGCAAGAATTTCCCCGACACCTCTTCCCCGCGCAAAATCGCCGCGCTCATCCGCCGCGGTGTCCTCCTGAACGCCCGTTTCGCCGCCACTGTCCTCGTCCGCGGCCTCCAGCACGGCCCCAAGGAGGACGAGTACTTCCTCATCCGCTCCGACGCGCTCTTTCCCACGCTCTATCAAATTCGCCAGCAGGGCCGTTTCACTACACCTGTGGCCTATGCCACGGCTCACGTCGCCGCCCAATTTGTGAAGTATTTCCCCGCCGATCTCGAGGGCGTCTTCGCCCCCGAGCAACTCCCCGCGGAAACCCGCCGCGCCATCCTATCCGGCGTCCGCCAGCACAACATCAAGCTCATTCACAAAATCACGCCGCAAAAGCCACCCGCCGAAGACGAAGACCTGCTCTAACGAGCCTAAGACTTTGTGCTTTTCACCTTGTACGGTTCTTCTGCTCTTTCTAGCAGCACCGGTTCACCCGCGAATATTTCCTCTGCAACTGCTCCACATAAAACTCTTCCCGGCTCAGCACTCTCGCCGCGTGCTGCCTCGTCGCGCACTGCACGTAGATCTCATAGGCCGCATCCCCGCTCCACTCCCGCAGCCCTTGCCACAACCGCCAGATTGTCATTCCGAGTGAAGCGAGGAATCTGCTTTTCTCTTTTCCATTTTCCATTTTCGATTTTCCCGTCATCAGTCCCCCTCCACCCACTGCGTCGCCACATGCGGGGTCTCATGCAGCACCGCCGCCTTGCCCCGAGCCAGAATCGCGTGCCAGTCCGCCACTGCTTCCACCAGCAGCACCAGAAACATCGACGCCAGCACCGCCGTCACCACCGCATCCAGCCTTTGGTTGAACATCACCCGCTGCATCTCGCCGATCTTTTCCGCTGGAATCTTCCCCGCCGCAATCTGCGCCCCCAGCGCATTCGCATACGACAAAAATCCAATTCGTGGATTTGCGCTGAAGATCTTCTGGTAGCTTGCCGTCATCGTAATCACCACCAGCCACGCCATCGGCCCGAGCGTCACCCAGATCCATTTCAGCTTGCCCATCTTCAGCAGAATCGACGTGGCCACCACCAGCGCCACAGCCGCCAGCAACTGGTTCGATATCCCAAACAGCGGCCACAACGAATTAATTCCGCCGAGCGGATCCACCACGCCCTGGTACAGAAAATATCCCCACATCGCCACAATCAGCGCGCTCGACAGCACAATCGCCGGATACCAGTTCATCCGCCCAATGGGCTTCCACACCCGTCCCAGCAGTTCCTGCACCATGAAGCGTCCGACGCGCGTCCCCGCGTCCAGCACCGTCAGAATAAACAGCGCCTCAAACATGATCGCGAAGTGATACCAGATGCTCAGCAGCCGCTCACCGCCGATGGTGCTCGAGAAAATCTGCGCCATGCCCACCGCCAGCGAAGGAGCGCCTCCTGCGCGGTTCAGCAGCGTCTGCTCGCCCACCGCATGCGCCAGCCTGGTCATCGTCGAAGCCGTCAGCGGATATCCCCAACTCGAAATCGTCGCCGCCGCGGCCTCAGGTGATGCGCCCACAATCGTCGCTGGGCTGTTGATCGCGAAATACACACCCGGCGTCATCGCGCACGCCGCCACCATGGCCATCACGCCCACAAATGACTCCAGCAGCATCGCGCCGTATCCAATAAAACGCGCGTGGCCCTCGCGTTGAATCATCTTCGGCGTGGTTCCGCTCGAAATCAGTGAATGAAAGCCGCTGATTGCCCCGCACGCAATGGTGATGAAGCAAAATGGGAAAATCTTCCCCGCGAACACCGGCCCGTTGCCGTCCACGAATCGCGTCAGCGGCGGCATCAACACCTGTGGCCGCACCAGCAAAATCCCCGCCGCCAACGAAAAAATCGCGCCCGCCTTGATGAACGCGCTCAAATAGTCGCGCGGCGCCAGCAACAGCCACACCGGCAGAGCCGACGCCGCGAATCCATAGGCGATCAACAAAAACGCCAGCGTCACTCCGCCCAGCGTAAACTTGTTGGCCCACGCCGGCGAATCCGCCACCCACTGCCCCGCCACCACCACAAACATCACCAGCGCCACGCCGATCACCGACGCTTCGATTACCCGCCCCGGCCGCAAATACCGCAGGTACACGCCCAGCAGCAGCGCAATCGGTATCGTCATCGCCAGCGTGAACGTCGCCCACGGTGAACTCTTCAGCGCATTTACGATCACCAGCGCCACCACGCCCAGCAGAATGATCATGATCGCCAGCACGGCCAGTTGCGCGATGAACCCGCCGCGCTTGCTCACCTCGTCCTTCGCCATCTCTCCGAGCGTTTTCCCATCGCGCCGGATGGAACAGAACAAAATCACAAAATCCTGCACGCATCCCGCAAACGCCGCTCCCGCAATCAGCCAAAGCGTCCCCGGCAAATATCCGAACTGCGCCGCCAGCGTCGGTCCCACCAGCGGCCCCGGCCCCGCAATCGCCGCGAAATGATGCCCGAACAGCACCCACTTGTTCGTCGGCACAAAATCCCGCCCGTCATCGCGCCGCTCCGCCGGAGTCGCGCGCGTATTGTCGAGCGCCAGCAATTTCGCCGCGATAAATGCGGAGTACAACCGGTAAGCCACCAGGTAACAGCACGCCGCCGCCAGCACAAACCACGTCGCGTTGATCGGCTCGCCGCGATGCCAGGCGATGGTCGCCAGCGCCACCGCGCCCAGCGCCCCCACCGCCACCCAAACTACAATCCCCAGCAGTCGCTTCATTGCGGAATGCTCGCCGCGATAAATCCTTTCAAATCCTTCGACAGCTTCTCCAGCGATGGAATGTGCACATACATCATGTGTCCCGCCTCGTAATATCCGCCGCTCAGGTGCCCCCGCAGCGAAGCATCGAGCCCCAGATGATCCATCGTGTAGTCCGCCGCAAAAAATGGCGTCGCCAGATCGTAGTAGCCCTTCGCTACATACACCTTCAGGAACGGATTGTGATTCATCGCGCTCCGCAGCGTCTCTGCCACGTTCACGTAGCGGTTCTCATACGGATGGTAATTCCACGGACGCACCCGCCCGGTCAGGAACTCGTACGGCAGATCGCTTTCGAATTTCAGATCGCCGCGCACGTAATCACTGAACGTCGCCGTATACGGCCCCACAATCGCCGCCAGGCTCGGGTCGTACTCCGGCGTCGCCCCCGCCGCATCCAGATCGATTCCTGTGAATCGTCCATCCAGACGCCCCACCGTTCGTCGCTCGTTCCGCATCAATTCCTTGTCGAACCGCATGATTTCGATTCGCAGATTGCTCTGGTCGATATACTGCGCACTTAGTCCCGTCAGTCGCGATAATTTCTGCGCCGTCTCCGCCCGCTTCGCCGCGGGCACATCGTCTCCCATCGCCAGAACGTCCGCATATTCTCCCATCGCATACGCCCGCGATTCTGTGATGGCCTTCTGCAGGTCTGCCTGCAAATCCGCCGGCAATTTCTTGTGATACCAGGCAATCGCCGTGTACGTCGGCAGATACAGCGCATACGGCAAATCGTTCCCGCGGTCGAATTCCGCTGTCTGGAAATTCAGGATCGACGAAATCAGCATGATTCCGTTCAGATACATGCCATAGCGGTCCTGCAAATAGCCGGAAAGCCCCGCCGCCCGCGTCGTTCCGTAACTTTCCCCGGCCAGAAATTTCGGCGAAGTCCATCGTTTATTCCGCGTCGCGTACATGCGGATAAAATCGCCCACGCTCTGCACATCCTCTTCAATCCCGTGAAACTGGTTTGGCGCTTCCCCCGGCGCCGGCCGGCTATACCCCGTCGACACCGGATCGATGAACACCAGGTCCGTCACATCCAGCATCGAGTATTCGTTGTCTACCAGCTTGTACGGCGGCCCCAGCAGCGATCCCGCGTCTCCCATCTGCACTCGCCGCGGCCCAAACGCGCCCAAATGCAGCCATATCGATGCCGACCCCGGCCCACCATTAAATGTAAACGTCACCGGCCGCTTCGTCAGGTCCGTCACGTCATCTTTCGTGTACGCCACGTAAAACACGCTGGCCTTCGCCGTGCCATCTTCCGTCTTCAGCACAATCGTTCCCGCGGTCGCCGTGTACTTGATCTCCTGCCCGCCAACCTTGATCATGTGCTTCGTCTGCACAACCTTCTCTTCCGGCTCTTTCTTGTCCTTCTTTTCGTCTTTTCCCTTTTCGCCGCCCTTCTCGTCCTTGGCTTTGTCCGACGGCTTCTCTTCGCTCGCGGCCGGCTCCGCGGGCCGCTGTTTCTGCCCCCATGTCAACCCCAAACCGAAATATCCCAGTGCCACAGCCAGCAGCATCAACCGGATTCTGATCATCGATTCGTCCCCTCGCCGCAATCCTTGTGCGCTCCGCATCCTATGCGACTCGTTCTCCACCGTCAATTTCCAACTCGCATCATTCGCTGGGAAAAACCCGCCATTCCGAACGAAGTGAGCAATTTCTCTTTCTCTTTCGTCCTGACTCATTCTTCCAGACTCGTGAACTCCAGCAACGGATACAACTCCTTGAACGCCTTCACCAACTCTTCCGCAAACGCTGCGCGCATCGCCGATGCCGGGCTCATCTGCTTCCGCACGATCCACGCCTGGATGCGCTTCCACCTCTCCGCTTCCACCGGCCAGCCTTCGTGCTTCGTCCACTCGCCCTTCTCCGTCGTATACCAGTAGCTCTCATACTTGCTTCCCAACCTCTTCTTCTGCTGCGCCACCCATTTCGGCTTCGCCAGCACCCGCGGCTCCGCCACCAGCGCCAGCGTCGATTCTTTCCGTTTCCCTCCCGTATAGATCCGAAAGCCGGCCGTCACCGTGTCCTTCGAAAATCCCGCGTAGAGTTGGCCCGTCTCCCGTCCGCCCGGCGCAGGCACTTCCAACTTCAGATACATCTGCGCTTTATACGGCGTCTTGTCCTTCGCGAACCGGATGTCTCGGTTGATCCGCGAAAAATTCGCTCCCGTCCGCCCGCTTACGTCGAAATCCCCGTTCAATTCCAGCGCGGGCGATCGCACTTCCTCCAGCAATCGCCGCAGGGGTTTCACGATGCTCGCCTGATACCGCTCGCGGTTCTCGTCCATCCATGCTTTCCGGTTGTTCTTCGCCAGTTCCTTGAAGAACTGAAACAGTTCTTTCCCGATTACAGCCTTCCCTGACTTCATCTTTCACCTCGGTACTGGCGGGTCTTTAGACCCGTGCTCTTATGTAATTGCCGATCTTCAGATCGGCCCGCGACGGCTTCGAGATTGCCCTGGGACCGCCACTCGCCAGAGTGGCCGCTCCTCCGCAGCGCCATAGCCTACACCATTTTCATTCCGCGCCAATTGCACTATGCTTTCTCTGCTGCAAAATCATTGACAGCAGGTGACTCGCTTGTCCAGCAGACATCTTCGCATTCCCGTGTTTCTTTTCGCTGCCGCAATCCTCGCGACTTCTCTCTTCGCCGACGACACAAAACCTCCTGCTAAAACCTCTCCCTGGAAAGTCGACGACATCATCTTCCAGGAGTCCATCGCCGATTTCGCGCTTTCCCCCGACGCGCGCTCGGTCCTCTGGATCCAGGGCGATGGCGACAAGGAAAAAGACGCCCGCATCTCCAACCTCTTCCTCACCAGCCTCACCCAAGATCGCACCGTGCAACTCACCCGCGGCTCCGACACCGTCTCTCTCCCCCAGTTCTCCCCCGACGGCGAATGGATCGCCTTCATCAGTTCGCGCGCGCGTCCCGGCGCCAAGTCCGACAAACCCGACACCGTCTCCAGGCAGATCTGGCTGATCAGCACTCACGGCGGCGAAGCCTATCCCCTCACCGAACTCGCCCGCGATCCGCGCCGCGTGGACTGGCTCGACAAAGACACCCTCATCTTCTCCGCGCAGGAAGATCCCTCCGCCTACGAGCAAGCGCAGAAGAAACGCAAGGACGATTCCGAGGTCGTTGACGACGCCGATCACGAGCCACCCGTTCGCCTCTTCAAAATTTCCGTCAAAGACAAAAAAATCACGCGCCTCACCAACAATACCGACTGGATCGATCACTGGGCCGTATCCAAAGACGGCAAACTCGTCGTCGCCGTACATGCCCGCAGCCTCCACTACACCTTCGACGAAAAAGTTCCTCCCATCACTGTCCTCCACAACCTCGCGGACGGCTCCGAAAAACAAATCCTTGCCGAAGGCCGCCTTTATCCGAATTTCGTCGAATGGGCACCTGACAATTCCGGTTTCTATGCCATCGTGCCCTTCGCCAATCACCCGAAATTCCTCACCGGCGCGATTCCCATTCTATATTTCTACGATATCGCCACCGCCAAACCGCTCCAGGTTCCGCTCGATTGGGAAAATGGACTCGGTCACGACCTCCACACCACCCGCGATGGCTTCGTCACCCTTCTTGCCGGCGGGGCTCACTACGACGTTGCGCATTACACCCGCGAAAAATCAGGCGATTCCTATACCTGGCAGCGTCACACGCTCGAAGGGGAAAACTCCCGCAATATCCAATCCTTCGTCGTCAGCGAAGACGCCAAAACCCTCGTCTACGAATCCTCTTCCGCTAGCCGCATGCCGCAACTCTTCAAAGCGCAGTTCGATAACGCGCAGCTCTCCACTCCCACCCAACTCACCAGGCTCAACGAGAAGCTCATTCATTCCCGCGAATTCACCAAGTCCGAAGTCATTCGCTGGAAAGGTTCCAACGGCGAAGAGGTAGAAGGCATCCTCCGCTATCCCTCCAATTACGAGCCCGGCAAGAAATATCCCGTCATCACCGCGATTCATGGTGGCCCGAAAGGCGCTGACACCGACGCCTGGCGCGATTCCTGGGCCTATCCTTACCAACTCCTCACCCAGCGCGGCGCCTTCGTCCTCAGCCCCAACTATCACGGCAGCGGCAATTACGGCCTGAAGTGGGCGGAATCCATCTGCTGTGGCAACTACTACGACCTCGAAACCCCCGACATCAATTTCGGTGTCGACTACCTCATCGAAAAGGGCCTCGTCGATCCCGACCAGGTCGCCACACTTGGCTGGTCCAACGGCTCCATCCTCTCCACCAGCCTCATCACCACCTTCCCCAACCGCTACAAAGTCGCCAGTGTTGGCGCCGGTGACGTCGAGTGGATCAGCGACTGGGGCAATGTCGTCTTCGGTGATTCTTTCGATTCCTACTACTTCGGCAAATCTCCGATGGAAGATCCCCAGCTTTATCTCCGCAAATCGCCGTTCTTCAAAATGGATAAGGTCCAGGCACCCGTCCTCATCTTCCACGGCACCGCCGACAACCAGGTGCCTCCTGCGCAAAGCTGGTCCTACTTCCGCGTCCTGCAGTACTACGGGAAAGTTCCCGTCAAGTTCGTCATCTTCCCCGGCGAACCCCATGGTCCCCGCAAACTCACTCACCAGGAGCGCAAAGTCGACGAAGAACTCGCCTGGTTCGACAAATACTTCTTCAAGACCGCTCCACCCGAAAATGAATTCATCAAAGCCGGCTCGCCGCTCGAAGGCGCGCTCCGTTCCCGCAAAATCGCCCGTGTCGGCGCGGACTACGGCCAGTTCTTCAATGCAAACAGGGGGAAATCTGTCCTGGTTCCGGAAGTTGTGAAGCGCGGCGATCTAGAATTTTCCCGCTTCGAAGTGACCCGTGTCCAGTTCGCGGCCTTTAGCTCCAGCTACAAATTTGATCCGGGCACCGAAAACTATCCCGCCAGCAACATCACTTTCGATCAAGCCAAATCCTACGCCGACTGGCTCTCGAAACTCACCGGCCAGATTTGGCGTCTTCCCAACGAAAAAGAAGTCTCGTCTTTCCTCGACAAAAAGGATGGGGAAAACAATCTCGATTATTGGGCGGGCTACTCTCCTAATCCCGGCGATACGCAAGAACTGCGACAGAAACTGAAAGTCCTGCCCGGCTCAGCTCCTCTACTCAAGCCCGTCGGCAGTTTCAGGCCTGAAGGCAATGAAACCGAGGAACCGCTCTTTGATCTGAATGGCAACGTAGCGGAGTGGGTTCTCGCCTCGGACGGCAAAGGCAAGATCCTCGGCGGCAGCGCCGATTGCCCCGCTGACTCGCGCTCCGCTTGCACCCCCGCTCCCGAATACGTCGGCTTCCGCGTCGTTCGCACCGCACCCAAGCCGCCTCCGCAGTAGCATTGTCTTTCCGCTTGCGGAAAAGCTGGCAATTCCGTCATTCCCAGCGAAGTCTGCGGAGTGCGGAATCTCTCTTTTGGGGAGTTTGCGGCGAGGAGAGATTCCTTGCTTCGCCTGCTTGCCCCAGGCAGCTTCGGAATAACGACGGAAAGCACTTTTCCCGCAAACTGATTAGCGAAACTATCCCTTTTCATCGCGACCAATCTTGAGTTAGCTTGCTCATCGTGCTCGCCGCTCGAAAATCCCTGATTCACACTCTAGCTTTGGCGTCGGTCCTCGCGGCGCTCTTCGTCGCGCCCACCTCCGCCGCCGAACTCACCCAGGACGACGTCGACTTCCGTAAACTCACCCTCACCAAATCTAAGAACGAGCGCCTCAACTACCGCCTCTTTGTCCCGCTCGGCTACGACGCCCACCGCAAATACCCCCTCGTCCTCTTTCTTCACGGCGCCAACGGCCGCGGCTCCGACAACATCAAGCAACTCACCGGCGGCAATCAGCTCGGCACGCACTTCTGGATTTCCCGCGAAGTCCAGAACACGTTTTCCGCCTTCGTCCTCGTCCCTCAATGTCCCGTCGGCCAATCCTGGTCGGAGCCCGACCTCAATCGTCCCAGCGATATCCTCCTCATGGTCATGGACGCGCTCTACAAAACAGAACGCGAATTCTCCATCGACCCCGACCGCCTCTACCTCGCCGGCCAATCCATGGGCGGCCTTGGCGTCTGGTCGCTCATCCAGACTTACCCCGGCAAATGGGCGGCCGCGCTCATACTCTGCGCCTACGACAATTTCTCCAACGTCCTCGGCATCACCATGGTTCCGCTCTGGCTCTTCCAGGGAGATCAAGACCCCGTGGTGCCCATCGATACCGTCCGCCAGATGGTTCGCACTTTAAGAAGGCAACACGCCGATTTCCGCTACTCCGAGTACCGCCACGTCGGCCACGAGGTCTGGACCCATGCCTTCGCCGAACCCGACCTCCTCCCCTGGCTCACTTCCCACGTACGCCAGCACCGCCCTGAAGCCGAAGGCCAACTTGGCTCTGGTTTACCTTCGCACAACCCCTAAAATACCCGGATGACACAATTTCAACCGACTGAACGCACCCAGGTGAAGCGCCTTCCCAAGCGCGGCCGCTACGACGAAGAAACTGTCTTCCAGATTCTCGACTCCGCTTTCGTCTGCCACGTCGGCTTCGTCGTTGATGGCCAGCCCTTCGTCATCCCCACCAATTACGGCCGCAGCGGCAATACCCTCTACCTCCACGGCAGCTCGGCCAGCCGCATGCTTAAAACCCTCAGCGGCGGCGTCCCCGTCTGCGTCACCATCACTCACGTCGACGGCTTGGTCTTGGCGCGCTCCGCCTTCCACCATTCCGTCAATTACCGTTCTGTCGTGATTCTAGGAAACGCGCAGCTCGTTGAAGATCGCGCCGCGAAAATGGAGGCGCTCCGCATCTTCACCGAACATGTCATGAAGGGCCGCTGGGCAGAAGTTCGCTGGCCCACCGAGCAGGAATTGAAAGCCACCACCGTGCTCGCCCTCGAACTCGAGGAAGTCAGCGCCAAGGTCCGCACCGGCGGCCCCGTCGATGACGAGCCCGACTACTCCCTCCCCGTCTGGGCCGGTGTCCTCCCACTCGAAACTGTCGCCAAAACTCCTCTGCCCGACGCCAACCGCCAGGCCGACGTCCCCCTCCCCGACTACTTGAAAAGCTATTCCCGCTAACCGCCTCTCCGGCCCAAGCTGTCATCCCGACCCGAGTGCCGGCCGGTTCTTGCCAGCGCGCAGCGGAGGGATCGTGCCGAGATCATCGCCATACATGGGAATTTCGTGATTCGACTCTGTGGCGCTCCGCGTTCGACGTTCCGACCCCTATACAAAGAACGAGGCCCACTCTTAGGCGTTGGGGGGCGGGGGAGTGGGCCTCGTAGGGCGGAAACTCGTATCCGAAATACTTTTCAGTTTTGCCAGCGGTGCGGATTCGTGATCTCTTCCAGCAAATCGTCGTAGGACCGCAGCGCCTCATCCACCATCGGCTTCGCTTTGGTCACTGTCAGCTTCAAATTCGCGCGATAACTCGCCAGTTCCTCCGGATTTTCAAACACCGTCGCCCGGATCGCCGCCACATCGGCCATCACCGCTCCCAATCCCATGTGCAGTGACTTCACGCATCCCAGAATCGCTTCCAGGTATGCCAACATGTCCATTTTTTCCTGCGTGCTCATTTCCAAGTGCTTCGCCATCGCCATTTCCTTTCTATTACCGGGACGGCCCTCACATAGGTCACCAGCAGGCCCGGGGAGGCTCTTGCCTACGCACGTTTCAGGAGGGGTGCTGCTCGAGAGAACAGGAAAAAGGGTGTGACGTGCAGGGGGAGTGTGCAACCGGCAGGGGAAGGGCGCTGTGAGGTCAGTCACTCGTTACTGTGATATTCGTCAATCCGGCTGCCTCGGTCCCCATAGCCCCACTCCCACCAAGATCATCCCGAACAGCTCGCAAATGAACATCGTCGAGAACACCAGCACGCTGGCCGCCTGTAGATTTTCCCGTGCCAGTCCGCTCACCGCCACCTTCAGCCGAGGCTTCGCCACCTCCAGTTCCCGTGCGCCTGCCGTGAACGCCACCTGCAATTCGTAGCTCTGCCCCGCTCGCCCAGTAAAGTCGCCAATCACTCGCGCCGACCCGCCGCTTCCGCCCGGCGCGCTGTGCGCCTCTGCCGTGCTCCCCCGTTTCACTTCCTGTCCGCAGCTCCAAACCGTCCACTCCGCGCCAACCGCCTTCAGAGGCACTTCCTCAGCTCGCTCGGCCGCGATCTCAATCAGATACAGCCCATCGTAGTTCAGCTTGAACTTCTCCTCCACACTCTGCCCCGCAGTCACGTTCACGCCCACGTCAACGGGATCGACCTTGCGCGTCCCCGTCCACCCGCTCCACGCCGCCCACACCCCCACCCCCAAGGCCATCAGCCCAACTCCCACCTTCAGCTTCGTCTGCATGGATTTATCCGAACGAATGTAGGGTCCGCCTTCTGCTTGCTCTGATGCAGGAAGGGCTTGCACTCCGCCGCGAAGCGAGACGGGCCGCTTATTCCCTATTCGACTTAATGACAGCCGCACCCACCGCCGCAGCACCCGCCGCCACCGCCGGAAAATCCGCCTGACGGGCTCGATGATCCTCCGCCCGCCGTCGCGAACACCGACAGCTGAATCGTTGCCTTATTGCTGCTGCACTTCGGGCAGCTGATCTCCTGCTGGCGGTTGATCACAATCTTTTCGAATCGCTCGTTGCACTTGTCGCACACATACTCGTAAATCGGCATTCCTTCACCCTCTGAAAAAACTCACAAAATTATACCATTTACCCCTGCCGGGAGTTTGCGAACGCACGGAGGCCATTTTCCATTTTCGCCTTCACGGCGCCACGAACATCCCGAAATAAAACCCCATCAGCCCCGCGCAACACAGCACCAGCGCCACCCTCATCCACGCATTCGCCAGAATCGCAAACGGCGCCGCGAATACCGCAAACCCGAACCCCGCCAAGGTCGCAATTCGCGTCGGCTCGGGAGGCGCCGCGCCGCCCGGGTTCTGCCTCCAATACAGCATCGCAAACGCGCCCATCGCGATGCTCAGCGTCAATGTCGCCAGCGCAATCGTCGCGGCTTTCCGCCGCCACGCCGCCAGGTGATTCTCCCCGGCATGTCTCCAGAGCCACCACCCCCAGACGCAACTCACCGGGGGCACCCCCAGAAGCGCTATGTTTACCGCCCATGCCGTCCAGTTCATCGTTCTCAACGTGAATTATTACACGCTATTCATGTACGGAACAGTGCACCGACCAGTAGCGCCGCGCCTTCAGGCCGGCATCTTCTTCACGACGTCATGTACCAGCCGCCATTCACGCTGATCGTTTGCCCGGTCGTGAAATCACTCTCCGCCAGCATCACCGCCACCCGCCCAATCTCCTCGGGCGCCCCAAAGAACCCCACCGGCAACCGCTCCGCCGACGCGTTCGGGTTCGTCGTCACCATCTCCGTCTCAATCAATGCAGGAGCGATGGCATTCACTGTGATGCCTTCCTTCGCCAATAGCGATGCATACGAATGCGTCAGCCCGATCAGCCCCGCCTTCGACGCCGCATAGTGCGGCCCAATCACTCCGCCTGTCTGTGCCGCCACCGACGACAAATTGATGATCCTTCCCCACCGCCGCTTCCTCATCCCCGGTAACACCCGCTGCGTCAGCAGGAACGCCGACTTCAGGTTCACCCGCACAATGTCGTCCCAATCCGCTTCCGTCAGCGTGTCGAACTTCTTCACCTGGGTAATCCCCGCATTGTTGACCAGGATCTCCACCTCACCCAAGTCCTGCTCCACCGTCCCCACCAGCCGTTCCAAATCCGCTCTCACGCCCACATCCGCCTGCACCGCTATCGCGGCCCGTCCCAACTTCCGAATCTCCGTGCAGACCTCTTCCGCCGCCCCACGCCTCTCCCGGTAACTCAACGCCACATTTGCCCCCACCCCCGCCAACCCAATCGCGATGCCCCGCCCAATTCCTCGGCTCCCCCCAGTCACCAGCGCCACCCGCCCCTTCATTTTTTCCGGCATACCACCTCACTCTGTCTCTCTTCATTCTTCAATGTGGCGCTGGCCTTTATGCCTGCGCCTCTCGTCAACCAATGTTAGCAACTCTCGGCCGCAGGCCCGCTCCACCCAAAAGCAAATCTACACCTCCAGCACGTACCAAGGGCGCCCGTCATTCCGGACGGAGTCTGCGGAGTGAGAAACTCTGCGCCATCGCACGTCCTTTGTGCGATGAATCTCTCTTGGTTTAAAGTTTCCACGGCTTCCCATTAACTGGCTCCAAAAACCAAATGGCCCCGGCGTGTGCCGAGGCCATTCGCAGAACTGCTAGGTTTCTTGGACGGAGAATGAAACTTAGTCGCCGGCCACCGCTTCGGCAGCTTGTTCCGCAGCGTTCGCGGCGCCATTGCCGTTCGCGGGCGCAATCTGTACCGGCTTCCCGGCATTCGTGAAGTTCGCCGGCACCGCTTTCGCGATGTCGTTCACGGTTCCGATCTGCACCACCGTCGGCTGGGGCTTCTTCAGCACCAGTTCTTCGTAAATCGCGCGCACCTTGGCCTGCTCCTCCAGCGCCTTCTTGCGGCGGATACGGTTCTCTTCCGCCGCCGTCAATGGAATGTCATGCTCGATGTGCCGCACGCGCGACGCATCATCCGCATCGATCACCAGCGAGTGCTCGTATGACGCCAGGCTCACGTTCTTGCCCTTGGCATAAATTTCATGCTTGCCGTGGTTCTTGTACCACTCCGCCACGGTCGCGTTCTTGTGCATGTTCTCGATGATGTTGCGCCAGCCGATTCCCGTGTTGTACGCGCAGAAGCTGATTTCCCCCTGCTGGGTTCCGTAAGGAATGATGCACATCTCCGTCCGGCGGAAATCGTAATTGAACAGGTCCTGGAACCACATGCCCGCGATGAACAGGAAGTTCCACGGGTCCTGAGTCCGGCGCTTCATGGCGTCTTCATAGGTGCGGTCCGGCGAAGACTTCCCGTACTTGTCCGCCGCCCCCTTCGTCAACGCCCAGGTCTTATCGAACTTCTTGAACAGGTCCCACAGCTTCAGGCCCTTGGGCCCTTCGAACGGCTTGTAGTTCTTCAGCAGCGCCATCGCCATCATGAAGTTCGAAAAGTTCTTCCCGCGCGCCGCATCCGTAATCGCCGTCACATCTTTCGTCAGCTGCTTTGCGTCCAGGAAACGCGGCACCGGAGCCCATTCTTTGGTCTCCTTGTTGATCATGATCGCCGTGCCTACGCCGCAGTTCGGGTGGCAACCGCACGACAATGAACCCCAATGCGATTCGTCGCCCTTCACCATGTCCGCGAAGCCCGCGAACGTGCTGATGAACGAAATCGGGAACCAGTCGCGCGTCGGCTCGATCTTTCCGACCTGCGTGCTCACATCCTTCGCCAGGTGCGACAGCGTGTACCGCTGGCGCAGACGCCGCTCTGGCGTAATATCTTCGTCGCGGCCCGTGAACGACACCGGCTGGAAGCTGATGAACGCGATCTTCTTCGGGTTTTCCATCGCGAACTTCACGATCGTGCCCACCTGGTCGTTGTTCACGTTGTTCACGATCGTCACCACCAGCACGATTTCGATTCCCGCTTCGTGCATGTTTTCGATCGCGCGCAGCTTCACGTCGAACAGGTTGCCGATCTGCCGGTGGCTGTTCGCATCGTTGCCGATGCCGTCAAACTGCAGGTAGGCATACCGCAAGCCCGCTTCGAACGCCTTCTTGCAGAATTCCTTGCTCTTCGCGAACTCGATACCATTCGTCGCCGCCTGCACCGAGTTGTAGCCCACCTGCCGCGCGTAGCGGATCGCGTCGAAGAAGTACGGGCTCATCGTCGGCTCGCCGCCCGAGAATTGCACGGACATCTGCCGCCGCGGCTTGATCTTCACCGCGTTATCCAGGATTTCCTTGATCTCTTCCCAGTTCAGCTCGTGTACGTAGCCGACCTGGTTTGCGTCCATGAAGCACGGATCGCACATCATGTTGCAGCGGTTCGTCAGGTCCACTGTCAGCACCGATCCACGTCCGTAGCGCACGTTCGAAGAACCCACCTTGTGCAGGCCCTCGTCGTTGTGCGCCGGAATGTCGCGCCCGGGGAACTGGCTCTCGATCCACTTCAGGAACGAGGAATCCACGGCCATCAAATCTTCGTAGTGGCCGTGCTGCGGGCAATCCTTCACCATCCAGACCTGCCCGTCGCGCTCCACGATCTGCGCCTTGATCTCTCCCACCTTCTCGTGCATCAGGTCGCGCCAGTCCTTCTGCCCCGTGATGATCGCCTCGCGCGCTTCCTTCACGCACTGCGGGCACAGCGAGTCGGTCTGCCGCGGAAAGCCCAGCGTCGGCTTCGACTTCTCCCAGGACTTCAGCAGCGGCTTATCCGACCATTGCGGCTTCACCGAAGGATTGGGATTCCTTTTATTGAAAAACTGGACGGTATCGAAGGTGATTTGTGCCGTCTTGCAAACGACCCAGTCCATCGACCGGAAAATTTGTGTAGAGAGAGAATTAGGCATACTGCGGCTGCCTCACTTTCAAGATTACGTGCTTTACTTCAGGATTCCCCAAACGCCGATCTGAGCTTGTCTGTACAACCCTGGTACAGCCCCCAAAGCTCCATTTCAGGGTAACACGCAGCGAGCGGCCCCCTAAGCTATTGGATACTGGCAGTTTGACCTGAGTCACTCCCGACCACCTAGCAGGAAACGTCGAATGGTCAAAATTGGGCTTTAAACGGTATTCCGGGCCACTGAATGGCGCTAAGTTGATGAAGCCAAAAGGGGTTACTGTTTGGAATCCCTTCCCATTTTGCCCGCTATTTCGTTGTGGCAGGGACCGCCTTCTGCTTGCTTTGAGCTTCGAAGGGAGGCAGCCCGCGCGGAGGATGGCTATTCGTTCAACGCCGGCCGCAGCACCGCAATCAAAAAATGCGCAAAATGGGCTGCATCGTCATCCATTTGCAGCCATCGCACCACGCAATGATCCGACAGGTACTTCGCCACTCGCGCCTCGGGAATCCCCAAATGCTCCGCCAGTGCCGGTTTAATCGCCACTGACTCCCCGCGCCGCGCCGAATTGCCCCTCATAATATTGGGTATTGCCACCCGCAATGTCTGGCACGCCTCCACGTAGAAATACGTCGTCAAATCCGAATCCGTCAGCACCCACACCCCTGGCCCCGCCGGCGCTTTCGCCGCATCCTCCAGCTTCATCGGCGAACACGCCAGCAACCGCCGGAAATTCATCTCCAGTTGCGTTAACCGCGACGACAGCCCTGGGTCCCCATATTTCCCGCGAAGACTCGGCGCCGGCTCCATTTCCCGGCTTGTTCCACGCTCTTCTCTCGAACTCGGCTCGGGCTCCGGTTCCGCTACTGGCTCAGATCGCGGAGCGGCCTTCGGCAGCTGCTTCTCGCGCCCGGGCGTTGCGTGCCCCCCACGCCGGTGTCCCCGCTGGTCCCGCCGTCCACGCCCTCTGCGTTGCCCAGGTGCGGGCGCGGTCGAGGCCGCAGGCGCTTCAATTTCTTCCACCGTTTCCCGCGCTGCTTCCAGTGCAACGGGCAGCTGTACTTCCGCCTCCGTCTCTAGCTCCGTTGCGGGAGTCGCCGCAATCTCCGCCGCTTGTTCCGACTTCGACTGCGGCGCGGGAATCTCGGCAGGCTCGGTTGCGCCCAGGCGCGTGGCGCTCTCCTGCGCCTTAGTTTTCCAATCCGCGCGGCGGAACCGTTCTGCCGCCGTCAAATACCATCGCCCGGCGTCCGCGTTATTCCCGTTCGCCTCGAAATAGCGCGCCAATTCGAACGCCACCATGGCATCGCGCGTCTTCGAGAACAGGCTCGTCAATTGTCCTGCAGGATCTTTTCCGGTACGAGCTCGGCGAATCCGTGCGGTAATCTGTTTCCAATCTGCCATACAATGAAAGGATTCTAACAGTGAACCGCCCCTTCCGCCAGCAACTCCCGCTAACCCCTTCTCCCCTCGATTCTTGATTGACGCCCGGCTCCGCCTCGAAGTATCCTCTTTGCAGTTCCGCCCGGGAGGCTTATTTATGTTACGTCTGCGCGCTCTTTTCGCAGCCACTGTCGCGTTGACACTGGCTTGCGCGCCTCTTTGGGCCGCTACCACTCCGTCCGCTATTCCTCTCGGCACCGTGATCGCCGCGGAACGCGCTCACGTTGGCGATGCCGGCGCCGACGTCGGCACCACCGTTTACGGCGGCGATCGCCTCAGCACCGAGCCTCAAGGTAACGTCCAGATTCGTACCGGCGCCGCGCGCCTGCTGCTCTCCAGTTCTTCCGCCGCGGTCGTCAACGATAGCGAGGGCGAGCCTTCAGCGAAGCTCGTTCAGGGCACCGCCACATTTTCTACCGGCAATGCGCAAGCCTTCACGCTCTATGCATCGAAAGCCGTCATTCGTCCACAGTCGGACCTCCCCACGATCGGCCAGGTCACATATGTCAACGATAAGGAACTGATGGTCACGGCCCGTCGCGGCTCTATCGTGGTCAGCGTTGAAAACGAAAGTCAGATCGTCGAAGAAGGGAAATCCTACAAGGTTCTTCTCGATCCCGAAGCCGAAGCCGCGCAAGGCCCGGCTGGCGCTGGCGGTGGCAATCAGGGTCCCACGAGCCACGGTGGTCCGCTCAAGGCTGGCCGCAGCCACTTCTTGATCGTGGCCATTGCTCTCACCGGCGCAGCCACCGGCGTTGGCATTTACAAGGCTCTGGAGAGCCCCGAACGCCCGTAATTCTGGTCCACTAAAAAATCCTTGGCCGCCAATCTTATTTTGGCGGCCGTTTTTTTTGGTGGCACGACTATGGTTCGGGGCTTTCGCTCCGGAAAGCCTTCACGCCACCGCGATCACATCAATTTCCACCAGCGCATCTTTTGGCAATCGCGCTGCCTGCACCGTTGATCGCGCTGGCGGTGCCGCGCTGAAGAACTTCGCATACACTTCATTCATCGCCGGAAAATCATTCATGTCCTTCAGGAACACCGTCGTCTTCACTACGTGATTCAACGTTACGCCCGCCGCTTCCAGAATCGCCTTCAGATTCTCCAAAACGCGTTCGGTCTGCGACCGCACATCATTCCCAACGAACGCGCCGGTCTGTGGATCGAATCCCACTTGTCCCGAAATAAACAGGAATCCATTCGCGCGAATGGCTTGCGAGTATGGCCCGATAGGTTTCGGCCCGTGCGGCGTGAACACGACATCTTTCATACTGTCTCCTCACGTGTAGGGGAACGCCTTCGGCTTGCCCTGATTTGGGAAGGGAGGCGGTCCGCTCTTCGCGGAACTGCAGATGAGAATACCAGAGGATGTCTCAGGCGGGAAAAATCAGCCGTGCGACTTTCCTTCGCGGCATTTCTCTATCCCGTCATTCCGAACGGAGTCTGCGAAAGTGAGGAACTCTGCGCCATCGCACGTCCTTTGTGCGATGAATCTCTCTGGGCTTCTGCCCGCGGGCCCGGAATTCTACCGCCTTCTCCCGCGTACTCTCACAAATCCCGTATTCGAATGGTTTCGCACCGCTTCGCGCTCGGCGATGAATGTCTCCACCTGCTGGTCCGAATATCCTTTGCCCACGAACTCCAGAATCTGCTTCTCGGTCATCCCGGTATTTTTCATCCGCCCGATTTGCTCGCTCGTTGCGGTCGGCGATCCTTGAATCCGCCGGTGCATGATCGTTTGCACTGTCGGGTTCGTCAACCCGATCAGCTTCAGCGTCACCGCTTCCCCGGCCAGGATATCGATCTGGTCGGTCTGCGCCATCTCCAGAATTTCCGAATCCGCGTATCCCGCCCGCGACAGGCTCATCGCCGATTCCGCGCTCGCAAAATCGTGGTGGTGCGCGCGCGCCGCCTTCAGCAACGACAAACACAAATCGTCCGAGGCCCCGGCCTGCTTCAACTTCGTCAACTGCGCGATTTCCGCATCGCTCACCTTCAGGGCCTTCAGCTCAGCCAGGTTCGACGACCACATCCCGGCGTTGTTCAGCCCGCTGTAGTCCGTCTCCACCTTCTTCTGGCAGCCTCCGGCAACCGTCAGCCAGACGCAAAGGAACAGGCTTGGTAACAGTTTCCTCATGTTCCCATTCTAGGGCCCCGCCGCCACCCCAAAGCCCTTCGCACACACCCTGTGCGTTCCCCATCACTGTCCCTACGTACAGTTCTAATCAGAGTTCGTAGTATCTGGCGCGGTACTACCCTGGACTGGCGGATCTGCTTTTTAGGATCCCTCACACCTGATAAATTCTCTCCACCCCATACACTCCGTTCACCCGTCGAATGTTCGCCAGAATCGTCTCCAGTTGCCGCTTGTCGGTAATTTCCAGGCTCGCCTCAATCCGCGCGTTCTGCCGGTCCGGACGGCTCTCCAGTGACCGGATGTTCGATCCCGCCCCACTGATCACCGTGGTAATCTCCGCCAGCAATCCCGGCCGGTCCTTCGCGCGAATCGACAATTCCACCGGGAACGTCGCCGACCCTTCGCCGCCCCATTCCACCGCAATCCGCCGCTCCGTCTGGTACAACAGATTCTGCACATTTGGGCATGTCCGCGTATGCACCGCCACCCCCCGCCCTCGCGTCACATACCCCACAATGTCGTCGCCCGGAATCGGGTTGCAGCACTTCGCGCGGAACACCAGTAAATCGTCGTGGCCCTTCACGATCAGCGGAGCCTCCCCAAACCCCAGCATCCGCTTCACCGTCTTCACCAGCGTCGGTGAAGTGTCCTCCGCCGGCTTCTCCGCTTCCTTGCTTGGCTCTCCGAAATACCGCGCCAGCACCTGCCGCGCGCTATATTTGCCGAATCCCACCGCCGCGAACATATCTTCCTGCTTCGATAATCCGTACTCCGCGCAGAGCTTCTGCCAATCCCCCGCAGATATTTTCTTCAAGCCCTTCGGGAAGTTGCGCGACTCATTTTCCAGCAGCCGCCGCCCCATCTCCGTTGCTTCTTCCCGTTCCTGGGTATTAATGAAGTGCCGGATCTTGCTCTTCGCGTGCGACGACTTCACAAAGCTCAGCCAGTCCCGGCTGGGCTTATGCCCCTTCTGCGTCAGAATCTCCACCACGTCGCCGCTCACGATTTCGTGCCGCAGCGTCACCATCTGCCCGTTCACCTTCGCGCCCACGCACTGGTGCCCCACTTCCGTGTGCACCGAGTACGCAAAGTCCACCGGCGTCGCACCCCGCGGCAGTTCCAGCACCCGCCCCTTCGGCGTGAACGCGTACACCTCCACCGGCGCCAAATCCACTTTCAACGTGGTCAGAAATTCGCCCGGCTCCTGCAACTCCTGCGACCACTCGATCAGCTGCCTCATCCACGCAATCCGCTGATCGTCGTCACTCGAAACCGGCCGCCCATCCTTGTACTTCCAATGCGCTGCCACGCCTTCTTCCGCGATCCGGTGCATTTCCTGCGTGCGGATCTGCACCTCGAACGGCTGCCCCCCGTGAATCACCGTGGTGTGCAGCGACTGGTACAGGTTCGGCCGCGGCATCGCAATGTAATCCTTGAATCTTCCGGGCACCGGACGCCAGATGTGGTGCACCACCCCCAGTGCCGCGTAGCAGTTCCGCTCCGTATCCGTGATCACTCGTACCGCGAGCAAATCGTAAACCTGCTCGAGGCTTCGCTCCTGCTTCACGATCTTCCGGTGTAGTGAATACAACCCCTTTACCCGCGCTTCCAGTTCCGCCGGAATGCTGTTTTCCACCAGTCTCGTTCGTATCGTGTTCTGCACATCTTCCAGGAATTGCTTGTGGTGTTCGGCCTTGTCCGTCACTTCCTTCTGCAGCGAAAAGTACGCGTCCGGCTCCAGATACCGGAACGACAAGTCCTCCAGTTCACCCTTGATCAGCGCCATTCCCAGGCGGTGCGCGATGGGCGCGTAAATATCCATTGTCTCGCGCGCAATGCGTTGCTGCTTCGCCGGCGGCAAATATTCCAGGGTCCGCATGTTGTGCAGCCGGTCCGCCAGCTTGACCATCACGACGCGCACGTCGTTCACCATGGCCAGCAGCATCTTCCGCACGTTTTCAGCCTGCCGTGCTTCCGGCGCCATCATGTTCAGCCGGCCGATCTTGGTCACCCCTTCCACCAGTCGCGCCACTTCCTCGCCAAACCGCTCCGCCAGGCGCGACACCGGATACTCCGTATCCTCAATCGCGTCGTGCAACAGCGCCGCCGCCAGCGTCGTCGCGTCCAGTTTCATATCCGCCAGGATATGCGCCACTTCCAGCAGGTGCGTCACATACGGATCGCCGGAACTTCGGAACTGGTCCCGGTGCCGCTCCGCCGCGATGTCGTACGCACGCCGCACCAGCCACGGGTCTTCCGACGGCCGGTTTACTTTCAGTTTTTGCAGCAGTTCTTCCAGGCGGGCGTTGATCTGCCGTTCGGTTTTATCCCGATTGAAATTCAGCGGCAGATTGGCGCGGGATCCCATAACTAAGTTTACGCTCCAAATCGCTTGCCGGAAACGAGAGCGTTCTTTGCCGACATCGGTACAGAACCGCCCCAAACCGGGAATCCGTCATTCCGAACGAAGTCTGCGCAGTGACGATTCTCTCTTCGCCCTTGATCGCACCCAATACATAAGGCCCCGCCACGCATTGCGCGACGGGGCCCTCGTTCCACTCAGCAGAATGGCTACCACTTCACTGCGACGGCGCCGACGGCTGCTCCGCTCGCTTCTGCTTGATCTCTTTCACCTTGTCCAACAGATCGTCGGCCTGCCTCGTCAACGCATCGCGCTCGGCCGTCGATTCCACGATATCCGCTTTCCGCCGATACAGCAGGTTGAGGTAGGTCATCGCGTCGTCGTAATCCGGCTTCAGCTGAATGGCCGTCTGCAGCGCTTTGATTCCGTCGTCCACCATCGCCCCGTATTTCTCCGCATAGGCCTTCCGCACGTCCGGCGGCAGCGGTTCGGTGTCCTTCACCTGTTTGTTGATGTGCGCCTTGTTGTATTCCGCTCGCATCTCGGTGTTCCCGCGGTACGCCATGGCCCAGTCGATCACGCCCACCGAGTAATACGGCTGCGGATCCTGCGGCTTCAGCGCAATGTGCTTTTCGTGGTAGGACTTCGAGTCCTCGAACTTCTTTGCATCAAATGGCTGCCCCGCCATCTGGTACAGAATCGAGGCCAATCCGTCGATCGCGCTTAAGTTGTTTGGATCCTTTTCCAGCACGCCCTTATACTCCGCTATCGCTTCCTGGCCGTGCCGCATGTTCTCATCGGAAGGAGCGCCCGGGATGTACTGGCTCGCATACGCCGTCGCCAGATACAGCCGTGCGTTCAACAAGTCGGGATCCAATTCCTTCGCCTGCTTAAAATCCTCCACCGCCTTGTCGAACTGCGCCTCTTTGAACGAGGCCACTCCCTTATTCAACAAATCGCGCGCGCGGAGTTTGCTGCAGCCCGTCACTCCGCCGGCCAGAATCACTACCGCGGCCAACGTCATCGCCTGCCGCGCCAACCGGGAAATCCGCGAGTCGGTTTCCCATGAAACCTTTTCTTGTCTCATCGAGGCATCCATCCCTGACTAGAGTTGCGCGTCCTCGACACATTGAGGATCGCGCCATAAAATTCACTGCCGCTCTATAGAGGCCATTCCATCACGTTCAGCGGTTTTTTTCCAGTTCCGAACTCAGCAATCCCACCGGAGATACCCCCGCCGCATGCATGAGGTCCAGTACCTGCGCCACCGCTTGAAACTCGAGTGAACGGTCTCCTTGAAGAAATGCCACCCGATGCGCTCGCAGAGCGAGGATCCTCTCAAGACGACCGCGCAGTTCATCGAGCTTTACTTCCGACCCGTTGATCCGTACCGCGCCATCTGCGGCGACCTGTACGATGACGGTCTCCGGGATTGGTTCTGGATTCACTGGACCTGCCTGTTGTTGCGGCAGTGTGGCTTCCAGTCCCACCTGCTTGTGCGGAATGATCATGAAGATCACCAGCAGCACAAGCAGAATATCGATCAGCGGCACTACATTCGCATCACACAGGATTCCGCGCTTACCACCGGCCATCATTCCCATGAGTCACCTCGCTCCGATTTTTCCCGGCGAGGAGGACTCTCACATTCCCGCGAAATCTCTTCCGATGTTACTGCCCTGCTTCCAGCTTCGCTGTGATCAAGCCCACTTTGTCGATCCCGGCGGCCTTCATGATGTCGATGGCCCTCGCCACCTCCATGAACAGCACGTCGTTATCGCCCTTCACGAACGCCACCTTCTCGGCGCGTTCCTTGAAGATCTGCTCCATGCGCGGTCCCAGGGCTTCCCAGGTAGTGTCCTCATTGTTGATCTTCAGCTTGTTGTTCATCAGCACTTGCACTACTACCGTCTTGTTTTCCAATTCCACGTTCTGCTGCTGGTTCGGCGAAGGCTGCGGCACCAGTGTATCCAGCCCCTTCGGTGTCAGCGGCGTGATGACCATGAAGATGATGATCAGCACCAGCAGAATGTCGATCAACGGCACCACGTTTGGCGATGCCATCGAACTTCCGTGAGATCCTACGTCCATCCCCATTGCGAGTTCTCCTCTTTACCGCTCCATCCGCCCTTGGAGCCACCCCGCGCCGGGTGGGATCCGGCGCGGCACTTGGCTCTGCAAACGAATGTTCTTCCCCGGCGATTTCCCTGCGCCCTCAGGTCCCCGTCTTTGGCGGCGGGTTCTGAGGGTTGCTTGATTTTACTTTTTCGGTCAGCAATCCGAGGGAGTCCACGCCCGCGGACCGGATTTCGTCCACGACCGCTACCACGTCCCCGTACTTTGCCCGTGCATCGCTCTTCACATACACCGTCTTGTCCAGTTTGTTCGCGATGCGATCCTTGATCTGCCCGGTGATTTCTTCCTTCGCCACCTTCGTGTTCCCCAGGAATAATGTTCCGTCCCGGGTCACTGCCACGATGATTGCGTCGTCTTTATCCGCGTCCTGCATTTCCCGCGGATCGCTCACCGACGCCATGTCCACAGATACACCTTTCTGCAACATCGGCGTGACCACCATGAAGATGATCAGCAAAACTAGCATGATGTCGGCCATCGGAATCACGTTCGGCGCCGCCATCTGCTCGCCTGCTACTGGCTTGTAGGCCATGATCTTCCTCTTTCCTCAGGCTTACTTCTTCGCGCCGCGGCGCAGAATGAAGTAGTTGATCAACTCCATCGAAGAGTTATCCATCTCCACGTCGAAGGCTTCCACCTTGTTCGTGAAGTAGTTGTACGCCCACACCGCCGGCACCGCCACCAGCAGACCGAACGCCGTCGTTACCAGCGCCTCAGCGATACCGCCGGCCACTGCCGACAGACCCGTCGCTTTGTTCGCCGCGATGCCTTTGAACGCGTTCAAAATGCCCACCACCGTCCCGAACAGCCCCACGAACGGGGCCGTTGAGCCGATCGTCGCCAGCGCCGAAAGGCCGCGCTTCATTTCCGCGTGCACGATCGCCACCGAGCGCTCCAAGCCGCGCTTCGCCGCTTCGATCACTTCCGCGTCGCTCACTTGCTGCGATGCCGACTGGAATTCCGAAAGGCCCGTCGCCACTACCTTGGCGATGTGGCTCTTCTTGTTCCGCTCCGCGATGGCAATCGCTTCATCCAGCTTGCCGTCCTTCAACGCGCCCGCCACCTGCTGCACGAACAGCCGCGACTGTTTCCGCGCGTTGTTGTACATCAGGAACCGGTCGATCATCACGCCGAACGAATACACTGACAAGATGAACAGAATCACCACCACGATCTTCGCGAGAAGACCCATGCTGGTCCACATCGACCGCAGGTCCCACTGTCCGGCGGTGCCTGTATCCTGCAGCCATACTGCATAGACAAACAGAGTTGCTAACATTCGTTTGCTCCTTATTTCCTAGGGGCCCCTGCGGACAGGAACCGACCTTATGATTTCTTCTACTTCCTACTCAGAGCGGCGTTCTGGTCCCACGTCTCCCTCGCGCCGCCCCGTGACTACTGGGCCAACGAGAAAATTACGTCGATTTCCGTGTCGACTTCCACCGGCTCGCCGTTCAACAGCGTCGGTTGATACCGCCACTGCCTCACCGCGTCCAGCGCCGATTGCACCAGCAGCGGATGCCCCGACACGACCTGCAACTGTTCCACCGCCCCGCCCTTGCCGATGATGGCGTGCAGCTTCACCGTTCCGCTGATGCGCGTCTGCCGCGCCAACGGCGGGTACAATGGCTGGACTCGATTGATCAGCTTCGCGGCCTGCACCGCGCCGCCTACCCGCGTCCGCGTCACGTTTGGCTTCGGTGGTGGCGGTGCCGCTGTTCCGGCTCCGCCGATTACCCCGCCGATTACCCCGCCCATCGATCCACCCGCGACGCCGCCCGGCACGCCTCCAGCGACGCCGCCCATCCCCATGTCAGGCGGCTGTTCTTCTTCCTTGATAATCTTGATGTCCTTCGGGATCACCTTCGGCGCCACCAGTTTGCCCGCTTCCATCAAATGCGCCACTGGCTTGATCTTCACCACTTGCACCGCGGCCGGCGGCGGGGGAGGCGGAGGTGGCGGGGGAGGCGCCAGCAGGATCGAAGACATTAACGTCTTCGGCAGCGCTTCCGTGTAAATCAGAGGAATCAAAATCAAAATGCCAAGGAAAGCGATCTGAATCGCCATCGACAAAAACACTGTCCACGGCTTGTTCGTCTTCTTTCCCTTCGCGCTTGATACCACCATTTCTTCAAACATGGTTAGCCACTACCTCCTCCCAGCGGTCGCGAGTTTCGGTTGTCCCTCGCTCCCTCGGGTTTTGTTGCCGGCTGCGGTTCCGGTGCCTGCCGCCACGCCCTGTCCGCGCCAACGATTCCAGGCGACAACCAGCGGTGCGGCGATACCAAAACTGGAATAGGTTCCTACTACGATCCCCACCACCAGGGCGAAGGAGAACGCCCTCAGCACCTGGCCGCCCATCAGGAACAGCACGAGCACGGTGAGGAATGTCAGTCCGCTGGTCAGGATCGTTCGCGACAAAGTCTGATTAATCGACTTGTTCACTACGTCCGCGAACGGCTCTTTCCTCAGCAAGCGGTTGTTTTCCCGGATCCGATCGAAGATTACGATCGTGTCGTTCATCGAGTAACCGACCAAGGTTAACAACGCGGCGATCACTGTCAGCGAAATCTCGAATCCGAAAATCTTGAACAGCCCCAGCGTGATCAGCACATCGTGAAATACGGCGATGACCGCGGCTGCCCCGTATACCCACTCGAACCGGAAGGCAATATATACCAGCATGCCCGCCAAAGCATAGAGGGTAACTCGTATGGCCTGATTGCGTAACTCGCCACCTACCTTCGCCCCTACGATCTCCGCATTGCGGATCGCAAACGGCGCCTGCGAGTAATTCGCCTTCAGCGCGGATATCACCGCCGGCGTCGCCCCTTCCACCCCGGAAAGTTCATCGAAGTTCGTCACCACGCCATTTTTGTTCTTGTCGCGGAACGCCAGTAGATTTTTCGCCAGCGCCTGATATTTGTCTCCCGCGTTCACCGAGAGCCCCAGCGGATCTTTCTCCGCCAGGTTCGCGCTCAACGCTGAAAGCGTCGCCGAGTTGAAATCCGGCTTCGACGAATCCGTCACCCCGTAGGTCGCTTTCAGCGCCTTCAGCACCTTGTTTCGTCCTTCGTCCAGCGCCTGGTCGGTCTGCCCACCCTGCTCCACGAAGATCATCACTTCATTCGAATTCGGCCGCGCCAGGTCGCTGATGCTCTGAATCTCGCTATTGCCCAGCCCTTGCGCCTGAAGCCCCGCTCGCAACTGCTCGATATTGGGTGCTTGCGCGAATCCCACGTCCACGTTCGTTCCGCCTCGGAAATCGATCCCGTACTTGATCCCGCCCCGGAACAAAATGGCCGACCAACCAATCACCAACAGGATCCCGCTTAAAGCAAAGAAATATTTGGCTTTGCCCATCCAATCGATATTGGGCTGTTTAAAAAGCTCAATCATGCCGTCTCTTGCTTCCCTTCTTTAGACTCCAGGCGGTTTCCCTTTGTTCCCGTGAGTCTATCGGTTAGAACGCCCTAAACCACTCCTCTTTCAGTACTAAAACCCGTTTGGGAGTGCGCCCGATTTATCGCCGTTTTGCCTGTCCCTTCCGCCACTCCCAAGCCAACCGGCCAGTCACCCCAGCCCACACCGGTCATTCCGAACGGAGTCTGCGCAGTGAGGAAGCTCTCTTCTGTTCCGGCCACTCGCCGCGCCGCTCCCTCTTCAGATACTCAGCTCCGCCTGCCGGTCCATCTTCGCCAGGTGGTACTGGAAAATCGTCTTCGACACGTAAATCGCCGTGAACACGTTGGCAATCAAACCGATCGTCAACGTCACCGCGAACCCGCGAATCGGCCCGGTGCCGAATATGAATAGGAAGAACGCCGAAACCACTGTGGTCACGTGCGTGTCGATAATCGTCAGGAACGCCTTGTCGAACCCCGCTTCCACCGCCGCCGACGTCGACTTCCCGTTCCTCAACTCTTCTCGTATGCGCTCGAACACCAGTACGTTCGAGTCCACGCCCATGCCGATCGTCAGGATCACCCCCGCAATGCCCGGCAACGTCAACACCGCGCCAAACATTGCCAGCGCCGCCAGCAGGATAATCAGGTTCAGGATCAATGCCAGCACCGCATTCACGCCGCTCAACCGGTAGTAGAACACCATAAAAATCATCACTACCAGCAAGCTCAAAACTGACGCCTGCACGCCGTGGCGAATCGAGTCCGCTCCCAGCGATGCGCCCACCGTTCTTTCCTCCAGATACTTGATCGAAGCCGGCAACGCGCCCGCTCGCAGCACCAACGCCAGGTCATGCGCCGATTCCTGACTGAAGTTCCCCGTGATCCGGCCGCTGTCTTCGATCTTGCTTTGAATCGTCGGTGCGGAAAACACCTTGTTCTCCAGCACAATCGCCATCTGCCGCTGGATGTTCGCTTCCGTGAACTGGCCGAATCGCCGCCCCGCTTCCGACGACAGCGTGAAATTGATCTGCCACTGCCCCGGATTTTCCGTATTGCGCGACTCCGTGGCATTCCGCAAGTCACGGCCAGTCACCGCCGCGGTCCGCTCCACGATGTAATACACCGTTCCGCCCACCGGTGCGCCCTGCGCATTGCGCGCTTCGTTGGTTCCCGGCAAGATCTGCGTGCCCGGCGGCAACACGCCGCCATGCGCCGCCAGCGCCCCCGCTTCCGATGGATACGTCGTCGGGTCCGACACCAGCTTCAATTCCAGCTGCCCGCCCGCTTGAATCACGCTCTTCGCGCGCTCCGGATCGCTTTCCCCCGGCAACTGCACCAGAATTTCGTTGTCCTGTCCCGCGCGTCCGCGGCGCTGAATCGTTGGTTCCGTCAAGCCCAGCGCGTTGATACGCCGCTCGATGGTCTCTAGCGACTGTTCCATGGTGGTTTCCTGAATCCGCGCCACCGAACTCGGCCGCATCGTCAGCAGGTACGCATTCGCCTCCCCCGGCGCCGACCCCAATTCCCACTCACCTTCGTAGGTCTGGTGGATCAGGTCACGGAATTGCGAGACCGGGTCCACGTTCCGTACGATGATGTGCGTATCGTCCACCCGCCGCACTTCGTCGTAATGGATATTCGCCGTGCGCATCGCCGCTGTCAGCCGGTCCACCGTCTGGTCCGTCTCCTGCGCGATCGCTTCCGGCACCTGCACCTGCAACACCAGGTGCGTCCCACCCTGTAGGTCCAACCCGAGCTTGATCTGGTTGCCGAAGTTGCTCTTCAGCTGCGCCAGCGACGTCGGGAAGCTCGGCAGTCCCAATACGAAATAAATGCAAATCACTACTACCGCAAGAATGAAGATTACTTTCCACTTCAAGTTGGGATTCATGGTTATAAGGTCTGGCGCTGCCGCTGCGTCGGCCCCGCGGTGCTACTTGGCATCATCCGATGCCTCCACTTGGCCAATCGCCGCTCGCGCCACTCGTATTTTCACATTATCGGCGATCTTCAGAATGATGGTGTCGCCGTCTATACCATTGACGGTGCCGTAGATTCCCGAGGTGGTGATCACCTTGTCGCCGTTCTTCACGGCGCTGAGCATCTCCTGCACCTTCTTACGCTGCCGTTGTTGCGGCAGGATCACCAGAAAATACATGATGCCGAACATCAGCATCAACGGAAGCAGAAACCCGCCTAAACTGCCGATTCCTCCACCCGCCTGCATCACCAAAAGGGCCGCTGCACTCATTCCTTCTTCGACCGTACCCTTTCCCTACTGCTCTACATCCAATTCTCTTGTAGGGACGGCCTTCTGACGCCGTCCGCTTCAGGTGCTCCACGTGTAGCGCCGGCCTTCAGACCGGCATCCTCCACCGGAGAAAAAAACATCGAAAGCGGGTCATCCCCGCTTCCCCTTCCCCGCCTGATTCTCGTCCTGAGACCTCGATCGCCCTGACACCACTATCAAGATTTCTTGAGGGTGCCCCATCCTTTGTGCTTGCCCTGCCCTGCCAAGGGCGCCTCTGCACCAAGTCTGAGTCTGCCGAGCGAACCGCAACTAGCCACTCGCTTCAGGCCGGACCCGCCTCGTAGCGGGCGCGCAACTCTGCCGCGAAATTTCCTAGCTGTCCAAAAGAGATAGCCTCTCGAATTTGGCGCATTATGTCAAGGTAAAACCATACATTGTGATGGGTCGCCAGAATCGCCGCCGTGATCTCTCCAGCCGCAAATAAGTGTCGTAAATATGCCCGCGTATACCGCTGGCACACCGAGCACTTGCACTTCGCGTCCACCGGACGCTGGTCCTCTATATATCGTGCGTTCTTGATCAGCACTTTTCCTTCGCTGGTGTACAGGCAAGCATGCCTCGCCGCCCGCGTCGGCAGCACGCAATCCATCATGTCGATGCCTCGCGCCACGTAGTCCGCAATTTGCTCCGGCCTTCCTACTCCCATCAAATACCGCGGCCTTTCCTTCGGCAGCAACGCTGTCACTTCCGCCGCCATCTCGCACGTCACTTCGTGCGCCTCGCCCACCGCCAGCCCGCCCACCGCGTAGCCCGGGAAATCCAACTCCAGCAACTGCCGCGCGCTCTCGCGCCGCAAATCCGTGAACGTCGCTCCCTGCACGATCCCAAACTGCCATTGCGCTGGCTCGCCATTCCGTTGCGCATACTCCTGAAAATACTTCCGCGCTCGACCCGCCCACGCCGTCGTGCGCTTCAACGCCGCTTCGGCCACACTTCGCGGCGCTGGCGTCTCGATGCATTCGTCCAGCACCATCGCAATGTCCGACCCCAACGCCAGCTGAATCTCCGCCGCTTTCTCCGGCGTCAGCAGATGCTCGCCGCCATCCAGATGCGAACGAAACCGCACCCCTTCATCCGTGATTTTTCGCAGTTCCGCCAGGCTGAACACCTGGTAGCCGCCGGAGTCCGTCAGGATCGCGCCGTTCCAGCTCATGAACGCGTGCAGCCCTCCGAGTTTCTTCACTAACTCGTGTCCCGGCCGCAAATATAAATGATAGGTATTCGCCAGGATGATCCGCGCGCCGATCTCCTCGAGCGCTTCTTGCCGCAGCCCCTTGACCGTCGCCGCCGTCCCCACCGGCATGAACACCGGTGTCTCGATCATTCCGTGCGGCGTCGTTAACCGCCCGCGCCTCGCCCCCGTCGGATCGCTCTTTCCTATTTGAAATGAAAAACTCAATGTTATGCCGGCTGCGGACCGGCCGTTGTAGCGGCCGCGTCGCAGTCTGACGCGGGCGCCTTTCGCTTTACTCGGCCATTTTCATTCTATCAGGACATCACGAACGCTATCGCCGTCCGGCAGACCACATACGCCACGAACACGCCGAACACGATCGTATAGGATTTCGCGCCCTTCAGTTTCTTGGGATTCACTGCCGCGAACCCCATTCCCAACAGCAGCAGCTTCCAAATCTCAAACAGATCAATGTTCTTGCACAGCGCCACCAGCCACTTCGCCGCATCGTCCGGCAGCAACACCGCTAAATTCGTCGCCACCGGATTGTCCAGGTCAAAGCTGCCTATCGGCTTCACGAACAGCACCAGCAGGAATATAAACGACCCCACAATCGTGATCGGCACCCACGCGTGCGTCACGATAGCGAACGCCTGCTGGAAATTTACCCCCGCTCCCGCCATCAAGTTGTATGCACCCCACAGCACCAGCGCCACCACCAGCAGGATCACGATCGGCGCTGGGATTCCGAACACGTACGCGAAAATCGGCGCCATTTTCACGCCACCGTCAATCTGCTGCTGCTTCTGTTCTGGGCTCAGATTCGCCGCTCGCGGGCTCTTCTCGATCTGTTGCGCCATGTACCCGCGCCAGTCGAAGTGCGAGTTCAACGCAATCACACCCACCAGCGACAGCGCCACAATCACTGCCACCGGCGCAATCCAGCTCGGTTTCCTCACAATGTCTTCAAACGTCGCCTTCGGCGAAAAGAACATCCCGATAATCCGCCCTACCGGAGAAATCGCCCCTTGCGGCTGTGACTCCGGCGCAGGCATAGCTGTTGTCGCTGCCATCGAGGACTCCTTCCACCACAGATTCGGTTACTTCCAGGAACCGTTCTCAGGATACTACGCACCACCGACCCGCAAGATATCACACCGCCCCAACCCGTGGAATCCGCAAAAGAAACCAAAAGACCTGTCCTCCTGCTTGCCCTGGGCGTCAGCGAAGGGCGGAGCGCCATTTGTTTACCCGGAACGCAGTAAAGGCCGACGAAGGATCTCAACGCCAGCCGGATCGCGATCTCAATTTCAGCGCGCCAAGCAAACCCGTCATTCCGAGCGGAGTCTGCGCAGCCAGGAGCTCTGCACCATCGCATGGTTTTCGTGCGATGAATCTCTCTTCTCTCAAACCCGCCACCCCTTCCTTACTTCATTGCGCACCTGCGCACCGCTTCCCCGCTCTCCGGCTCTAAAATCAATCATGCCCACTTTCGCCTGCCCCCGCTGCGGCTCTCCCGTCTCTCTCCGCCGCGCCTTCAACATTGGCAACAAGCCTTTCTGCTCCCGCTGCGGCTGGAATCTGGACCGCGCCCAGTCCGCCCTCGCCGCCAAGTCCACTTTCGTCAGGTTTTTCCCTATCGCCATCGGGGCTCTGGTTTTCTTCCTGATCTTCACGACCGCGAAATCGTCCACCAATCCTGCGCTGTTTCTTGTTCCCGTGCTCTTCCTCGCCGTCGGATCGATTCCGGTCGTTGGCTACTACTCCACGAAAAAAGCGATCGCTGCCGCCAAATTCACGGTCAATCCCGATCTCGCCGTAGCCCAGCCGCCGCTCGACTCCGCGCTGCAACTGTTGCAGTCGCAACCGCGTCCGCGCCGTGTCAGCCTCCGCTTTCAAGGCAACCTGCTCGCTCCCCTCGTCGCGCTGACGTTCATTGGCATCATCACATTCATAGCGGCGTCGAGCTTCAGCCATGCTCCGTCTTCGCGGGGCAACCACAGCTTCACCCCGTTTTTTCCTCTGCTTTTTATGGCAGTGTTTTTGGTCCTTGCCTTCGTCGTTCCCATCTTCCGCGAATCCCGCAACCGTCCGCTCCTCCGCGACGGCGAACTTGCCTTCGCCCGCGTCGTCTCGCAGCGCACCGTCCAGCAAGGCAAGTCTTCCTACAGCAGCATCGATTACGAATTCAAAACCAACAACGGCCTGCAGATCCGCAGCACCGGACGCGATCTCACCAACTCCGTCTTCGAAGACATGACCATCCCCGTCTTCTACGACCCCGCCAACCCCGACAAAAACATCACCCCCTGCGCCACCTACCTCAAAGTCTCCACCGCCTCGCTCTAATTTGCAGCGCGGCAACAATTCCGCGATCCCCCTTTTCACTTGCTTTATACTCGCCTCGATGCTCCCTCGTCCCACCGAACCCGGCGCGCCCGACTCTTTCCGCCCCAGCCAGCAGCGCAACCTCTATCGGGCCCTCACTCTCCCGGATCCTCCGCGCAACGTTACCCTGAGCCCCGTCGCGAAACTCGCCCTCATCCTTCCTCTTTTCCTCCTCTGGATCTTCTACCTCAACCTCGTCTCGGTCCTCCGTCATCCCCGGCAAACCGATCCACTCCAACTCCTCTTTCTCTTCGCGATTCCCGTTCTCCTCGCTATCGCCGCCAAATTCATCCTGCAATTCCTGCGCCAGCGCTCGCTACTCCAGAACGGCTCCTACTCCGTCGGCATGGTCCTCGCCAAACAGAAACCCAGCCTCTGGAGTCTTGGCAAAAGCTACATGGCCTTCGAATTTCCCGTCGGCGGTCACAAGCCTATGACTGGCCACGGCTTCGACTGGTCCGGCAAATCCTCCTCCGACAAGCCGATCCTCGTCTTCTACGATCCCTCCGACATCTCCCGCTACGTCGCCGCCTGCTCCACTCCATGGCGCGTCCGCACCCACTCCGGCGAATTCTTCGGCCCGTAATCATCAAACTTCGCTGTAAAGCAGAGACCCGTCATTCCGAACGCAGTCTGCGCAGTGAGGAATCCCCCTTTCTCCCCATGCGGACAGGCTACAGAAACTCTGCGCATGTCCTTCACCCTCCCGTCAGTCGCCCCTAGTAAACTAGCAACCTACATGGCCACCGCCGCTACTCACCGTGTCGACTGGTCCCTCCTTTGGGCGCAGCGCTCCTTCCGTTTTTTCTTCACCGCCATGTTTGTCTCGCTCTTCGGTTCCGGCATGAATTTCATCAGCGTGAGCTGGTACATCATGTCCTCCACGCACTCGACCCTGGCCGTCAGCTGGCAAGTCATCGTGGTCACTCTTCCCGGCCTCTTCGTGCCGTTCCTCGGCGGCGTCCTCATCGACCGCTACGACCGCCGCTATCTGGGTGTGCTGCTCGATGTCCTCCGCGGTTTCGCCGTCCTCTCCATCGCCTTCGTCGCCGGACACGCGCATCTCGAACTCTGGCATCTCTATTTGATGACCCTCATCACCGGTACCGGCTCCGCCATGTACTGGGCCAACGTCAACGCCCTCGTTCAGGAAGTCATCCCGCCCAGCCAGTTCACCGGCGCCAACGCCACCGTTCTCGTCGGTGTGCAGACCGGCATGCTGCTCGCCGGCATTTTCGTCGGTTTCTTCTACGACCACTTCGGCATCGCCGGCATTCTCTTCATTGACGGCGTCACCTACTTCGTCTCCGCCTATTGCCTCTGGTCGCTGCGCAGCGGCTACGTTTCCCCGCGTGATCATCGCCAGTACCCGCGCCAATATTCAGAATCGTCGGAAGCCACAGCGCAAGCCCTCGAAGCGGGAGAAAATCCCGAAGTCGCCGAAGCCGGCCTCTCACTTTCCGTCTATGCCGATATGCAGGAAGGTTTCGGTTATCTCCGCGAACAGCCCGTCGTCCTCGCGCTCGGCATCACCCATGCTCTTCTCATGGCCAGCATCGTCAGTTCCAACGTCGTGCTCGTGGCGCTCGCCAACGACATTCTCCGCTCCGGCGCGCGCGGCCTTGGCTTCATCGAAGCCGGCTGGGCCATCGGCGCCATCATCGGCGGGCTTATCACCAGCCAACTCCCCCAGCGCCTTCGGCTGCCCCTCTATGTCGCCGCCATGGCCGGCATGGCCCTGGGCCACGTGGTCATTCCCTTTGTCGCGTTTCTCGTCGGGGCAGTTCTCCTGCAAGCCGCGTTCGGCTTTTTCCGCGCGCTTGCTGGCGTCGTCGCGCAATCTTCGCTCATGGCCATCGTCCCCAAACATTTCATGGGTCGCACGCAGTCCGCCTTCGCCATCTTCGCCACCGTCCTGCAACTCGCCATGAGCCTCTCTCTCGGCTGGATTGCGCAGCGCTTCTCCATCGCCACCGGCTTCTTTCTCCTCGCTCTCCTCTACTTCGCCGCCACCCTGACCGCTTCCCGCGCCCGCTCCCTGCTTGCCCTGCACACCTGATCGCTCCGCCCTGATAGATTGTCATTCCGAGCGCAGCGGGAATCGGTTTTTGTAGTGGGCTTCTTGCCCTGAGATTCGAAGGGTACGCGTCTATCTTGGGTTTCGTGGCACAGACATTCCGGTCTGACCCGTCATTCCGAGCGGCGTCCGCGAAGTGACGAATCTCTCTTCTCGCCTCTTCGTCCTTGTTCGCTCTATCCCACCACTTCCTTGCTTCTTCCTTCGCCCAGCAACTCCACCGCTGCCTGGTTCAGCTTCGTCCGCAATGCCGTTCTCTCGCTGGCCCTCGTAATGTACCGCACTGACGCTTGCGTCCCCCCCATCACCGGCCGAATGTCCACCACCGGCGTCATCGAGATCGCGCCCATTTCGCGCGAACCCGCCGCATCCTTCCACTCCTGCTCCGCCTGGTTCGCGCTCTCACTAGTCAACTGTTCCACTTTTTTCCGGATCGCTTCGATCGCCGGATACGGATCCTGCCCCGTGGGCAACACCATCTGCATTTCATCCCACAGCCACTGCCCGGTCGTCGAAAAATTAAAGTAATGTCCCTCAATCGCGAAGCTGTTCGTGAACGTCACGCGCCGCCCCGTCGGGTGCCCGGAGTCCGTCCAGTTCCCCGTCTCCAGCAACACCGTGTGGATCGGCCCGATCTGCACAACCTCGCCCGTCACTCCGTTGATCTCCACCCAATCGCCCAGCCGCATCCCGTTCTTGCCCATCAACACGAACCAGCCAATGAATCCAACGATGAAATCCTTCAGCGCCACCGTCAGCCCCGCGCCCGCCAATCCCAAGAACGTCCCCAACTGTCCCGGCGGCCCCATCACCACCAGCAAGATCAGAAATAGCGCCAGAATTTGCGACCCTACCCGCACCACCGTCCGCAGCGACTCCACCTGCCGCCGGTCCATCGTCAGCTTCTTCACCAGCGAATCCAGCCAGGAGGTGAAGAACAATCCGATCAGCACAATCGCCAAAATCACGGCCAATCCCTGCAGCCACTGGTGCAGCACCACTCGTTGCTTGGTGGCCACCAACTCGATCCACTCCCCGTAAACGGCGGCGAGTTCCTTCTTCGCTTCGATCCGCTTGTCATACGCCGAAGCGATTCGCTGGTCGTTCGCCAGATCTTCGGTTTTTTTCAGTCGATCGCTCTTGGAATTTCCTGCCGTGCCCGCCGCCGTCGTCGACTCGCTCGCCGCCGCGGCCAGTTCTGCCTTCTTCGCTTCGATCCGCGCATCCAGGGCGTCGTGCCTCGCTGCCAGCCGCGCTTGCCAGGCTTCCGCATCCCCTTTGGCCTTCCACAATTGCAGCTGCTTTTGGTGCAGCCCCCACCACTCCCGGGTCCGGTTCACCAGCCCGATTTGTTCCGCAGGCTCTTCTTTGGACGAAATCACCGATTGGCTGCTTTGCGCCGCGGTCTCATGTTCTTGCTTCATCGCCTGCAACCGCGCGGCCGTGTCTCCTCCCGCCGATTGCAAGTCGTGCTTGGCATCTTCCACTTCGTCCTGCGCCAGGTCGATGTCCGCTTCCGCTTGAATCAAATCCGACTCGATCGCGGCCTGCTTGTCCCCGGTTACTTTCACCAGCGATTCCGCGAGTTCCTTCGCCTTCTCCTGCGCCGCCTCCAACGCTTTCTCCGCGTTTTCCAGCCGCGTCTTGGCTTTCACCGCTTCCGGAGACAGTGGCGGCGGGTGCAGCCGCGCGTCGCGGATCGCTTCATCGAACGCCAGATCAACGTCGTAGTCCGCCAGCCGCAACGCCTCCTGCGCCAGTGCTCTTTCCTCCCGCGTCGACGCCTGCTGCGCCATCTGTTGCGCGGTCTGCAACGGCTTCAGTAGAACAAACGGTTTCTTTTGCGTCGTCACCACCGCCGCTGGTGGCTGGCGCGTCTTCCACAACTCGAACGCCGTCACCAGCCCCAATAACACCACTACCATTGCCGCGATCTTTTGTTGTTTACGCATAGCAGCTCGCCGTTCTCACATCTTAGCTTCGCTTTGGCTGGGATTCCTTACAATCTCCGCGATTCGTCCCCGAAACGCAAGAACTTCCTGCGCACATTCACCTCCAGGAATCATTGCTGCCCCTTTGATTCCGCTCTACCCTGAATTACAGGCAAGCCCCATGAGCGACCCTCGTCTTCCCAAGCTCGTCTTCGTCCTCTTGCTGGCCCTCGGCCTTCTCCAGTGGGCGCATGTCTATCCGCTGCTTCCCGATGTCATGGCTTCGCATTTCTCCGCCAACGGCACTCCCAATGGCTTCCAGTCCAAACCGGCTTTCTTCGCCCTCACGTTCGTGATTCTCGGCACCTCCGCTTTCGTCGCATTCATCACTCCTCGCATTCTCGCCAACAAGCCTCCCGAACGCATTAATCTTCCCAACAAAGCCTATTGGCTCTCCCCCGAGCGCCGCGAAGAAACCATTCGTTTCTTCCGCGCCCAGATGGGATGGTTCGGCTGCGCCATCCTTTTCGTTCTGCTCTACTGTACTTCTCTGGCCATCAACGCCAATCTTTCTCTCGCCCGCAGACTCGACTCCGCCGCCATGCTCTACGTCATGGCTGGGTTCGCTCTTTTTTCCATCCTCTGGTGCATCTTTTTCGTCCGGCATTTCATGAAAGTTCCCGCTCACTCCGCCGGCAAATCCCAATCCTGATCTCTCTTCTGTTGACGCCTGCATCTCCCGCGTCTACTGTGTTCACTAGCAAGTGTTGTGAGTTTTTTTCCAGACGGTCTGGTTTTCCCTTTCGAACCACTTTTCAGTCACTCGCTGTTTCACCCTCCTGGTGACTGGCCGGCTTTGGGAAATTTCCCGGCACGCCTCACCGCTCCTCTGCCGGATCACTCGCTTTGGGAGGCTTTGCCCGCATCATGAAAAAATATTTGATCGTCATCGAAGAGACCGGTTCCGGCTATACCGCCTATTCCCCCGATCTTCCTGGCTGTGTGGTCACCGGCTGGACCCGCGCCGAAGTCGAACAAAAAATGCACCACTCCCTCGCCCACCATCTCCAGGACCTGCGCCAATGCGGCGAAGTCCTCCCCGAACCCCACTCCTTCCCCACCTACATCGAACTCCCCTGAGATCGCTCGCCACGCGACGAGCGATCTCAACGTGAACCCTCAGCAAGACTTCTGAAGGGACCCAACGAATTTCGCTCTTCGGTTCTCGCTGGATTCTTTGACCCGTTGGGGCACCATACATCGTGCCCTCTTCCCTTCCCAATCCCTGTCCTTTCCTTTGCACGATTGCCGCAGATGGCCCAACTGCCCGCGACTGGAACGCCAAGAATTCCGAACAAAAGGAAGGCTTGGTCCCGTTCTTCGCGAAATTTCGAGTTTCGGTCTTCCTGTCCCACCCAAACAACACTGTCATTCTGAGGAGCGTTGTCTGCGACGAAGGATCTCCACCGCTCCACCGCTGCAAATCGTCCAACGCGGCGCCACAAAAAAAAACGCCCGGCTCCCGCCGGGCGTTTTCCATTTTCCGATTTCTATCTTCCTACAGGTAATCCCGCGACGGCCCCTCCAAAAACGCCCGCAACTTCCGCGAGCGCGATGGATGCCGCAGCTTCCGCAGCGCCTTCGCTTCGATCTGACGGATGCGTTCCCGCGTCACCGCGAACGACTGTCCGACTTCCTCGAGCGTGTGCTCGCTGCCGTCGTCCAGCCCGAATCGCATCTTGATCACCTTCTCTTCGCGTGGCGTCAGCGTCTTCAACACCGACGAGGTTTGCTCCTTCAGATTCAAGTTGATCACCGCGTCCGAAGGCGATACCACCGCCTTGTCCTCGATGAAATCCCCGAGATGCGAATCTTCCTCTTCCCCGATCGGCGTCTCCAGTGATATCGGCTCTTGCGCGATCTTCAGGATCTTCCGCACCTTGGACACCGGTATGTCCATGCGCTTCGCAATTTCCTCGCTGGTAGGTTCGCGCCCCAGTTCCTGCACCAGTTGCCGGCTGGTGCGCACCAGCTTGTTGATAGTTTCGATCATGTGCACCGGAATGCGGATTGTGCGCGCCTGGTCCGCAATCGCGCGCGTGATCGCCTGCCGGATCCACCACGTCGCATACGTCGAAAACTTATACCCTCGCCGCCATTCGAACTTGTCCACCGCCTTCATCAAGCCGATGTTGCCTTCCTGGATCAAATCCAGGAACTGCAAACCGCGGTTCGTATACTTCTTCGCGATCGACACCACCAACCGCAGGTTCGCTTCGATCAATTCCTTCTTCGCCTGTTCGGCTTCCGCTTCGCCCCGCTGGATAATCGTCAGCGTGCGCTTCAGCTCGGTCAGCCCTACTTCACTGGCCTCTTCAATATCCTTCAGTTCCGATCGCCGCGTCCGCAACTCCCGCCGCGCATCCGCCGCGTTTTCGCCCTTCGACGCGTCCGCGCGCCGCTCCAGCCTCCCGGCTTCGCGCTCCAGCGACTGCAGGCGCTCCACGGTCCCGCGCATCTTGTCGATCAACCGTTTCTTCTCGAACGGGTTAAAGTCGATTCCGCGGATCTCCAGCGAAATTTCGATTCGCGTCCGCGCTACATCCCATTTCGACCGGATATACGGCTTCTTTTTCGATTTCGGCGTTTTGGCGAGTTTCACCGCCTGCTTCAGCGCCGTGTCGTACAGCTTCGCGATCTTGTCGATGTGCTTCAGCGTCTGCTTGGTCTTGTTGGCGATCTTCTCTTCGGTCAGCTCTTCGTCGTCAAACTGCACGATCTCCTTGATCGACCGCGCGCCCTTGCGTAAATCATCCCCCACCGCGATCAGTTCCTTGATCACGATCGGCGAACGCGTGATCGCCTTCATCACCACCAGCTGCCCGCGCTCGATTCTTTTCGCGATGGTCACTTCGCCTTCGCGCGTCAACAGCGGCACCGTGCCCATTTCCCGCAGGTACATCCTCACCGGATCGTTTGTCTTCTCCAGCGATCCCGGCGTCAGATCCAGGTCGCTGCCTTCTTCCGCGTGCGCATCGTCCTTCGCGCCTTCGCGTTCCAGATCCGTCGACACTTCCACCGCTCGCGCTGCTTTCGCCGACGCCTGGTCCTCGTAAATCTCGATGCCGTTGCGTTCGAATGTGGTGAGTAGGTCGTCGATCTCTTCTGACGAATGCACTTCCGCCGGAAGGGAATCGTTTACTTCGTCGTACAGCAGGTACCCGCGCTCTTTGCCGATGGCAATGAGCTGCCGTACCGCATCATATTTTTCTTCTAAACCCGTTGCCGCCACTGCACTCCTCCCGCTCTTCTTAATTTCTCGTTAATTGCGCGAACGTCACCGTTGCGCGCATCGTCCACACGAATCACAGCGAGAAAGCCCGCAATGGGCGTAAGGAGGATTCATTGATCCTCCGCATGAATCTCGATTTTTTCGTGAAAACTTTATGCGCCGTGCCCTGTCTCTGTTGCCGCCGCACGCTGCCCGCCTGCCGCGATTCCGCGGTTCGGCCCTGGCATCAAAAGACACTACTATAGATGCCGGGGCGAGCGAATCCGTTTCCCGCGTAACCCTTTTACGTTACACGCTTTACGCCCCTAAAGTCAAAACCTTCTTTGCCTTGTCTTCCAGATCTACCCTCACTCCGCCCGTAGTACTTCCATTACCTCTAACCTCGCGATCCTCCGCGTCGCCGCCCAACAAGCACTGGTTTTCCAATGAGAAACTTGCGACCCTGACGAGCGTTTTTTGCGACGAAGGATCTCACGGTGAGCCTCGAGCACCGCGTCGATGGTGCCAAACGAAGTGGCGTCTCTAATTTCCCGTTTTCCAATTTCTACTTTCCTTCCTTCCTCAACCCGACGCCCTCTTCTTCAGCAATTCCTGCTTCTTCTCCAGCAATTCCCGTAGTGCCGTCCCCGTTGGATTGCTCTCGATCTCCCTTTGCACTTGCGCCAACTCCCTCTCCACCTGCCTCTCCCGCAGCGCCTCCAAGCAACTCTCAGCCTCTTCCCAGCTCCCCTCTTGCGCATCTTCGAACAAAATCTCGAAGAGCATCCGCCGCTCCCGGTCCGGCAGCAGTGCCCCAATCTCCGTCGCCTGCATTGACTGGTCCGACAGCCCAGCCACGATCAGCGCCGCAAACACCTTCTCGGTCTCCAGTCCCTGATAAAGTCCGCTTTGCTGCAGCCGCTGTGCCAACTCTTTCCGGAATCCCTCCGCCTCCACCAGCATGCGGATCAGCCGCCGCTCGATCGGCTTGGCCGCCTTTCCCACCAGTTCCGGCTGCGTCTTCACCTCGCTGCGCCGCTCCGCCACTGCCTTGGTCAACGCCGCGCGCAACACCGGCTCATCAATCCGCAATTGCTGCGAGATCCGCGTGGCCCACTCCGACCGCAAAATCCGGTTCGGAATCTTCTGTACATACGGCAGCAGAAAATTTACCGCGCGCAATTTCCCTTCCCCGCTCGTCAGATCCATCTGCTGCGCCCGCGCAATCAGGTAGTCCACGTACGGCGGCGATTCCTTCAGCGCCTTGATGTACGCCTCCGCGCCCTTTTCCCGAATGTACAAATCCGGGTCCGCCTTCTTGCTTGCCCCCGTAGGGAGGTCCCCAATCGCCGGAAGCGCCAGCACCTTCACCTCAAAATCATTTTCCAGCAACAGCGAAATCGACCGCTCCGTAGCCGCCTGTCCCGCCGCGTCCGGGTCGTAATTCACGATCACCCGTTTCGTGAACCGTCCCAGCAGTTTGATCTGCGGCTCCGCCAGGCTCGTCCCGCAACTCGCCACCACGTTGCTGATTCCCGCGCGCGCCACCGCGATCGCGTCCATGTACCCTTCCACCAGAATCGCGAAGTCCTGCCGCCGAATCGCGTCTTTCGCGCGGTCCATGTGGTACAGCACATTGCTCTTCGAATAGATCGGCGTTTCCGGCGAATTCAGATACTTGGGCTGCTCGTCCCCCAGCGCGCGGCAGCCGAACGCCACGATCTTCCCGGACTCGTTGGCGATCGGAAACGTAATCCGCCGCCGGAAGCGGTCGAACAATCTCCCGCTCTGGTCCCGCGACACCAACCCCGACTCCGCCAGCAATTTCTTCGCGTACTTGGCCTTGAAAAATCGCAGCAGCACATCCCCACCCGCTGGCGCATACCCCATCCCAAACCTGCCGATCGCCTCGGCGTCCATCCCGCGATCCTCCAGGTACGCCCGCGCCGCCCGCCCCTCCGCCGTCGTCTCCAGTTGCTTCACGAAAAAGGTCTGCGCCTCGCGGTGCATCTCGATCAGCACGCTGCGCTGCTGATTCTCCTTCCGCTCTTCCGGGGAACGCTCCTTCGGCTTCGGTATCGCGATCCCGCATTTCTCCGCCACCACCCGCACCGCTTCCGGGAACGGGCACTTCTCCATCTCCATCACAAACGTGAAAACGTCTCCGCCCTTCCCGCACCCGAAGCAATGAAAAATCTGCTTCACCGGATGCACCGCGAACGAGGGCGTCTTCTCTCCATGGAACGGGCACAGCCCCGTGAAATTCTGCCCGCTCTTCTTCAGGCGCACGTATTCCCCGACGACCCGGACAATGTCCGCCTGTTGCTTCACCCGATCCGCAAATGATCCCGCTTCCGCCATTTTTCGAGTGCGGGAGCCCTGCTCCCGCTTTCACCCATCCTTACACTCCACCGCGAAACTTTCAGCGGCAGTCCTGCTGCCGCCTCCACAGACCTTCCTACCTCTCCCGACCTATCTCGGTACCGCAAGCCTGTCATCCCGCTTGTCCTGAGCCCTCGCGACGGGAGGAGCGCATTTTGCGCCAAAGCATCTCAACGTAAGCCGTCTCTATCACGCCGGCCGTGAAGACGAGTTTCGCAGTTCGGCTTCTTCGCTCTTCAAATCCACCACCGTAATCGCCTTCCCTCCGTGCTCCTCGCTCTCAAACTGAAAATCTTCTACCAACGGGTGCGTCTTCAAAAACTCACCTAGTCCCTTGCGCAGCGCCCCCGTCCCGTGCCCGTGAATGATCTTCACGCGCCGCAAATTCGCCAGCACCGCCTCGTCCAAAAACTTATCCACC
>Ga0335077_10000499_pt1 | contig 43537 bp, 34 predicted proteins | sample Lox_Sample_31_FD_207151 | JGI IMG/M metagenome (GOLD analysis project Ga0335077, IMG submission 207151) | Soil microbial communities from Loxahatchee National Wildlife Refuge, Florida, United States - Lox_Sample_3.1 | ecosystem: Environmental > Terrestrial > Soil > Wetlands | place: USA... | reverse complement strand
TTCGGCATCGGAGCGCAGCTCATCGAGACCCGCACCGACAAGCGCGCACTCGGCTACATCACCTCGGCCGCGTGGAGCCCGACCCTCGAACGCACGGTGGGCCTTGCGCTGCTTGCGCGCTCACATGCCAGACAGGGCGCGACGATCGTGGGCGCCGATCCGCTGCGCGGCCGGCACACGTTGCTGCGCGTCACCGCGCCCGCGCACGTCGATCCCAAAGGTGAGCGGATGAGGGCATGAGCGCTGCGATACGCATCTTGCCGCAGGCGCCGTGCCTCGAGCTCACGTTGCCCACCGGGCTGCATGGCGCCGGCCCCGGGCTGGCATTCATGCTCGCGATGCGGCCCGGGGCCATCCAGCGCCTCTCTCCGACAGGGGCAATTCTTTTCATTGCGCCCGGCCGCTGGCTGCTCACCGGTGACGTGCTGGAGTCCCAGGCACAGGAGCTCTCCGTCTTGCGCGAGTGTGGCGCGTGTCTCGTGGATATCAGCGCGAAGTGGTGTCGGTTCGAGCTCGCCGCGGCGCGTGCGCCAGAATGTCTGTCACGAGTGATCGATGTGGCACAGGTGCTCGATGGGCGCGACTGCGCGGCCGTCACCATCCTCGACTGTCCCGCGCTGCTTGCCCGCAGCGGTGCGGGCTATGAGCTCTGGGTGATGCGCAGCTTTGCCCAGTGGCTGTACGAGAGGCTCATCGCACTGCCTGGCTGGCCCGCACGCTGATCAGCCTGGCGCCTCGCGGTCCGCGTGGCGCGTGGTATCCACGAGGAGCCAGGCGGCGCCCGCCGCGACCGCAAATCCCGCACCCAGCACGAAGGCCAGTGTCCATGCCTGATGACCCGAGAGATACGCGACGACCGGGGTGGCGATCAGTCCTCCCACGTTGCCGCCGGTATTCACGATGCCAGTGGCCGCCATTGTGTCGGAGCGCGCGACGTGCATGGCCGCCGCCCAATAGGAGCCTTCGTTCAGCTCCACGAATCCATAGCAGAAGCTGAGGGCTGCGACGGCGAGGTAGCCGTTTGACGCGTACGCGCCTGCGCACAGCAACAGCGCCGCCGCGGGCAGTGATGCCAGTGGAATCACGTGCAGACCCCAGCGCACACCGTAGCGTTTGCACAGCAGGCTCGCTCCGGCTCCGCCGGCACCGGCCCCGACCGCCGCAGCGAGCGGTGGAATCCCGGCAAGCCAGCCGCTTTGCATCACGGTGAAGTGTCGCTCTTGGGCCAGATACAAGAAGACCCAGTTCCCAAGCAGGTAGAACACGTAGTTCATGCACATGTAGGAGAACGTGAGCACCAGAATGTCGCGGTTGGTGAGCAAGGCCCAGATGCGCTGCCAGGAGATCGTGGCGTCGACGCGCGCGTTCGCCTGCGGCCCGAGCTCGGCGAGCTCCCGCGCGCCAACGCCGGCGTGCTCGGCGGGCCGATTGCGTCCGTACCACGCCCACAGCGCGATCAGCCCGACAGCCGGCAGCGAGCTCCAAACGAGCGCGCGCTGCCAGCCGAATGAGGACATCAGCCACGCAATCAGCGGCGGTGTGAGCGCGGCTCCAAACCCGAGCCCCATGCTCTGCAAACCTTGCACGAGGGGCCATTGCTGCGCGGGGAACCACACCTCGAAAACGCCCGCGGAGATGGGAAAGATCGGCGATTGCGCCGAGCCGAGCAGCGCCTGCAATGCGAGCAGCCCAGCGAGCAGCGTCGTTCCGGTCAGCGCAAGCGGCGCGAGCGGCGTCGCCATCATGGCGATCAAGGCCAGCAATGTGATCAGGGTGACGCTCAAGCGGGCGCCGAGCCGCTGTCCGAGCACCCCGCCCGGGCATTGCAGCAGTGTGTAGCCGAGTATGAAGGCCCACTCGAGCCAGCCGATCTGCATTTGGCTCAAGCCGAGCTCCGGCATCATGCGGTAGCTTGCGACGGCCAGGCTGCGCTGCTGCACGTAGAAGAGCACGCCGATGCCGAACAGCAGCGCGAAGATGTTCCAGCGCACCCGGATGCGCCGGTGAGCGAGCGAGGGAGCGTAGGCGCTCGGTGAACTCACGGTGTGTCGACAGCGTCTCCGATGCGATCCATCACGTAGCGACGGATGTCGAGATTGAAATCCTCCATCGGTGCGTAATAGCCGTGCGTGTGCACGCGACTTTCGATCCCCTGCTGCACAGTCTCGCAGATCGCCCAGTCCTGCCGATTGACCAGATCCCAGAATTCACTCGCATCCGAATGATCGAAAGCGGGCTTGGCGATTTCCTCGGGCTCGAACAGAAAATGGCAGGTGATGTCGGTACGCGCGGCGCCGCGTGGGCGCAGGATGAACGCGGCCACGTGCTCGCAGGCGAGGCTCAGGAACAGGTTCGGATAGACGAGCTCGCCCTTGTGACGCACGCGCTCCTCCTCGTTGAGCGCGGGAAAGGCACGGCGCGTGGCGGTGCCGGTCTTCGTGAACGTGTAGGCGCCCTCGCGGTGCGGGATGCCGCGCACCCAGTCGAGCTTTGCGCCCCCGTGCTGGCGAAACGCGGGAACGACTGCGCACAGCTCAGGATGTACGCCGGCGCAGTGATAGCACTCGTTGTAGTTCTCGCAGATCACCTTCCAGTTGGCGCGTACCTGGTATTCGATCGTGTGGCCGATACGCAGCGACGCGAGTGGATAGCGCTGGATGCGTGCATCGATCGCGCCGATCTGCTCGTACAGCACTCCCGCCCGCGCGGGCGTGAGATGCACGAAGATGAATCCGCCCCACACCTCGACGCCGACCGGATAGAGGCTGAAGGCGCTCTTGTCGAAGCTCTCGACCGTGAGATGCGGCGCGCCGAGCAGCTGGCCATCCAGATCATAGGTCCAGCGATGGTAGGGACAGGTGATGGTGCGTCCCGCGACGACCCCGCCGGAGAGCAGCGGCTGAGCGGCGCCCGCCTCCGCAGGCGCGCGGCACAGGCGCGCGCCGCGGTGCCTGCAGACGTTGTAGAAGGCGCGCAGCTGCCCGCTGCGATTGCGCACCAGCAGGATGCTCTCGCCGAGCACATCGAGAACGCGATGCGCGCCGGGCGCGGGCAGCTCCTCCTCGCGCCCCACGCAGAACCACTCGCGACAGAAGAGTCGCTCCTTCTCGATGGCGAAGATGCGCTCGGTCGAGTACCAGCTCGAGGGAAGGCTCTGCTCGAGACCGGCCGCGCGCGCGGGCAGATCCGTGACTGTCATTCCTCAATCCTCTCCGCGATGCGCTCGGCCGCGCCACCGAGGTCGCGGCGCATGACGTGGGCCGTCGCATCACCGTCCAGCTCGCGCGCATAGCGATGTCCAGAGTAGACAGCGTGCACGATGGCGCCCGGTGCCAGCGCGTCTCCAATGCGGGTGACGGAGCATATGCCCGCCGCGGCGAATGCTTCCCGATGCGCGCTCAGCGCATGGTACAGCGCATCGTTGGCGAAGCGCGTGCCGACGATGACCAGGGAGTTGCAGGGCAGCTCGCGGGCGGCGCCCGTGAATTGGTTGCAGATTCGCACCGCGCCCGGCGTGAAACCCTCCACGCGCACAAGGGTGTGCAGCTCGACACGGGCCTCCGCGAGAGCGCGGTGCACCTGAGGCTGCTCATTGCTGAGGATCGTCCAGGCCGAGGCATGTCCCGCCGGCGTCACGTACGCCACCCGATTGCCGCGTGCAACCAGATGCTCGGCGAGCGCGCCGCCCATGTAGTAGTTGTCGAAGTCGAAGATCACCACGGGATCCGTGAGCACCGCGCCCGCGGCGATGTCATCCGGTGTGTAGACCCCGGGGCCCATGAGCTCACCGAGCGGTATCTCGAGCGTGGAATACAGCATGCGGGCCCAGCGCGCGCCGGTTGCAATCACGACGTGAGGATGTCCGAGCTCGAGAATCTCCTCGGCCGACAGGCGATTGCCGCGATACACATTCACATTCGGCAAGCGCTGCAGCTGGCTGCGCCGCCACTCGAGCACCCGCGCCCAGGTCGCAAGCCCAGGCAGGCGCGTCTCGAAGCACAACCTGCCGCCAATCTGCTCGGCGGCCTCGGCGAGCGTCACCTCGTAGCCGCGCCGTCCGAGGGTGAGCGCGCACTCGAGCCCGGCGGGGCCGGCGCCGACCACGAGCACCGCAGCCGAACCGCCGGCCGGGGACACCCGCTCGGGGTGCCAGCCGCGACGCCATTCCTCACCGATCGTCGGATTCTGCGTGCAGCGCACCGGCACGCCATCGTGCCAGCTCGAGATGCAGATGTTGCAGCCGATGCATTCGCGGATCTCCTGCTCCCGGCCCGTGTCGATCTTGCGCGGCAGAAAGGGGTCAGCGATCGACGGTCGCGCCGCACCGATCAGATCGAGCACGCCGCGGCGGATCTGGCCGACCATGGCGTCGGGTGAGGTGAAGCGGCCAACGCCCACCACCGGCTTGTCGGTGAGCGACTTCACGAAGTCGATGACGGCCTCATGGCTGCCCTCGGGGGTGAACCGCGACGGACAGCAATCCGTCGGCCCGGAGTCCATCTTCACGTCCCACAGATCGGTGGCGTCGGAGAGCAGCGCGACGACCTCGTGCGCCTGAGACGCCGCCACATCGCTGTGATGAGCGCGCAGCTCCTCGAGACTGATGCGCAGCGCCACCGCGCAGTGATCACCGACCGCCTCGCGCGTCACCTCGAGCAACTGACGCACCAGGCGGACACGGTTGCGCACGCAGCCACCATAGGCATCCGTGCGCTGATTCCATTCGGGCAGCAGGAACTCGTAGGGCAGATAGCCCATGCCGGCGTAGACATAGACGATGTCGAAGCCGGCCGAGCGCGCCCGGCGGGCCGCCTGGCCCTGCCAGCGCAGCAGGCTTGCGATGTCTTCGTCGTCCATGATGCGGGGGCGCTGGTGGCCCATGAAGCCGACGTGCGTGGGCATCCAGGAGATGCCCGAGGGCGAGAGCGGCGCGCTGCGGCTGGTGCGATTGAGCACCGAGGCGCCCCCGTGCCACAGCTCGATTCCTGCGAGCGCTCCGTGCCGGTGAACGGCCTCGGTCATCAAGGCGTGCGCACGCACGTCATCCTCGTCCCAGAGCGTCGCGTAGGGCAGGGGGGTGTCGTCGGAGGTCGGGTCGATGGAGACGTAACCCGTGCACACGACGCCCCAGCCACCCTCGGCTTTCATGCCGCGGAAGGCGGCGCGCATGCGCGGCATGCGATTGGTCATGCCGCTCGCATGTGGCACCGCGTAGAAGCGGTTCGGAGCCGTCACCGGGCCGATCCTCACCGGCTCGAACAGAATGTCGTAGCGGGGATTGCGTGCCATGAGGCGCCTGCCGAAGCTCTAGTTGAGCGATCGTACAACAAGAATCCCGGCCGTGCCTGTCAGGGGCCTCAGAAGCGTCAGCCGGACAGACTGCAGGGGGGTCATCGGGGGCGGGCCGCATGGCATGCTCTGCCGCCGCCCTGTACAATTTCGCTCCCCCCAAGCCGGAGCGGTAGTTCAGCTGGTTAGAATACCGGCCTGTCACGCCGGGGGTCGCGGGTTCGAGTCCCGTCCGCTCCGCCACTTTTTACCGCCCGAACATGCTGCAAAGAATCGGTGACACCTTCAAGGCCCACAAGTGGCTCCCGTACCTGTTCTTCGGCGGCATCACCTTGCTGCTCGTGCCTTGGGGCGTCTCGGGCATCGCCAATATCAGCTTCGGCAGCAGTACGGATGCGGCGCGGGTAAACGGCGAGAGCATTCCGTACGAGCAGGTGCGGCAGGCCTGGCTGCAACAGCAGGCTGAGTGGCAGCAGCGCCTTGGCGGCGACATGCCCGCAGCCGTGAAGACACGCCTCATCGATCAGCTGCTCGAAGGGTACGTGCGCACCGCGCTCGTCACGCAGCGTACGCACAAGCTCGGTTATCGCGTGAGCGATGAGCAGGTGCGGCAGGCGGTGCGCAGCGAGCCGGCATTCCAGCTCGACGGCAAGTATTCGGCCGACGTGGCGCGGGCGCGACTCTCGCAGGCCGGTATCTCGGTCGACGCCTTCGAGGCCGACGTCCGCGATGCCCTGCAGCGCGCGCAGATCGAGCACGGCATCGAGGTCTCCGATTTCATCACCTCGAGCGAGCTCGGGCGTCTTGGCGCGCTGCAGAACGAGGAGCGCCAGATCCGTTATGCACTGCTGCCCACCGCGAAGTTCGCAGGCAACGTGGCCGTCGATGACGCGGCCGTCAAGGCGTACTACGAGCAGCACGTCGGCGAGTTCATGACACCGGAGTTCGTCCATCTGCAGTACGCCGACCTGAGGCTCGATCAGGTCGCCGCGCAGCTGCAGGTGACCGATGCGGATCTGCACGAGTACTACGAGAAGAACAAGAATCGCTATGTCGTGCCCGAGCAGCGGCACGGCGCGCACATCCTCATCGCCGTCAACAAAGACCGCGACGCTGCCGCCGCCTTGAAGCGGGCCCAGGAAGTGCTCGCGAAGCTCAAGGCGGGCGGAGATTTCGCGGCCCTCGCCAAGCAGTACTCGGATGATGCGGGATCGGCCGCGCAGGGCGGCGATCTGGGCTGGTCGCAGCGCTCGAGTTTCGTGGGTCCGTTTGCGGATGCGCTGTTCTCAATGCGCGTGAACGAAGTCCGTGGGCCGGTGAAGACCGAATTCGGCTATCACATCATTCGCCTCGAGGGCATCCAGGCAGGCAAGACCAAGTCCTTCGACGAGGCGCGCGCGGAGATCGACGCGCAGCTGCGGCACGACCGGGCCGCCGATCGCTTCGGGGACGTTCAGGAGCAGATCCAGCAGCGCCTGGATCAGCCGGGAACCTCACTCGAAGCGCTGGCGAAGGAATTCAACATGCAGGTCGGTGATGTGCCGCAGTTCATCAAGGGCAGCGGCGCGCCCGGACTCGGTGACTCACACGATCTCGAGGACGTCGTGTTCAGCGATGCGGTCCTCGGCGAGCATCACATTGGTGGGCCAGTGCTCCTTGGCGAGGACCGCATGGTGCTGGTGCGGGCGCTCGATCACCACAAGCCCGCCCCCAAACCGATCGCCGAGGTGCGCGATACGATCGTCGCCGCCGTGCGCAAGGAGCGCGGTTCCCAGGCGGCGATTCAGGCCGCCCAAGCGGCTGCGCGGCGGCTCGATGCTGGCACCCCCTTCGATACCGTGGCGCAGGATCTGGGAGTCAAGGCAGAGCCGACCCGCTACGTGGGCCGCACCGATCCCGCCGTCCCGGCTCCGATCCGCGATGCCGTGTTTGCAAGTCAGAAGCCCACGAAGCAGAAGCCGGTGTTTCGCGCCTTGCCGCTCACCGACGGCGCCGCGCTAGTGGCCATCACGGACGTGAGGACGAACTCGGAGCCAAATCCGGCGCAGCAAGCCGAGGCGCGCAACCGCGAGGCCGAGGCGCTCGGCGAGGCTGCAGCCAACGCGTATCTGGAGCAGCTGCGCCTGAGCGCCAAAGTGCAGAAGAATCCGCAGGTCTTCGAGCAGTAGCCCCTCTCATGCACCAGGGCTGTTGCCCGCTCGCGAAGCCCTTGCTTCGCAGCCGGTCACTCGTCAGCTCTCGACATCCTCGGAAAAGCTCATGCCGACCGTGTTGAAGCCGCCGTCGACGTACAGAATCTCTCCGGTAATTCCCGCGGCGAGATTCGAGCACAAGAAGGCCGCCGCGTTGCCGACGTCCTCCAGCGTGACGTTGCGCCGGAGTGGGGCGACCTCGGCCACTCGGCTGAGCATCTTGCGAAAGCCCGCGACGCCCGCTGCCGCAAGTGTCTTGATGGGTCCCGCCGAGATCGCGTTGACGCGGATTCCCGACGGTCCCAAATCCGCTGCGAGAAAGCGCACGTTCGCCTCCAGGCTCGCCTTGGCGAGGCCCATCACGTTGTAGCTCGGGATGGAGCGGGCCGCACCCAGATAGGTCAAGGTGAGGAGCGCGCCAGCGCGCCCTTGCATGAGCGCACGCGCACCGCGCGCGAGCGCAGTGAAACTGTAACTGGACACATCGTGCGCGATTCGAAATGCCTCGCGCGAGGTGTTATCGACGAAGCCTCCCGTGATGGCCTCACGAGGTGCATATGCGACGGCGTGCACGACAATATCGAGTGCGCCCCACTCGCGTCGCAACCGCTCATAGGCGTTCGCAACCTGCTCATCCTCCGCCACATCGAGTGGCACGGTCAGCGTCGATCCCAACGATTGCGCAAGCGGCTCCACGCGCTCTTTCAGACGCTCGTTCTGATAGGAGAACGCAAGCTCCGCGCCCTGCGCGTGCATTGCCTGGGCAATGCCCCAGGCAATCGAGCGGTCGGTGGCGACGCCGACGATGAACGCGCGCTTGCCAGAGAGAAACCCCATGACATCCCCTCCCCAAAAGTTGGGCCCAACCAGACCCGGGATTGTACGGTGGGGACGCTAGCGGCGTGCCAACAAGATCAGCAGCTGTTGACCCGGCGCCAGGGCCGTCTCGGACAGACTGTTCCAGCTGATGAGCTGCGCAACACTCACTTGGAACACGCGTGCGATGCGCGCGAGCGTGTCGCCGTCCCGGACGGTGTAGGTGACTTTGCGCGAGTGGTGCACTGCACGGGGAGCCCCATCGACTGTGGAGTCACTGTGCAGCGATGCGGTGGTGAGCCTCAGACGCTGGCCGGCGCGCAGCGTATCACCCGGCTGCAGCCCGTTCATGGCCGCGAGTGTATGCACGTCGACGCCATGGCGTCGGGCGATCGCCCAGAGCGAGTCGCCCCGGCGAACGGTAACGCGCATGTGCGGACGCAAGATCCGGTGGTAATGGCCGTCCTCGAGCAGCGCTGCGTGCAGAACTTTCGGCGGCAGTTGCGCGGCCTCGGTCGGCACACGCAGCTCGGTACCCACGACGAGCGCGCCCTTCGGTAGATCGTTGAGCTCACGCACCAACTGCGGTGTCGTGTGGAAGCGATGCGCGACGGAGGCCATCGAGTCCCCGTGGCGCACGCTGTAGCGGCTGACCCTCAGCCGCTCATCGGGAGTCAACAGTGCGAGGTTGGCCGCAAATGCCGCTGCGGCATCGGCGGGCAGCAACAGAAAGTGCGGGCCCTCGGGATCGGTGGCCCAGCGATGGAACGCCGGATTGAGCTCGTAGATCTCCTCGGAGGTGACGCCGGCGATCTCGGCAGCGAGTCGCAGATCGATCTGCCCCAGGGTCGGCACGCGCGTGAAATACGCATGATTGGGAATGGGGCTGAACGCGAGGCCGTGACTCTCGGGGCTCGCGATCAAACGCTTCATGGCGAGTAGCTTCGGCACGTAGGCACGTGTTTCGGCCGGCAGTTTCAGGTCCCAGAAGTCGATCGGCCGACCCGCGGCCTGGTTGATCGCGATGGCACGCGCAATCGCGGCCTCGCCGCAGTTGTAGCCCGCGATCGCGACGAGCCAGTCGCCGTTGAACTCATCGTGTAGGTACTGCAGGTAGTCGAGCGCTGCGCGGGTGGATTCGACGACATCGCGGCGGCCGTCATACCACCAATCCTGTTTGAGCCCAAAGCGCGAGCCTGTGCCGGGAATGAACTGCCAGAGGCCCGAGGCGCGGGCCTGCGAGTACGCATAGGGTTCGAAGGCGCTCTCGATCACCGGCAGCAGCGCCAGTTCGAGCGGCATGCCGCGCGCCTCGATCTCGCTCACGATGTGATAGAGGTACAGCTCCGCGCGGCGAAACGAGCGCTGCACGTAATCCGGATTTTCCACGAACCAGTCGAGCTCGCGCTCCACGGGCGCGGCGTCGACCTCGTTCAACTTGAATCCCGCGCGCAGGCGCGCAAACAGATCCGTGTATGCGGCGGGATCGATCCGGTCGGACTGCGTCGCCGTGGCTGCCGAGTTGCGGCGCTGGGCGAGGGCCGGCTTATCGGCTCCGATCCCGAGATCTGCCCCGAGCTCACCGATCAGCGCGTCCGCGCGCTCGCTGTCGCCAGTTGGCGTCAGTGCCTGCGCAGCCGCCGCGTTCTGCGTGCCTGAAGGAAGTGGCGTGGTCGCCCCGGCCGGGGACACACTGACCGGGGTCGCATCGCGGGAATACGTCGTGGTGATGACGGGCGTCGTCGCCACAGCCGGTCGCTCGGCCGGGCGATGAGCGCAGGCCGCCAGCAGCAGCAGGGCACCCAATGAAATCCCTGAATGAGTCCCCTGCAGCGATCGCTTACACAAAATCACGTCCTCAGGCGTTCGTCAGCGTCACGCCGACGGCGAGGTTCTCGCGCAGGGTCAGCGTATCGAGCTCGCGGCGGCGACGATCGAGGCCCCCCCACTCGCGGCAGCTCCAGTTTTTTTGGCGGATCAGGTCCGAACTTCCAGGACATGCTCCACAGACACGAAAGTACGTGTTTGTACCGTGGAATTTACCTGGTAAGTTCACACAATTGCTACCATTTTGTTGTGCCTTCTCCCATTTTTAACTCATCCCAAGCTCCCGATCGGCACGTCAGCCTGCGTTCCTGGTGGCAGAGCGCGCTCGGTCATGCCGTCGTTGCCGCCGAGGCAGAGCTGCTCGCGGAGGCGCTCGAGGATGTGTTTGGCTGGGAATTGCTGCAGGTGGGCGCGTGGGGCGCAACGCGCCAGCTGCTCTCGGGCGCGCGCACCCGACGGCAGACTGTCGTGGCGCCCAGCACGCTTGCAGCCGGTGCCGACGTCATTGCGCGTCCGGCGCAACTGCCCGTCGGGAGCGACTCCATCGACGCGGTGGTGCTGCCCCACACGCTGGAATTTGCAGCCGACCCGTACGCGATCGTGCGCGAGGTCGATCGGGTGCTGCTGGCCGAAGGGCAGCTACTGGTCCTCGGATTTCGTCCGCTCAGCCTCTGGGGGCTGCGCGCCAGCGCATCGCGCGATGGATTTCCCCCGGGAATGCGCCGCATTCTGTCAGAGCGGCGCGTACGCGACTGGCTCGTGCTCCTTGGCTATGAGGTGGTCGCCGCACGCAGGTACCTTTACGCGGGACCGTGGGGCAAAGGTCCTGCGGCCGGCGAGGGCAACAGTCGGCTACTCAGCCGCGGCTTACTGAACCCGCTGCCCCCCGGCGCGTATCTGCTCAAGGCGCGCAAGCGTGTGTACACGCTCACCCCGATACGGCCACGCTTCAAAGAGAAGCCCGCCGTGCTCGGCGGTCTCGTCAAACCCACGACCCGGCAATCATCCTGAAGCGCGCGGCTGTCGCAGCCGCTGCCGACCGGCAGGTCCATGAGCATCATCGACATCTATACGGATGGAGCCTGCCGCGGCAATCCCGGTCCCGGAGGCTGGGCAGCGCTGCTCTCCTATGAAGGCCAGGAGAAGGAGCTCGCGGGGGCAGAAGCGCTCACAACCAACAACCGCATGGAGCTGACGGCCGTGATCCGCGCATTGGAAGCGCTCAAGCGGCCGGTTCAGGCGCGCATCTTCACCGACTCCGAATACGTGCGCCGAGGAATCACCGAGTGGTTGCCGGGCTGGAAAGCTCGCGGCTGGCGCACCGCAGATCGCAAGCCCGTCAAGAATCAGGACCTTTGGGCCGAGCTCGAGCAACGCGCTGGCATGCACCGGTTGGAATGGCACTGGGTACGCGGCCATTCGGGCGTGCCCGGCAACGAGCGCGTCGACCAGCTGGCCAATCAGGCAATCGATGCCCTCATCGGGAGTCCGCTCCGGTAAACTCCGCGCTTCTTCACGGCTCTGGCGTGGCATGCGGCAAGTCGTCCTCGACACCGAAACGACGGGACTGGAGGCGGGCCTCGGGCACCGGATCATCGAGATCGGGTGTATCGAGCTCGTCGATCGGCGGCCGACCGGGCGCCGTTTCCATCGCTACTTGAATCCCGAGCGTGACATCGATGAGGGAGCGCTGGCCGTGCACGGCATCGCGCGCACTGACCTCGAGCGCGAGCCCCGCTTCCACGACATCGCCGACGAGCTGCTTGAATTCATAGCCGGCGCAGAGCTCGTGATCCACAACGCCGAGTTCGATGTGGCATTCCTCGATGCGGAGCTGAGTCGCATGCCCGGCGAGCGGCGTGCCGTCGCACTTTACTGTCAGGTGCTCGACTCCCTGGCGCTCGCGCGCGAGATGCATCCCGGGCAGCGCAACAGTCTCGATGCGCTGTGCAAGCGCTACAGCGTGGACAACTCGCGTCGCGAGCTGCATGGCGCGTTGCTCGATGCCCAGCTGCTCGCCGAGGTGTATCTGGCGATGACGGGCGGCCAGGGCGCGCTCGCGCTCGGAGATTTGGCAGGTGCCCCGGTCGCCGAGGGACGCACCGCACGTACGCTCGTGCGGCCCGCTACGCCGTTGCGCGTGCTGCTGGCAACGCCCGACGAGCTGCGCGCGCACGAGGACTTTCTCGATTTCATCGCCCGGCAAGCCGCGGGCGGGTTGTGCATCTGGCGGAGCCTCGACCCGCAGGCTCCGGGCGCAGCGTTCGTGGTGCTGGCGGGCAGCTCGTCGGACGCGGCCATCGCCGCGATGGCCGGAGCCGCCGTGTCGGGCGCAGCGATTGCCGGCATCGCGGGTGCGGCCGCGTCGGGCACGTGAGCTCGCGGGAGTCGTGCGGGCCGTGAAGATCCTGGTTACCGGTGCCGCGGGGTTCATCGGCTTTCACACCGCGCAGCGGCTGCTGGCGCGTGGTCACGAGGTCGTCGGCCTCGACAATCTCAACGAGTATTACGACGTGGCGCTCAAACAGGCGCGCCTCGCCCTGCTCGAGAAGGCACCGGGCTTTCGCTTCGCGCGTCTGGATCTGGCGGACGATCAGGGGACGGCGGGGCTGTTCGCGCGCGAGAGCTTTCAGCGCGTGGTGCATCTTGGGGCCCAGGCCGGCGTGCGCTACTCGCTGCAGGAGCCCCACAGCTACCTACGGAGCAACATCACGGGCATGTTGAACGTCCTCGAGGGCTGCCGCCATCACGGCACAGAGCACCTCGTCTACGCCTCCACGAGCTCGGTGTACGGCGCGAATACCGCCATGCCCTTCTCGGTACACGCTCCGGCCGATCATCCGCTCTCGCTCTATGCCGCGACCAAGCGCGCGAACGAGCTCATGGCGCACACCTACTCATCACTGTTCAGTTTTCCGAGCACCGGGCTGAGATTCTTTACCGTCTATGGTCCCTGGGGTCGGCCCGACATGGCGCTCTTTCAGTTCACGCGCAACATCCTCGAAGGCAAGCCCATCGACGTCTTCAACTACGGCAACCACAAGCGTGATTTCACGTACGTGGACGACATCGTCGAGGGGGTCGTGCGGGTTCTGGACCACCCGGCGCGGGCCGATCCGAGCTGGGACGGGGACAAGCCGGATCCGGCAACCAGCCGCGTGCCCTTTCGACTCTACAACATCGGCAATCATCAACCCATCGAGCTCAGACGCTACATCGAGGTGATCGAGTCCTGTCTCGGCAAGCAAGCTCAGCAGAACCTGTTGCCGATGCAACCCGGTGACGTTCCGGAGACCTACGCCGACATCGAGGACCTCGTCGCCGACGTGGGCTATCACCCGCAAACCTCGATCGAGATCGGGGTGCGCCGTTTCGTGGACTGGTTCTGTGAGTTCTACGGCTACCGGCGCTGAGGAGTCGCGAATGTCCGCACCGCAGCCGCAAGGATCCGCCCGCATGAGAGTCCCGTTGCTCGATCTCAAGCCTCAGTATCAGCCGTTGCGCGAGGAGATCCTGGCGGCCATCGAGCAGGTGTGCGCGAGTCAGCGATTCATCCTCGGGCCCGCAGTCAAGGAGCTCGAGAGCCGCATCGCGGAGTACTGTCAGTGCGGCCACGGGATCGGCGTCTCCTCCGGCACGGACGCGCTGCTCGTCGCCTTGATGGCTCTCGAGATCGGGCCGGGCGATGAGGTGATTACGAGCCCCTACACCTTCTTCGCCACGGGCGGGACCATCGCGCGCTGTGGTGCACGTCCACTCTTCTGTGACATCGATCCGGCCACTTTCAATATCACGCCTCGCTCCGTGGAGCGGCTCATCGAGAGCCAATGCGAGCTGCGCGGCACACGGCTGGTCAATCGCGCGAGCGGGTCCGCGGTCAAGGCGCTCATGCCCGTGCACCTGTACGGACAAATGGCGGACATGGAGGGGCTGGGCGCCATTGCGCGCCGCTACGCGCTCCACGTGATCGAGGACGCTGCTCAGGCGATCGGCGCCGACGATGGGCACGGCCACCGCGCCGGCTCGCGCAGCGATATCGGGTGCCTGTCGTTCTTTCCGACCAAGAATCTCGGCGCCTTTGGTGATGCCGGCATGTGCGTCACGAACGATCCGCGCCTCGCAGAGCGCTTGGAGGTATTGCGCGTACACGGTGGGCGTGCCAAGTACTATCACGCGCTCATCGGCGGCAATTTCCGCATCGACGAGTTGCAGGCGGCGGTGCTCAACGTGAAGCTGAAACATTTGGATACATGGAGCGCTGGGCGACAGGCGAATGCGGCCTGCTACGATCGGGCATTCGCGGCCGCCGGGCTCGGACCGGCGGTACAAACGCCCCCGACCGCGGCGGGGCTGCGCCACATCTACAACCAATACGTGATCCGCGCCCGCGAACGCGATGGGCTGCGCGCCCACTTGGCCGACCGCGGAGTCGGAACCGAGATCTACTATCCCCTACCTTTGCATCTGCAGCAGTGCTTTGCCTACCTCGGTCACCGCGCCGGGGACTTCCCCGAGTCGGAGCGCGCGGCGCAGGAGACCCTGGCACTCCCCATCTATCCGGAGCTCGAGGGCGGGCAGCTGCAATACGTCGTAGACTGCGTCGCGGAATTCTATCTGCAGCGCTGATTTGCCTTAGGATGTACACTACTCTACGTTGCAAAGTAAGCAGCGCCGGGAGCGGTGCGTCCGGGGCGGTTACTCCCACGTCAAAGGTGCCGTTTTGACCCTCAGCCTGCCTCGCCGGGCCGCATGGCTTGCGGCCGCAATCTTGTGCGCGCACGCCAGCGACGCGGGCCAGGTGTGGGCCGATGTGGGCGACGGCCGATTGCGCTCGGACGTCGAGCTGCTCGCCGATGCCGGGGTCATCAACCTCCCGGTCAGCGACTGGCCGATCCCGGTCGCAGACCTCGATCGAGTGCTGAGTGGCGTGGATGCGGACAAGCTGAAATCGCCGGCGCTCCGGCATGCATACGATCGCGTGAGATCAGCCGTCGGGGTGACCACCGAGGACAGCATCCACTTCAGTGGGGCGGGCCTGGCTGCCGGACGACCCGGTCTGCTGCGCGACTACGACACACCCGCGCGCGACGACGGGAACGTATCGGCGAACCTCGCCATGTATGGGGACCGTTGGGCGATGGAGCTGCAGGTGCAGGGAGTCTTCTCGCCCGAGGACAAGCAACCCGTGCGTCTGGACGGCTCGAACATCACGTGGCGCTTCGGCAATTGGCTCTTCAGCGCCAATACTCTCGACAAGTGGTGGGGCCCCGGGTGGGCAAGCAGCCTCATTCTGTCGAACAACGCCCGTCCCATGCCTGCGCTCGTTCTCGAGCGCGCCACCTCGGCGCCGTTTGACGTGCCCGTCCTGCGATGGCTCGGACCCTGGCGCTTCATCATCTACTTCGCGGCCGGCGAGGCTCATCGGCCGGATGTGAAGAATCCGCTGTTCTTCGGAAACCGCCTGTCGCTGCGGCCGTTCCGCTTTCTCGAGATCGCCTTGTCGCGCACCGCCCAGTGGTGTGGCGAGAACGTCGGCCCTCCCGCCCTGCAGGGCCCGCCCCGCATTTGCAATTTCCAGATGTTCAAGAATCTGCTGATCGGTAACTACACGACGCAGTATGCGGGCTATTCGGAGAAGCCGGGGCATGCCGAAGCCGGCTACGAGGCGCGCTTCAACTCACCCTGGCAGTGGCTGCCTCTGGCCGGGTATGTCCAGAATATCGGTAACGACGAGATCAACCGCCTGCCGGCCCGGCTCATGAAGCAGTATGGCCTGGAGAGCTGGCTGACCCTGAAGAACGGAGATGTGGTGCGCGGATTTGCCGAGTACGCAGACGCAACCTGCGGGGCGGGCCGCGATCCACCCGAATTCAACTGCGCTTATGTGAACAGCGTGTTTTTCGCGGGTTACCGCTATCGGGGCCTCAATATCGGCGATACGGCGGATGCAGACTCGATCCTGAGGACCGTAGGATTGCGCTGGGACCGGTTCACCGGTGAAGAATGGCAGGTCAAGGTGCAAAGCGCGCATTTCAATCGTGGCAACAGCTTCAATGGCGAAACCATCTATAACCCGGTGAGCGGGCAGGGCAGTTCCCTGTACGATTCAGCGCAGGTCGCGTATCGCCGTCCGCTGTTTGGCGGCAACCTGTTCGTGCAGCTCGGGTATGAACGGCAGACGCCGCCGCAGGCCATCCCGGATGGACACGCATTCGGCTACCTGAGTTGGAGCACGGTACTCTGAGGATGTTGATGCATATGAGGCATGCGTTTCGCAAGGCGCTTTGTCTGGCGCTGGTGCTCGTCGGTCTCGCTCAGACAGCGTGGGTCTGCGCGCAGGGATCGCTGTCCTCCGGTGTCGATCCTCTGGAGATGTTTCGCGGCCTGACGCCCGATGAGCAACAGATGATCATGCGTCAGCTGGGCGTCGGCGGCGGCATGGGAGGTGCGCTCGGCGGGCTCGGCGGACAGACCGCGAACGGTGAGCTCTCCAGCAACCAGGCGCAGGAGCTGATGACCCAGCGCGCGCGGCAGTCGCAGCAGCAGCAGGAGGAGCTCGAGCAACGTCTGCCGATATTCCGGGCCCAGGACTGGGTCGTCGTCGAAGTCGACGTGCACCCGCTGCCACCGCGACCGACGAGTACCACCTCTCTGTATCAGGCGCTCACGGCCGGCAACGTCGTCGGTCAATCATCGCTGCTCGGATCCTCCGGATCGCAGCTCAATGGACTGCAGTCTCAGCTGTCGGCCGTCGCGCCTTCGCAACTGTCTCCGCAGCAGATGCAGGCGCTGCTGCAATATCAGCAGCAGCAAGATCAGCAGGCGCAGTCCACCCCGCCGACTACCTCGGCACCGGCGGATCAGCAGGCCGCAGCCCAGCAAAGCGAGCGCCGCGGTCGTCTCATGGATCTGATCCGCTCGAAAAATCCCTACCAGCTGAGCCGCCAGGGCGTGCTGAACCTTCCCGGTTTTGCGGGCATACCTCTAGGCGGCCTGACCGAGGCCCAGGCCACGCTGCGCCTGGATGTAGAGCCCGCTCTTTCGGGCTTGTATTTCCGTTTGACGCGCTTGCCGCTGCAGAAGGCCGGTCCCGAGGGTCTCAAGCCCTTCGGCTATGACCTTTTCGACCGCACGCCATCGACGTTCGCACCGGAGACGAATGTACCCGTGCCAGCCGATTACGTCGTCGGCCCCGGCGATGAGCTCGACGTGCAGCTCTATGGCAGCCAGAACCGCTCGTTCATCCTCGTCGTGCAACGCGACGGCCGCGTCAATTTCCCCGAGCTGGGCCCGATCGGTGTCGGCGGCCAGCGCTTCACGAGCGTCAAGGAGAGTCTCGAGTCACGCGTTGAAAGGCAGATGATCGGCGTCAAGGCGAGCGTCTCAATGGATCAGACGCGCGCGATTCGCGTCTTCGTGCTCGGCGAAGCGAACTATCCCGGTTCCTATACGGTGAGTGGTCTGGGCACCATCACCTCGGCGCTGTATGCCTCCGGGGGAGTCAAGCCCATCGGCTCGCTGCGAGACATCCAGCTCAAGCGCTCCGGCGCCATCGTGCGCCGCCTCGATCTCTACGATCTGTTGCTGCACGGTAATACCACCGACGACGCGCGGCTGCAGCCGGGTGATGTGGTGTTCATTCCACCTGTAGGCGAAACCGTCGGCATCGACGGCGAAGTGCATCGGCCCGCGATCTACGAGATCAGGCGCATGGCCGATGCGGCGGACCTGGTGGAGCTCGCGGGCGGACTTACTCCGGATGCGGAGCCGAACGAGGTGATGCTGACCCGCATCGATGAGCACGCACAGCGCGTCGTGCTTCCCGTAGACCTCGAGTCGAGCGCCGGACGCGAAGTGGCGCTGCGCAACGGCGACATGCTGAACGTGTTCAGGCTGCGTCCAACCCTGAATTCCGGCGTGCTCCTGCAGGGCTATGTGTACAACCCGGGAGCGGTTGCCTACCGGCAGGGAATGCGACTCACGGACGTCATCCGCTCGGTGGAGGATGTCAGGACGAACGCGGACCTGCACTATGTGCTGATTCGCCGCGAGCTGCCGCCCGACCGCCGCATCGCCGTGTTCTCTGCCGACCTCGAGGCCGCACTGGCCGCCCGCGGCAGCGCCGCCGATATCCCCTTGCAACCGCGTGACCACATCATCGTCTTCGACCTGCAATCCGGCCGTGACCGGATCATCCAGCCGCTGCTCGATGAGCTGCGACTGCAATCGCGCCTCGATCGACCGAGCGAGGTCGTGCGCGCCGAGGGACAGGTGAACGTCCCTGGACAGTACCCGCTCGAGCCGGGGATGCGGATCAGCGACTTGGTGCGCGCGGGTGGTGGCCTGTCGGATGCTGCCTACGGACAGCACGCCGAGCTCACGCGCTACACGGTGGCGAACGGGGAGACACGGCAAACCGAGCTCATTCCCGTCAATCTGATCGCCGCACTACAGGGTGACGCAAAGGCCAACCTCGTGCTGATGCCGTTCGACAGCCTCACCGTCAAGCAGGTGTCGGAATGGAGTGACCAGGAGCAGGTGAGCTTGCGCGGACAGGTGCGTTTTCCGGGTGTCTACACGATCAAGAACGGGGATACGCTGAAATCCGTATTGCTGCGCGCCGGTGGACTCACCCAATTTGCATTTCCTGAAGGTAGCGTGTTCACGCGGGTCGAGCTCAAGCGCCGCGAGCAGGATCAACTCGACCTACTGGCGCAGCGCACACAGACCGATGTGGCCGCCATGGCGCTACAGGCGGTCGCCGGCGGAGCACTGACGGGAGGCGGGGGGGGTGGCGCGGCCGCGGGGGCGAGCGCCCTCTCGGTGGGGCAGACTTTGTTGAATCAGCTCAAGGCCGCGAAGGCGGTCGGCAGACTCGTCATCGACCTGCCGAGGCTGGCGGCCGAGCCCGCAGGCTCGCCGGAGGACGTAGTGCTGCGCAACGGCGACGAGCTCATCGTGCCGCGCTATCAACAGGAAGTGACCGTGATCGGCGAGGTGCAGAGTGTCACCTCGCATCTCTACCGGCCGGAACTACATCGCGATGACTACATTTCGATGAGCGGGGGGATGACGAATCGCGCCGACACAAAGAAGATCTATGTCGTACGGGCGAACGGCAGCGTGGTTGCCGCGGGCAGCCATTTCTTCCGCGCCGGTTCGGAAGGAGTCAAGATTCACGCCGGGGACACGATCGTCGTGCCGCTCAACACCGAGAAGCTGCCGCCGCTCGCGGAATGGCAGGCAATCACGGCGATCATCTACAACCTGGCGATCGGGGCCGCGGCGGTGCATGCGCTCGGGCTCTGAGCCGCAGCTCGCCGCTCAAGGTCTGAGCCTGTCGGACGGAAAGGGCGTCCTCGAGCGATAGGGCGCATCGTTGCGCAAGTAGCCCTCGTTGCTCGCCCGAGCGTCGGCGGCCAGCTTCGTGGCCACGATGATGATGTGGAATGGATACGCAGTCTGCACGTCCTCGATCTGCAGGCCGGCCTCGTCGACCAAGCGTACCGCGAGCTGCGTGTCGAACACGTGATGGTGAATGCACCGGTTCGCGAAATTCTGCAGGCACCGCTCTCTGAACTGCTCGGCGCTGCCTGCCTCCGGGTCGAGCTGCAGATCATGGAGCTGCAGCACTTCCTCCAGGTGAGTCAAGTCGTGCTCGTCGAGCTTGAGGCGGAAGTCACTCAGCAGATGCTCGAGCGGTGTAACCGGCCGGCGGTGATCAAAGGTGCCATCCTTGTGAGGCAGTATCAGGACCAGATCGCCACCGGACCGCAGCACACGCCTGCACTCCGTCAGTGCCTGCAGCGGATTTGCGCTGTGCTCGAGCACGTGCGAGCAGAGCACGAAGTCGTAGCTGTCGCAGGCGCAGGTGAGTGCCGTCACCTCCGCTACGAACTGCCGGCCGGCGCTCCGCTGCGCATCGTATTGAAAGGCGTGCGGGGAGCAGCTCTGCCGCTCATGCCACACGGTATCGAGACTGAAATTGCAATTGTCGATGCGCGCGGCCGCGGGATAGACGGGCAGCAGACCGCGCCGGCTGAAGATCGCGCTGGGACCGCCGAGCTCGAGGCCGATCTTTGCCGCGAAGCGCGTGAGCAGCTCGCGATGGCGCGGCAGCCGCGCGGGCCGCATGCGGGCCAACGCCCGTGCCCAGAGAGTTGCACGCACCGGGGGCTGCGCGCTGCCGAAAACCTGAGTGAGGAGCGGGGGTCGCTGGCGCCGCGCCATGGGAGCAGGTTCCGAGATCATTGCTTCTCGCAAAGGAAGGCAAGCTTATCGGATTCCCGCCTGTCACTGGTATCCTGACCCGCGACATGAGCATTCAGGCGAGTGACAAAGCGGCCGTCTGCGCCGTCGTCGTCACGTATTTTCCCCCCGCGAGCTGTGCGCAGCATCTGACCGCGATCGCCTCGCAGGTGGGAAAGCTGCTGATCGTGGACAACGGATCGAGCGAGGAGTCTTTGCAGCCGGTCGTAGCGTGCGCGCCGCGGCTGGGCGCATCGCTCGTGCGGCTCGGCGCAAACCGGGGGGTTGCTGCCGCGTTGAACGTCGGCGTGCGCTTCGCCGCCGAGTGCGGCTGTGCCTGGCTTGCGACCTTCGATCAGGATAGTGAAGCGACGCCGGGTATGATCGAGGAGATGCTGCGGGTTGTGCAGTCTCATCCTGACGTCAAGCACGTGGGCGTGGTGAGCCCGCGTCGTGTGGATCCGCGTTCCGGGTTCACGGTGCGCGAGCCCGGAGGTGCGCACTCGAGCGACGCGTGGCGCGCGATTCCCACCACCATGACCTCCGGGAGCCTCGTCAACCTGGCAGCGATCGCGCTAGTGGGCGGCTTCGAGGACGCGCTCTTCATCGATTACGTCGATCACGAGTTCTGCCTGAGGCTGCGCCGTCACGGCTACCGGATCGTCGAGGCGAGTCGGGCGCGACTGCTGCATTCGCTCGGTGCGCTCGAGCGCCGGCGCTTCATCTTCAAGCGCATCAGCGTCACGCACCACGCCACGGTGCGCCGCTACTACATGACGCGCAACCGGCTCATTCTCTGGCGCCGCTATTGGAGGCGCGAGCCGCGGTGGGTACTCGGCGACGTGCGACGCTTCCTGTCGGAGACGCTCTTTGTCCTGCTCTATGAGAAGCAGGCGCACTCCAAGGTCGCCATGGTGTGGCGCGGGCTGCGCGACGGGGCGAAGAGTATCGGTGGTCCTTTCGCCGCGTAGCATCGATGCGCAGGAGGATCTTTGCTACTTGCGCAGGTGACGCCAGAGTGCTGCGAACGGCCACTCGAGCACGACCACGTAGGCATACTTGAGCACGCTGTAGGGCAGACCCCGCAGGCCATTGCGGCCACAGACGCGCAGCTCGTTTCTCGCCGACAGGTACCTGGCACGAGAGGACACGGTCTGACGACCGCGCCATCCACGCCCGTGATGGCACAGCAACTGCGGGACGTAGAGCAGCCTCCAGCCCCGCGCGCGCAGACGGATCGAGAGCTCGATGTCTTCCTTGTACATGAAGAAGCGGCTGTCGAAGACCTCACCGTCTCTGAGCGCCACGGCATCGAGCGCCGCGGTCCTACAGAGCATCAACGCGCCGCATATCGCGGGAACGTCCTCCGGCTCGGTGTGGCTGGCAGCCCGCCAGGGAAGGCCCCTCCCGCGGTCACGCCAGCGGCCGAACCATGTCTGAACGATGCCGGCCGAATCGATCCGGTCGGTCGCGCAGCGGCGCTCGATATCGAAGCCGAGCAGCGTGCCGGTGATGCAGCCGACGTACGCGTTCTCAGGCGATTCCATGCGCGCCACCGCGTGTTCCAGGAAGCGCTCGCTGGGGAACGCATCGGGGTTCAGGAACAGCACGTACTTACAGGTGCTGGCGAGCCGAAAACCAGTATTATTGGCGCGGCAGAAACCGTCATTGGATGCGCCGAGCAGCACGCGAAACTGCTGAGTTTTGGGAATCGCGCTCAAATAGGCAGGATGGGGCGAGCAGTTATCGACGATGACGATGAGATCGGGCTGCAGCGTTTGCCGCGCGAGCGCGGCAAGGCACATCTCGAGCACGTTCCCGCTGTCGTAGGTGACGATCACGACCGCGACCGTGGGCTTGGAAGGCGCCAACGCCTGGGCCGGCCGAGCGGGGGAGCTCGCTGGGCTCGGGCTGCTCTGCGTGGCGCTCATCCTGGCTCCTTCCTCAATGCGGTGTTCCGCTGAGGCGACGATCATCTAAGGCACATGCGTAAGTCAACCGTTCTCGCCATCCTGCTCGTCGCAAACTTCGTCACCTCGATGATGGGCCTGCCGCTGACAGGCGAGGGCGGCAAGTTCTCGGTCTCGAACATCGCACCCGTTCTGTTCGTGGGCGTCGCGGCGGTGTGGCTACTGGGCCGGCGCCAGGCGCTCGAGCGCGGCATTGTTTGGTTCTTGCTTGTGTTCAATGCCACCTGCATCTTGAGCTTCCTGGTATTCCTCGGCCGCTTCGAGTGGCAGCCGAACTTCTTCGTCTTGGCCTTCCAGGATTTGGAGATCATATTCTGCGCGCTGCTCTGGTGGTACGGAAGTGAGAACTTCGCGACCTTCACAGCGGCCGTCAAGAGCGGCATATTCCTGAGCGTACCGGTACTCGCGCTCTATGCCGTACTCGACTTCAGGAGCGGCATGCCCTGGGCCACCTTCGGCATGGACGACAAGTCACACAGCAGCGTGCTGATGTGCTGCGAAGCCTTCATCCTGATCCGTTTCTTTCGCGGCAAGCTGGCGGGCCTGGTCGGAACCGGCCTTTACGTGGCGTCGTTCCTGACGGTCTCGAGACTTCCTGCGCTGTTCTTCCCCGCAATATTCATTGCGCTGTTGCGCCGCTCGCGTTACGCCGCGGCCGTGACGGCAGTTGCGACCTGCGCCATCGTCTACGTCTTCGCGACGGCCTCGGAGACGGTGGGCGACGTGTTCCGGGTCTACAACCGCTTATCCTCCATCGAGAGGGTGACCCAAGCAGCTTCGACCACCGCGCACGTGCTACTGGTCAAGTCCGCCGCCCAGATGAAGTTCGCGGACCCATGGGTGTTCCTGTTCGGGATCGGCCCGGGCAACTTCTCCAAGGCACTGACGAGTCTTCCCGTCGCTTCGACTGCGGAGATCGATGCCGTAGACCCCGCGTTTCTGGCATACGCGCGCGAGGGCCGCGCGCCGCTGCATTCGATGACGCTGCAGCTGCTGCTCGATTACAACGTCGGGCTTTTCCTCCTGCTGGTGTTCTTCGTCCTGCAGGGGTTGCGGTGGCTCGTGCGCCGTCGCATGTGGACCGAAGTCGTGTTCTTCTCATGTGCGCTGCTTGCGTCCTCGTTCTACAGCATCCACAACAAGCCCTACTCCTTCCTCGTGCTGACGGTCATCGCGCTTCTGGTCCGCAACGAGGGGCAATTACTTGCGCCCGAGGCGGTGGTTGCGCCGGACGCGCCGGCACTCAGGACGACGAGCTCCTAACTGGTGCGCCACACCAAGCGCAGGAATGCTCCGAGGATGCAGAGCAGAATGCCGCTGAACAGACCGATGAGCGTCCACATCACCAATTGCGGCGAGTAGGGAGCCTCGGGAGCTACCGCGGGATCGAGCACCTTGAGGGCATACTCGTCGCTGCCACGGGCGAGCATCTCCTTGTTGATCTCGTTCTCCATGATGGCGTAGATGGCCTGCTTGACGCCGACGACATCCGTTTTCAATGCCTGAGCGTTGAGATATTCGATGTTGCGGTCGGACTCCGCGATGGCCTGACCGCGCAGGTAGTCATTGGTCTTCTTCACGAGCCCGTTCGCCCATTGGGCCGCGAGCTTGGGGTCGTTCCAGACCACGGTGAGGGTGATGAGCCCGGTATGAGTGTCGGTGGTGACCGTGCGAACGTCGCGCTTGAACTTTTGATTCGCACGCCAGAGAGTCGGAACGCGGCGCGGGTTCGTGACCTTCCAGCGCTTTTCGACTGGATCCCACAGCTTGGCGTAGAGCACCGGCAGTAGGTTGTTCTCGCGCAGATAGTCCTCTGTCAACGCCTCGGACTGCAGCACGGCCAATGACTCTGCCTTGTGAGTGTCGCCCCCCACGGACAGCCCCGCGAGGGATGCAAGTCCGCTGAACTCCGAGACCATCGAGCTCAGACCCCCCATGCCGCCCGAGCCGGGAGCATTCGTGACGGCCGACACGATGATCTGCGCCTTGTAGCTCTTCGGCAGGACGAGGGCGAGCACTGCGGCGGCCACCGTCAGCGACAGCGTGATCCCGACGACCCACAATCGACCTCGCCACAGGAGATCGACGAGGTCCTTGAGACGGATCTGGTCCTGCGTCCGGGTTTGGGTGATCGCATCCATCACGGATTCCGTCGGCACGCTCGCAAGCGAGCTCGAGGGAGAACTATACCTGACGGTGCGCCCCGCCGCGTCGGGGTCGCGCAGGTCAGGTGCAGGAGCTCAGGGAAGCTATGACCTTGTCGTTGATCTTGCGTCGGGACTTGTCGAAGAACCAGCCCCACTTGTTGAAGTAGCGGCAGTTGTTCTGGATGCCGTACCAGGTGCCCCGTAGGGAGCGATTGCTGTAGCGGCGGTATTCGTGCGTGATGCAGACATCCGGAACGTACAGCGTCTGGGCAATCTCGTGCATGCGCCGAGTGAGGTCGATATCCTCGCCGTAGAGGAAGAAGCGCTCGTCGAAGCCGCCTATCTGATTGCATAGATCCGTGCGCAGGAGCATGAACGAGCCCTGGAAGTAGGGGATGTTGGCGACGCACTGGTGATTCCACCAGCGCAGCTCGTAGAGCCGATCGGCGCGTTCGGTCCACGAGGAGCGCGGCAGGAAGCGGCGCAGCAGCATGTTGGCCGGAGTCGGCAGCAGCCGGCAGACGTACTGTAGCGAGCCGTCCGGATAGCAGATCTTCGGCGCCGCCATACCCGCTTGGGAATTCAGCGTGAGGAAATCCACCATGCGGCACACGGAGTGGGGCGCGTAGCGGATATCGGTGTTCATCACGAGGCTGAAGCGCGAGCGCCCAGCTGCCGCTCGAATGGCGAGGTTGTGCGCTCGACCGTAGCCGAGATTGCGGCCCGCGAACAGGTAGCTGACGCGCGTGGGATCGTACTTGCCGTGCGACCAGGACGCCGGCGTCGGCGAGTTGTCTACGATGCATAGATGAGTCTTCAGCGGCACGTCGAGAAACTGGTCGATGGCCCGCTCCAGCTCCTGCGCGGGCGTCTTGTAAGGTACGACCGAGCCGACGACGTCGTAGTCAGCTGCCGGAAGCAGAATCATACGCATTCACGAGCGTCGGTTTTCCCCGTGCGCTGCACGCGCAGGCACAGCGCAAGCCGCAGAACGGTGCGCGGTGGCGATGCTTTGTTCGAAAAAGGGGCAAGAAGCGCTCCATACCACGCCCAATCGTTACGAGCACGTAAGACTTGTTGCCAACTACTAACTATCGATCGCTGCGTTATTATCAGCTGCATCGGTAATCTGTATACTGCCAAGGTTGAGACGTGGAACGCGCAGAGAGCTTCCAGTTCTGAAAAACCCAGGAGTTATCGAGTCCCTCCATCGCGCTCTCTCGCCGTGGGCGGAACGGCATTTGCATCGTCGTTCGCACTGTTGCCATCCAGGTCCATCGCTTGCTTCGAAACAAACCCGGCTTCTGCGAGTACTAACTGGATACGTGCCGTTGCTGTCGGACAGGAGAATGTCAACGCTGCCGCCGCTTGGACGTTTGTGCGTCGAGCGCCTCGGCTAGAGCGGTGCGGCATTCTTGCGCTGGTTTGCGTTGGTCGGAAGCGTCGCTGCTTTGCGACATTGAGCCCTTCGCGGGTTTTTGGGAAGGAGACTTGCATTGCCGCAACAGGTAAGTGAGGCGTCTGATCCTCGTTTACCCTCTCTTGGTGCTCGAGCTGCGGCGGTGCGACCCCACGTGGTGCGTCGTGCGCGCTGGGTCCAGCGCGACATAGAGACGGATTTCGGATCCCCTCACGAGCTCGCGCCGGACGTGCGCGAGGTGATACAGGACCGCCTGCCCCGGCTCGTCCCAGTGCTGGATCAGAAGGTCTCCCTGCGATCGGCGCCCGATACGGTGCAAGTCGTTCGCAGCTGGTCCCTCCGCGCGGCCCTCAAGAGGGTGGTCGATGTGCTCGGCGCGATCGTGCTCGGCTTGGTTTTCGCACCACTGATCACCGGGATCGTGGTGCTGCTGCGCCGGGCGGGTGGGCCCGTGATCTATCGTCACCGCCGCGTGGGGCGCGACGGCCGGATGTTCGAGTGTCTCAAGTTCCGCACGATGGTGCCCGATGCCGATCGCGCGCTGCGCGCGTTGCTCGAGGAGCACCCCGAGCTGAAGGCCGAATGGCTGCGGGATCACAAGCTGCGGAATGATCCGCGCATTACCGGTCTCGGCCGCTTTTTGCGGCGCACAAGCCTGGATGAGCTGCCGCAAATCTGGAACGTGTTGCGCGGTGAGATGAGCCTCGTCGGGCCGCGGCCCGTCGTGCGCGAGGAGCTCATGCGGTATGGCCGTTCACTGCCCGTCTATCTGTCGGCGAAGCCTGGCATCACCGGGCTGTGGCAGGTGACCGGACGCAACGACACCGACTATCGGCGCCGTGTCGCGCTCGATGTGTACTACGTGTACAAGCAGAATCTCCTGCTCGACCTCTATATCCTGGTGCGAACGACACGCGTCGTTTTGGGCGGCGGCGGCGCGTACTAGGCCGCTGCCCGTCACCTCTTACGCGTCGCTCACCCGGGCGCCCGGTGCAGCAGAGTGCACCGATAGAGCGTGCGCGTGCCACTCGCTAAGTGCACCGCCGAGCGCACGGCGAAATATTCGCTCAGCGACTGCTCGAATGCTTCGCGGCCGATCCCCCGGTACAGAATGAGATTCGGCCCGGCGAGCTCCCGAAAGCGCGGATCGTCGCGCTCGATCCATTCGACCACGAGCACGTTTCGGGTGAGTTGCGCAAGGAGTGCCGCGATCTGCGCGAGCGGTGCACGCTCGCTGATCACCAGGTGGTGCATCAGCCCGAGCGCCAGCACGCAGTCGAAGTGCTGGCGTGCCCGCTCGAGAAATCCAGGCACTTCGAGATTCATCCAGCCCAGCGGCGGTGGCGGTCGTGCAATGTTGAGGACAAACGGTGTGATATCCGCGCCGAAGGTGCGGATTCGCGCGTAGAGTCGCTGCAGCGATGCGTCATCCGAATCCACGGCGACCACGGTCTTGCCGAGTTCAGCCGCAAGCTGACTGTATTCACCCGTATTGCAGCCCAGGTCCAGCACGTTGCCAATCGCACCGTCACAGAGTGCTTCGCGAACGAAAGCACTCTTTTGTGCCAGGTCCGCGGCACTGTAGTGGTCACGCTCCGACTGATATTCGAGCCATGCCGACTTGCCGGTTGCGGGCCGCAGTGATTCGACGTGCCGGGCCAGACGTCGCAGTGTCGAGCGGAGCACGTGCTTGCTCGTATCCGGTGCAAACTGCCGCTGCGGCGTGCGCTGCCGGTCGTCGCCCGCCTGCGCCCCACTCGCGGAACTGAGCAGTCGCTTACCTCGACCCGAGGTCAGCGCCGGCAATGTGACCGCCTCGAGCCCGGGCTGAGTCCACGCAGCGACCCCCGAGACGAGTCGGCGAGCGGCCTCCGGCGTTACCCCGTCGCGATCGCGCAGGAACCACGTTCGTGGCGCGATGCCGGTCACCCTGTACACCAGCAGCGGGATGATGAAGCAACGCTGAAACTGCGCGTAGGCCGTCCAGGTCGGTGAGGACGTCAGGGGCTCGAACGAGAGTACGTCGCAGAAAACCGGTCGCCCACGATCGAACAGGACATTCCAGGCCGAGGCATCCTTGAGCGACCAACCGTGCTCGAGGGCATCGAGCGCGAGTTGCAACGTGAGCGTGGCAGCTTCGTGGAGCTGTAAGGCCGAGATTTCATGAGGATACGCAGCAAACGTGAGCGGCGTGTGTTCTATCCAGCGACCCTCGAAGGGCTCTGGATAGCCGGCGGGCCCGTGCTCGATCCACCACGACTGCGGTATGTGGCCCACCTGCATATGGCGCTGGAACCAGTCCGCGTCGAGCAGTTGCAGGGTCAATGCGACCGAGCTCGATGCGACGGCGCGAAACACGCGCTGTCCCTCACGCACCACGAAGCCGGAGGGGTCTCTCCAGGAGAGTCGCTGCAACATCCGCTCAGTATCTGAAATTGTGCGGCATCAGGGTGGGATAGAAGGCTTTGCCCTGCCACCAAGCGACGATGTCGTCCTGGTGCCTGATACGCCCGGCCAGAAAATCCGTCACCAGCTCCGCGGTGTGTACGGTGCTGATCGGGACTGTGATGGTCGCGCCAGTTGACTCACCCACATGCCAGGCGATCCAGGGAATGGTCCTTGGGGTGCTCGGTGAATCGATGCGCAGCCAATGATCGGAGGACACAATGAGCAGCAGATCCTGCGCCTCGGCACGCTTCTGCAGCTGCGCAAGAGCCTCTCCGGTGAGCTGGTCGACCAGGCGCAGGTTGCGTCGATAGCTCTCCCGGTCATTGCCCACTGATGGGTAGTGCAGAGCGCGCTGCACGTAGTCGCCAGGTGGGTGAGGTAGATTCACATGAATGAACACCAAGGCCTTGTCACTCAGGGAAAGATAGCGAGGAAAATCGCTCAGCATGTGCTCGCTGATGCGGTACATCGGCTCAAAGGTGCGGAACAGGCTGCCGGGCAGATGGACTGAACCCGGCAGCCAGCGCGCCGTGCCGATGAGCGGCTGACTGAAGAACAGCAATGCGTCGTACCAACGACCGACGTTCGCCTCGACGAAGTCCTCGCAGGGGTCGACCGAAGGGAACACCGTGCAATACGGATGGAAATAACCGAGGATGGCAGCGCTGCGCGGACCAGCTGGGAGCCGACCGAAAACGCTGTCTGCCTCCTGGAACTGGTGCGTACCTGCATTGCGAGTCCGCAGCCACAGCGCACCGCGCTCATCAAACGTGAGCCCCGCGAGTGCATAACCGCTCAGTAATGCGGGGATGGAGGCCTCGGTGTCCCGTGCGGGTGAGTACGCCTGCACAGCGGACACGCCTATGCGGCTCAGCCTGCTGAGATTGGGAATCGCTGCGGCCGGATTCGGGTCCCGCGAGCCGAGCGTCAGACTCTGATCGAGCTCGTCGAAGATGATCCACACCACCGCGCGCGCGGCCTGCCGCGCAGGCGCGCAGCCGCTACAGTCACCTCGACCGGTGGCTATCAGCTTGTTGCCCGACTCCGCGCTGCTCACGGCGCTCGACACAGCGGCGCGGGCCACCGTTGGAGCACTGACCATGCCGAATCCCATGTGCGGATAATCGCTGAGTCGTAGGGCCGCGAGCCCCGCGTACACGAAGCCCAGCAGTGCCAGCCCGCGAACACACGATGACCAGCGGGCGCGCAGCGCGTAGAGGATTACCCCGACGAGTGATACCCCCACGAGCACGAAGGCGATCCGGGTCCAGCGGGTGAGTTCGACCTTGGCGTCGACACCTTCGAGCAGGAGCGCGATGCTCATCGCCGAGTATCCCGCCGCGCTGAACATGCCGAGCAGCGCGATGAACGAGAGGATGGCCAGTGGTGCTAGGACGCACAGCGCCAACCCGCGCTGCGATTTCGCTAAGCAGCGTCTCTGCCAGATCATCATCAGCGGCACCAGCACAATGCACGCGACCGCCGTCGGCACCACGATGTCATGACCCGCTCGTGGCAGCCAATATGCGCGCTCGATTCCGATCTCTGGGAGGTAGTACGCCGAGCAGTAGAGCAAAGCGAGGCCGAGGGACGTGACCCAAGTGCCTCTCGAGGTCAGCGTCAGAGCTTGCGCCCCGGACAGGGTATCCCTGCGCGAGGGCAGTTCAGAGGGCGCCGCGCTTCTCAGTTCGACGAGTCCCGTTTTATACGACGGCGAAACACGTCCTTGATAAACCGAATGGGGCGGCTCACGTAGAACAACGCGGCTCCTACCACGGCAATGACCGTCTGGACGACGTAAGCACCCGTACCGGGATCGATGTAAGCGAAAGCCAGAGCGGGAAAGCTCAAGGCAACGACGGCTAACGCCCAGCCTGGAGGTCGTCCGGATACATTCACGCCCGATTTCTCCTCGTTCTTCGCCCGCGGCCGGCTTTCAGGGGCCTTACCGCTCTCTTTTTAGCGCTTAAGCGCAGGTTACACAAGTGTTACAAACGCCCGAGGTGCTCAATCGGGTACATCTGCAGGCGTACGGGCAATCTCGATCCAGCGATGTCCATCGAAGCGAAATTCGATGGAGCGACTACGCGCAGACGCGGGACTGAGCCACGGAGCCAAGCGGTATGCATTGTCCCACGTGACCGTGCCCAGCGCCGTAGCTGAAATGTTGCGAATGGTAATGGTCAGGCGCTGTCCCGCCGGCACGAGTTCGGCGCTCGGATTGAGGATGAGGAAGTCTGCTGCATTGGCGACGGTCAGCTCGAATTCGCTGCCGCGTGACAGGTCGATGAGGACGGAGGATGTCGTGACCGCGATGCGCTCGAGGCTGCTGCCCTGCTCAGGCCAAAGGAAGTCCCAGAGCGGCGCCTGCTCCGGTTCGTAGCCCGCCTCGCTCAACTCACGAAGCGCGGCGCGGTGCTGCTTGCCGGCGAAGTGCCATGTGGCCACGTCGCCGCGCACCTCGACATCGGCCGCATATCCGGCTACCACACTGAAGGTGTGCTCGCTGCGCAGCGCGCCCCTGCGATCGTAGATCACGCCGATAGCGTCCCGGGAGTCTAGGCCGTACTGAATATAGAAGGGCTCCCCGGTGGCATTGTCGGTGAGATAGAGACCACGCAGATCCTGGCCGTGCGACAGGTCCGCACCCTGTAGCCGCAACTTCGTCGTGCCGTAGGCCGGATCGCCGGGAGCGGAGACGTAAATGAGCGGGCCGGAGATCGTTAGAGATTGCGCCACCCGAGCGAACAGGCTCTGGTCTCGATCGAGCACCGCGTTGCGGTGGCGCAGGGGCGTGCAGTGACTTGCACAGTACTCGACGGACCAATCTCCATCGAGGATCACGGGCTGGCTGCCCTGCAGCAGGAGGGTGCCGTCGTTGAAGGAACGGAGAATGCGGCGACGCGCGCCGGCGATCGGGCGTGCCGCAGTGCCGGTGGCATTGTGTACGAGAAACGAGTTCTTGAAGAGATCGCCGTGGGGTCGCCTCAGAGTGGTGCTCACTCGAATCGTATTGTCGGCGGCGGAGCCGTTGGCGAGGGTCGTGAGGTTCTCGACCTGGCGAAGCGGATGAATGCGACTGTAGATTGCAGCCGGCGTCACCGTGCCGACGCTTGCATGGCTGCGTCGGAACTGGGCCGTGCCGAGGTCCAGCAACGGTAGATAAGGTCCGAAGAACGTCTCCGCAGCGTGCGGAAACGTTTGCGCGTTGAGGTGGCGCCACGCTCGGCGATCGTTGATGGCGGCGGGTCGGTTGGTGCCGCCATCGAGCAGGACGTTGCCGAGGCGCACCGATCCGGCGATATCAATGTGGAACTGGTCGCGCATTCCGCCCAGGTAGAAATCATCCACGACCAGAAAGCCATCCGCAGTGATCGTAATGGCGGGCGCCGTCTGCGGCGTGCCGAAGCCATCGTCGATCTTGCCTGTGACCACGTAGATGGGCGAACCATCGATGTAAAGACCACCGCTCAAGGCGCCCTCGATGCGCAGGCCTCGGCAGTAAATGTTGTTGCAGCCGTTGCGGAAGATGACCGACGCGCCGCGCGCCGGGTCGCCGGGTGGGCCGATATGGCCGAGGACATCGATATCGGAGTAGTTGGAGTCCCAGCAGTTGTCGACGACCAGTGCAGGACAAGGACCACCGCTGAAGAGCAGCTCCTCGAGGCGCCACATGTGGCTCAGTGTATTCATGTGGAGACAGCCGAGGTTGCCCTGAACACCGTAAAATCGCAGCCGCTGTATCGTGCCCGCATTGGGCCCGGGCTTTCCGTTGCCGATCTCGAGCACGTAGTCCGCGAAGTGCGCGGGTAACAGCACGCTCGATTGGCGACTCTCACCGATGATGGTGTTTTGCAGCGTGGTCTGCAGCTTCTGTCGCACGGGATAGCGGCCCGGGGGTACGCGCACGTACAGAGTGCGATTGAGCGCCTCCCAGGGCGAGCTCGCGTCCGGCTCGGGATGGCCCGGGGCCGGCGCGCCCGCGGTCGTAGCCAGCAGTAGTTTGGAGAGCTCGCGGCGATCCATCGGTGGCTCGGGTCAAGGAATGCGCGAGCGCGGCAGCAAGTCAGACTCGCTGCGCTTCGCGGGGGATCGCAAATTCGATCTCACTCGTTCACCTCCGGAGTTCTTCGGCCCGATCTGGATGCTTGTCGTATGGCTGTCGAGCGCGGAGTTGTGCAGACTGGGGTCGCTCCCTACAATCTTGGGCTTTGCGGAAAGGTAGATCGGATCGCAGACATCCACCAGCAGCCGATCCGGCGCGCTTCTTACTCCATCGAACGAGCACAGGCCTGTTGGTCCATCCACGATCAGGTCAGCCGCGCGCAAAGCAAGCTATCCTAGGAGCGACACGATGAAACGGGCCTTGATCACGGGCATCACGGGGCAGGATGGAGCGTATCTGGCCGAACTGCTGCTGAGCAAGGGCTACATCGTGCACGGGCTGAGGCGCAGAACCTCCCTCTTCAACACCGCCCGCATCGATCATCTCTACAAGGATTTCCACGATCCCGAGGCGCGCCTGTTCTTGCGGCACGGAGACCTCACGGATACGAGCAGCCTCGTGCATGCAATTGAGCGGACGGAGCCGGACGAGATCTACAACCTGGCGGCGCAGAGCCACGTCGCGGTGTCCTTTGAAGACCCGGAATACACGGCCAATGCGGATGCGCTGGGGACGCTGCGGATACTCGAGGCGATCCGCATCCTGCGCTTGGACAAGCGGACGAGGTTCTATCAGGCTTCGACGTCCGAGATCTATGGGGCGGTGCAGGAAACGCCGCAGAACGAGGCGACCGCGTTCCGACCCCGCTCGCCGTACGGTGTGGCGAAACTCTATGCCCACTGGATCACCGTCAACTATCGGCAAGCGTACGGAATATTCGCGTGCAACGGAATTCTCTTCAATCACGAGTCGCCCACGCGAGGCGAGCTGTTCGTGACGCGCAAGATCACCCGTGCACTGGCGCGCATCAAGCTGGGCATGCAAGAGCGTCTCTATCTCGGCAACCTCAATGCCAAGCGCGACTGGGGCCACGCTCGCGACTACGTCCAGGCTCAGTGGTTGATGCTGCAGCAGCCCGAGCCGGACGACTACGTCATAGCGACCGGCGCGCACTACAGCGTGCGCCAGTTCACCGAGATCGCAGCTGGCAAGCTGGGCATGGGAATAGAGTGGCGCGGTACGGGTCTCGATGAGAAGGGCTACGACGCGCGCGGTCGATGCATCGTCGCAGTAGACCCACGCTATTTCAGGCCTACCGAGGTCGACACGCTGCTCGGCGATGCGAGCAAAGCTCGCGCGAAGCTCGGCTGGACGCCCACGACATCCTTCGAAGCGCTGGTGACCGAGATGGTGGACGCAGACTTGCGTCTGGCACGCGAGGAACAGCTGCTGAAGGGACGACGTAGTTGATGCGCAATCGTCGCGTCACGAGTCGCTGTCGGAAGCGGCATAACCCGCCATGAGGTTGGCGCGCAACGTACTGACCGGAATCGCGAGCTCGATCTGGTCGGCCGCGCTGGCTTTTGCGGCGATTCCCATTTACCTGAGATACATCGGGGTCGACGCCTACGGGCTGATCGGCTTCTTTACGACCACGCAGGCGGTCATCCAGCTCCTCGATCTCGGGATTGCCCCGGCGGTGAACCGTGAGGTGGCGCGGACCGTCGGCACGGAAGGAGTGCGGGACGCGAAGGAACTGATCACGACCTTCGCCACCGTTTATTGGGTTGCGGGCATCGTCATCGCCGCCGTGCTGGCGCTTTCCTCGTCCATGCTCAGCTCCCATTGGATCCACTCGGAGCATCTCTCGCGACACACGGTGCAACAGGCCGTCATCCTCATGGGCATCGTCATCGGCTTTCGCTGGCCCGTGGGGTTGTACGCCGCGGTCATCAACGGAGCGCAGCGTCTGGCAGTTACCAGCGCGATCACCATGGTCGTCTCCACGTTCGCTACGGTCGGCGCCGTCCTCGTGCTTGCGTTCGTATCGCGGAGCATTCAAGCGTTCTTCGTGTGGCAGGCGGCGGCTGCGGTCCTCAACGTGTCACTGATGCAGATGTTTGCATGGCGCATCATGGGCCGCGAAGCCGGCATTCACTTCAAGCTGCAGCTGTTCAGGCGTATCTGGCGTTTCTCCGTCGGCATGAGCGCGATCAACGTGCTGGGTGTGGTGTTCATGCAGATGGACAAGGTGCTGCTGAGCAAGCTGCTGTCGCTCACGGCCTTCGGCGAGTACATGATCGCGGCGACGGTAGCCGGCTCGCTGAGCCTGCTCACGACGCCCGTCTTCAATGCGCTCTTTCCGCGCTTCGCAGCACTCGTAGCGAGCCAGGAGACGGATAGTCTGCGACTCTCGTACCGCACTGCGATGCGGGGCTTCAGCTCCGTCATTTTTTGCGTCGCGCTGGTGCTCGCTACCCTGGCAGCCGCCGTCGTCCGAATCTGGACGCGCAATCCGACCATTGCCGCCGCGGTGGCGCCCATCGTGTCCTTGCTCGCCGTCGGCAGTGCGCTCAACGGCGCCATGACGGTGCCGCATGCGCTGCAACTCGCCTATGGTTTGACACGACTGCCGCTGCTCATAAACTCAGTGTTGCTGGTATTGATGGGGCCTGCAATCATCGCGCTCGTCTATCTTTACGGTGGCCTCGGCGGTGCGCTCGCGTGGCTGCTGCTGAACGTGCTCTACACCATTCTGAGCTTGTGGCTGACGCAAAGAGCTATCCTGCGCGATGTGAGCGCTTCCGCCGGCATCGCCGACGTATGCATACCATTCGCCTGGGCGTTGCTCGCGGCGGGCGTTACCTACGCGTTTCGCGACATCGGCCTGCCGCTCGCACTGCAGGTGCTCCTCGGCGCCGTCGTGGGGCTTCTCACCATGGTTGCCTCGATATCCGCATTCCCGGCATCGCGCGCGGCAATGTTCAGGATGATCGGCCGGCAGCTCCCTCATGCACGGTGAGCCAGCGCGAGTCGCGCCCGCAGACGCAGCGTCCGCGAAGCGCATGGTGAGACGCATGCTGTTCTCGCTGCCGATGCGCTTGTGGGGACCGCTACACGTGCTCGCGACCGGCCGCTGGCGCTACCGCCATCGCTTCCTCAGGAGCAATGTTGGAAAATCCTCTTACGTTGATCCGAGCGTGATGATTTTCGGCTGGCAGAACGTGCGCGTCGGTGACTACACGACCATCTGCGAGGATGTGTGGTTGAACGTCAATTTTCGCGATGACCCTGACAAGAAGATCATCATCGGTAACAACTGTCACATCGCCAAGGACTGCTATTTCTCCTGCGGGCCGCAGATTCTCGTCAAGGACTACTGCTTGCTCGGCTTCAAGTGCAATCTGCTCGGCTGCGGCCACAAGTTCGATTCACCGCTGGTCCCTTACATTGCCTCGGGCCTCTATCCGGGTAAAGAGATCGAGATCGGCGTCAATTGCTGGCTGACGGGTAACGTCACGGTTCTCGAAGGGGTGAAGATTGGTCGCGGTTCGGTGATCGGCGCAGGCAGCGTCGTCACTCAAAGCGTTCCGCCATTCAGCATCGCGCTGGGCAATCCCTGTCGCGTGACGCGCCGCTTCGATTTCGGCACCAACCGCTGGATCGATGTCCTCGACTGGCATGAAGAGCACGAGCGGTCGCTGCCCAGCGAGGCGCAGTATCTGCAGACTTTGCGCGCGCGCCACCCCGGCATTCCCAATTCGCTGATCACCAGCGGTAGAAGATTCGGTTGGCTGTGAGCACCCGATGAGACTGCTGGTACTCGGGGCCTATTACCCCTTTCCGCCCCGTGTGGGAAGCTCGATCATCGCCTATCACCAGATGCGCGAGCTGGCCAAGACTCATTCCGTGCATTTCGTCTGTTGTGATCTCGAACGCAACTTCGCCGATTGCATAGAGTTTCTGGACAGCTGCGAGCTCGTGCCGCGCGCACCGCCGTCGACGCGGCAGAAATGGGCCCAGATCGCGCGTGGGGTGCCGCCGCTGGTCGCGGAGTGCCGTTGTCCGGAGATGCAGGTGCGTGTGAGCCAATTGCTCGCATGCAACGCCTACGACGCAATGCTGATCTACGGATTGATGTCGATTCAGTATTGTCCGCCTGCGCTGCTTTCCCGCGCAACGGTGGACATCGAGGATCCACAATCGATGAGATTGCAGCGCATGCAGCAATTGTCGCTTTGGACGCCGTGGCAGCGCATGAAATTGTCCATCCATACCAAGGTCATGGAGCGCTACGAGCGGGCCGTCCTGGCAAGGCTTGGCCGGATTCTCGTGCTGTCGGACACTGACCGATCGGACCTGATGCGGCGCCAGGATCTGGTGAATGTAGGGCGCGTCCCGTACGGAGTCGACGTGAAAGCGCCGGAAGATATCGCGGGATGGGATGAGCGCACGGAGGGAATGATCGTCTTCACCGGCAACATGTTTCATCCCCCCAACGTCGACGGGGCTATGTATTTCCTGCGCTCGATGTTCCCGCTCGTGCTCGCGCAGCATCCGAGCGCGGTGCTCTGGATCGTGGGGGCACGACCCGACCCGCGCATTCACGCTGCCGCGGCGCGGTTCGGGGATCGAGTCAGGATCACGGGGCTGGTCCCCGACATTGCCGCGTACATGCGGCGCGCCAGGGTGAGCATCTGTCCCATCCGGCTCAAGATCGGTGCGCAGACCAAGATCTTGGAGGCTCTGTCATGGGCTACGCCGGTCGTCACCACCAGTGCCGGCAATAGTGGAATCGGCGCGTCCTCCGGCAGGGACCTTTGGATCGAGGACGCGCCGGAGGCCTTTGCCCAACGGGTCCTCGGGCTGCTGCGGGGAGAGGACTGGGCGCGACTATCGGCAGCAGGCCAGCGCTTCGCGAGCGAGCAGTTCTCCTGGCAACGCAGTGCCGCGGAACTCGAGTCGCAACTGGTGGCATTGTGAGCGGCAACTTGCAACCCGCAGCCTTCATCACGGGAATCTCGGGTCAGGATGGCCTATACCTGGCCGAGTCGCTGCTCGGCCGCGGCTATACGGTCTTTGGAACTGCTCGGGACCCCGCAGCGGCTGCGGCGAAGCTGCCGCAGCCGCTGCGGGCAGGCATCCGGCTGCTGTCATGGGATATGCGCGATCAGCGCAGGCTCGAGGAGCTCCTGAGCGATTGCCGTGCGCGCGAGTTCTACAATCTGGCCGCGTACGCCTCGGGCGCAGGAATGTACGATCCGGCCATCGACATCGGGGAGATCAACGGCCTTGCGGTCACGCGGATTCTCGATGCCATCCGCCGGGTCGACCCGCAGATGCGGCTTTGCCAGGCGTCGAGCGCGGAGATCTTTGGCGAGCCGGCGGAGAGCCCACAGTCGGAGCGCACGGCATTCAGGCCGCGCAGCCCCTACGGTGCGGCCAAGCTCTATGCTCACTACATGGTGCGGATCTATCGCCAACGCTATGGATTGTTCGCGTGCTCCGCCATCCTGTTCAACCATGAAAGCCCACGCCGTGGCCTCGAGTTCGTGACGCGCAAGGTGACGCAGGGTGCGGCGAGCATCAAACTCGGCTTGGCGCAGTCGCTGGCGCTCGGCAACCTCGATGCGCGCCGCGACTGGGGCTTTGCAGGTGACTACGTGCATGGGATGTGGCTCATGCTGCAAGCCAGGCAGGCGGATGAATACGTGGTCGCGACCGGTAAGACGCATTCGGTGCGCGAGCTGTGTGAGCTGGCCTTCGAGCACGTCGGGCTGGACTATCGCAAGTTCGTGCACGAAGCCGATGCCGCGGCATATCGGCCGGTCGAGCCGGTGGAGCTCGTCGGCGACGCAAGCAAGCTGCGCACCGAGTTGGGCTGGGCTCCGCAGGTGAGATTTCGCGATCTGGTGCAGATGATGGTGGACGCCGATGTGCGGGCGCTGAGCAACAGAAGGAATCAGGCGGGTTGACAGCGTACCGAAGAATCGCCGCTTGCCGCATCTGCGGAAGCGAGCGCCTACAGCCCGTACTGGATCTGGGCGAGCAGACACTGACGGGCGTATTTCCCCGCGACGCCGCGGCCGATCTGACCCGTGGTCCGCTGCGCCTGGTGAAATGCGCCGCCAGTGAGCAGAGCTGCGGGTTGGTGCAGCTGGAGCACTCGTATGACGCAGGTGAAATGTACGGCGAGAACTATGGCTATCGCTCGGGCCTCAATGCGAGCATGGTGCGGCATCTGCAGGCCAAAGTGCGCCGCATCCTGGACACCGTCGCCCTCGGGCCGGGAGACCTGGTGCTGGACATCGGCAGCAACGATGGCACGACCCTGAGCGCGTATCCGCAATCCGGTGCCACGTTGGCAGGCATCGATCCGACCGGCCTCAAGTTCAAAAAGTACTACCCGCCACACGTGCAACTGATCCCGGAGTTCTTCTCCCTGGCAACGCTCGCAGCGCACTTTCCGCAGCGGAAAGCGCGGGTCATCACGTCGTTTTCCATGTTCTATGATCTGGAGAGTCCGTTGCAGTTCATGAGCGAGATCCGCGAGGCGCTGGCTCACGACGGCATCTGGGTGTTCGAGCAGAGTTATCTGCCGACGATGCTGCAATCGAACTCCTACGACACCGTGTGTCACGAACACCTGGAGTACTACGCCCTCAAACAGATTCACTGGATGGCGAGCCGGGCCGGATTGAAGCTGCTCGATGTGGAGTTCAACGACGTGAATGGAGGCAGCTTCTCCGTGCTCGCGGCGCGCGCGGAGTCCGCACGGCAGCCAAGCGGTGCGATCGAGCGCGTTCTGCAGGAGGAGGCGGCGAAAGAGCTGGATAGCCTCGCACCGTACGAGGCCTTTGGCGCGCGGGTCAGGGAGAGTCGTGCGGCACTGCGCGACTTCCTAATGAATGCGAGGCAAAGGCGGGCACGCGTGTGTGCGCTCGGTGCCTCTACCAAGGGCAACGTCATGCTGCAGTACTGCGGCGTCACTCCCGAGCTGATCGAGTCCGTCGGCGAGGTGAACGAGGAGAAGTTCGGACGTTACACACCGGGCACGCGCCTACCCATCGTTCCCGAATGCGAAGTGCTCGCGTCCAATCCTGACTATCTACTCGTTTTACCGTGGCACTTCCGCAAGTTCTTCGAGACGAACCGTGGACTTGCCGGGCGCAAGCTGGTGTTCCCGCTGCCCACGCTCGAAGTCGTGAGCGTGCCGGGCTAGGCCGTGCTGCACGCGAGCGTAAGACTTAATCCGCGCCCGCGCGCCGGCTCTCTTGAGCGCCGGCCCCGCCTCATCTAGCATCGGCTTTCCTGTTTTAATATCAATATCTTAGTTTTCGAACCCGATACCTTACTTGCATGCGCGTCACCATCTTCGGTTCCGGCTATGTGGGCCTCGTCTGCGGCGCGTGTCTAGCCGAGGCGGGCAATCATGTCATGTGCATCGATGTGGACGCCGCGAAGGTCGCGGGTCTCAACCGAGGCGAGGTGCCGATCCACGAGATAGGGCTCGAGGCACTCATCAAGCGCAACATGGAAGCGAGCCGCCTGGAATTCAGCACCGATGCTCGCAAGGGCGTCGAGCACGGCCTCTTTCAACTGATCGCCGTCGGCACCCCTCCCGATGAGGACGGCTCTGCGGATCTGCGTTACGTGCTGACCGTGGCACGCACCATTGGTCAGCACCTGAGCCGCTACAGCATCGTCGTCACCAAGTCGACCGTGCCGGTGGGCACCGCGGACAAGGTGCGGGGCGAAATCGACGCGGTGCTCAAGGCGCGCGGTGCGGGCATCGAGTTCGACGTGGTGTCGAATCCGGAATTCCTCAAGGAGGGCGCGGCGATCCAGGATTTCTTGAAGCCCGACCGCGTCGTCATCGGCACCGACAATCCGCGCACGGTCGAGCTCATGCGCATGCTGTACGAGCCCTTCACCCGCAATCACGAGCGCTTCATCGTCATGGACGTGCGCTCGGCCGAGCTCACCAAGTACGCGGCGAACGCGATGCTCGCAACCAAGATCAGCTTCATGAACGAGCTCGCCAACGTCGCAGAGCGCGTCGGAGCGGACATCGAGAAGGTGCGCCTGGGCATCGGCTCCGACCCGCGCATCGGCTACAGCTTCATCTATCCCGGAACGGGCTATGGCGGCTCGTGCTTTCCGAAGGACGTGCAGGCACTCATCCGCTCCAGCCGCGAGGTGGGTCACCAGCCCGACATTCTGAGCGCGGTCGAGGCAGTCAACCGCCGCCAGAAGGAGGTGCTGGTGCACAAGATGCAGCGGCACTTCGGCGGCCAGCTGCAGGAGCGCACCATCGCGCTCTGGGGGCTCTCGTTCAAGCCGAACACCGATGACATGCGCGAGGCACCCGCGCGCGCCATCATCGACATGTTGCTGAAGGCCGGTGCTCGGGTGCGGGCGTACGATCCCGTCGCTCTCGAGGAGGCGCGCCGCATCTATGGCGAGCGGGAGGCCTGCTTCCTACTGTGTCGTAACGCCTACGAGGCCGTCGAGGGCGCCGATGCGCTCGCCATCGCGACCGAATGGCAGGAGTTTCGCAGCCCGGACTTCGATCGCCTGCGTGAGCTGTTGAAGGAGCCGCTGATCTTCGACGGCCGCAACCTCTACGATCCGGCCGTCCTCGGCCGCTTCGGCTTCACCTATTACGGCGTCGGCCGCGGCAAATCCCTCCCGTAGACCGGCAGCTCGAGCTGCGATGCATTGCTTGCCTCCGCACCGCGCACTTCGCGCTCGAGGGTGAGCAGCCTGCTCTTGATGGCGAGGCCACCGCCAAAGCCCGTGAGCGAGCCATCGGCGCCGATCACCCGATGGCAGGGCACGAGGATCGGCAGCGGATTGGCACCGTTGGCGAGTCCCACCGCCCGCGGCGCGTCAGGTTTGCCGATCCTGCGCGCAAGCTCTCCATAGGAGACCGTCTCCCCGTAGGGGATCGCAGTGAGGGCACGCCAGACCGTGAGCTGAAAAGGCGTTCCCTCGGGTGCGAGCGGCACTGCGAACGTGCGGCGGCGTCCGGCGAAATACTCCTCGAGCTGAGCGATGAGCGCAGCAAACGGGCGCGGATCAGCGCTCCATCCCGGGTCCGGGCGCTGCCGGTGCGGGCCGGCCTGAAAGTGCACCTTCTTCAGGTGCTCTGCATCGCCCGCGAGCAGCAGCGTTCCTACGGGCGTGTCGATCTCATGCCAATACATCATGGTAGGTCCTCTCCAAGTCAGATGGCGGCCTCGCTCGCCGCGCACCACAAATGCATGACCGCGTAGCTGCGCCAGGGACGCCAGCCGTCCGCGCGCCGCTCGAGCGCACGCGCGCTCAAGGGCCTGCGCCCCGCAGCTGCCATGCGCCTCAGAACGATATCAGCGGCGGGAAAGGCATCGGGCTCACCGAGTGCGCGCAGCGCGATGTACTGCGCCGTCCAGGCACCGATACCCGGCACATTCTGCAGGGCTGCGACGAGCTCATCGGGCGGCGCATTCCAGTCGAGCGTCCCGTCGACGAATGCGCGTGCCGCGGCGATGAGTGTCGCGGTGCGTGCGCACGTCAGTCCCAGGTCGGTGAGGTCCGCCGCGAGCACCGCGGCGGGCGCTGGGAAGACATGCGTGAGGCCGTCCTCGGGACGCGCGAGCGGCTGTCCCGCGCGCCGCACCAGCCGCGCAGCGAACGTGCGCGCCGCCGCGACACTGATCTGCTGGCCCATGACGGCGCGGACCACACATTCGAAGGGATCCCAGATGCCGGGAATCCTCAGGCCTGGGCGGCGCCGTACGGGCGCCGCAAGCAGCGGGTCCGCCCGCAGCGCCCGTGCCGTCAGGCCTGGATCGGCAGACAGGTCGAAAACCCGGCGCGCGCTCTGCGTGAGCTCGAACAGGGCGCTGGCTGGTGCGCCGCGCACGCTGAGCTCAAGCTCGTTCGCATGCGCGACCGGCCGCACGCCGATGATCGCTGCGCCGCTCGGCAACATCAGGGTGCGCGCGTAGCCGCGCTGATCCACGCGCTCGACTCCGGCAATCGCGCGCGCAGCCAGAAAGGCGGCCAGGTGCTGCCAGTCATAGGGCGGACGGTACGCGAGCCGTAGAACCACCTGATCGGCAGCGCCCGCGCCCGTGGAGCTTGCCGCACGACGTGCACCCCCCGCATGGCCCCGCCCGCGCAGCTCCCGGGGCGCGCGCTCGTAGGTTTGCTGGAACGCATCATTGAAGCGCCGCAGACTGCCAAAGCCGGCGGCGAGTGCGATTTGAGTGATCGGCAGGGAGGTTTCATCGAGCAGCCGCTTGGCAAACTGCAGGCGGCGTGTCTGGGCGAGCGCGCTCGGGGAGGCTCCGACGTGCTGCACGAACAGCCGATGCAGGTGGCGGGCGCCGACGCCGATGCGAGCCGCGAACTGCTCGACGCCTGTCTCATCGAGCGCCCCTTGCTGAATCAGGCGCAGCGCGCGGCGCACGACGGCCGAGGTGCCGAGCCAGGCGGGTGTTCCTGGCGCCGCCTCGGGCCGGCAGCGCAGACACGGTCTGAAGCCGGCCTCGGCCGCCGCGGCGGCGCTGGCGAAGTAGCGCACGTGAGCGCTCTTCGGAGTCGGCGCCGGACACACCGGACGGCAGTAGATTCCGGTCGAGGTCACCGCGACGAAGAAGCGCCCGTCGAAGCGCGGGTCGCGGCTCAACCGGGCGCGCTCGAGGACGCGATGCTCGAGTTGCAGGGTGGCTGACATGGGGGCGACATTACGCCGCTCGCTACGCGGCTACTAGCCGTTTTCGGACGTCGTTCGGGTCGCCATGGTTCGGCGCTCCAAGGCAGCGGCGCTCCACCGCACTGCGCTCGGGCAAGCTGTGAGAGTCAGCACGGTTTATGTGAAGCCTCCCCCGTCAGATCGCCGTTTTCGATGCCTGGCGTTGCCGCCCGCCGCCGCGCTCAATACAGTGTCGCAATGCTCACACCCGTCATCCTCTCTGGCGGCGCCGGCACGCGGCTCTGGCCACTCTCCCGCGAGCTCTATCCCAAGCAGCTGCTGGCGCTGATCGGCAAGAACACCATGTTGCAGGAGACCCTGCTGCGCCTGCGTGGGCTCGAGACCGCCGCGCCGGTCATCGTCTGCAATGAAGCGCATCGCTTCCTGGTCGCCGAGCAGCTGCGCGCGCTCGGGACGACGCCGGGCGCGATCGTGCTCGAGCCGGCCGGACGCAATACAGCACCAGCCATCGCGCTCGCCGCGCTCGCCGCGC
>Ga0335077_10000498_pt1 | contig 43575 bp, 34 predicted proteins | sample Lox_Sample_31_FD_207151 | JGI IMG/M metagenome (GOLD analysis project Ga0335077, IMG submission 207151) | Soil microbial communities from Loxahatchee National Wildlife Refuge, Florida, United States - Lox_Sample_3.1 | ecosystem: Environmental > Terrestrial > Soil > Wetlands | place: USA... | reverse complement strand
GCTACGCTGATCACGTGAAGTGTTTCAAAGTATCGTGGAGGCTTGGAACCGCGTGGAGACAGCCGCCTCGACTGTCCGGCGAACGCGAAGCGGATCGGCCCCGGCCACGAGTTCGTGTGCTGTGGCTGTGGCTTTGGCTTTGGCTTGTGCTTGGAACAACGGTCTTTTCCCTGCCCTCAAATGCTCTCCCCTGGACCCTCAATTCCCAGCCAACCCGCCTGCTCAACGGTGTCCCAGTTCTATTCCAGGTGAAAGCGCCAATAAAACTGGACTCCCTGACCGGCCAGTGGCTCGGCCATGACCTCACCTTCATCTACTCCCCGTCGACAAAAACGTGGTTCGTCCTCGCGGGAGTGAGCTTCGCCACCGAGCCCGGCAAGTACACACTGGAACTCACGGGCCAAAGCGCAAAAACGCAGTCCCCCGTGAAGTTCAGCCGCACGTTCGCAGTCTCCCGCGCAAATTATCCGAAGATCAAAGTCCATCTCGCAGTAGAAAAGAAATTTACCGAGCCAAGTCCAGAGCAGCAAGCTCAGATCGCCGAGTCTGTGAAAGTTAAACAGGATTATCTCGGCCGCGTCACCCCCGACCGCGAATGGGATGGAAATTTCGCCGCCCCCGTCGACGCTCCGACCTCCGACGTCTTCGGTTCCCAGCGCATCTTCAACGGTGTCGCGCAGCGAGAGCACCAAGGCCTCGATTACCGCGTTCCTACAGGAACACCCGTAGCCGCGATGAACGAGGGAACAATCCTGCTTGCTCGCTTTCTATATTTTGAGGGAAATTGCGTGGCGATCGATCACGGCCAGGGACTGCTCACCCTCTACTTCCACCTCTCAGAAATAAAAGTGAAAGAAGGGGACCCCATAAAGCGCGGCCAGGAGATCGGTCTCAGCGGCGGCACTGGCCGTGCTACGGGCCCTCACCTTCACGTCGCAGTTCGCTGGCAAGGCACTTACCTCGATCCCGCCCGCCTGCTGCAGTTAACTCTTCCCTAGCCCACACGACGCTTGTCATCCTGAGCCGCGTCTTTCGCGGCGGAGGACCTATGCACTTTGCCGCGAGGAATTCGGCAGCCTGAATTTGCAGGTCGATTCGCGAACAAATGCAGTGGCTCATCACTCACTATCCATTGCTCATCGCTCCCTACCCCGCCCGCCGCAACACCTGGTTAATTTCGTCTTTCAACTCCAGATTCCGAATCAGCCGATGCAGATAATTCGGATGCACTCCCAGAATCCCCGCCGCCTCCACATAATTGCCGCGGGTGTGCTCGACCGCATCCAGAATCAACCGTCTCTTATGGTCTTTCACGCTGGCGTGATACTTCCCCTCGTCAATTTCCTCTGAGGTCCTTTGCTCTAGTAACGACTCCGGCAGATCCTCGAGCAAAATCATCTCCGACGATCCCATCACCAGGGCGCGCTCGATTGCATTTTCCAATTCGCGCACATTTCCGGGCCACTCGTAATGAACCAGAGCTGCCATCGCTTCCCGCGAGATCGGCCGTGCTTTCACCCGGCACTGCATCGCATGCTTCTGCACAAAGTGCCGCGTCAGCATGGGAATATCCTCTCGCCTCTCCCGCAGCGGCGGCATCGTCATCTTCACCACCGCCAACCGGTAATACAGATCCTGCCGGAACTCGCCCTTCTTCACCGCTTCGTCCAGATCGCGATTCGTCGCCGCGATCAACCGGATGTTCACTTTGATCGGATGTGTCCCGCCGACACGGTCAAACTCGCGCTCTTGCAAAACCCGCAACAATTTCACTTGCAGCGACGGAGCTAAATCTCCAATCTCATCCAGGAACACCACGCCGCCGTCGGCAATTTCCAGCCGCCCTTTCTTCAGCATTCCAGCCCCGGTGAACGCGCCCTTTTCATGTCCGAACAGATCGGACTCCAGAAGCGTCTCCGGAATGGCCGCACAATTAATGGCGACGAACGGTTTGCTTGCCCGTGGACTGTTCCGGTGCAATGCTTTGGCGACCAGTTCCTTCCCCGTTCCGCTCTCTCCTTCGATCAGCACCGTTGAGTCCGCTGGTGCCACGCGTGCCAGGAACTGGAAAATTTCCTTCATGCGCGCGCCCTCGCCGACCAGGCTCTGATCCTGCCTGATCTCCGTCGTGAGTCGCTGATTCTCCTGTTCCAGCCACTGCACCCTCCGTGCGTTGTCCAACGCAACCGCGGAAATTCCCGCTACCCCTGCCATCAATTGCAGATGGTCTTCATGAAACCGGTTCGCCGCATTCGTGTTGTCCAGATATATGCAGCCAATCATCCGTTGAAACACGCTCAGTGGGACGCACACCAGGGATCGAACGTGGGAAGCCACCAAGCTCTCCACCTCACGAAAGTTGCCGCTCGAGGCAACATCCACCCCCAGGATCGCCACATTTTCCTTCATCACCTTCCGCGCGACGGTGCGACTCACTCGGACCAATTGCTCCCCGCCCTGTCTCGTTCGCGCGTACATCGAGTTGAATTCCTGCCCGTCGCCGTCAGAGAGCAGGATCGCCCCTCGACCGGCAGGCACTACTTCGAAAATCAGATCCAACAATTGCGCCTGCAACTCTTCCAGGTCTCGGATGGCATGTACCACGCGGCTGATCTTCAACAGCGCATTCAGGTTCTTGCCTACCTGCGACGTCGACGGGAGTTCTTTGAGCAGGCGGTCCGGTTGCAGGTACACCGATTCCTTCGCATGAATGAGCCGGGTCTCGGCCATTGGTTGCCCGTCATCAAACTCCACCCGGCTCTTCGATCCCGCCCGATTCTCCTCCTCCAGCAGCAACACGAACAAAGAGTCACCCGTGGCGATCTCGTCTCCGTGCCGCAGCCACTGCTCTTTGACAGGAACTCCGTTGACCAGCGTTCCGTTCCGGCTCTCCAGATCCCTGATCAGGAAGCGACCGTCTTCCTCACGCCGCAGCAGACAGTGTTTTCGGGAAACCGACGGATCAATGATCGCCACGGCGCTCGTCGGATCCCGGCCGATCGTGGCTTCCCCCTCAGGCAATGGAATGATCTGGTCTTTCGAGGGTCCCGCTGTCACCAGTAGTCTGGGCCGCAATCAGGTCTCCCAAGTGGTGCAGATTTTTCTATCACAGCCCGGCCAGAAATGCATTGCCCTCGTTCCCCCTTTTTCGATATCCGAACAGTTAGTCTGACTATCTCTTCGGATAGTCCCACGCAGCCCGAACCGAATGTGCAGATGTGACGATCCCCTGTCTATTTCACTCCCAAGTACTTGAAAAAAAATGAGTTGCAGAGTGCAGAGAAAAATCGCAGGCAGGCCACGAAGACTGGCATCTGGATTGCACTATGGAAAGATGCGGATGCTCGGCAAAAGCGATGGGGGAAGCGCTTTCGAGCAGTTCTAGCCGAGATCGCTAAAGCCAGAGGCTCGGGGGACCCCCTCATCGAGCCTTTGGCTTTTTTCTTTCTTTGAAACCGTAAGCTGTCCTACACAGCTCTATTGTTCAACGGCGGGCAAATCAGACAACGCGACTGTAAAACGCTACTGCAGTTACAGGCCATTGTTGATAGCGGCTTTTAGCTGCCGAGGTGCCTTCCTATCCCGCGACCGCTCCTGAAGAGATCCCCGGCGCCTGCTCTACTGCGACTCCATCCCGATAACTCACCGTCCTCCCGGAAATCGCCGGCACCCGCTCTCCCGGCACCAGAATTCCCACCAGGTTCAACGGATCCGCCGCCGACAAGGTAATCATCTCTCCACTCAAAGGCAGACTCCGCATCGCGCGCACCGACTCCACTGCTACCGGCAGCGCAAATTGCTCGCCGAGAAATCCGTCCACGAATCTTCCTCCACGAATCTCGCCACGATCCTCGAGCCGCCGGAACGCCATCAGCAACTCGCGCCAAGTAGGCAGATTCGATTCCCGCGCCAGCAGATCCCGAATGACGACGCCGTATCTCCGCAGCAGCATCCAGCATGCAGCCTCAATTGCCCGCGGACGCTCCACAGCCGCATCCGCATGCAGCCTCGCCCACCGCCCGGCGCTGTGCCGCGGACGCAGAGCGCGCCCGCTCCCCTGCCCCGCCCTACGCTTCGGGTCAATCAACGACCGCAAGTTATCGAATCCATCGGCCGTCACCAACCCGCCTGCGACTAGTTCCCAAAGCGCAGTCTCAATCTCTGCCTTCAACTTCCCCGTCCCGCGCACGATATCCGCAAAAAAAGATGCCCCGCGCTGCTTAAGGAACTCAAGCACAAGCTGCGCTCCATGCCCAAGACCACGGGACGGCTCAGAACTGTCCTGAGCTATATCAGAAGCGGGGTGCCCCAGTTCTGGCCGGTTTTGCAAGAGGTGGGGATTTGGCCTGAGCCCCATCCAGTCCGCTTCCTCACGCACAAAGAATGTAATCGGAGCCACGCTCGTAGGAATCACTCGTCGCTGTCGAGGCGAAGTTCCATCAGAAGCCCCTCCCGACTCCAGCGTCGCCGGGTGGGGCGACAATCTTCCCCATCCCACCGCGCCGGTGAGGCAAAGCTGATCCAGCCCCTTCGGATCGTAATCCGTCACCCGGCGAGCCAATACCTGCCGCTCCCACGCGTTCGCCGGGATCTCAAATCCCTGCAACTGCTGAAGCACCTCAAGCGTCCCGCGTTCCCCCGCAGCCTGCGATCCCGGAGCCACATGCTGCCATCGCAGTAGCCACCGCATGAACTGCGCAGCTGTAACCGGCTCGATCTGCTTCCGCAGCATCCCCACCGTAAGCCGATGGATCCGCGCCAGCAGCCGCCGTTCACACCACTCAATCTCAGCCTCCTGAGACGAAGGTGTGGGGACAGCCGCCTGGGCCTGCACTGAGGGAGGTCGAAGGGGCTGTCCGGGTGCGGCAGGGACCTCTCTGCACCCAGAGGTGAACTTCCCCCTCAGCACAGTCCCCGCCGCCTCCATCCGCAGAAGGCCTTTCTCAATGTCAGAGGCAGGAAGCCCGAGCGAATCCCCAAGTCGCGAAGCCGTAGTCGGCCCGATAGCTGACATCCATCCCATTACGAGGGTGAGCAATGCGTCATCGCGAGAAAAGTCTCCCGTTTCAATCTCCGTAAGATCCGTCTCAAACCGCGCCGAAGGAAACAGGGCCCGGAAGGTTCTCACACGCTCCTCCGCCACCCAATACCGCCGCTCGTCAAATGAAGCGATCCCAGCCCGACCCTGAGCCTCGAGTTGCTCGAAATACAAGGGCCACGAGGAGAGCCCCATGTCTCGCTGGTTTTGCCAGACATGGGACCTGACGCCATCGAATGTTTCCGGCAGCGCCACCAGCGTGTGCAGCACATCATGCAACTCGTCCGCATCCCGCACGTCCGGCCAAGCCTCGCTCCGCACCTGCGCAATCGCCCCGGGGTCCAGCCCTCCCACTTCCTCCAGCACCGACTCCGGCAACACCCGCCGCATCTCGACAGCCCGCGCCCGCCGTTCCTCCAGCGGCGCGTCGTCGAGATAGGCATAGGGATTTGCATTCAAAATCTCATGTGAAAACTGCGACGGAACCGGAGTATCCACGGCCACCACGCGAATCTCCCCTGAAGCCATCCCGCGTAGCACTCGCTTCAATCCCTCGACATCCATCGCCTCCGTGAGCACATCCTTCATAACCTCACCGACCAGCGGATGATCGGGAATCTGCCGTTCCCCCTCGATGTTCTCGAAGCAAGCCGCTGCGTCTGGAAATACTGACGCCAGCAGATCATCTGACCGCATCCGCTGAATCTGTGCCGGAACTTTTTTGCCATTCTGGAAGCGCAGTAGCGCCAGCGCCCGATTCGCATCCCACCGCCAGCGTGTTCCGAAGATTGGAGAATCCAGTGCCGCCTGCTCCAGGATCGGCTGCACCGTCTCCGCATTCAGAAAGTGAAAAACATCGCCCAGCGGGAAACTGTGCTGCTCAGCCAACGCGATGTTCAATCCGTTATCGGTAGCCGCTGCCTGTAGCTCAAAATTGAACCCGCGACAGAATCTCTTGCGCAGCGACAATCCCCACGCCTTGTTGATCCGTCCCCCAAATGGCGCATGGATCACCAATTGCATCCCGCCGCCCTCGTCAAAGAACCGTTCGGCGATCACAGTCGTCCGCGTAGGCACCGCGCCCAAAACAACGCGCCCCTGCAAGATGTATTCAGTCATCTGCTCGGCGCCCGAATCATCGAGCCCGCACTCGTTCTTCAGCCAGGAAACACAAGCCGCGACCTCCGGCTGCGTCGCCGAAAATCCGACGGGCGAAGTTCGAGGCAGCATGTCGCTGATCTTCTGCCGCAATTCTCCCACGTGAGACGACAATTCTTCCGTCCGTGCCGGAGCCTCCCCCCGCCAGAACGGCACACTGGGTGGCGCCCCATGCGCGTCGTGCACCAGCATCCGCCCATTGTTGGTCTCGATGCGATGAATGATCCACGACGAATTCCCCAGCAGCATGATGTCGCCGCGATTGCTCTCGACAGCGAAATCCTCGTCGACGGTTCCCACAATTGCTCCGTCGGGCTCCGCGACCACGGTGTAAAGCGAATTGTCCGGAATCGCGCCGCCGCTCGTGATGGCCGCCAGCCGCGCTCCCCGCCGCGCGCGCAGCCTCTTGTTCACGCGATCGCGATGAATGTACGCTCCATACCGCCCCCGCCGCGCCGCAATCCCCTCCGAAAGCATCTCAAGAATCGAATCAAAGGTCTCCCGCCGAAGATTCCGATACGGATAAGCCCGAGTCACCAGAGCTAATAGCTCATCCTCGTCCCACCCGTCGGAACTGTGGAGTGCGGGTCGATCGGCCTCGGGAAGTTCATTGGACTGCGGCGCCTCACTTCTTGCCGGTTTTGCGAGAAGTGGAGATTTCGACCCCGCGTCAACCGAAACGGACGCAACCCGCGCTTCTGCGCTAGCCCCAGTGCCGCTTTCCTGCTTGAGTCCCCGGCGCGGCGCTTTCGGCCCTGCCGCCGCGCAAGCCGCCACAATCTGCTGCGCCAGCACATCAAGAGGTGCCTCCGGAATGATCAGCCGGTCCAGATCCCCTAGCTTGATGGCCCGCACCAGCGCCGCACATTCGTTCAAGTCGTCCCGCGTAGTCGCGAAGAATCTTCCCTTAGGCACCGCCCCGCGCCAGTGTCCCGAGCGCCCCACCCGCTGCAGCGCCACCGAAATCGCCCGCGGAGAATTGACCTGCACAACCAGATCCACAAACCCCACATCGATTCCCAACTCCAGCGAGGCTGTCGCGACCAACACCCGCACTTGCCCTTCCTTCAACTTCCTCTCAGCCGCAAGCCGCAATTTCCGCGACAAACTCCCATGATGCGCCGCTACATTCTCCTCACCCATCCGCTCGCCCAGCTCATGCGCGATCCGCTCGGCCATCCGCCTCGTATTCACAAATACCAGCGTCGATCGATGCTGCCCCACCAGTTCGACCAGCCGGTCATAGATCGTGTCCCACATCTCGTTCGACGCCACCGGTCCCAGCGGCATGGGCGGCACTTCGATCCCAAGATCGAGTTTTCTCTTGTGGCCCACATCCACCACGATAGGGTCGTGGCGCCCAGTGCCCGTCAGAAAATGCGCCACTTCCTCAATCGGCTTCTGCGTAGCCGACAGCCCAATCCGCACCGGTCGTCGATAAGTCAGCGCCTCTAATCTCTCCAGCGACAGCGACAGGTGCGCCCCGCGCTTGTCATCGGCGACCGCGTGAATCTCATCCACAATCACCGTCTCGACATCCCGCAAGACTGCGCGGCTTCGTTCGGAAGTCAGCAGGATGTACAGTGACTCGGGCGTTGTCACCAAGATATGCGGAGGCCGTTTCAGCATCGCCCGCCGCTCCGGCATCAAGGTGTCCCCGGTTCGCACAGCCGTCCGAATCTCCGGCATCAGCAGCCCGCGCTCGCCGGCAAGAGCAAGAATCTCTCCTAAAGGAATCTCCAGATTCTTCTGGATGTCGTTCCCCAGCGCCTTCAGCGGGGAGACATAGAGAACTTCCGTTCGATCGCGCAGTTCGCCAGCCAGTGCCTTTCGCACCAGCCGGTCAATGCAAGCTAGAAATGCAGCGAGTGTTTTGCCGGACCCTGTAGGCGCAGAGATCAGCGTCGCTCTGCCCGCCAGAATATGCGGCCAGCCCTGTTCCTGAGGCTCCGTAGGAGTGCCAAATCGCGAGACAAACCACTCCGCTACGAGAGGATGCGCCCAGCCTAGCGAGGACGGAGGCAACTGCATTTTGCCATTTTAGTAGGAAAATTTGTTTTCGCCAAGTGTTCGCCCCCACGCAACTTTGGCAGGCCGAGCAAAGGAGAGAACGCTTGAATCGGAGTTATTTCTTGACGCTGGGAGTGATGACGAACCGCGTCCCATCCTCAGAGAAGAAGATCTGCCGCACCCCATGCTTCAGGCAGCTTTCTGTGCAGGCATTCATTTCGGATTCTTCGACGATCCTCGTGCCGTGCTGCAGCTTCACGCAAGCCTGCGAGCACCGACTCTCGTCGACTGAATGGCACATACACAGGCAGCAAAGAGCACGCTCTTGCCCGGGCACCGGTCGCGAAACGCCGGTCAACGGCAACGAGGCGACGACCACGGCAAGAACGGCGAAGGTAGGGCTTCTCTTCATCAAGGTCTGGAATCGGTACAGCCAAATCAGGGAGCTGATTCGCTGCATGTTGCGACCTTTTCGCCCTCGTCGCCAGATAACCGTGGTAATCGAACGACGAGGATTTTACGCCCTTCCGTCCTGGGCCGCATCCGCTTTCGGCTGCCATCGCAACTGATATGAACTCAGCCTGTTCGCAAGCAGATTGTTGGATATCGTGTTAGATTGTCCCGTCCCTCTCAGTAAAGAATTCCACCCAGTTTGGCGAAGGAGGCTTGCTCGATGCGCCGATTGCGATTCGTCCCCGTCATGGTGGCAATGATCGTCCTTCCACTCGCGTTTCTCTATGCTCAGTCCAAGGAAGAAACGTCCTCCGTCAAGGTTGAGGCCACCAAGACGGAAACCGCCAAGCCCGAGCAATTCAAACCCGAGCAGCAGCAGACAAAAGGCTCGGTCACCATCGGCGGAAAAGCCATCGACTACGACGCCTACGCCGGCACACTGATCGTTCATCCCCACGACTGGGACGATGTCCCGCAAAATGCCGATCCCGATCCCAAGAACAAGGCTCCAGAAGCCAGCATGTTCTACGTCGCTTATTTCAAATCCGACAGCAAAAGCACACCTCGGCCGGTGACGTTTCTGTTCAATGGAGGCCCCGGGTCTTCCACCGTTTGGCTTCACATGGGGGCTTTCGGCCCCAAGCGTGTTGTAACTCTCGACGACTCCCACACTCCTGCCGCTCCCTACACGGTCGTCAACAACGAATTCAGCCTGCTCGATGCTTCCGATCTTGTTTTCGTCGACGCCCCCGGAACCGGCTTCAGCCGTCTCAGCGGCAAAGACAAAGAGAAAGCTTTTTACGGCGTCGATCAGGACGCCTGGGCCTTCTCCGACTTCATCGTGCAGTTTCTTGCCAAGTATGGCCGCTGGAATTCACCCAAGTATCTCTTCGGTGAGAGCTATGGCACCACGCGCTCAGCCGTGCTCGCCAACCTTCTGGAAACCGAACGCGACCTCGACGTCAATGGCATTATCCTGCTCTCCCAAATCCTGAATTTCTCTCTTGATTCCGACTTCCCCGATGTCAACCCCGGCGTTGATATCGCCTACCAACTCAATCTCCCCACCTATGCGGCAACAGCCTGGTATCACCACAAGCTGCCCGAGCCCCGTCCCGATCTGAAGGCGCTCGTTGCTGACGTCGAGCACTTCACCATGAACGACTACGCCCTCGCGCTCGGAGCGGGTTCTTCGCTTCCCCCTGATCAACGGCGCACCATCGTCGAAAAGCTTCATCAGTACACTGGTCTGCCCACGGCATACATCGAGAAGGCCGACCTTCGCATCAATGGTGGAGAATTTGAGAAAAATCTCCAAGATGACAACGGGCTCACCACGGGCCGCCTCGACACCCGCTTCTCCGGCCCCACCTTCGACCCCCTCAGCAAACAGGCGGATTATGATCCGCAGTCTGCCGCGATATCCTCCGCTTATGTTTCTGCCTTCAATGACTATGTGCGGAAAGAACTGAAATACGGCGAGGGTCGGGAGTACAAACCCGAGATCGAAGTCTTCAAATGGTGGAGTTTCCAGCACCGGCTACCGGGCATGCCATTTGCTTTTCCTGGAGCCACCAACGTCATGCTCGACCTCGCCACCGCCATGAAATACAATCCGCAGCTCAAAATTCTTCTCAACGCTGGATACTTTGATCTCGCCACCCCCTTCTTTCAGGGGATCTATGAAATGCAACACCTTCCCATCCCGAAGGACCTGCAGAAGAACATCGAATACGAGTTTTACGAGTCTGGGCACATGGTCTACGCCCACGAGGCCTCGCTGAAAGCAATTCACGACAATGTTGCCGCGTTCATCCTTAAGAGCAGCAACAGCAAAGCGAAGTAAATCGAAGGTTCATTCCGGCCTTCGCATCGCACAACTTCTGTCATCAGTCGGGTCTAAAACCGCGAGTGTCGGATCACACATTATTTTTTGTTGGCGGAAGGAAAATTCATTCAGATGGGCATCGCGAGCAGCTCATGGAGAAACGTTTGCAACCACAAAGGTTCTGAGTAATTGTTGTTCTCTTCGATGTAGCAATTTCGCAATTCATCTCCCCAGCAAGCTCTCATTCCGTTCGTTTCGCGCACTTTCCGCCTCTGGCAGGTGATGTGCAATGCCAATCGCAATCTCCGCGTCGAGTTGATTCGTTCGTCCTAGGAAGAACAAACCATTTCGTCTAATCACTAGTTCATCTCAAAGGGAAATCACTTGTCAGGTTCCAGGGCCCTTTTGTTCTTTTGCTTCACTCTTCTCCCAGGGCGCATTGCGTTCGGTCAGCACATCGCGCTCGAGACTCATCTTCATAGCCCGCATGGCGACAAGCTCAACATCCCATGCCAGGAGTGCCACACCACGCAAGGCTGGAAACCGCTGCGCGCCAAGATCGAGTTCAACCATTCGCAGACCAAATTCCCTCTGCGCGGGCGACACTCAGAAGTGCAGTGTGCCGATTGCCACCAGGATCTCGTTTTCAGCAGCGCGCCATCTAAGTGTCAGGACTGCCACGCGGATCTGCATCGCCGCAAGAATGGAGCGGAGTGTGAACTCTGTCACAACCCAAATGGCTGGCAGGTCTCCATTCACAATATCAATGAGCATCAGGATCGATTCCCTCTCATCGGAGCTCATGCCGCCGTCGACTGCTACTCCTGCCACAAGGTTGGCACCGTCGGCCAGTTCAATCGTTTCGGACTCTCCACCGAATGCGTGAGCTGCCATCTGAGTGCATTTCGCAAAACCAGTAATCCCAATCACCAGGCCATGGGATTCTCCACCAACTGCCAGCAATGCCATCTCTCCATGGACAGTTGGTACGGCGCAGTTCTGGTCCGCGGAGGTATCGCGAAATGATCCTCGAGCCGCGGAGCGGCGGCATGCGAAAGCCCCGCAGGCCAGTGCCAGGTGCTGTGGACGCATCGTGCGGAGTCCCGTAGGGACGACGTTCTGCACGAGTGATATCAGTTTCAAGCAATCACACAACGAGAGCGTAACTAATGAATCGCACACTACTTCCCTACCTCGTATTCATCACCGTCAGTGTGGCCACACATGCGGCCTCCAACACGCCTGCGGCGATCCGTAACGTACGCGTAACCGCGGACGCGGACAAAGTCTCCGTCGAAGTCGATCTCACCGACTCCGTCATCCCGAACCTGACCTTCGCAAAGAATCCGGATCGGCTCATCGCCGATTTTCCCAATGTCTCGCCGAAGCAATCCCTGCAACACATCCCGGTAGGAAAAAATGGCGTCGCGAGGGTCCGCATCGGTCTGAACCATTCCAGTCCACCCATCACCCGCGTGGTGGTCGACCTCGACGCCCTGCGCCCTTTCTCCGTCGAAGCCACCGATCGAAAAGTGCGCTTGAACATCCTTCCTGCGTCCACAACGCGTACCGCTGAAACAGCATCATCCAAACCGCCCCAAATCGCCAGCGTGAGTCCGAGAATTGCCGGGCTAACGCCCAACATTGGCATCGAGTCCGATGTCATTCCCGAAATCGAATCAGTTGCGGTGCAACCACATGCGCTGCCTTCGGCCAGAGTCACATTTGAGATTAAGGGGGTTTCCGTAGATTCTGTCTACCTCGACGGCGGGACGAATTTCGGTCTGCAAGTCGGCATGACGTTAATCGTCCGTGATTCCGTCGCTCGTTCGCATAGGAACGAACCCGCCAACGGAGCCTTGGCAGCCGAACTTCGTATTCTCGCGGTCGCAACCACATCTGCGGTCGCCGAAGTGCGAGATGCCACCCGCCCCATAAGACGCGGCGATGTGGCCACACTCACTCCCCAGGACGCCCAAACCGCGCGCACCACACGAAGCACCGACGCCCTCGCCGCCGTTCGCCTGCCCGTCAAGACGATCATGCCCATCGAGCCCGACACCAGATCACAGCCTCTTCTGGAAAACCCTTCCGGAAGTCGCATTCAAGGGCGCATCGGTCTCGACTACAGCAGCATCATCAGCACTGGCTCCACTCCCGGGACCAGCACGCAACGCGGCATCTCCTTCCAGAGCGACATGACAAACCTGTTCGGGACTCATTGGAATTTGCAGGGCTACTGGCGAGGCCGCATCAACCGCCATTCGCAATTCCAGCAGGACACCCTCGAAGACACGCTCAACAAGACCTACACCATGCAACTCCACTACGACAATCCGGATTCCCCTTGGGTCGCTGGATTCGGCCGCCTGTACCTTCCCTGGGCTGTAAGCCTCGACACGATCGATGGCGGATACTTCGGCCGCAAACTCAGTGGCCACGTGACGACAGGTATCTTCGCAGGCTCCACTCCCGATATCACCTCCTGGGACTACGCACCCGACCATCGCATTGCCGGCTCTTTTGTAAACTTCACCGGCGGCAGCTTCGATTCCCTCCACATCAGCAGCACCACCGGACTAGCCCTGAGCACTTTAGGTTGGAAGCTCGATCGCCCCTATCTCTTCTTCGAAAACGAAGCGTCTTACAAGAGCGCAATCTCGGTCTATCACTCGCTCATTGCCGACAATCCTCGCGGTGTCACCACCAACGGCATTCGTCCGGGCAAAGGTATCAGCCGCAGCTATCTGACGATTCATCTTCAGCCAAGCCACCGGCTCTACTTCGACATCTACCACAACTATTTCCGCGACGTCCCTACGGCGGCGACTACGATTGTCGGCACCGGACTGGTCGACAAACTCTTGTTCCAGGGATTAAACATCGGTGTTCACGGCGAACCCATTCGCCACGTCGTGCTCTACACTACCCTGGGTGAGAGCGAGAAAACAGGAGACGAACACGAAACTCTGAATCAGATGTACGGCATAACCTGGAGCGAAATCCTGCACACGGGTATGCGCGCCGACTTTCACCACTCCAAGTTCGACAGCAACTTCGGGCGCGGCGACTACCGATTGCTCTCGCTCTCCCGCCAACTCACCAATCACGCCTTCTGGAATCTCCAACTCGGTAGTCAGGACTTGATTTCGCCCTTCACCGCGAATGGCCAGTCTAAGTTTGCCGCTTTCTCTATGGACGTGAATCTCGGCAAGCGTTCCTATTTCCAGAGCGGCTACACCTTTGTGAATGGCACTGCCATGAACTACCACCAGTGGTATTCCAGCCTGGGTTTCCGTTTCGACCATGGAAAGCCCGAAGCCGGCGAGACCCACCTAATCCCTAAGTAGCCATCGGAAAAGGATGAATGCCAGTTGACGTCATGCGGCTCAAAAGGTTTGATTACCTCCAGAGGCGATTTCCCATGGCCGCCGATGAAACGGCAAAAAAACACGACCCAGGTCAGCACAGTCATGAACTCTGGGCTCTCAGAGAGCGTGCCAAGGAATTGAAATGCATTTACCGGGTAGCCTCGGCTCTGTCTCGCCGCCAGGAACCTCCCCCGCTCGTTTTTCGCTGGGTCCTCGAGGCCATCCCACCAGCGTGGCAGTACCCGGAAGACACAACGGCTCGTATCGAGTACTTCGGCCGGACGCATGCCTTGCCCGATTTTGTCGATACCCCTTGGCGCCTGCGTTCGCCCATCTCGATCTGGCGCACTACCGTTGGCGCCATCGAAGTTCACTACAAGCAGGCGAAGAACATCGCGTGGGAAGGTCCGTTTCTTCAGGAGGAACGCGAACTGCTCGACAACATCGCACACAGAATCGGCGAGTACCTTGAGTGGAAGCAACGCGAACTGAGCGGTGAACGCCTGGGCTCCGAACCCGAACACTGGCGCTGGCGCTACCGTTTCGCCGAACGCCTTGCCGGCACTATGGACCCGGTTCGATTTGGAGTGCAAGCCGCCTATCTTTTCGGCAGCACCGAAGCGGGTACCGCCGGAGCGGGCAGTGACATCGATCTGATCGTGGTCTGCGATGGCAATCCAGATCGGCTCAAAGAACTCTACGCCTGGCTGGAAGGCTGGAGTTTGTGCCTGGCAGAGGTCAGCTTTCAACTCTACGGATTCCCTAGCCAAGGCCTGCTCGATGTGAAGTTCCTAAATACGGAGGAGGCCAAACTGGAAATTCCATCCATGATCAGCGCGGGAAAAACACTCCAACCGCTCCCCGTCGGAACAGCTCTCCACGCTCCCCCTCCCTCTGAGTCCTCGTAATGCGACCAGCAGGTTTACTGTTTACTGAAGAAATCCTGTGACAACGAGATCGGGGGAGAATTCAAACCTCTGGAAATTTCTCCAAACTAGCGGTACATTGTGTGCGGCTACTCCCCAGTTTCAGGGTCGACTGCTCCAGCAGTTCTCCCCTTCCCCTAACGTCGGACTGATTGACTCGCGCCGCAGCGGTGATCCAGTTGTGCGTCGCGTACGGTTAAAGGAGGATTTTTTTTATGGGCGACCTGATGTTGATGCGACAGACTCCCGTCTCCCTACTCCGCGACTGGCTTGCGAAAAACGGCGACAGCATGCGCATGATGCCCGAGCGCGACATCATTTTGGAGGCTCGCCTGGAAGTGCCGGCCATCGCACAAATGGATAACGGCGACATTGCCTGGGAAATCCACCAATGGGCGAAGACTCACAGTCTCTTGCCTCTGGACGTGCCCAATACTCCCGGCAGCACCGCAGCCACTCCGGTACGCGCCGGTGATCCGGAAATTATCGACAAACTCAAGTCCCTCCTGAAGACCCTGAAATCAGTCCCCACCGAAATCAAGTGGACCGGCAAGGATGCCAGCGCTGCCATCTCTGTCTCCGGAGTGACGGCGACTTTGGGGCCCGTGGAGGCGACGGGGGGCTGGGACCGCACCCTGGAATTGAAGACTACCGTTTCCGACATGGAGTTCTCGGCCAAGATCAATCCCGTCGACAAGAATTGGGAGATGACATTCCAGATCGGCGAAGAAGTGCCCAATCTCTCCGACCTTGCGACTGTCTTCACCAAAGGCGAGAGCGCGATGCGCGGCGTCATCATGAATGCCGACAAGGTCGATCTCAAGAATCCTTCCAAAACTATGCAGCAATTCAAACAATATGTCGACCCGATTAAAGAAGCCGTCGAAGCCGCCAATAAAATCGCCAAGCAGCGGCCTGGCAGCATCAGCTTCGGAGTGTCGCTCAAGGGTCCCTTGGACAACTCGCCCGGGAAGGATGGCGTCACGGTAATGGCGACGATCACGATCTTCTTCTGACCCAATGCCTCACAGGCCGTTCCGCTGTGCAAATTAGCAGAAATCGCACAGCGGGAACATTCTGACTGTTACAAAATCCGAACATGTCGCTTTAACGCCGAAATAGTTGTAGCTCTTCGGCGATTTAGCACTACAATTACTTCCTCTACCTGCGGCTTCCCCTTGGGTCCACAGCAGTGGAATTTTCGTTCGGCGATTTAGCCGGAATGATGTTGGTCCGGGAGGCGACTCGTTCTTCTCACACTCAACGTCACGTATCGGCTGCCAAGTCGGAACTTGGTTTCGCCATAAGTGCCCGCTCTGCGTGATTAACCTTACCTGAAGGAGGTAGCTCATGAGCACGTTAACAGCTAACGTCGCATTGGTGTCTGATACCCCCGTCGTTGATGCGTCCCAAGTATCCGTCGCGGCCGCGGCTCTCAACAAGCAAGTCACTCGCGATTTTGGGCCTCTTTGGAATGTGGATGCCACGATCAGCGGCTTCGATAAACTCGAAGACGTTCCGGTAGACTACTGGCCCGTTATCATTCGTGACGACATCAACCAGCCAGGCGCGGCCGGTTTTCACACCGACGATAACGGTCAACCTTTTGCCCTGATCCAGGCTGACGACAGCTGGACCCTCACGTCGAGCCATGAGGTGCTGGAAATGCTCGCAGATCCCTTCGGGAATCGAACCGTCGCGGGCTCGCCTCCGCCTGATTCCCCCGATCCGGTTGCTTCCTTCGATCGCGTCCTCTATCTCGTGGAAGTCTGCGATCCCTGCGAAAGTGACCAGTTCGCCTATACGTCGAACGGAGTAACTGTTTCTGACTTCATCACTCCTCACTACTATGACCCGAATGATTCCAGCGGGGCCCAGTACAGCTTCGGAGGTAACATCGAAGCACCGCACACCGTGTTGGAAGGCGGCTATGTGAGTTTCGGAAACCCGATTGATAACCACTGGTACCAAATCTTCGTGGTAAACGGGGAGATGCAAGTTCGGGATCTGGAGATCATTCAGTCTGCCACGGGGAGAAGCTTGCGCGAACAGGTGGATCTCGCCGTTCGCAAGGCACGTCAGAACGAGCGTTATCGCATCAAACCGGCGGCGAGCAAGGCCATGGCAGCTGTTCGATCGCCTATCGCTAAAGTCACTACAGCACGAGCGAAGAGTCTCCGCAATTACGTGCAAAAGCTGAAGAGCCGCGATGTAGCATAATGGTTAAGGGAGCCGCCTCATGGTGGCTCCTTCTCAAAGAGGTTGATCATGCCGGACAATCAATCGCATACCGAGCAGGGACAGATCGAACGCGCTAAACGGTTGCGAGATCACATCGAACGGTTGAAACACGGTGAACCGGAGCCCATTCCTTCCAAGAAAGAAAAGTCTCTCAAAGAGCAGATCGCGGACCGTTCGATAGAAAAGAATCAGTACTCGTGATTTCGAATTCCAACAAATCTGCAGCCCGTTCGCTGAGGGCGCGATTGTTTGGGGACAAGTGTTCGTGACTGAACCGTCTAGCTAGGGCGTTTTTCCCTTACGGCGTAAATCGTCTGCTCATCAGTAATCTCCTCACACTCCTCGTGTCGATCGGCCTGATGGACACTGGCGTCTGTCACTGTACCCCCCAAAAGCTTGGACCCTTTCCGCGCTCCTCGCCCGCCTCCTGCTAGAATCGCGGCGATGCCTAAGAAACTCTCCGCTCAAGCCCGCGCCCGTAAAATCAAACTCCTGCTCTTTGACGTTGACGGCGTTCTCACCGATGGCAAACTCTTCATCTTCCCTGCGCCCCCGGGCAGCCAGCAGAGCGTCCTCGAAAAATCCGCCGAACCTGGTGGACACGGCGGATTCGGCTCCCACAGTCAATCACTGATTGAGGCCAAGGGCTTCCATGCCCATGACGGTACTTCGATCTCCCTCGCCCGCCTCGCCGGCATCAAGACCGGACTCATCACAAAGCGCGTCTCCGAAACTGTGGCCCTCCGCGCCCGCGATTTAAAACTCGAATTCGTCCGCCAAGGCATCCAGGACAAAGCCACGGCCTTCAAGGAAATCGTCAAAGAGGCCGGTGTCACCCTCGACGAGGCTGCCTTTGTCGGCGACGACGTCATCGATCTCCCGGCCATGCGCGCCGGGGGATTAGCGATCGCAGTCGAAAACGCGCGCGCCGAAGTAAAGAAGGAAGCTCATTTCATTACGCCGCACGCTGGCGGCGAGGGTGCACTCCGCGACGCCGTTGAGTTCATCCTACAGTCCCAGGGAAAGTGGAAAGAAATCGTCGAAGCCTACATCGGAGAGCGCAGCCCAACAGTCCAGTGAAACTAAGTGCGCAGAGAACACCCGGGGAGCGCAATAAAAGGACGCCGGCCGACAGCTGAAACGACAAAGGTCCTTTGCGGCTTTGGTTTATGTGTGGCTAGAAACTGGCGGCGAGGAGCTCGAAGCTTAAAAAACCCACCGGAAGCTTGCTTGGGGCGTGCTCGGGTCAGCGTCCGGTGGGCTACCGTTTCTCCTTACTCACCCTGTTGTTTTCAGGAGTATGTTGAAGAGATTAAACACTGCTTTCGGAGGAAGTTCCGTCTATTTTTGTAATTCTTTGTAAAATCCGCGACCTAGCGCGATTCCGCGGACATTCTTTACATCCTTTACATCATGCCGTGAAATGTCGCCCCTTCCGACGTCTGCGATTCGCACCTGCGTACGACGACATACACACGGCCGCTCTCGTTACAGAAGAAAATCGCATGTTGTTTGAGCCACTCGCACTAGACGAGGCGAGGAGTGCACCGATGAGTGGCGCAGTGGGGTACTGCGCTGAAGTGTTCCTCCAGTTACTCCGGCAGCGCCACGTTCTTGGCTGCCATCAACTCCGTGAACCGCTTGTCTTTTCGCAGTCCTGCGAACTCCTCGTCCTTGTAGACGTTCTTCACGTCCTTATATCCCTCTTCCAAGGCCTTGCGCAGATACTCGAGCGATCGATCCGAGAAGCCCATCTTCGCGTACAGCTTTGCAACCGTGTAGTCGTATCTGGCGCGATCCTCCGGTCGGGGCACCTGCGCCTGCACACCCTGGCGCGAACTCCTTTCGAACACATCTGGATCGAGTTCCAGCGCTCTCTGGTAGGCCTTGGCCGATTCATCGAACTGCTTCTTTGAAAACAGCGCCGCCCCAAGGTTGCTGTAGAACGACGCGGACTCATCCAACGTGATGGCCTTGCGATACTGCTTGATTGCCGCCCCGTACTTCTTTTGCTCGTACAGCGCCACGCCAAGGTTGTTGTACGGATCCGGCAACGTGCGGTCCGCCTTGATCGCTTGCTGGCACGTCCTCTGCCCATCTTGCCACCGCGTCATCACCAGTTGAGTCCGGCAGATCTTGTTGAGGATCTTCCCCTCATCCGTCGGCACCTTGGTTTTTCGCAGCGCTGCCCGATAGTAATCTATCGCATCGAAATATAGTTTCTGCGCGTGCAACTCGTCCGCGCGCGCCTCCAGATCCGCAGGCGTCGCATCGGATGAAGGCGGATCGATCGTCCGCAGCAATGGCGGTTTCACCTGCACCGGATCAGTGTGGGAAATCTGCGCGAAAGAGGCTGTTGCCAGATAAAAGCAGAGGGCAATAAACGAGACAGGAACGAGAACTTTCGGGTAGAGAGCCATAGGCCACCCCCAAGTCGTGTACCTATTGTGGCACAGTTTAGGCCGTCAGACGAGCACTTCGCCGCAGTTCTCGGGTGTTCTAAAAGCCGGGAATCGGTAGCCCAGAGCCGAGTCAATGCGACCCGCTGTCCTGAGGTTTGGACACCGGAGCCGAGCTTTTGTCATCCTTGAAAATTCCGGCGAGCTTGCCAAAGAATCCCTTTTTTTTCTGGGGCCCCTCCTGAATGCTCGGGTCCGCACCATTCGTTGCCTGGGTTGGCATCACCGGCTTGTCACCACCCCCAAACAGCTTGGTAAGGAAGCCTTTGACGCCCTGCTGGGTCTCACAGGTATCTCGAGGTTCGGTCCCGGCGACGAAAGCCGAAACATAATCATCCGTGCAGTTCGGAGTCGCCAGCCGGTTCGTGGCCTTGTCCAGTTGCACATCCACCACACCCGCCGGCTGCGTGAAGGGCCGCATATCGGAATACATGGGCAGCGTTGATGCCTTCTTCATGAACTCCGCCCAGATCGGCGCCGCCGTCTGAGCTCCGCTTAGGCGCAAATCGCTGTAGTCGTCATAACCCACCCAAACGATACATAACAGGTTCGAGGTGTATCCCGCGAACCAACCGTCATGAGAGCTACCGGTCTTGCCCGCCGCCGGAGGCGTAAATCCCCGCAGTCGTACTGCCGTATATCCCAGCCCGTTATTGATGACGCCTTCCATCATGTTCGTCATGACGTAGGCAATCCGTGGATCCATCACTGACCTCTGATCCGTGTTGTAGTTCGCAATCACGTCGCCCTTGCTGGTCCGCACCGACCGCAGCAGGATCGGCGACAACCGCACACCAGTGTTGGCGAAAACGGTGTAAGCCCCTGCCATATCCAGCGGAGAAGCGTCGTACGATCCCAGTGCCATCGCGGGCGTAGCTTTCACCGAGGCAATTCCCGACGCCTTCGCCAGGTCAGCCACTTTGTCATACCCGACCTCTTCGGCCACCTTCACCGTCGCATTGTTCAACGACATCGCCAACGCATAACGAAGCGTGACTTCCCCGTGGTACTCCTCTTTGTAATTACGCGGCTCGTAGATCGAATCTCCGTAGGCGAAAGTGGAAGGCGCATCGGTGACCGTCGATGCCGGAGTGATCACCGTTTGCGACCCATCCAGCGCAGTATTCATGGCCGCCGCGTACACAAACGGCTTGAAAATCGATCCCGTCGGACGCTTCGCCACCGCATGATTCAACTGGCTCCATCCATAATCGCGTCCGCCCACCAGCGCCAGCACTGCTCCGGTATGCGGATCAATCGCCACCAGCGCCACCTGCGCCTGCGGCCCATTCTCCACCTTGGTCTCGAACTTCTTCCCGACTTTAATCTTCTTGGTCCGCAGCTTCTTCACTTGCTCATCCACCAGCTTGATTCCCATCTCGACCGATTGTGCCGCCGCCTTCTGCAAATCGGGATCAAGCGTCGTATAGATCCTGTAGGAACTATCATTCAACTCCGTCTCGCTGAACTTGCCCACCAACTGATCCCGCACCATATCCACAAAATACGGTGCGTCGCTCGCTTCGACGTTGGGAGGCGCAAGTTTCAGGGGCGTTGCCTTCGCCTTCTCTGCTTGTTCGCTCGCAATCGCATGTGTGTCGACCATCGCGTCGAGCACCAGGTTCCGCCGCTCCAGGGCGCGCTCGGGATGCCGGTATGGCGATAGCCGGCTCGGTCCCTGAATGATTCCCGCGAGTAACGCGGCCTCAGGCAGCGTGATGTCTTTCAGATCTTTGTTGAAGTACGATCGCGAGGCCTCCGCGAATCCGCTGATCGCAAATGACCCTCTTTGCCCCAGATTCACCCAGTTCGCGTAAAACTCAAAAATCTGCTGCTTTGTGAATTTCTGTTCCAGTTCTTCCGCGATCAGCATCTCAGTCAGCTTGCGCTTGATCGATTTTTCCGGAGTCAAAAAGAATCCCCGCGCCAACTGCTGGGTGATTGTGGAGCCCCCTTGCGCCCTCCGCTGCCGGACTACGTCTTCCCACACCGCTTCTATCGTGCGCCCGAAGTTAATTCCGCTATGCTCGAAAAATCTCCGGTCCTCGATCGCCAGTGTCGCCTGCACCATCACCGTAGGAATGTCGTTGTACTTCACCAGCTCGCGCTTTGACCGCTGCTCCGCGTCGAACAACGCGGTCACCAACTGTGGCTCCAGCTCATACGCCGAGAGTTCATTGCCTCGGCTAATGATCTGCGACACCTCCCCGTCTTCAATCGTGATACGAGCCGACTCCGGCGCATGATACGACTCCGCCCCAGGCGTGATCTCAATCCCGCCCTTCACCAGGTGGTATGTTCCCAAATTCGATTCGCCGTCTTTATCGGAATAGCCCGCCCGCCGCAGCTCCGCCGCAATCTGCTTGGCATCGATCTTCTCCCCGTCGCGTACCACCCGCGGCAGTGAATAAATTTTCGCGGAATTGGCGAATACCGGCGTCCGGAACCGCTTTTCGATGATCCGGTCGTACTTGATGTAGAAGTAGGAGAAAACGATGGTGAACGAGACTGCCAGGATCAGAAACGCCACCAACGCCGCCCGCAACAATGGATCGCGCGGTAGACCACGAATCCTCTTCGCCCCGCTCTCCCCGCCAGTCTTCGGAATCTTGATTTTGATAGACACAGTCTCGACTCAGGCCCGGAATCTATTCAGCCGACTCGCGCCACCAAAAGGTTTCAAGGTCAGTTCATCACGATCGCGCACACCGACCGGCGTCTCCAACCTCTCGCTGCCTTGCGAGAACTGGGATTTTTGACTACACTCCCGGCGAAAATTCGCACTCCCGCACAGCATTCCGGCGTCACATGAAGAGGCGGTTCCTTTATTGTAACCCCCCTTCCGCAAACGAAAAGAGACCCGCAGTACATGCGAGTCTCTGTCCTGACAACATCCCCGAATCTACTTGGCGTCGACTGGCGCCCAGGCTCCCGGGGCCCATCCAGTTGAGGCCAACTGGCTGCTCAGGTCAGGAAACGCCTTGGTGTCGTACACGTACAATGCAACCGCCGAGGCATTCGTGCTGGTGGAGAAGAAAAAGAATTGCCCGGTGGGATCAAATTCTCCGTGAGCGCCGAGCACAGTGGAAAAAGGCGAATTCGTCATCTCGGTGAGCGTCCCGCTCGATGCATCGAACGTGAAGCCTTCGAGCGGACCGCTGCTCGAACCTTGCGGAAAGCCGATGGCATACACAATATTCCCGCCGGAGTTCGGCTGAACCGTGACCTCGATCGGCACACCAAGGACGGTTGTGGGTGTTACCGTTAGTTCGCCGTCCGATTGGATCGCCGCCACATAGAGAGTGTGGCCGAATAAAAGTCCGCCATCCGTCCCCATCATATACTTCCCAGTAGCCTCCCCCTGCATCTGCTGGATCGGCGCCGGAAACGGACTGTTGGGCACAGGCGCCAACGTCCCCGTGCTGTCAAAGCTGTAGGCCATCACCTCGTTCGTTTGCACTCCCACAATATTGCTGACGTACAGATACTTCCCCTGCCCGTCGATGGCTAGGTTATATGGCGTGCCGAATCCGGCGGGCAACAACGTTGTGGTCGGCCCGGTTAGTAATCCGGCAGTTCCAATCTGATAGACTCGGACCGCTCCGCTTCCGGGTGTCTGATCCAATACAAATAAGAGTGTGCCCGCCGGATTCGTGATCATCCCCTGCCATCCAGCGTTGGCCCCTCCGAGGTTTGTTCCGACAACCGGGGTGTTGGTCAAGTAAGAAGCGGCAATGCTTGGCGGGTTGAGCGACGTAAGCAACCCCTTCGAACTAACCGACCAGGCCCAAATCTTTCCCGTATCGGTATATGCGGTGTACATGAATTGCTGCTGCGCGATCACCATCCAGTCGCCCGGATCATTCGTGTCCACGCTGACGGTGCCGAAATCCGGAGTGATCGTCATTTTCTTATTGGTGGTATCCGCGAATTCGCCCTGGATTCCGCCCGCATCCGCAACCAACACATAGACACCTGCGGCGGTTGTTCCGCCGGTGCTCTGCAATATGCATGAACTGGGAGGCGGTGACGATCCCCCTGCGCTCCCGCCGGATGTTCCGCCACCTTGTCCCGGAATCGCTGTTGAGCAGCCCGATGGTCCGCCGCATCCAACGGAAACCAGGATGAAAGCAGCAATAATCGCCGCCAACAATATTCTCGCTCTCATCATTCCCAAACCTCCGACTCGGCCTAACCTATCCGGCAAGTTGCCCCCGCCCAGAAAATAACCGTCCTTGCCGATAGTAGGAGCAAGGTAACCCACTGGCAACGTTACGAATGTCATGCGTCGAAAAGAGCTCCAGTCGCCGCCCCGCTGATGTAGGCATAGCCCGTGGCAATGCTCACATAGGGACAACCGCCTCAGCGTCCAGCGAAGCGCAGCGAGAGCACAACCTTGGCATTAAGGGAGAGGCTTGACGAGAAGACTTTCGTGACCGTAACGAGGATGTTGTACAGCCCACCGCTTCGGATCGATGAAATCCTAGCCGCTGCTGGCCGTGAAATGAATCACCAACCGAAATCCCGGAAGCCAAACGCGTGCCCGATAGTTCGCAGCCAGGAAGACCGTCTGCATCTCTCCCATCCCCGATCGCGTTATCGTAATCTCCTCCGGTTCAAGCACAATGTCATGCGCTGCCGCCTTCCGCATCACCGCTGCACGCAACTGCTCATCCACCTGCTGCGCCCCCAGCCCAATCCGGGCTGCTCCCAACGACGCCACATCCTTTAAATCGTCCTTGAGTTCGTAATTCGCGTACTCGCAAGCAGCCACCTGCCATCCTGTACTCACCAAGGATGCGCACAGGAGCAGCCCGACAATGATTTTGATTCTTTTCACTACGAAACAACTGGCTCTTCTGCCAGACGCTGATTTCGCCCACAAATTAGTGGGGCTTCACATCCCGCGATTGCCGCTCGAAGGAGTGAAATGAAGTGTGAACGAGTATCCGGGCAGATTCACGGGAACGCTATACTCGGCCGCTACAAACACCGCCGGCGCGCCCGGCGTCCCGATCCGTTGAATGGTGACCTGTTCCGGCGCGAGGGTAATCTGGTGCTCCTGTGCCTTCTTCATGACTGCGTCAATCAATTCTTGATCGCTCTGGTGTGGATTCGCGCCACCCACCATCGCGATGTTCCGCAAGTCATCCTGGAATGAATAGTTCGTCAGCTCCGGCGGGATCACCTGAAAAGCGCAGTAGATCACACCCACGATCACCAGAAACCCGACGATTGCTTTAACAGTTCCCATGTCCCACGATCCGCTCCGTTGGACGAGGACTTATCCCGCCCGGCGGAGCATTCCCTGAAAATATTCGACTATCGCCGAGATCGTAACATCGCGTACTTCGCGAGTCTCGCGTAAAACGACTTCCACAGTACCTTCGGTAACCTTCTTCCCCACATTGATTCTGAAGGGGATACCGACCAGGTCCGCGTCCTTGAACTTCACCCCCGGCCGCTCATCCCGGTCATCGAGCACCACGTCAAAGCCCGCCCCCTCCAACCGCTTGGCAATATCTTCTGAGGCGTTCTTCACCGCCTGATCCTTGGTGTTCACAGGCACGATGACGATTTCAAAAGGAGCAATAGGCGACGGCATCCAGAAGCCCTCGGTGTCATTTCCCTGTTCCACTGCCGCCGTCAGAATGCGCTCGATCCCGATCCCGTAGCTGCCCATGATCGGCATCACTTCCTTGCCGTTCTTATCGAGCACTCGCAATCCCATCGACTCTGAGTACCGATACCCCAGCTTGAAGATGTGACCAATCTCGACAGCCGTGTCGATGCGCAGCGGCTTCCCGCAATTCGGACAAGCCTCCCCCGCCGTCACCGACCGCAAATCGGCGTACGCCGTGGGATGAAAATCCTTCCCCGGCGTCAGATTTTTCATGTGATAGTCCTTCTTGTTCGCGCCCGCGATGAGGTTCTTGCGGCCTTCCAGCGCTTTGTCGACAAGAAGCACCGGCTTGTCGCCATTCCTGATCTCCGACGCCCACTCGATCCCTAATGGCCCGAGGTATCCGGCCGGAGAATTAAACAACGCCTCAATCTCCGGCTCTTCCATTGGCCGCGTCGCCGCTGCAATCGTGGCACTCAGCTTCGCCTCGTTGAGTTGATCGTTTCCCCTCATTAAGACAATGATGGGCCGCGACCTCTTTTTTCCTTTCTCGTCAAGCGAATCCGCCATCAGCGCCAAAGTCTTGATCTTGTTGTTGGTCGACGTACCCAGGAAATTCGCGACTTCATCGATCGTTTTGAACCCGGGAGTGTGCACCAGCAGGGGCCTCCCATCGCCCTCCGCGGCCAAATCCGGCACGGCATCCAGCTTCGATGTCGCCTTCTCCATGTTCGCCGCATACTTGCACCCGTCGCAGCTCACAATCTGATCCTCGCCCGCCGGAGTCCGCACCATGAACTCGTGCGATTCCTTCCCGCCCATCGCCCCCGAGTCCGCCTCTACCACCATGTATTGCAACCCGCAGCGATCGAAAATCCGGCAGTACGCCTCGTAATGCTTCTTGTAGGAAACATCCAGCCCGGCCGCGTCGATGTCGAAGGAATACGAATCCTTCATCATGAACTGCCGCACCCGCAGCAATCCCGATTTCGGCCGCGGCTCATCGCGAAACTTCGGCGCAATCTGATACCAGATCTGCGGCAGTTGCTTGTAGCTCCGCAACTCCTTCAGCGCGATCGAAGTCATCACCTCTTCCTCGGTCATGCCCAGGCACAGATCGGCACCCTTGCGGTCCTTCAGCCGGAACAGATTGTCGCCCATCAAACCCCATCGCCCGGAGGCCTCCCAAACTTCCCGCGGATGCAGTGCTGGCAAATAAAACTCCTGCCCGATCCGGTCCATCTCCTCACGGACAATGGTCATGATCTTGTTGAACGACCGCGTGCCTAGAAAAAGGTAGGAATAGATCCCCGCCCCGAGCTGCCGAATATAGCCCGCGCGCACCAGAAACTTATGCGAAGCCACTTCGGCATCCGCCGGCGCCTCGCGCAGTGTAGGAACAAACAGTTCTGACCAACGATGCATAGTTTTGTGAGTACCAAGTCCCGAGTAGCGAGTACCGAGATACAGGCACAAGCCCGATGAAATGGGGAATTGGTTATTTTACTCGAGCGATGCATCTGTGTCGTAATTAATGGGTTAGAATACCGAGGTAATGGCGAAGACACGCTATTGCTACAACATTATGCTTCGCCCCGAGCCGGAGGGTGGCTTCACGGCGATTGTCCCGGCTTTGCCTGGCTGCGTCACCTACGGTCGCACTCTGAAAGAAGCTCGCGAAATGGCTAAGGATGCTATCTCCGGCTACGTCGCCAGCCTGCGTAAGCATAACGAGCCAGTTCCCACGGACGATGAAACTCTTGTCGCCTCTTTGGATCTCTAATACTCACGCTAATGATGTTGTCAGCAGTTTCTTCCCGATTTCTCCCATCTAGAGCAACTCTGGAAATGTATGAAATGACACATGTCTCCGTGAGCTTTCCACCTTTCCGCAGGGTCTACGGTTACTGCTGGTTTTGTAGGATTCGCAGTTGGTATAACAGCAGGTGATGCCGAAGCTCCCAGCGATCAAGCCCCGCCAGATCATTCGATTTCTTGAACAGAACGGATTTGTTCTGGATCACACATCCGGCAGCCACTTCATCTATTACATTCGCGTCTCTCGACGGCGCGCGGTGGTCCCGCGGCACAATCGTGATCTGCCAAAAGGGACACTCATATCACTGCTGAGAGAAGCTGGATTCACTCGCGAAGAACTAATTGATTTTCCTCAGTTGAAGACTGAAGACTCGTGATCCGGTGCTCGTTACTGACCCGCCAGTTGCCTTAGTATCTCCCTCCCCAGCTTCTGCGCCTCCCCAAAAAGCTTCTGATACTCCACAAACATCCGGTTCAATTCCAAAGCCTGGTCCGTCGATGGATGCTTGCGCAGAATCATGTCGCGCACATGCACAGGATTCGGCAGGGTCGCATCCTCATTCAACTCTTCCAGCGCGGTATTCGGATCGTAGTGATACATGGCTACCTCAGTTCATACCAGTTCGGTCGTCCACAGATCATGCAAATGTAGGATTCCTTCTAATTTCCCAGATGCATCCACCACCATTAACGACGTGATCTTTTTCTCTTCCATCAGGGCCAGGGCGCTGGCTGCGAATTCACCGGCGCGAATGGTTTTCGGACTTCGCGTCATCGCCTCGCCCGCCGTCAAATCCATCACATCTTTTCCGCGCCTCTCCAGCAATCGCCGCAAATCCCCATCGCTAACAATCCCGACCAATTTCTCTCCTTCAACCACTGCAGTCACTCCCAACTTCTTCCGCGACATCTCATAAATCACATCGGGCATGCGAGTCGAAGGAGTAACGCAAGGCAACGCATCGCCGGTATGCATCAGCGACTCCACCCGCGCCAGCCGTTTTCCCAACTTTCCCCCAGGATGCAAATTTGCAAAATCCTCTTCCTTGAACCCCCGCCGCTCACTCAAAGCCACAGCCAACGCATCCCCAAGAGCCAACATCGTAGTAGTCGAAGCGGTAGGCGCCAGCCCCAAAGAACAAGCCTCCTGCGCCACAGAGCAGTCCAAAGCCACATCCGCCGCCGAAGCCAAAGTTGAGACTCTCCCCCCATTCTCATCCCGAGCGGAGATTCGTCGTCCGTAAGCGGACGAGGAATCGGAGTCGAGGGACTGTGTGTTCTTTGTGGCTGCCCCACCCTTCGTGCCTTTCGAAGGGTTGGAATCACGACTGCTTCGGTCTGAGCAGATCTCATCCCCAGTCATCGTAATCAACGGCACCTGCAACCTCTTGATCGTCGCCAACAGCGTCAGAATCTCCTCGGTCTCGCCGCTCGCCGACAGCGCCAGCACCACATCCCCCCGCACCACCATCCCCAGATCCCCATGCAGCGCCTCCACTGGATGCAGATACAGTGCCGGGGTCCCCGTGGAACTCAAGGTCGCAGCAATCTTGCGCGCAATGATCCCACTCTTCCCCATCCCCGTGACCACGACGCGCCCCGCACAGCAAAACATCAGATCTACAGCTTTCTGAAAAGCCACGGCCATGGAACCGGCAATCCGGTCCGCCAGCGCACTCAAAGCTGCCGCCTCAATCCGCACCACGTTCTCGCCGATATTCTTCATTTCCTGAGCTATCGAGTCCCCTCGTCTATCCACGAATGCCACGAACCGGCCGTTCTCCGCGACCTTCGCGGTCAACAGCTCTCCTGAATATCGCGATCGATCGCGGCCGCCCACCGAAAAAGGAATGGTAACAAACCCCTCCAAAGTAACCTACCCCGCCCCACTCTCATCCGCTACGCTCGACCCGTTATGCCCCATTCGTACGCCTATCTCTCGCAAGGCCAGCTCCACCTCAAGCTGGGCAACGATCCCGTCCGCCCCATTGATAGCAAGTTCGGAGAATCCGTCCGCGAGCGCGCCGCCCAGATCCACAACCGCAACTCCTGGAAGACGCAGGGCACTGGCGCCAAATTCATGTCCGGAGGCCTCCTCTGGGGACGCAACAAGGCCGACGATCCCACCGACATCCCCATCGACATTACCGGCATCAGCCGCGGATGCCGTCCCGGAGAACTCTTCTATAGTCTTTCCACTCCCGATATCGGCGGAGTCTTCCTCCTCCGCGATCGCGCCACCGACGAACTCCGCCTCCTCCACACCGCCGACTTTCGCGTCCGCCGCCTGGCTGCAGGTCCCGCGCAAGATTCCGTGGCCTGTGTTGTTCAACGCAAAGGAGGGCAATCCTGCCTCGCCGTGATGCGCGCCGATGGCACCGACATGCGCGATATCACTACGGGCGACACTATCGACGACGCCCCGCACTGGGCCCCTGGTTCCGCCCGCGAGCTCGTCTTCCAATCCTCCGCCATCGGACGCAACCGCGCCGGATTCGCCGTCACGCAAGCCCCCTTCGCCATCCACAAGCTCAACCTCGAAGCAGGCAGTATCATCACGCTGGCCGAAGATTCAAAGTTCGACTTGCTGATGCCGCAACTCAGCACCGACGGATCTCTCTTTTACATCCGCCGCCCCTATCGCGATCCCAGTCAGCCACCGAGTCCCTGGCGCGCTGCACTGGACCTTGGCCTTCTTCCCTACCGTCTTCTGTACGCCGTTTTTCAATTCCTGAATTTCTTCACCGTCCGTTACACCGGCAACACCCTGACCACGACAGGCAGCGCCCGCCAGAAACACGCCGACATCCGCAAAATGATGATCTGGGGCAACCTCCTCGACGCCGACAAAGCCGCCGACCGCGCCGAAGACGGCACGCCGGCATTAGTTCCCAAATCGTGGGAACTGGTTCGCCGCAGCGGAACGCGAGAAGAAGTCGTCGCCAAGGGTGTCCTCTGCTACGACCTCTATCAGGATGGTTCCGTTCTCTACTCGAATGGAAACGGAATCTATCGCCTGGACCAGAAGGGTTCCGCAGAACGCCTCGCCCGAGACGCCCTCATCGAACAGGTAGTTGCAGTCGAGGAGTAGCTGACCCTGTCTCGCACTTACTTAATTCCGCTCGCAACACAGCAGGTCGAACGACGCCGTGCGGTCTCTATCGGCGTCGGTTTCGTGTCAGGCATGTCCATTGTTTTTGGTCTCATCGCACTGTATTTTCATTTCGACTTCCACGGCATCACATTCCACGACGTGGTGACATTCTCGCTAACATTAATTTTGCCCTGCACCGCGTTGTGGCTCAGGGCCAATGCACTCTGCTCTTTGCGCATTGAACTCGACGACGACCACATTACCCGGACGGCGCTTCTTCCCCTCAGGCGCACGCCGCAGCAGATATCGTTTTTGCGCGAAGACGTTGCCCACATTCGAGAAGTCCCAAAACAGGGTCTGATGGTCCACGGACGCAACTTCCGAGGACGCTATATCGATCTGGAAATCCCACGTTCCCTCCAGGGCTACGACGATCTCCGCTCCCGGCTTGCTGCCTGGCATCCGATTCGAGAATCCTGGCTGTGAAATCCTGCTGATCGCTGACGGAGCCCTCCGGTATCAGAGTCCGAAAGGGAAGCTCTCATGACACACTTGAATCAACTCTCGTGGTCGGTCGCGCTACTGCTGGTCGCCTGCTCCGGCGAACTGGCAAGGGCAGCCGAACCTCCGTCTGATTTGTGCTCGCTTCTGCCCTCTGCGACGGTAAGCAAGACATTGGGATCGACTTACAGTTCTGCGAAAACGAGTGTTGCGCCTCGGCCGTTCCCAAACACTAATCAAGGAACCGATTGCACCTATGAATCCGGGGGGCACACCCTGTTGTTCCGTATCTACGTCGATCCCTCGCCATCGGCCTCGGCTGACCTCTTCGCGAAGCTGAAGACTTACTTTGGAAGTGGATCAACTACGGTCAGCGGCGTAGGAGACGAGGCTTATTTGGACAAGCTGCACGGTCTGCATGTCCGAAAGGGCAAAGTCCGTTATTTTCTGGATGGTGCGGGAACACCCAAACAGAAGAGCGACCTCGCCGTTGGGATCGCAGGGCAACTCTGAACACTCCTCTATACAGGCTGAACCTCGCGCGATCCGCTCCTGTAGGCTCTCGGGGATGAGGCGGCTCGTGTTCTCTCTCGCCTCATGGCTGCGTTCTCCGCACGGGAACTGAAAGCTGTCGTGAAAGTTATCGGGACCGGCACGTGAGTTACTCGCCGAAACATCGGAAGATGAAAGCGAGTTGGGTTTTGCGACGAACTCCGTGGGGTATGATTCGAGCGGTGCTGTCGAAGTAACGGCAGAGAGTATGCCCTCACCTTGGAAGGAACATCCAAAGCTGCAGGGACGATTCCATCCTGACTTCCCGGATGATCTGCAGGTAATTGTCCACGAGGGTGGTCCCCACACTTCTGATCGCCGTCCAGAGCTGGTGTGGGTTCGAGTAACAGAGTGTCAGGACAAAGTCTTCTCGGGGATAGTGCTCAATAAACCATCACAATTGCAGAATATCGCGCAAGGCTCACGAATCCAGTTCATTGTTCCTGAAGGCGGCCAGCATCCATTGCAGGTTACCGGCAAGTATATTCAAGAGAGGTCGTCTTGGCGTCTTCTTGCGCCCTGCCAGAAGTGTGGTTTGACGGAACTTTTTGATCCCCCCTCCCAGCTGCTGGCGTCCTCATTTCCCTCCCTTGCCGCGAATCAGTTAAGCAAGGGGTTCACCTTCACCACACGATGCGGTTGGTGCGGTGCAGGGGTGGTAGTTCGCCTGAAGCGGCCCAACTGGCCGTGGTCCAAAGCAGAAATGTGACGGGGTTTGCGGAGTTGGCGTTAACGAGCGGCGAGCGGCCCGCCACGTCTGTTGAAATAACAAGCCGGGCGGGCCCCCGTTCAGAATTTCATCTCGAGAATATGAAATCCACAACCATCGGCCTAGCTGATCTAAAATTACGGCCCGATGGTGCTGGCGGCTTTGCCCTTGACACCCACCGCGGCCCACAGAACCTGGCCACCTCCAATGCTGGCGCAGCCACGCCGCCGGTACCATCGCTGCCGCAACCGGACGCCGACACGGTTGTTCCTGCGAGCGTCGTGAAGGCGCTCCAGACCGTGCCGTTGAAAACGCTCGACGCGTAGCACATTTCCCACCATGAGCCGGGCACAGCTGGGTTCCGAGGTGAGCGTGCTGCCAACGCTGGTGAGCGCGCTCCAGCAGGTAAAATCCCATGAAAGATAGGGCCGGCTGCCGCGCAAGTCGGACGAAGTTTTCGTCCGCATCGAGACCGAAATGATGCGAAGGGCGCCGAGTCCCTTTCCAGCCCGGCTACTTCCGCTGAATTGACTCCAGATACCTCGTTACGTTTTCTAACCTGACATTACCCAAGTCCTGATCGAACTCAATCTGGTGGAAAATCGGCCCCCAGACGGGCATCGCCTTTGAGCCATGTGCAGGCGAGGGTTGGTCCCCGCCAAACATCAACTTGCTTCTCACACGGCTGGCCGGAAATGTTCCGCCATTCTGGCGAGAGAGTTTCGTCAGGTCGGGAACTGCTTGTTTCAGATCCCGCGACACGGGCCCTTTCCCTCGTCCATCCCGTCCATGACAAGAGGCGCAGAAGTCCTGAAATATATCTGATCCTTCTAACGGACGAACTGGTGATGGCGGCTGGTCCCTATTCTGCGCATATGCGAGGACAAAGCCCAGAGCCAGCCAGAACGTTACCAGCAATGTTATTCGTTCCAACATGGCACCCTCCAGTAGTGACGCATTGCGGAAAGGAAACTCCTCAAGAACTCATGTTGCTTGAGGAGCGATACTCTGCATTCCTGGAGTCCTGCAGAGATTTTGGCGCAGGCAACACCTTGAGGGCGTGATTGCAATCACAGTCCAAGGTGATATGAGGATTCCCCGTTGAGCTGGTCACGTATCTCGGCTGCTGCCACGCCAGGGACTTCTTCGCTGACACGAAGTCTTTTGAAAATCAAGCCGCGGTCAACCCGACGCCGCTGTGGATATGTTTTCTACGTGCACCGGACCAGAAGTATCGTTTGGTCATCGTCCTGCTTGCCGAAACTCAGCGAGACGCTCCGCAGGTGCTCGAAGATTTCTGGGAGCGGTCGGTCTGCAGCATTCAGAAAGGCGCTCTTGAGAGGTTCCATACCTAATTCGGCAGCGTTACCATCGAATACTTCGCTGAACCCATCAGTTAGAAGAAGGAGTATATCGCCAGGCTCACACTGCAGCCGATCGGTTGCGAATTGCTGCTCGGGGAGTATGCCCAAGGGTAGATTTTGAGATGCGTATTCCACGATGGCATGCTGCTGACTGCAGTAACGCATGAGTGGCGGATGTCCGGCGAGTGAGTATGTCACCGACTTGCTGCCCGGCCGGAGTTGCAGAACACCGGCGGTAGCAAACATGTTCGGCATCTTCAAGGGATAAAGCGTGCGATGCACTCCCTCAAGCAACCCACCCGGCAAACTGTCAGCTCCCAAACCGCTGCGAACCGATGTCTTGAACATCGCCATCAGCACACCGGAAGCGACGCCGTGCCCGGAAATATCGGCAATATAGACGATCCGTTCGTTGGAACTTTCAGCGATATCCACTAAATCGCCGCCCACTTCGCCACTCGGAATCGAAGCTCCGAAGATCTCGTATCCGTCGAGCTTACGCTCGAAGGTGGGAACCAGAGAATGATGTATCTCGTGGGCAAGCTCAATTTCTGTTTGGATCCGAAAATACCGACTTCCTTCGCGTCGAACGAAGTTGATGAAGGCGATATACGCAACGACAATGGCAACGATCGCGCATATCCCCAGAGCAACCAACTGATGCTCGAGTTCCTTGCGCCCCGCAATGATTCCCTCGTGAAATATGTTTGCGGTTAGACGGGACGCGGCCGCCTGCAGTAACCACCAAACGGGAATTAGCCAGAACTTGCGAGCGATCCATAACCCAGCATAGCCGACTGCGAAGCCGCCGTAGAATGCTACCGTCACAAGCGTGGACCCAATCGTCTGGTGCACCGGAGACATCAGCATCGAAATTAAGCCGATGGAAGCGAATAGAGAAAAAACTCCGATGATTGCGATCACTTGCGAACTGCGAGAAATGGACTTCCAGAATTCTGCTCTGGGTCGGCTGCCCGGCGAACTTTGAGTTCGTTTCAAACTCGTTTTCCTCTTAACTCAGGAACGCAAATAATCTGACTTCTACCGTTCAATTCTGGTGATCAAGTACCCCTTTAGACTGCTTCCGGCCCTTCCGGAATTTTACTTGAGGAAAGCCTGATGCTATCGTTGCCGCCAGCGACGAACAAGCAAGCAGATTGAAAGCAGTGGGGCAGCACCGTAGCCACCAAGCAAAGGAATATTTCTCGGCAGACAATAACCATCGCCCTGGATCTGGAAAGTTCTTTTCAAATGATTGGCCAACTTTCTTTCGCTGATTGACTTGCTGGTTGTCGAGCCCTACCATTTCAGCCCAATGATCGGCCGGACGATCTCCCATTACCGCATTGTCGAGAGACTAGGCGGTGGTGGCATGGGTGTCGTCTATAAAGCGCAGGACACGCGTCTGGATCGCTTCGTCGCCCTGAAATTCCTCCCCGACGAACTCGGCAAAGATCCTCAGGCTCTAAGCCGCTTTCGCCGCGAGGCCAAGGCTGCATCCGCTTTGAATCATCCGAATATCTGCACAATTTATGACATCGGCGAGGAACATGGCCACGCTTTCATTGCCATGGAATGTCTCGAAGGTCAGAACCTCCGAAACATGATCGGCGGCCAGCCTATGGAAACCGGGCGCATCCTCGATCTTGCCCTCGAAATCGCCGACGCACTCGATGCCGCGCATTCTGAAGGAATCGTTCATCGCGATATCAAACCCGCAAACATTTTTGTCACCAGGCGCGGCCATGCCAAGGTTCTCGATTTCGGCCTGGCGAAGGTCACGCATTCGCGTCCAAATGATGATGCGGCCACCACGCTCGCGTCTCCCGATCTCGACACCGAGCATCTGACCAGTCCCGGGTCGGCTCTGGGCACCGTGGCGTATATGTCTCCTGAGCAGGTCCGCGGCAAGGAACTCGACGCTCGTTCCGACTTGTTCTCGTTCGGCGCGGTGCTTTACGAGATGTCCACCGGCACCCTGGCTTTCCGAGGGGAAACATCGGGCGTGATCCTGGAAGGGGTTCTGAACCGTGCGCCACAGCCGCCGGTCCGGTTTAATCCCGACGCTCCCGCCGAACTGGAGCGCATCATCAGCAAGGCCCTGGAAAAGGATCGCAACCTTCGTTATCAGAGTGCCAGCGAACTGCGCGCCGACTTGAAGCGGCTCCGACGCGATCTTGATTCCGGCCGCATCTCGGGCAGCGCATCCTTGGAGACGGAGCTTTCCGAAGCTCACCCTGAGTCCTCAGCTACCTATCCGCGTGCTTCTTCCGCCAACGCGGTCTCAGCTGGGAGGGTCGCCACTGCGCAGCTTTCGAGTATCGTAACGGAAGCCGGAAGCAGTGCGCGGCCTCACAACAAAATGCTTTCCTATGGAGCGATCGCACTGGCACTTGTGGCCGCCATTGGCTACGGTCTTTACCGCCTTGCGTTCACCCGGCGCGTTCCAGAAGCGCTTTCCAAGATCACCAAGATCAGTTCCTGGAACAAGTCAATGGGCAGCGTGGTGCTATCGCCCGACGGCCGTACGGTTGCCTTTGTTTCTCCCGTCGACGGTTACGACCAGGTGTTCGTGATGCTGACTTCCGGCGGCGACCCGCTTCAACTCACCAAGGATGAAGGCGACAAATGGGTCCGCGGATTTTCCTTTGACGGCACCGAAATCTATTTCGCTCGAATAATGGGCGAATACGAAATCTGGAGCATTCCCACGCTTGGCGGTTCCGCAAGGCATCTGGCCTCGGGCTTTTCGGTCATCTCTTCGCCCGATGGACAATACCTGTATGTCATGAAAGACAATCTCCAAATCGTTCGCGTGACAAAGGCGGGAGGGGCCGAAGAGGCGATTTACACCCTTCCCTCCTTAGGCGCCCTGCGACCGTATCCTGACGGCCGGTATTTGCTGGTTGGCAACCTGAACTCCGGCGTACTCAGGCTGGAGCGCTTGGATATCGCCGCCAGGAAACTCGAAAAGATTGCCGAGATTCCCGATGCCACCTCTGGCGCGAGTTGGGCCACGCCCGGCCAGTCTGTTTACCTAAGTCGTCGCTCGAACGGAATTGTCAACATCTGGGAATTCTCCCTGCAAGACCATTCGTTAAGGCAGATCACTTCCGGCGCCGGTCCCGACTTCAGCCCCATGGCCGATCCGAACGGAAAAGGAGTCTATTTCATCAGCGGCCGAGACACCAACACGCTCACCCTGTATGGCCTTGCATCGAAACAATTCAAAAACATTGTGGAACAGGACGTGAACTCGCCTTGGTTTTCTCCTGATAGTCGTCTTCTTGCCTATTCCACGTCGCCCTCGGTGCCGGGCAAGAATGATATGTGGGTCACTGATCTTGCCACCGACAAGCAGGTTAGGGTCGCAACCGCTGCCCCGGGGCGTTTCATGGAGGTGCTGGGCTTTTCCAACGATAACAAGAGATATCTCTATGCCGACACATCCCGCCATGATTGGCACAATGATGATTACCGGCTGTTCGTTGTGGGCACGGATGGAACGCAGCAACAGCAATTGAACTGGTCCGGCGAGTTCGTGGGGTGGGCGATCTGGGATGCGGGTGATCAATCGGTAATTCTCGGCGGGGCCGGCAAAGTCAAAGACAAAGGAGACCACATTGCCAAAAACTGGAGAGTCTTCCTGAACGGATCGCCGCCGGTGGTTTTGTCCGAGAACTGCGGCATGGCGGTCGACGTCTCTCCCGATCAGAAATATCTGATCAGCACATCGCTCTGGGCCGATAATCCGGGAATTTATCAATATTCGCTTGTAGACAAGAAATGCACAACGCTCAAAGCCGGCACCACAAGTTATCTCGCGATGTTCGCCAAGGACGGTAGGTCGTTCTTGTATTCTGTTGTTTCGCACGGCGGAACGACGATCTGGCGCCAGCCTTGGCGCAATGGCGTGAGCGTGGGCGCGCCAGTTCCTGCTCTCAAGCTTCCTTTCAGCCTGCGAGAGAACTATGGCGGCAATGGATATGCAGTGGCTCCCGATCTCACGTCCGTTGCGTTCCTCCGCCCGGTTGGCTACGAGGACCTCTATCTTCTTTCGCCGAAGTGATCGAATCAGAGATCCACAATGCTGATCACAAGGCACACCGCCACGAGGTTTCTCCTTGCAAGCCTCCCGGGAAACAAATTCTGTCATCTACTCTTCCCCACATACAATGAAGCGAACGCATGCGTGCCGTCCTGTTGATCTTCGTCCTAGTCTGCACCGCTTCCGCCCAGGCTCCCTCACCGCCGATGATCCTCGTCCTGGACGAAAACGGAGTCGCAGTTCCCTCCGCTCGCGTCTCCCTCGATGCCCCGCAGCAACCCACCCTGAAATGTGAAACCGACTATGCCGGACGCTGCCCCTTCCCCAATCTCGCCCCCGGCGAATATCACTTGCGCATCGAGAAGGAAAATTTCTACGCCTTCGATCAGCCTCAGGTCGGACTCTTTCCCAACGCCACTGTCGAAGTCGCCATTTCCCACCAGCAGGAAGTCCATGAGGTCGTGAATGTCCGCGAATCCCCGCCCGATATCGATCCCGCACAAATTGCCTCCCAGGAAACCATCAGCGGACTCGACGTGATCGACATCGTTTACCCCGGCACCCACGATTTCCGCAATGTGTTGAACTTCATCCCCGGAGTCGTGCAAGACCAATTCGGCCAGCCGCATGTCGCCGGCGCCCAAACCTACCAGACGCTGAGTCTGCTCGATGGCTTCAATGTCACGCAACCTGCCAACGGACAACTCCTGGTTCGCGTCAGTCCTGACGCCTTCCGCTCCATCCAGGTCGAGCCCTCGCGCGAACCCGCGGAATTCGGCAAGGGATCCGGCGGCGTCCTAAATCTGAACACTGGCATTGGCGACGATCACTACCGCTTCTTCGCCACCAATTTCATTCCGTCCCTGCAGGACAAGCATGGCTGGCGCTTCAACCAGTTTCTTCCCCGCTTCACCACATCCGGCCCCATCCTCAAGCACAGGATCTGGTTCTACAACGCCTTCGAGGGCGAATACACGCAACTGGTATACACTGCGCTCCCCGCTGAGCAGGATAGCGATTACATTTGGCGCATCGGCAACTTATCGAAGGTCCAAGCAAATCTGACCAGTCGGAACATTCTCACCACGAGCTTCCTCATCAACTACCTTCACGACCAGTACGCATTCCTGTCACCGCAGAACCCTCAACAAACCAATCCTCAGGACGTCGAGACCGCTTACATTGCCAGCATCAAAGACCAGCACTACTTCAGCGGCGGCAGTCTCCTCGAAACCGGATTCGCCTTCGACCAATACAACCTGCGACTCACTCCCTACGGCACCGAGCCCTACCAGATCACACCGACCACCGCCATGGGTAACTTCTACCTGAACCAGCACACAACGGCCACCCGCTGGCAAGGTTTAGCCAATCTGTATGTTCCCCCGCGCCATTGGCTTGGACGCCACGACTTCAAGCTCGGCACCGATGTCGACCACATCTCCTACGACGCGCAATTCAGCCGTACTCCGATCGCCTTTCTGAATTCCAACGCCACCCAACCCCAACCCGCCGACATCTGTTTCACCGCTCCACATGACCCGTCTTTCCCCTGCACGCGCTACTCCACGTTCTCTCCCGCCGTCCCTCACGAAGAGAACAACACCGAGGTCAGCGCCTACATCCAAGATCGCTGGAGTGTCACCAACCGCCTTTTGATCGAACCCGGCATTCGCTTCGACTGGGATTCCATCGTCCGCGACGCCGTCCTTTCTCCACGCCTTGCCGGAACCTACGTCATCGACAATTCCGGCAGGACCAAGCTTTCAGCAGGAATCGGCATCGTCTACGACGCGACGCCAATTTTTCTGGTCGCCCGCCCCTACGCGGGCAGCCGCGCTGACATTTTCTTCGCCACTGATCCCCACTGTCCCCCGGCGACGGATTGCGTAACTACCACCGGCCCTCTCACCACCACCTTCTCCACCACAGGCCACACCCTCGAACCACCGCGATTCTTGAATTGGAGCGTCGGCCTGGAAAGGAAGCTGCCCCGTGAGATCTACGTGAAAGCTGAATTCCTCCGCCGTCACGGCACTAACGGATTCGTCTATGACACCCGCAACTCCACCGCCACCGGAGACTTCATCCTCCTCAACACGCGCGAAGACCACTACGACGCCTTCCAGATTTCGGCCCGCCACAACTTCCACGAGACCTACACCATCATGGGCGCGTACACTCGCTCCAGTGCCCGCACCAACCAGGCGCTCGACTTCAACGTCGATAACCCGGTCCTCAGCTCGCAACAACCCGGCGCCTATTCCTGGGACACCCCCAACCGTTTCCTCTCCTGGGGATATCTTCCCTTCTTCAACTTCCCCATCTTCCACAAGTTCGAACTCGCCTACTCGATGGAAGCCCGCACCGGATTCCCCTTCAACCTTCTCACCGATCAGCAGGAACTGATCGGCAAACCAAACTCTCAGCGTTTTCCTTTCTACTTCTCGCTGAATGTGCAGCTGGAAAAAAAAATCCATCTCTTCAACAAATACTGGGCTGTGCGCGGAGGCCTCGACAACATCACCGGCCGATGCAATCCCTACACCGTCAACAATGTGATCGATTCCGCACACCCCGAACCCACGTTCACCTCCTGCCAGGGCCGCGCCTTCACCTCCAGAATCCGCCTCCTGGGCAGCAAATAGCTTGTGTAGCGGCGGACGCCCCCGCCCGTCCCGCGACCCTGAGCGAAGCGAAGGGGCGCGTGAGGACACCACGAATCCTTGGGTTCGGACAATCCAATCGCAGCACCCTTCCTGCGGAACCCCACGGAGCCCCTCTTGTCGCCAAACCGCCCACACACGCCGAAAAGCTATAATGACCAAACGATCCTTGCATCGAAATCCATCACCCCGTCATCTCAAAAGCCTGGAGGATAGATAAACAATGGCTCACGAACTACCCCCTTTGCCGTATGCCTACGACGCCTTGGAATCCACGATCGACAGGCAGACCATGACTCTGCACCACGACATGCACCACGGCGCTTACGTAAAAAATCTGAACGCCGCCCTCGAGAAACATCCGAACTTGGCTGGCAAATCCGCCGAAGATCTCATCCGCGACCTGAACGCCATTCCCGAAGATATCCGCACCGCCGTCCGCAACAATGGCGGAGGCCACGTGAATCACACCATGTTCTGGAAAATCATGAAACCGCAAGGCGGAGGCGATCCCTCTGGCCCCATCGCCGAGGCAATCCAGAAGACATTCGGCAACTTCAACGATTTCAAGACGAAGTTCAACGATGCCGGCACAAAGCAGTTCGGCTCAGGATGGGTCTGGCTCGCTGGCAAGTCGAACGGTGAAGTGCAAATCGTCACCACACCGAATCAGGACAATCCCATTTCGCAGGGACTCTATCCCATCTTCGGCAATGACGTTTGGGAGCACGCCTACTACCTGAAATACAATAACCGTCGCCCCGAGTATCTAGCCGCCTGGTGGAACGTAGTGAACTGGGACGAAATCAACAAGCGTTTCGCCGCCTTCAAGTCCGCCCACGAACCAGCCCTGGCCCATCGCTAATCTTGTGTAGGGGCGGACGCCTCGTCCGCCCCGCGACGCCTGAGCGAAGCGAGGGCAAGCGTGCAGGTTGTCAGGGTTCTTCCCAGCTCCACGGAAGCCCCAGCGAAGCACTTGCGCATTCAAAGGATCCCTGCTTGCTGAAATCACAGCCGCCGGCAAATCCCCACTCACTCGGTGTTTCCCGTAATTGATTTCCTGAGCGTTCTCCGCGTGATGTTCTCAGCGAACCCGGGGGCCATCTTTGTCAAGGCTTGCGATACACCACTCCCCCCTTCATCACAAAATCCACCTTCTCCATCACCGAGACATCACTCAACGGATCCCCCGGCACCGCCACAATATCCGCCAACTTCCCCGCCTCAACCGTCCCAAGAGAATCTTTCATCCCCAACAACTCCGCCGCGGTCGCAGTAGCCGAGCGCAGAGCCTGCGCCGGAGTCATCCCAAACTTCACCATCGACGAAAACTCCTTCGCCGGATTCACCTTCCAATCAAACCCGCCGGCATCCGTCCCATACGCGATTTTCACTCCTGCCTTCATCGCGCGCCGAAAGGTGTCTTCGTGAATCTGGATCATCTTCACCCACACCGGTGCCCCTTCCGCCGCTCTTCCCTGCGCCACGTACTCGCCGACGAAAATCGTAGGCACATAAAAGATCCCGCGCGCCGCCATGGTTTTCAGATCTTCATCCGCGATGTAGTTCCCATGCTCAATCGAATCCACGCCCGCCTCCACCGAGTTGTGTACGCCATATAAAGCCATCGCATGCGATGCCACTTTGTGCCGTTCACGATGCGCCTCGTCCACAATCGCCCGCAGCTCCTCGATCGTGAACGTAGGAATGTCATCCAGCACGCCATCCTCCCGCACTCGATACGACCGGTCGCTGTAGACCTTGATCCAGTCCGCACCATGACTGATCTGCTCCCGCACAGCCTCCCGCGCATTATCAGGTCCATCCACAACTTGCACGCCGTGCGGCACGGAGACCGCGGGCGCATATCCCTGCAACGGATATGCTCCCGTCACATCCAGAGCGCGAGTGGCCACCTGCATCCGGGGGCCGGGAATCAAGTCATGGTTGATCGCCTTCTTCACATCGACATCCGCATAGCCGGCGCCTTCAGTCTCCAGATCACGAATAGAGGTGAAGCCGTACTCCAAAGCCCGTCGAGCATTGACAGTCGCCAAAATCGTCCGATACTCCGGCGACTGCTTCAGCAGTTGCTGATCGTAATCAGACGCCGTGATGTCTCCCTGAAGCAATACATGAGTATGCGTGTCGATCAACCCAGGCAAACAAGTCTCACGCGAGAGATCAATCTGCCCACCATGGTGCACTGCATTCTGCACAAGGCTGGCGATTCTTTCTCCCTCAATCACGATCACCACGTCTCTTTGTAGCGAATCCGAGCGTCCATCAAGCAAAGATCCACACCGCAGCACAACCCTCTTCTCACTTGCCTGTCCCCAGACAGAAAAGCTTCCCATCAAAAGAATGAAAATGATCAAAGCAACCCTTTTGCTCATATCCCCTCCAAGCCGAAAAGCGAAAGCCTGCGTTTCTGCATTTCCTGTGCAAGCCCTGTGAACAACCCGGCTGCCAACTCTACCAGATTCCCAATCTCAGACTTCACTCCAACAGAAACCCTCACGATCATGCATGTTCGCAGTCACTCGCAAACCCGTTTTCTCTATTCGTGAAAGTCTGCGTGAATCCATGGCCAAGAATTCCTCAATTGCACCAAAAATATTGAATTGACCCAGCGCTCTTTCGCTCGTACATTCACCTTCGCCCTCACAAGTAAAAAGAAGCAGTTCGTCCCTAGCGAACAGCTTAAGGACAAAATTCCACGAGAGTCATTCGGATTAGCGCGCCATGAAATCAGTCGAATGGAAAACGTACCGCACTCGATTCTTGGTCAAGGCCAAGCAACTCAACTCCAGCCTCAGCTTCACCGATCACCTCGGCCGCCAACACTGCGGTCGCAGAGGCGACTACCTGGTGGAATCCTGCGATGGCGTCCTCAGCATCACCCCGCGTCGCATCTTCGAGGACATTTATGTTCCCATGGGCCTGCGTCCCCATCCGCCTGACCCGTGCGATTCAGATGAAGATGACCAGCCCCCCGTCGGCCGGGACAATTTGCGTTTAGCCAGCCTCAGGGTAGAACCGCTACGGATCGACAAAATTAAATCCAATTTCGGGAATGAATCGTACGGAAGCATCGCCTCTGAGAAGAGTCATCGCACAAATCGGAAGTCTCCCCAGCCCGTGCGAGTCTCATCTTCCAGGCTTGGCCTGATGTGAAAGAGAAGTCTCGAGCTTTCAGGGTTCTCAGAGCTTCTCAAGGTTCGAAAGCCGTTTTTCATCTCAGGACACAGATTTTTAGGGCATGCCGGCAACCGCAAAATCGACCACAGGTCAAGCCGAGACTGCTAATCCTGTGGAAATCCAGCCAGCGGTCCCCGCATCAAGCCCGTCATTGCTGGGGATACAACCTATAGTGTTTCCCTCTTGACATGCACAATAAGCAGGAGTAACTTTGCAGTCCCAAGCAGGAAATTCCGCCTCACGGGAATGGGGCTGGAATTCAAAAAGTGATAGCGAAACCGACGGCCTTCCGAGCCAGAGGTGACTCGGGAACGCTCGGCAAACGAAGGCGGAGGCGCTAGGTTCGTGATCCGCGATCCAGGCGCCCAAACCTTTCGAAATCAATGCTTTAAGCCTTCCGGAAGCCGGATCGCGGAAGCCGGAAGCCGACTTCGAGCGGTGGACGTGCCCTGACCCCTCCCCCGGAGCGCGACCGCAGCGCGGCACTGCTTACGTAGCGACAGCCGCCTCGGCTG